>Ga0207674_10011337_pt1 | contig 10016 bp, 8 predicted proteins | sample KBSCornC72_FD_184303 | JGI IMG/M metagenome (GOLD analysis project Ga0207674, IMG submission 184303) | Corn rhizosphere microbial communities from Kellogg Biological Station, Michigan, USA - KBS Corn C7-2 (SPAdes) (version 2) | ecosystem: Host-associated > Plants > Roots > Rhizosphere > Soil ... | reverse complement strand
CTGAAATTAGGTCCTACGAATACAAAACGACTTGGACCACTAAGCCCGAGTAAGCAAAAACAGCAGCCGAACGAAAAGTTTTTACGCATCGGAGAGGTGCGTCCTTTGGTGACCCCGCTCGATCCTTTATCGGATAGCGCGCTTTACGCGGTGGCCGAAGGCGACGTTCGTGTTGCCGGCGTCGCGTCAGAGGGAGCAGTTGCGGTACGAGTACAGTTCAAAGACATGTCGCTGCCTCCGGGAGCGCGAGTGTTTGTCTATTCGCTGGCTAATCCAAATGAATACTACGGCCCATACATAGGACACGGCGCGTCAGAAGATGGGACGTTCTGGACACCACCAATGCGCGGCGACACCGCCGTCATCGAATACTTCGCGCCAACGAAAAGCAACTCAGCCAAGACTCCCTTCAAAGTCGTCTCGATAGCTCACGTCTTCAAAGACATGTCGACCGAGGATCTCGTCGGCTCATGCGAGCTTGAAGTAACACCGGAGTGGCAAAACGTTGCGAAGTCAGTCGGCAGGATTGACTTCGTCACCCAGGGTCTCGTCGGCACATGCACAGGCACGCTCCTGAACAATGCGGCCAATGATCAGAAGCCCTATTTCCTGACCGCAAACCACTGCCTCAGCACCCAAACTGAAGCTCAATCAGTAACCGTCTACTGGAACTACAACACAGGCGATGCGCCACCAGGCGGCACGCCTTCGACGAGCGGTGCGAATCTCCTGGTTACTGGAAAGCCGAGCGATTTCACTCTTCTGTTTCTGACGGGCTCACTGCCTGGCGGACTTTTTTTTTCGGGCTGGGATAGCTCGACCCTAACGGGGTCCGCCGCAAGCACAGGCATTCACCATCCACAAGGATCCCACAAACGAATCGCTTTCGGTACAGCGAAACCGAACCCGGGTAACTGTTTTCCTGGCGAGCAATGCTTGCGCGTTGACTGGAGCTCCGGCATCACGGAACCCGGGTCATCAGGTTCCGGAATTTGGACCGGCAGCCCAAACGACCCCGGTGGACCAAAGTTAATCGGTAATCTGATAGGAGGCGTGTCTTCATGTGGTAATCCGCCTTCATCTATGTGGGACGTCTATGGCCGGTTCAGCGTCACCTATCCGAATATTGCCCCGTTTTTAGAAGCCAACACGTGTGTTACCTCACTTAGTTCAAACTCCCAGAATTTCACAAACGCCGCCGCTACTGGCAGTTTCAATGTAACCGCATCGGGCAGTTGCAACTGGAACGCCGTGTCAACCGAAAGCTTCGTAACCGTCACGTCCGGATCAAGCGGTTCAGGAAACGGAACCGTAAACTTTTCCATCACGAGCAACAATGGACCACAACGCTCTGCTCAAATCGTTGTTGGCGGACAGGTCTTCAACATCGTTCAGAGTGGCGGTGGTCCATGCACAGCCACGCCTATCACCATTGGTCAAACTGTAAACGGAACCCTTACGACGAGCGACTGTCCGGCGGACGACGGTACTTTCTACGACGTCTACAGTTTTAGCGGTACCGCAGGTCAGCGGATCTCGATATCGATGTCGTCCAATCAGTTTGATACGTTCCTGATCCTGAATCGGCCTGATGGAGCGGTACTCGCAGCTAACGATGACGGCGGAGGTGGAACAAACTCACGCATTCCACCCAATGGCTTCATCACTCTGCCCGTGACGGGAACCTACACCATCTATGCCAACGCGTTCGATCCCGACAATACAACGGGCGCGTACACGTTACTTATAAGCTTGCCGGTGGTGCGAACTCTCACGGTTGCATCGTCGAATCCGAATAGCGGTGTCGTGATCGGGGTGAATCCAACCGACAACAACGGCCTCGCCGGCGGAACTACAACCTTCACGCGAAGCTTCGATCAGAACACTACAGTGACTCTCAACGCACCAGGCGCTGTAGCTGGCGGGAACATCTTTCTGAAGTGGCAGAGAGACGGTGTCGACTATTCGTCTTCAGGTCTAACTCTCGTTGGCATGGACGTCGATCACACGATGACGGCCATCTATGGACCAATTCCGACGTTCACGTTAACGGTTGGTTCGACGAATCCGGGCAGTGGTGTGCTTATCGAAGTTAGTCCCAATGATGTCAGCGCTTCGGGCAACGGCATTACGCAATTCACACGAACGTACCAACAGTTCACAACTGTTAATTTGAAAGCCCCTCTCTCCATCGGCGGCAACTTCTTCCAAAAGTGGCAAAAAAATGGCGTCGACCTGACGACAACCAGAACCACAAGCGTGAACATGAACGGCAATCAAACGATGACGGCTGTTTACATCACGCTTCCACCGCCGCCGTCGCCGACACCGACGCCGCCTCCGACTAGCCCAGGTCAAGCTGTTGCTTTTCAAATCGATCCTACTCACACTGGATCACAAGTCGACATTGTGACTCCGCCATTGACGCAGCGTTGGTCGCGTGACCTGGGAAGCTCGGTCTCGTATCCACTCATCGCCGGGGGCAAGGTCTTCGTAATTGCAGGAGACAGCCTCTATGCCCTTAGCGGCGCAAACGGTACGACGGTGTGGGGACCGATCGTGATCGGCGGTTATCCCGGGATTGCATACGAGTCAGGTCGAGTCTTTGCGATCAACAGCGCCGGTTTGCTGCGCGGCTATGATGCAGCGACCGGGAATCAGGTATGGACGCGACAGCTTCAGGGCCAGTCGTTCTCCTCGGCGCCAACCGCCGTGGGAGGAACGGTCTATATCAACAGTTATTCAACCTTCTACGCTGTGTCATCACAAGACGGTACCGTGAAATGGAGCGCCGCGTTTAAGGGTACTGAGCACAGTTCACCGGCAGTAACAGCGAACGCAATTTATTTAACTGACTCATGCGACGCGGTTGCCTTATCACCGGCTAACGGCAGTGAGATTTGGCGTACAACATCAGGCTGCGGTGGATCGTTTGGAACGACGCCGGTTCTCTTCAATGGCCGTGTCTACATACGCGGTAACAACATCGGAAACGTCGCGCTCGATGCAGCAACCGGAATTCCAGTAGCGGAGGTCTTTTCGCTGCCCGCTCCCGCATTTCAAGGTTCCACAGGTTTCTTCCTCAACATCTCGACGTTAGAGGCGAGGGACATCAGCTCGGGCACATTGAAATGGTCATTCACGGGCGATGGAACTCTTAGCTCAGCACCGCTTGTCGTGAATGGTGTGGTGTACGTCGCATCGACCAGCGGAAAGTTGTACGCGGTCAATGCAAATTCAGGAACGAATCTATGGACCGGAACGGTTGGGGCGACAGTTGATCGTCCTGATGAACGTAACGTGTCCGTGCCTCTCACGGGGCTGGCCGCGGGTGAAGGTTTGATCGTGGTACCGGCGACAAATTTAGTCGTTGCATACCAGTCGGCTCCTGTGTTGTCTCCGCCGGTGATCTACGTGGAGGAAGGAACGAACAACGCGCTCGTGGTTGATGCACTTACTTTCGTGCGCGGGCCGTTCCAGGTGAATAATCCCAACTACCTGCTCAGTAGCGATCATCGAACACGGATCGTGATTTTGACTTCAAATCTCGGACTGTGGCAGGCCGACCTGAGTGATCCGACGGCGTTGGTTGTCGAAGCGGGTGGTGTTAACTTACCGGTTGAGAGTGTCGGGTCAATTGGTGTTCCGGGAGTTGGCAGTTCGTACATCATCGTCAGACTTCCCGATAACGTACCAACGGGACTCCTGGAACTGAGAGTCAAGCTGCACGGCGTCGCCAGCGATCCGAAGATGCTCAACATCTCTCCGTAACTACTCGCAGGTACTGACCCGATCCAAGCGTGTTAATAAAGTCGGCGCACTCACGTTTATTCTCCAGTGACTATGGAGAACCCGCTGATTGAAACCCGCGATCTAACTCGCCGCTTCGGAGAACAACTCGCCGTCGACTCGCTGAACCTGTCCGTTCCAGCAGCGGGTGTCTACGGCTTTCTTGGACCAAACGGTGCCGGCAAAACTACAGCGATCCGCATGCTGCTCGGTCTCATTCGACCGAACGCCGGTGAAGTTCGTCTGTTTGGACAACCGCTGCTAGCGCATCGTAATTCATTGATGCGGCGCGTCGGCGCACTCGTCGAGATGCCTTCGCTTTATCCGCACCTGACCGGCAGAGAGAACCTCGAAGTCACGCGTCGCTTACTTGGCGCTCCACGCGAGCTTATCGATCTCGCGCTCGAGATCGTTCGGCTCACGAAGGATGCGAACCGGCGCGTGCGCGAATACTCGCTCGGTATGCGTCAACGAGCCGGCCTCGCACTCGCGCTGCTCAACAAACCCGACCTGCTGATTCTGGATGAACCAACCAACGGATTAGACCCCGCCGGCATTCACGAAATGCGCGATCTGATTCGACGCTTGCCGGGCGAATCCGGACTAACGGTTTTCCTCTCGAGTCATTTGTTGAGTGAAGTGGAACAGATTGCGAGTCACATCGGAATCATTCATGAAGGTCATCTCTTGTTTCAGGGCACGCTGGCTGAACTCCAGGCCAAACAGCAATCAGAGCTGACTGTGGGAGTGAAACAACTCGATCAGGCGATCGAGTGTTTGAAGCGAGCCGGTTGGACCGTGCAGAAGCGAGCCGAGGAGATGCTTTCCGTTTCGGCAAGCTCATCGGAAGATGCTGTGCGGATAAACAGTCTGCTCGTGGATCATCGTCTCGACGTCTTTCACCTTGCCCTTGCACAGGTCTCGCTCGAAGACATCTTCCTGACTCTAACACGTGAGAGGACTGCCTGATGTCATTGTTGAGAGCGCTACACGCCGAAGTCCTGAAACTGAAACGCACGCTTGCTTTCCGCGTCGTCTTTGTTCTGCCATTGCTGGTAGCTGTGCTTCAGTTCTTCATCGTCTGGCGCACGAAAAAGTTTCCCGCGGGGTTCGATCTCTGGCACACGATGGGCACAAACTCGCTTCAGGTGTGGGCCGTGTTTATGATGCCGCTGCTCATCGCTCTTGAAACGGCGCTGCTTAACGGCATCGAACACAGCGACCGCCAGTGGAAACACATCTTCGCGCTGCCGGTGCCGCGTCATGCTGTGTACTTCTCGAAGGTTGTTGTGGCCCAGGTGTTGATCTTGATCAGCACAGCGATTCTTGCGCTGCTGACGATCGTCGTCGGCATCATCGCGACTCACCTGCGTCCTGAACTCGCTAACGTTGGGCCAATTCCGTTTGGTTGGTTTGCAAAATACACCGTGCTGGTTTGGGCGGCGAGTTGGTTGATCATCGCGATACACACGTGGATCAGTACGCGCTGGGCCGGGTTTCCGATTCCACTCGGCGCCGGTATTGGGGGAACGTTCTTTGCGCTCTTCGCTGCAAGCGCGTCAGTCGGGAAATATTATCCGTGGTTGTTGCCGATGAATCTCTTTGTCGATGGCAGGTTCAAGGCTGCGCTCGTGCTTGGCATCGCGGGCGGCCTCGTCGCAACGCTTGTCGGTTGCATGGAGTTCGTGCGCCGCGACGTCATCTAGCTATAGAAAAATAGGTCCTATATGACCAATAGGACCTATTTCAGCATCGCAGCTATTAGTTCATCGACGAGCGTCTGTGTAGTCGTAAACACGGTTCTGCGTGATGAAATCGATAAACACATCGTTCGTGTCGATTCCCATCCCTTTAATTTTCTGAATCAGATTCCCAATCTTACTGTTGACCTTTTCGTTGCTTGTCGCCGCGTTTGAACCTTCGTCATTGACGCCAAACACGACAACGAACGCATCGGGTTTTAAGTTGGTCACGACACTGGCTTCGATCGAATAACCTTCATTCGAATTTCCGAGATTGCCGGTATTGATTTGCAGGTGTCGTTTTTGCTGGTAATAGCCGGCATTACCGTAGATTCGATTGCCGGATTCCTGTCCGTAAGCTGTGAGCGTTGCGAGTAGACACACAAATAACAGGACGCACTTCTTCATCGTTTGCTCTCCTTTTAAGTTGAAGTGAGAGGGGAGACGGTGAAGTACTGCTTGCAGAATTGTAGACGCTTGTGAAGCTCAACAGGTTGTAAGCATTCGACGAAATCCACAGATTACACAGATTCTATAAATCAATCTGTGTAATCTGTGGTTAAAAAGACTCTGACCCACTTGGGAGTGTTCGTTGCACTCGCAGCGGCGCCGGTCTTTACGCCGATCAGACGAGTCAATTGATCTGGTTTGACGATCGTAATACCGATCTTGTGCAGTGCTTTTAGACCAAGCGCGACTGCGGGCCACCACATTGGTAACGGCACGGCGCGATAACGCTTGCTGATACGCAACGCCAGATCGATTCCGCTGAGATCTTCAGGGCCGCATATCGTTTCAATTCTGACTCCGTTGTAGTGTTGTTGGATCAGTTCGGCGACGAGCGTCGCGAAGTCGTCAACATGCATCGGCGCAAAAAATAGATTGGCGTGGCCAAAGAGCGCCGGAACGATTCGCCATCTGCGACCAGTCGCTAACATGCGATCGATCCCCTCGTTGCTTTCACCGCCATAAATTTCGGCTGGACGAATAATCAGTAAACTCTCCCAGTCTAACTTCTGAAGCTCCTGCTCGGTGGCGAGTTTCGATTCGCCATACGCTCCACTGCCGCGCGTCGCACAACGCGTGCTGATGTACACAAAACGACGACAACCATTTCGGCGCACTGCTTCAGCGAGTCGAACTGTTCCTTCGAGATTAATCTTCCAGTACTGCTGTTCGTCGGACGCGTGAGTGACTCCGGCGAAGTGAACGACCAGATCAAAATGGGTGCTTTCGCTTAAGCCGGATTCGAGATCGAGATCGATCACGTGCAATCTCGGATCGACAATGGGAATCTCTTTCCGGTGACGGGCGCACCAAAGCTCCCAGTCGCTATTCAAAAGCAACTGTTTCAGCACGCGGGCTGCGAGAGGCGACGAGGCACCGGTAACGAGGATTCGCATGACGTTCGGTTAATAGTCCCGTCGTTGCAGCCAGATTGGAATACGTAATAACATCGACGCGTGAGCGAGCCCCATTTTTCACTCGTAGTCCTGTGTTACCGCAGCGGACAGAGTATTATTCCATTCGTTGAACGTTTGCAGCGAACGTTGTCGCGATGCAATTTTTCGTGGGAGCTCGTGCTCGTCGGAAACTATATCGAAGGAAGCGACGACGAAACTCCTCAAGTAGTCACAAAACTCGCCGAAAGCTCAGACAACATTCGAACGGTAATTCGTCCCAAGCAGGGAATGATGGGGTGGGACATGCGAATGGGTCTCGACGCCGCGCGCGGCACGTACATTGGAGTCATCGACGGCGACGGGCAGTTTCCTCCGGAGTCGATAATCGCCTGTCTTCTGAAATGTGAGCTCGAGGATCTCGATCTGGCGAAGACGTATCGCGTGATACGCGATGATGGTTTGTATCGACGATTCATCTCGGCGGTGTACAACGGAATCTTCAGTCTGCTTTTCGGATTCAAAGTGCGCGACGTCAACTCAAAACCTAAAATCATTCGGCGCGAAAAGTACGAACTGCTACACCTCGAATCGGACGATTGGTTCGCCGATGCGGAGATCATGATCCGTGCCCGCGAACTCGGTCTCAAGATTGGCGAAACACCAGTGCATTTCAAGAGTAACGACACGAGGGGTTCGTTCGTAAAGCCGAAAGCAATCCTCGAGTTCAGCTCAAATCTTTTGCGGTACAGGTTCTCAGCCAGGGCCACGGATAACACGGATGTCATCCGCGGATTACACTCGCCGAGCGATACAAATCGCTGAAACTCCAAAAGGAATTCTTCCACGTTCAAGAACAAAACGCTCAGCTGCGAACAAGTGGGCAAATGGGCCATTCAGCGGTGAGATGTTGATCCCGTACTCAGTATCCGCGCGCAACCTAAGCCACCGCATCACGGAACGCACGACCAGCACCGGAAGAAAAAAGCTGACATTCGCGTAACTGGACCACTCTACAGAAAACCCGGCCGCTTCAACTGCCTTCAACAAACTCGGCAACGTGTATCGGCGCCGGTGATTACTCACATCATCCTGAACGCCCCAAAGAAACATGAACGCCGGCACAAACAGCAACACGCGCCCGTCTGGTCGCAAGACTCTTCGCATCTCTCGCAATCCGGCAACGTCGTCGTCAAGATGTTCGACGACGTCGAGTGCCGTGACTAGCTCAAACGAACCATCTTCGTATGGCAGTTGCTCAGCGGCTCCCAGCTTCACGGATTCCAAACCTCGTTGCCGGCAGAACTCGACAGCTTGCGGAGAGATGTCAACGCCTTCTGCCTTGCCGAAGTCTGCAAGCATCTTGAGATTTGCTCCGGTACCACACCCGACATCGAGAATGCTCGGATTCGAGTTATTCAGCGCCGCACAGATTCTCTCAACCAGAGACCGAATAATTCGCCGCCGGCCGACATACCACCAGTGCGTCTCCTCAACCTGAAAGAGGATCGGATAGTGATGCGACTGCATCTCTTTTGGCAGGTCAACGGCCACAGTGTTGTTCATGCTTACGTGCAATCTAACAAAGTGGCTTTTCTCTTCCAAGCGCGCTCGGAGCGGAGTATTATCTCGGCACTCTAACCCCCTTGCAGAAGCCCACCGAAGAGGCAGTTATGTCAAAGCCAGAATTGAAAAGCCTCGATGATGTCACCAACCGGGGGCATGGGAAGACGAGGATCGACGTAAAAAAGAAAAAGCCGCAAGTTTCACGACTGGCCGGAACACTGGAACCGAGAGTCCCACTAAAACAGGATGCCGCGATCCTGCGTCGCGGCATCCGTTCAACCAACTCACTTGCAGCCGGTTTGTTAACTGCGGAAACCCGCACTATATCCACGCTCGAATCCTTCACGGTAAGCTGATGCAAAGTTACCGAAGCCGGCGTTTCTGAAATAGTGCGATCTCTCGGGATCGTAGCTGCGTCCGTGACGCGCATCGGCCTCGCCGGTTTTCAGTCCATCCTCATAACCCCGGCTATCCGCGCCGACGTTGTCACCAAAAACGTATCTGCCGTCATACCCGTAGTACGGATATCCATAAGGGTAGCCGTACCAGTACCGGTATGGACCAAACCCTGGACCAATGAACACACGAGTATGGAAGCCGCCGCCGTGGAATCGTGCTTGCGCGTTTGTATCAGTGCTCGCCAACGCGGTCACACCGAATACCAACATTGCGCCCAGCAACAGATTTCGAATTCCTCGCAGCAAATTTTTTCCTTTCATGATCATGCCTCCTTTTACGTCGAGTTCTTCCGAACTCTGATGTGAATACGCCGGAAATATCGCTGGCGATCCTGACTATTGTGTGCCTTTTGTAATCACCACTTTACAGAACAAGATGCAAAAACGAGTAAAGAGGAGCAATTGCGAGCAATACGATTCAGGTCGACTCGACTTTACTTTCACGCGTGAAGAAGAAGACTCAGTTAGTGTGCGTCTGTTTGATCTGTATCGCTATTGCGGCGACAGCTTCAGCACAGACGTCCAATCGCAATCGCGACCTCGATGCACTTCATCAATTCAATAGTGCAGTCAGGAAACTGGTAAGCCAGATCCAGCCGAGTGTGGTCCAGGTGTTGGCGACCGGGTATGGTCCAGTCGAGTCAAGCGCAGGAAATACCGGCGTGCTGGTGGGAATGCAACAGAAGATCGGATCGGGAGTGATTATCGATCCGAATGGCTACATCGTGACGAACGCGCATGTGATTGGCGGCGCGCAACACGTCCGCGTTCTCGTGCCAACTGTTACTGCGAACGAATCGACTGATGAACCAATCATCAGTCGATCACGCAGTGTTGATGCTCGCGTCGTCGGTGCGGATGAAGACGTCGATCTCGCGGTGTTGAAGATAGAGGCGACTGGTCTGCCGGCGCTTCGAATCGGCGACTATAACAAGATCCGGCAAGGAGACTTCGTGTTTGCGTTTGGTAGTCCCGAAGGTTTGCAGGACTCGGTCACGATGGGTGTAGTCAGCACGCCGGCTCGACAACTCGATCCGGACAGCTCGATGGTTTATGTGCAG
>Ga0207674_10011336_pt1 | contig 10017 bp, 10 predicted proteins | sample KBSCornC72_FD_184303 | JGI IMG/M metagenome (GOLD analysis project Ga0207674, IMG submission 184303) | Corn rhizosphere microbial communities from Kellogg Biological Station, Michigan, USA - KBS Corn C7-2 (SPAdes) (version 2) | ecosystem: Host-associated > Plants > Roots > Rhizosphere > Soil ... | reverse complement strand
GCTGCCGTGCCTTGCAGGCGTCGTGCGGGCGAATGCGCAGAACGATTCTGCAAGAAGAGGGGGCGTCATGTATTCGATCGCGCCAGCGCCGAGTGGTCTCATTGCCACCGCAACGCCGCCGTCGCTCGACGCGCCGCGTCCCAGGCGCAAGCTCCTCCTCGTCGACGATCACGAGCTCGTCCGCTACGGCGCCAAGGCGCTCTACACCGAGCTCCTGGGGGTCGCGCTCGATTGGCTGGAGGCAAGCACGCTGCGCGAAGCGCTCGACATCTACGCCCGAGAGGGCGACATCGACGCCGTCCTGCTCGACCTCAACCTGGCCGACTGCAAGGGCCTGCAGGGATTGCGCCAGTTCATCCAGGAGTTTCCGCAGGCGCGGATCGCGGTCTTCAGCGCGACGCACGACGAGTTCGTCGTCCGCCAGGCGCAGGCGCTCGGTGCCGTCGGCTACGTTCCGAAGGGAGCGGTCGCCGCCGACATGCGTGCGACGCTGTCGGCACTGCTTTGGCCGCCGGCGGGTCCGCACAAGCCCGGCTTCGCCGCCAGCAAGGCGCTGTTCCCGGGGATGCCGGCGTCGTCGATGTACGACCGCGTCGCCCAGCTCGGGCCGCGCCACCTGGAGATCCTCGAGCTCGTGCTCTCGGGGTGCAACAACCAGGAGATCAGCAACGCGATGCACCTGTCGCTCGGCACCGTCAAGAACTACGTCTCGTCGCTGCTGCTGGCGCTCGACGTCAAGTCGCGCGCGCACATGGTGAGCCTGTTTCGCTGACGGCTGTCGTCGGACGTTCCTCCGCGCGTACCACATGACTTTCGACCGCTGCCGGCCCGCTGCCTCGCGCCTAGAGTGCAGCGAACGCGAAGCCGGAGAGTTGCTGCTGCATGGCTGAACCCGATCTCGAAACGCTGCTGGCGCCACTCGCCGCCGACGCTCCGTGCGGTCCGGATCTCGAGTACGACCCGGCGTTCCAGGCGATGCTCGCGGCGGGCGCCGGCAAGCCCGAGGCTCAGTACGGCGACAAGGTCTATCCCGCCGAGCCTCCCGACTGGGCGGTCGTCCACGAGCATGCGTCGGATCTGGCGCGGCGCACGCGCGACCTGCGGGTCGCGGTCTGGCTGGCCCGCAGCGGCGCGCGGCTGCGCGGGCTGCCGGGCGCGGTGAGCGGGCTTCGCCTCGTCGAAGGGCTGCTCGACCGCCACTGGGAAGGCGTCCACCCCTTGCTCGATGCCAGCGACAACAACGACCCCACCGCGCGGGTCATGACGCTCGCGGCGCTCGCCGATCCGGTCGCGGGTCTGGCCGACCTGCGATCCGCCGGCATCACCGGGCAGCGCGGTGCGCTCACGGTGCGCGAGATCGAGCTCGCCCTCGGCCCGGCCGAGCTGTTGCCGGGCGAGACCGTCCCGACCGAGGACGGTGTCGTGCAGGCGGTGACGACGTCACTGGCGTCGACCCCTGAGCTCGCGCAGTGGATGCAGTCGAGCTACGACGTCGCACTGGCGGTCGCGAATTCGCTCGAGCGCCGCATCGAGGCGAGCCAGGCGCCCGATCTCGTCCCCTTGAAGAAGCTGCTGCAGCGCGTCGCCGACGCCGCGAGCAAGGCCGCGGGCCACGGCGGCGTCGCCGAGCCGCAGGGAGCAGCAGCGGGCGCCGCGACTGCAAGCCGACAGCCGGGAACGATCAACTCACGCGAGGACGCGAGCCGCGCGCTCGAACGCGTGTGCGAATGGATCGAGCGCAACGAGCCGACGAACCCGGCGCCGCTCCTGATCCGACGGGCGCAGCGGTTGATGAGCAAGAGCTTCATTGACATCATCCGTGACCTGGCTCCCGGCGGAGTCGAGGACATCGAGAAGCTCGCCGGCAGCGCAAACTCGTAGTTAAAGGAGCCCACCGCATGGCAACCAGCAGCCAGAAGTTCATCGCCCGCAACCGGGCGCCGCGCGTTCAGATCGAGTACGACGTCGAGCTGTACGGTGCCGAGAAGAAGGTCCAGCTGCCGTTCGTGATGGGCGTGCTGTCGGACCTTTCGGGCAAGCCCAGCGAGCCGCTGCCGCCGGTCGCCGAGCGCAAGTTCCTCGACATCGACGTCGACAACTTCGACGCCCGCATGAAGGCCATGAAGCCGCGCGTCGCGTTCCAGGTGCCCAACACGCTGACCGGCGAGGGCAACATCGCGGTCGACATCACCTTCGAGAACATGGACGACTTCTCGCCGGCTGCGGTCGCGCAGAAGGTCGAGGGTTTGAAGCAGCTCCTCGAAGCCAGGCAGCAGCTCGCCAACCTCGTCACCTACATGGACGGCAAGACCGGCGCCGAGGAGTTGATCGCCAAGGTGATCAAGGACGAGGCGTTGCTGAAGTCGCTGGCCGACGCCCGCAAGGCCGAGCCGGCAGGCCAGTAAATCGCAACGCCCAGCGGAGACCGCACCATGGCCGAAGAAGCAGTCAACCAACCCTCTGCACTGCAGGGCATCGAGTACCAGGGCAACGAGTTCGCCTCGCTGCTCAAGAAGGAGTTCAAGCCGAAGTCGGAAGACGCCAAGTCTGCCGTCGAGCAGGCGGTGCTGACGCTGGCGCAGCAGGCGCTGTCGCAGACCAACCTGATCGGCAGCGACGTCGTCATGTCGATCGAGGCGATGATCGCCGAGCTCGACCGCAAGCTCTCGAAGCAGATCAACGCGATCCTGCACCACGAGGACTTCCAGAAGCTCGAGAGCGCGTGGCGCGGCCTTCACTATCTCGTCAACAACACCGAGACCGACGAGATGCTGAAGATCCGCGTCATGAACATCTCCAAGCTCGACCTCGGCAAGACGCTGAAGCGCTACAAGGGAACGGCATGGGACCAGAGCCCGCTGTTCAAGAAGGTCTACGAGGAGGAGTACGGGCAGTTCGGCGGCGAGCCGTTCGGCTGTCTCATGGGCGACTACTACTTCGACCACGGGCCGGTCGACGTCGAGCTGGTCGGCGAGATGAGCAAGGTCGCGGCCGCCGCGCACACGCCGTTCATCGCCGGCGCGAGCCCGACGCTGATGCAGATGGGATCGTGGCAGGAGCTCGCCAACCCGCGCGACCTGACCAAGATCTTCACGACGCCCGAGTACGCGTCGTGGCGGTCGCTGCGCGAATCGGAGGACGCGCGCTACGTCGGCCTGGCGATGCCGCGCTTCCTTGCCAGGCTGCCGTACGGCGCCAAGACGAGCCCGGTCGAGGAGTTCAACTTCGAGGAGGAGACGCACGGCGGCGAGCACGGCACCTACGCGTGGGCGAACGCCGCCTACGCGATGGCGGTCAACATCACCCGCTCGTTCAAGCTCTACGGCTGGTGCTCGCGGATCCGCGGCATCGAGTCGGGCGGCGCCGTCGAGGGTCTGCCGACGCACACCTTCCCGACCGACGAAGGCGGCGTCGCGATGAAGTGTCCGACCGAGATCGCGATCAGCGACCGCCGCGAGGCCGAGCTCGCGAAGAACGGATTCATGCCGCTCGTGCACCGCAAGAACTCCGACTTCGCCGCATTCATCGGCGCGCAGTCGCTGCAAAAGCCCTTCGAGTACGACGACCCCGACGCGACCGCCAACGCCAACCTGTCGGCGCGCCTGCCCTACCTGTTCGCGACCTGCCGCTTCGCGCACTACCTGAAGTGCATCGTGCGCGACAAGATCGGCTCCTTCAAGGAGCGCGACGACATGGCGAAGTGGCTCAACCGGTGGATCATGAACTACGTCGACGGCGACCCGGCGAACTCGTCCGAGGTCACCAAGGCACAGAAGCCGCTGGCGGCGGCGGAGGTCGTCGTCGACGAGATCCCCGGCAACCCCGGCTACTACTCGTCCAAGTTCTTCCTGAGGCCGCACTATCAGCTCGAAGGGCTGACGGTCTCCCTCCGCCTGGTCTCGAAGCTTCCGTCAGCAAAGGCGGCCTGACGACCCACCGGCCGCAGGTCGCTCTCGGCGCAAGCGGTCATCCAATCGAAGAGGAGCATTTGCATGAGCACCGACACACACATCAAGTTCGATGGCGTCGAGGGCGAATCCACGCACAAGGACCACAAGAATGAAATCGAAGTCCTGGCGTGGTCCTGGGGTGTCACCCAGCCGTCGGCCACTGCGGGGGGCGGCTCCGGCAAGGGCAAGGCGGTTGCCGGCGACTTCAACTTCATGCACCGCTACGACAAGGCCTCGCCGGTGCTGGCCAAGCACTGCGCACAGGGCAAGCACTTCAAGGACGCCAAGCTGACGGCACGCAAGGCCGGCGAAGGCCAGAAGGACTTCCTGGTCGTGACCATGAAGGAAGTGTTTGTCACCGCCGTCCATCCTTCCGGCAGCGGCGACGGCGACATCTCGGAGAGCGTCAGCTGCACCTACAAGGACATCGAGTTCACCTACAAGGCGCAGGACGACAAGGGTGGGCTCGGCGGCGACATCAAGTTCGGCTGGAACCAGGCAACGACCGAGGTGCGCTGAGCCTCGAGGCAGCAATCCGCACGGCCGAGGAGCCTTCATGCCATGGTGACTTCGGCCGTCAAGGGTGCTCCTGCAGCTGGCGCGGACGCCTACCTCAGCGTCCGCACCAAGCGCGCCGGCGAGCTGAAGGGCGAGGCCTCGGCCAAGGGTCATGAGAACTGGATCGAGGTCCACGGCTTCCAGTTCGGCGTCGCCGCCTCGTCGGCGATCGGCTCGGGCCAGGCCACCGGGCGCCGTCAGTACAAGCACCTCGTCGTCGTCAAGCGGCTCGACAGCAGCTCGACGTCGCTGCTGAGCGCGCTCTCGACGAACGACGAGGTCAAGGAGCTCAAGCTCGCGCTGCGCAAGCACGGCGGCGGCCCGGAGGATTTCTTCACCATCACGCTCAACGGCGCACGCGTCGTCGGCGTCGATCTCGATTTCGACGCCAGCGGCGAAGCGGTCGAGCACGCCGCGTTCGCGTTCACCAAGATCGAGGTCGAGTACCGCGTCCAGGGTGCGGATGGCACGCTCGGCGCGACGAGCACGTTCAACGACGAGCTCATCAACGCCAGCTGAGGCGCGAGTGGCCGACACCCGGACGCCAGAGGAGCTGCTCGCCGCCGGCCGGCCGGCCGACGCATTGCAGAGCTTGCAGCAGCGCGTCCGCGAGCGCCCGGACGACGCCAAGCTGCGCACGTTCCTGTTCCAGCTCCTCTGCGTGCTCGGCCAGTGGGAGCGCGCGCAGTCGCAGCTCGAGCTGTGCGGCCAGCTCGACCACGCCACGCTCGCGATGGTCAACACCTATCGCGAAGCGTTGAAGTGCGAGCTCGTTCGCGAGGCGGTGTTCGCAGGCAAGACGACGCCGATGATCTTCGGCCAGCCGCAGGCGTGGGTCGCTTCGCTCGTCGAGGCGCTGCAGGCCGACGCGCGCGGCGAGACCGCGCTCGGCACCAAGCTGCGCGTCGACGCGCTCGCGGCGGCGCCGACGACGGCCGGATCCGTCGACGGCACCGCGTTCGACTGGATCGCCGACGCCGACTCGCGCCTCGGGCCGGTGCTCGAGGCGATCGTCAACGGCCGCTACGTGTGGGTGCCGTTCGCGTCGCTCGCCAAGGTCGATCTCGAAGCACCAGCGGATCTGCGCGATCTCGTCTGGGCGCCGGCGCACCTCGAGCTCGCCAACGGCGGTGACACCGTCGCGCTGGTGCCGTCGCGCTACGTCGGCTCCGGCGCCGCCGGCGAGGGCGCGCTGCAACTCGCGCGCAAGACCGAGTGGGTCGAGATCGGCCCGGAGCAATACCGCGGCCTCGGCCAGCGCATGCTGACGACGAGCGCGAACGAGCTCGGCGTCCTCGAGGCGCGCCAGATCGTCCTCGAGGCGACCGCCTCGCAGGGCTGACCGCTGCCATGGCGGTCGACGCACGCAACCGCCTCCAGCCGGCGCTCTTCGACCGCCTCATCGACGACGAGCCCGAGAACCGGCGCGAGGCCGAAGAGCGTCGCGTCATGAGCAAGGCGGCGCTCCGCCAGGCGGTGCTGCGCGACCTCGCTTCGCTCTTCAACTCGGTGCAGCCGCTCGGCACCGCAGCCGACCCGTACCCGCTGCTCGCCGAGAGCGTCCTCAACTACGGCTTGCCGCCGCTCTCGGGCCAGCTCGCGTCGCGCCTCGACGTCAGCGTGCTCGAGAAGGCGATCCGCGAGGCGATCGTCCGCTTCGAGCCGCGGATCCTGCACGAGTCGTTGCACGTCACCGCGCTCGAGTGGTCGAGCGTGCTCGACACCCACAACGTGATCGAGTTCGAGATCCGCGGCCATCTCTGGTCGCAGCCGGTTCCGCTCGAGATCCTGCTGCGCACGCAGATCGATCTCGAGGCCGGGCAGATCGAGGTCCGCGACGGCGGCGGAGTCGCGCCGTCGAAGGCGCGCTGAAGCTCGCGACCGCACACGATGGACCCGCGGCTGCTCCGCCTCTACAGTGACGAGCTCGCCCACCTGCGCGAGGTCGGGGCCGAGTTCGCGCGCGAGTTCCCGAAGATCGCGGCGCGGCTGGGCGTCGAGGGCATCGAGGTCAGCGACCCGTACGTCGAGCGTCTTCTCGAGGGCTTCGCGTTCCTCACCGCGCGCGTCCAGCTCAAGATCGAGGCCGAGCATCCGCGGCTGATCGCGCATCTGCTCGAGGCGACGTACCCGAACTTCCTCGCTCCAGTGCCGTCGATGATGGTCGCGCGCTTCGCCGTCGACGCGGCCGATCCGAACCTCGTCAAGGGCTACGTCCTGCCGCGTGGCAGCGCGGTCGTCTCCGAGGTCGCGCGCGGCCAGGAGACGCACTGCGAATTCACGACCGCGCACGCGGTGACGCTCTGGCCGATCGAGATCGCTGCCGTCCAGTACTTCAGCCACGCGCCCGACCTCGCCGCGGCGAAGCTGCCGCAGCTGCTCGGCATGCGCGGGGGCCTGCGCATTCGCCTGCGCTGCGGCGGCGGTCTCCGGTTCGACCAGCTCGGAGTCGATCGCCTCGCGTTCTACATCAGCGCCGGCGACGACGTCGCGTTTCGCCTCCACGAGCTCGTCGCCGGCTCGGCGATGGGCACGCTGGTGCAGCGGCGCGCCGCCAACGGCGCTCCGGCGAACGCGCAGTGGAGCGGCAGCGCGAGCGTGCGTGCGCTCGGCTTCGGCGCCGATGAAGCGCTCCTGCCCGAATCGCTGCGCGCGTTCTCGGGACACCGGCTGCTGCAGGAGCTCGCGGCGATGCCGCAGCGGCTGCTCTTCTTCGAGATCGGATCGCTCGCCGACCGGCTCGCCAACGTCGCCGGCGACGAGGTCGAGATCGTCATCGCGCTGCAGCGCGGCGAGCCGGCGCTCGAGGCGATCGTCGATGGCGCGAGCCTCGCGCTCCATTGCACGCCGGCGGTCAATCTCTTCCAGAAGCGCCTCGACCGCATCCCGGTCGGCAGCGGCTCGTGGGAGTACCACGTCGTCCCCGATCGGACGCGGCCGATGGACTACGAGGTCCACAGCATCGTCTCGCTCACCGGCTTCGGCACCGGCCGCGTCGCGCAGCAGGAGTTCCATCCGCTCTACGCGACGTACCACGACGCCGCCGCGGCGAGCGGCGACGCCGCCCACGGCTTCTACACCGTGCGTCGCGAGCCGCGGCTGCTCTCGGCGCGACAGAAGGAGCACGGCGCGCGCTCGGCGTACGTCGGCGAGGAGGTCTTCGTCTCGCTCGTCGATCCCGCGCACGCGCCGTACCGCGACGATCTGCGCCAGCTCGCGGTCACGGCGTGGGTCACCAACCGGGACTTGCCGACACTGCTGCCGCATCCGGGCGGCGAGACGGCGTCGGCGTGGCGGCTCGAGGCGCCGGGGCCGGTGATGCGCATCGACTTGCTGCGCGGCCCGACGCGCCCGATCACGCGCCGGCCGGCCGGCCAGCTCGGCTGGAGCCTGGTCAGCCACCTGACGCTCAACCACCTCTCGCTCGTCGGCGAAACGCCCGAGCACGCCGCCGCCGCGGTGCGCGCGATGCTCTCGCTCTACGCGCCGCCCGAGGACAGCGGTTGGTCGCGCCAGGTCGAAGGCGTCCACGCGCTCACCGCGAAGAGCATCGTGCGGCGATTGCCGGTGCGCGGGCCGATCGCGTTCGGCAGCGGCATCGCCCTCGAGCTCGAGCTCGACGAGCTCGCGTTCCAGGGCACGAGCGCGTTCCTGTTCGCGAGCGTGCTCGAGCGCTTCTTCGCGCGCCACGCCGCGATCAACAGCTTCACGCAGCTGACGCTGAAGACGATGCAGCGCGGCGAGGTGATGCGCTGGCCGCCGCGGATCGGCGCGCGGGAGGCGGTGTGACGTCCGCCGCCGACAGGGGCGACGCGGCGCGTCACGCCGATGCGCTCGCGGCGCTCTTTCGCGCGCTCGCCAGCGCACCGCGCGAGCACGACTTCTTCGCCGTGTTGCGCCACGTCGATGCGCTGCGTCCCGACCTGCCGCCGATCGGCTCGGCGCCGCGGCCGGCACAGGAAGCGCTTCGCCTCGGCCAGGACGCCGAGCTCGCGTTCGCTCCCGCCGCGGTCGCGAGCTTCCACGCCGACGCCCGTCCGGCGCCTCGGCTCGGCGTCCTCTTCTTCGGCCTGCTCGGTCCGCAGGGTCCGATGCCGCTTCACTTCACCGAGGCAGTGCGCGAGCGGGCGCGCTTTCGCGGCGACGCGACCCTCGCGCGCTTCGTCGACGTCTTCCACCACCGCTTGCTCTCGCTCTTCTACCGCGCGTGGGCCGACGTCCAGCCGACCGTCCACCACGATCGGCCCGGCCGCAACCGCTTCGCCAGCTGGCTCGGCGCGACGTGGGGATCGGCCGCCGCCGGCCCTTCGCCGCGCGCGCTTCCCGAGAGCGCTCGCCTGTTCCAGTCGGGGCTGCTCGCCGGTCGCAGCCGCCATCCCGAAGGACTCGCGAAGCTCCTGCGCCAGCACTTCCGCGTTCCGGTTCGCATCGAGGAGCACCTGCCGACGTGGCTCGCGATCGCGGCCGAGGACAGGAGCCGGCTCGGCTTTTCGCGCAGCCGCCCCGAGCGCAGCGGCGCCGTCGCGCCGCAGCTCGGCGTCGCCGCGACGAGCGGCAGCAAATGGCGCGATCGCCAGTTCAAGTTCCGCGTCGCGCTCGGGCCGCTGACGCTCGCGCAGTACCACGGCTTCCTGCCGGGCGAAGCGGCGTGGCGGCAGCTGCGTGAGTGGGTGCAGCACTACGCCGGGCTCGATCTGCTCTGGGACGTCGAGCTCGTCCTCGCCCGCGACCACGTCCCCGAGCCTCGCCTCGGCCGCACGACGCGGCTCGGCATCAGCGCTTGGCTCGGCCGCGGCGGACGCGCGCGCGACCGCGGCGATCTGCACCTGCGGCCCGGGACCTCGTTCCTGCTTCGCCGCCATCACGGAGTCCGCCATGCCTGAGATCTCGCGTGCCGCGCTGTTCGGCAAGCTCAACCCGCTCGCCTACAAGGCGATCGAGGGCGCGACCGTCTTTTGCAAGCTGCGGGGCAACCCGTTCGTCGAGCTGCAGCACTGGATCACCCAGATCCTCAACAACCAAGACTCGGATCTGCACCGGATCGTTCGCCACTACGGCCTCGACACGTCGGCGCTCGCCGGCGACCTCACCGCGTCGCTCGACCGGCTGCCGCGCGGCGCGAGCTCGGTGACCGATCTCTCGGAGTGGGTCGAGGACGCCGTCGAGCGCGCCTGGGTGTACGGCTCGCTGATGTTCGGCGAGCGGCAGGTGCGCAGCGGCCATCTCGTCGTCGGCTTGCTGAAGACGACGCGGCTGCGCGGTGCGCTGCTCTCGATCTCGCGCCAGTTCGATCGCATCAAGGTCGACGACCTGAGCGAGAACTTCGCGCGGATCGTCGCCGGCTCTCCCGAGGACGGCCAGCGCGCGAGCGACGGCAGCGGCGACGCCGGCGAGCCGGGCGAAGCGAGCGGCGCGATCGCGCCGGCGGCGATGGGGAAGCAAGAGGCGCTCAAGCGCTACACCGTCGACCTCACCGAGCGCGCGAGGAGCGGCGAGATCGACCCGGTCG
>Ga0207674_10011334_pt1 | contig 10018 bp, 7 predicted proteins | sample KBSCornC72_FD_184303 | JGI IMG/M metagenome (GOLD analysis project Ga0207674, IMG submission 184303) | Corn rhizosphere microbial communities from Kellogg Biological Station, Michigan, USA - KBS Corn C7-2 (SPAdes) (version 2) | ecosystem: Host-associated > Plants > Roots > Rhizosphere > Soil ... | reverse complement strand
ACCGGGGTGGTCCTCTCCCTGGTGGGCTTCGGCGCGAGGCGTCGGTGGCGCCGGAAAGCTGCTCCTCGTCCCCGGGAATTCCGGCCGGACTGAAGGTCCGGGGGCAATCCGCGCGGGCGCGGGCGTGGGTCCTGCGGCCGGGCGACGTGGCGGCGGCAGCGTGGCCACCGAGACCGAGGGTGGAAACGAACCCATCCCGGAGCGCTTCCTTGCGAACGCGTCCTCCGTCCCGTTCGGAGCAGGCCCCGGACGAGGAGCGGTGGTGGTTGCGGTGGCACGGGTGAGGGAAATCCAGGCGGTCGAGCGTTCATGGAGGCGACGAGGGGACGTGGCGTCGCTTCCACCGGCCAGGGGGCCCCGGGGGGGAGGAAGCGACATCACGTTCCCCGTCCGGACCCTTGGCCTGGGTTGAAGTCGAGGGGCGGGCGCCTTAAAGCTTGGGTATGTCCGTGAATATCCAGCTCGAGTGGACCCCCAACCCGAGCACGCTCAAGTACGTGGTGGACCGGACCCTGGTCCCCCGGGGCGCGCTGAACTTCACCACCCCCGAGTCGGCGTCCGCCCGGTCTCCCCTGGCGTCCAAGCTGATGGGCATCGAGGGCGTGAGCGGGGTGATGCTGGGGAGCAACTTCGTCACCGTCACCAAGGGCGAGGCGGGCGAGTGGGACACCGTCAATGACGCGGTGATGGCCACGCTGGACGCGCACCTGGAAGCGAACGAGCCGGTGGTTGCTCCGGGCGCCCTGGAGGAGTTGGGCACGGCGGCGAGCGGGACCGAGGTGGAGGACAAGATCCGGCAGATCCTCGATCTGGAGATTCGCCCCGCGGTGATGCAGGACGGAGGGGACATCACGCTCGACCGGTTCGAGAACGGGGTCGCTTACCTGCACATGCGCGGGTCCTGCTCCGGCTGCCCCTCGTCCACCATGACCCTGAAGATGGGCATCGAGAACCGCCTGCGTGAGGTGGTCCCCGAGGTGGTCGAGGTCGTTCCGGTCTAGTGTGCCCGGGGCGCGCCGCCGTGTTCCGGCGCCGCCACGTTCGTGAGACGCCAGGTCAAAGCGACGGAGGTCCGGCGCGAGCTCCTTCCCGAGCAGTCCCCGGAGCTGCTGCGCGAGCTTCATCTGCTCACGCGTGACGGGGACCTAAACGCCGACGCGCTCCGGAAGCTGAAGCAGGTCAACCACCTGGTGGGGTTGCTCCGCCCCGCGGTGGACGACGTGTTCGCCCGCTTCGGGCGGCCACTGGTGGTCGACGCCGGGAGCGGCAATGCGTACCTGGGCTTCGTGCTCTACGAGCTCTTCTTCAGGGGGCAGGAGAAGGGGGAACTGGTCTCCATCGAGGCCCGGCCGGAGCTGAGCGCGCGGAGTGCGGAGCGGGCGGGTCGGCTCGGATTCGGGCGGATGAGATTCGTGACCGCGCCGCTGGCGTCGGCGCCGTGGCCCGAGCGGTTCCATCTGCTGACCGCCCTCCACGCCTGCGACACCGCGACGGACGATGCGCTGGCGTCGGCGATCCACCGCGGGGTTGACCACGTGGCGGTGGTGCCGTGCTGTCAGGCGGAGGTGGCGCAGCAGCTGCGGGAGCGACCCCCCGCCTCGCCAGCGCTGGCGGCGCTGTCCGAGCATCCCTGGCACCGCCGCGAGTTCGGCTCGCACCTGACCAACGTCATCCGCGCGCTGGTGCTCGAGGCGCACGGCTACTCAGTGACGGTGACCGAGCTGACCGGCTGGGAGCACTCGATGAAGAACGAGCTGATCCTGGGTCGGAAGGTCCGCGGTGAGTGGCGGCAGGCGCGCCAGCGGCTCGAGGCCCTGCTCGCGGAGACCGGCGTTCGGCCCGCGCTGGTGCGGGCGCTGGAAACGCGGTGAGCGAGGACGGACGGACGCTGACCCGCCCGACTGGGACGGCGTCCGCACGGTCAGGCACTGGAAGATCGACGTGCTCGTCGACGGGCTGCCAGGCATGGCAAGTCCGCGGCCGGACGAGGTTTTCCGTCGAAGGCGCTCGTCGCGAAGGTGTTTGACACCTTCCCGACCCTTCGAGCGGTTTCGAGGGCCGGCGTCGAAGGTGTTTGACACCTTCCTTGGGGACACTTCTCTCGGCAGAGGTTCCGACCTGCTTACCCGTAGGCCTCGCGCTTGATTCGAGCGGGGGTGAAGCCCACCGCCTGGAGGTTGGCGATGGTGGATTCGAGGAATCGAGGAGTTGGCGCGGTTCCCTCCTCCATCGCCTTCTTCCGGTCCCAGGAGGCGATGGCGGGACCGCAGAGGTATGCGAAGGCGGTCCCGGAGTCCGGGACAAGCTCACGGAGAAGCTCCCGGGCGACCCGACCTTGACGGACGCCAGGCGGCAAACCGGAGATATCGACGTGGCGCGTGAGCGTGTGCACCAGGCGGAAGCGGTCCGGGTACTCGGCGGCGAGGCGCGCCAGCCCCTCCCGGAAGATGATGTCGTCCCAGGTCTTGTTGGTATCAATGAAGGTGTGGCGGATCTTGGGGAAATTCCGCAGTGCATCCTTCACGATGCTGTAGTTGGGAACGACGCCGGAGCCGGCGACGAGGTGCACCACATGGTTGGTGCGCTGCTCGATGTCCGGCGGAAGCGTGTACGGCCCCGTGAAGCCGACCACCGGAAATCGCGCTCCGACCGGTATCCCGTAGACGAGCAGCGGTGAGAGCAGCGGGGGATGAAGGTCGCCGGGGCGGTACGGCTCCTCCTTGATGGTGATGGCCAGCGGCTCGTGAGGCGCGGAGGCCATCGAGTACGCCCGGACGAGTTCCTTCTTCCCACCCTTGAGATGCTCGACGTACGCCACCTGACCGGCGATCACCGGGAAGACGTGAGGGTCGATCGTCAGGAACTGGCCGGCACGGTACGGAGGGATCGTCGGAGCATCGAGGACGAGCGTGACCGTGTCCGGGGTCTCCTGGATCACCTCGGTGACCACGACCTCGAAGGTCTTTGGCTTGTAGCGTTCGGGCGGCACGGGTGGATGCTGGCATAACGGAGCGACCGGCGATGGGCCAGCGAGCTGAGCGCGAACGGGTGTTCCTCCAATGCCTCCCGGGACTCGAGCCCGTGCTCGAGGCGAGTGCGCGCCCACTGGGTCTCACCCTGCCCGTCGCTGGAGGCGTGGAGATGGAGGGTCGCACCGGTCTGCACGCCGAGGCGGCGCTCGTTCTTCGGGTCGCCGAGCGCGTGCTCCTGCGCCTCCTCGAGTTGCCGATCCGGCGATGGTCGGAGGTGGAGGCGGGCCTCCGATCGACGTGCCTCGACGACGTCGCCCCACCGGGTGCCGCGATCTCGCTGGAAACGTCCCTGCGGATTCCAAACGCGCCGGCGCCCCGCCGCCTCACCGAGCTTCTCGAGCAGTGGTGGCGTCGTCCGGTACAGCCGGCCCGTGGGGAGGATCTGGGGGGACCGATCCCTCGTCTGGTGCTTCGGGTCGGTGAGGGAAGGGTCTCGCTATCGGCCGACGCGGGAGGCGAGCCGCTCTACAAGCGTGGGTGGCGGCAGGAGATCTCCCGGGCGCCGCTGCGCGAAACGCTGGCTGCGGGGGTGCTCTCGCTCGCGGGGTACGATCCGGAACGACCGCTTCGGGATCCGGTCTGCGGGTCGGGAACACTGATCATCGAGGCCGCACTGATGGCCCGATCGGTGGCACCGGGATTGGGCCGTACCTTCGCGGCCGAGCACTGGCCGCTGGCCGCAGGGGTCGACTGGAGCGGGCGCCGCGATCGGTTGCGGTCGCGCGTGCGGGCAAGCCCCCCTGCACCGATTTTGGGAAGCGACCTGAATGCCGGTGCGCTCGGAACGGCTCGGCGAAATGCGCGTCGCGCGGGCGTTCTCGCCGACATTCAGCTCGACCGGGTGGACGTGGCGGCCGCGGTCGTGGGTGCCTCGGTTCCGGGGCTGGTGGTGGGAAATCTTCCCTATGGCCTCCGGGTGGGCGTGCGCGACGGACTGGAGGCGTTCGACACGGCTCTGAAGTGGACCCTGGCGCGCGCGTTTCGGGGCTGGCGCAAGGGGCTCCTGGTGGACGACGAGGCCCGCCTCGCGCGCGCAGGTGGAGGCGCACCACAGCGGGTCTACAGGCTGCTCAACGGGGGCCTCCCCGTGGTGCTCGGCGTCTGGGACGCGGAGGGTTGAGGCGTCATTCGATGGACGGCCAAGCCGCACTCGTACCGGAGAAGGTGTTTCGGAGAAGGTGTTTCGTAGAAGGTGTTTGACACCTCTGATTAACCAATCCTTTCGCGGACTTTCCGGCCAGGCCGACCCTTTCCCGACCTGCGCGCAGGTCAGTCGAAGGTGTTTGACACCGTCTCGTGACACCTTTTCGGGGACACCTTCTCGGCCCGCCTGGCGCCGGGCGCGCGCCCTTGCTCTTAATCCAAGGCGGAGGCCGGGGCCGGAACCCCGTCCGATCCGATCCGCCAGGGGGTCCAGGCGAGCAGCAGATTTCCAACGGCGATGTCGGACTTTCGTGGGGGCACGCTGAACTCCGCCACCGGAAGTGTGTCCGGCGCGGCCGCCGCCTGGAGCTTTCCCGTCTCCTCCTGGAACTCAGCCTCCGCATCGGCCAGCTGCTTCCTCGCCGCCTCGAGCTGCTGCTCCGCAGTGCCGACGTCCTCACGCTCCTTCACCGTGCGGCTCCCGCTCCGCAGCGCCGTTCGTGCGCGGTTGAGGTTCGTCACGCTCAGCGTCTTTCGCCCGAGGAATGCGCCCAAGATCGTGGTTCCGACGGTGACCATCGTATCGAGCGTCTGGCCCGACGCCTGGGATTGCTGACCGGCCAATGCCTTCTGCGCCCGCTGCACCGCGTTCTGAAGGGTCTGAAGTTTCGGGGCCCACTTCTTCCGGAGCGCCTCGACGTCGGCGTCGCGCTGCTCCCGACCGGAGTGAGCGAGCCGCGCCTTGAACTCGGAGAGCGACTCGCCCGGCGTCGAGACCTCGTCGAGCGCATCACACCGGAAGAGCTTCAAGGGGCGGGACTGGTACAGCGCCCCTGCGAGCGACTTCTTCCACTCCCCCCACGCGCCGGCGTTGGTCACCGCTGCCGGCGTCTCCTCGAACGTCGCGCCCTCCGCAGCAGCGTTGCCGAGACGGGTCCCGGCGTCGCCCGGAAGCTCGGTCGCCTCATCCCATTCGACCGAGGTGCCGTCCACCGGAGCGAGCAGTGCCACGGACTGCCAGGCATCGACTGCCGCCTTCTTGTCCACGTAGTGCAGCCGGGCCTGGCCCAGGATGGCAGGCCGGTAGGTCAGCGGTCCCGAGCCGGGCGTCGCCGGGAGAAAAGCTTCCGAGACGCCGGCCGGGAGGACCGGGCGGCGTCCGCCTCCCGTCGAGGCAGGTACGGGCTTCGCGGGAACACCCGCCCTCTCCGCTGCCACGGAGCCGCCGGACTGGCCCGCCGACAGCAGCTTGATCTGCTCCTTGTCCAGCGGCCCCCGCAGGTAGGACAGCGTCCAGCGGGTCTGGAAGAGCTCCGGCGCATCCTCGTGGACGTCGTTCAGGAGGAACACCCGTGAGCCGAGACCGGAGAGCAGCCGGTCCATGTCCTGCCGGTCGAACGCGTGGCTCGCGGCATCCATCGCTCCCTGGAGCCCGTCGAGCACCCTGAGCTTGTCGCGCTCGGTCTGCAGACGGCCGATGAACCAGGTGCCGGCGTTGGCCAGTCCCTTGTAGTCCAGGTCCACCGGGTTCTGGGTCGCGAGCAGCACACCCACGCCGAACGCCCGCGCCTGCTTGAGCAGGGTGAGCATCGGCAGCTTCGAGGGGGGAGCGGCGGTCGGCGGGAAATACCCGAAGATTTCATCCATGTAGACCAGCGCGCGCAGTGAGCCCGTCCCCGACTGGGTGCGCATCCAGGCCAGCACCTCGCTCAGCAGGGTGGTGACGAAGAACATCCGCTGGGCATCCGAGAGGTGCGCGATCGACAGCACGGCGATGCGCGGCTTGCCCGCCGGCGTCCAGAGCAGCTTCTGGACGTCGAGCGGTTCGCCTTCCGCCCAGGCCGCGGCACCGGGCGAGGCGAGCACGTTGTTCAGTGCGAGCGCGAGGCCGGCGCGTTCCTTCGCCGGGTAGAAGGACTCGAGGTCCAGCACTCCCACCTTGTCGAACGGTGGTCGCTGCACGCCCTGGATGAGGCCGGCAAGATCCAGGTCCTGGCCCGCGCTCCAGGCACGCTGCACCAGCTGCGCGAGCAGGATGTGCTCGCGGCCCTGCATCGGGTCCGACTCGATTCCAGCCAGGGCGAGGAGCCCGGAGACGGCGCCCTGGACCCGGGCTTGCAAGGCCTCCTCGTCGTCGAGGACTGCCTGCGGGGGTGCGGTGAACGCCCGGAGCAGGGCCAGCGGGCGTCCGGCCTTGCTCGCCGGCGTGTAGATGGCGACCTCGCAGGCTTCGCGAAACCGCGCGATGCGACTGCCGTCCTGGTCCCAGCCCTCGAGTCCCTTCTTCCAGCTCGCCGCGGTCTTCTCCGCCAGCTGCTCGAGGGTCAAGCCCTGGCGTTTGGCCTCATCGGAGTCCATCCAGGGCAGGAAGTCGGCCGGAGCGAGCGAGGGAAAGGTGAGGGCCAGGTTGGCCAGGTCGCCCTTGGGGTCGATGGCGAGGGCCGGGATGCCGTCGATGGCAGCCTCCTCGAGCAGCCCGATGCACAGCCCGGTCTTGCCGCTCCCGGTCATCCCGACGCAGACGCCGTGGGTGGTCAGGTCCTTCGAGTCGTAGAGCAGGAGCTGGGGAAGGGTCTTCCTGTCCTTCGCGTCCCAGCGCCGCCCCAGATAGAAGACCCCCAGCTTCTCGTAGTCCGGCATCGGCCCTCCTCCTGTTACCAACCGACACTCCAGTGCAGGCCCGGGGGTCTGAGCAATGGTAAGGAGCCGCCATGGCCACCGACCGAGCTCTGAAGCACTTTGCCGCCCACCGCGCCTCGTACCTGGAAGACCTCAAGACACTGGTGCGCATCCCCTCGGTGTCGTTCCCTGGGTTCGACCCGTCGAAGGTCCGGGCAAGCGCCGAGGCGACCGCGAGCCTCCTTCGTGAACGAGGGTTTTCGAAGGTTCAGCTGCTCGAGGTGGGGGGGGGCCACCCCTACGTCTACGGGGAGATCCTCGAGGCTCCCGGCAAGCCGACCCTGCTGCTCTATGCCCATCACGACGTCCAGCCAGCGGGCGACGAGGAAGCCTGGGCGAGCGCGCCCTTCGAACCGGTCGAGCGCAAGGGGCCGCCGGACGATAGCCCCCGCCTCTACGGGCGCGGCGCCGCCGACGACAAGGCAGGCATCGTGGTTCACACGTCCGCAGTCGAGTCGTGGCGCAAGGGCGCCGGTGGGCTCCCGCTGAACGTGAAGATCGTCGTGGAAGGGGAGGAAGAGGTCGGGTCCAGCCACCTCACCGAGTTCCTGAAGAAGCACGCGAAGCTTCTGCAGGCCGACGCGATCGTCCTCACCGACACGAGCAACTTCGAGACCGGGCTTCCGTCCATCACCACTGCCCTGCGCGGAATCGCGGTGTTCAGTGTGGAGGTTCGGGCGCTCAAGCAGAGCGTCCATTCGGGCATGTGGGGCGGTCCCGTGCCAGACCCGGTGATGGGCCTGTGCCGGATGCTGGCCTCGTTGACCCACCCGGACGGGTCCATCGCCATCCCCGGGATCAAGGAGCAGGTGAAGCCGCTGACCGAGAGCGAGCGGAAGAGCATCGCTGCGCTCCCGGGCGACGAGGCCCACTTCCGGAAGCAGGTCGGATTGCGGCCCGGGGTGGAGATGCTGGGGAAGGGGACGCACCCCTGGGAGATGAACTGGCGGCAGCCCTCGATCGCGGTGAACGCCTTCCAGGCCAGCAGCCGCAAGGACGCACGGAACATCATCTGTGACTCGGCCTGGGCGCGACTGGGGGTGCGCCTGGTGCCGAATCTGGATCCGAAGGACGTCCAGAAGCGGGTCATCGAGGCGCTGAAGAAGGCGGCGCCATGGGGGCTCGAGGTGGAGGTGCACGCGGAGGACGCGGCTGGCTGGTGGTACACGGACTCCGACCACCCCGCGTTCCAGGCCGCATTCCGCGCGTTGAAGAAGGGCTACGGGGCGGATCCGGTCACCATCGGATGCGGCGGGAGCATTCCGTTCGTCGAGCCGTTCGCCCGTGAACTCGGTGGGGTTCCGGCGCTGCTGATCGGCGTGGAGGACCCGTACACCAACGCCCACTCGGAGAACGAGAGCCTGCATCTGGGCGACTGGGAGAAGGCCGTGAAGAGTGCCATCCACCTCTACGACGAGATCGGTGGCGCCCTGAAAGCCGCTGCGCGCTGACCGCCCGGCCTGTGGGTAGTGCCTGGGGGGTGGTGTCTGGGGAGTGGTGTCTGGGGAGTGGTGTCGGGGAGTGGTGTCTCGGGGAGTGGTGTCAAACACATTCGCTGGCCCGGTTCGTGCTCGGGACTCGCCTCGACAAGGGGGAGTCGATGGGTTGGCCACTCAGAATGTTCGAACCACTCAAGATCTATTTCGTTACGGTCCGCTGCTTCCAGCGACGGCTGCTGATGCGTCCGTCATCCGAGACGAACGAGGTCCTCGGTGGCGTACTGGCCCGGGCGGCACGAATGAACGGTGTCGAGGTCTTCGGGTTCGTGTTCGCCTCCAATCACGTGCATCTCCTCGTCAGAGCCCCCCGAGGGAATCTGCCGAGGTTCATGCAGCACCTGTTGACCAACGTCTCGAAAAAGGTGGGAAACCTCGTCCTCTGGACGGGCCGTTTCTGGGAAAGGCGCTACTCGGCCGAGCCCGTCCTGGACGAGATCGCTCTCCTGGGGCGCGTGCGCTACGTCCTCGCCCACGGTCCGAAGGAAGGTTTGGTCCGAACCTGCTCTGAGTGGCCAGGCCTCAACTCTCTCTCGATGATGCTCGATGGCTCCTCTCGTCGATTCCGGTGGTTCAACTGGACGCGAAAGGCGAAGGCGCATCGACCGGGCCCGGGCAGGTTCGACGGGAAGTGGGTTGAGCCAGAGAGCCTCACGCTCACGCCTCTTCCAGTGCAGACCCTCCAGAGCCGTGAGGCGCTGCGGCGCTTTCTCCACGACGCGATGCAGGCCATCGAGACTGAAGCGTCGAGACTGCACCGAGCGTTTCTCGGACGAGCGGGCGTCCTCAAGCAGAATCCGCATCGCAAGGCGCGGCAGAAGGAGCGCTCCAGCCGTCCACCGTGCCACACCAGCATCCCCGCCCTCCTGAAGGAATATCTCGAGAGCGTCCGCGCCTTCGTGGCGGCCTTTCGGCACGCCTCGAGCCGGTGGATGCGTGGTGAGCTGAACGTCGTATTTCCCGAAGGGGCCTTTCGCCCGGTCGTCTGGCCTCGAACTCCCTCTCCGCGACTCGCCGCCTGATCGCTCTCAGGACACGCGAGGGTGGATTGGGCCTGGCCGGAGCCGCAGGCTCCGCGCGTCCGCTCCACTGAACCTGGCCACGACCTCGGCCAAGATCGAAAGCGCAATTTCCTCCGGCTGTTCCGCCCCGAGATGCAGTCCGATCGGACTGTAGAGGGCGGCGCGCCGCGCCGGGCTTGGTTGGAAGCCCTCCTCGGCGAGCTCATTCAGGAGTCTTTCCGTTCGAGCCCGAGGTCCGAGGATGCCCACGTACTCGCAAGCTGACTCGAGCGCGAAGCGCAGGTAGCCCCGGTCGTGACCGAGGTTGTGCGTCATGATGACAACCGCCGCATCGGGCTCCAGGGTCAACTTCTCCCGTACCGCACTCGGACTCGCAGTGAGTCGGGCGTTCGCCTCCTGGAAGAGGTCGGCCGGCGCCCCGCCGGAGGTGTTTGACACCACCGTCAGGTGGAAGCCGAGGGCGGCGGCGAGCTTCACCAGCGGGACCGCGTCCTGGCCCGATCCGAAGACCACCAGGGAGCGCGGCGGACGGATCACTTCCAGCAAGACTTCACATGCCCCCGCCGCGCCCTCGATCCGCTCGGCACGCGTCGTCCCCTCCCGCCGCAGCGCCTCCGCCGCCTTCCGGGCCCCGGCCCGAAGCGAA
>Ga0207674_10011331_pt1 | contig 10020 bp, 9 predicted proteins | sample KBSCornC72_FD_184303 | JGI IMG/M metagenome (GOLD analysis project Ga0207674, IMG submission 184303) | Corn rhizosphere microbial communities from Kellogg Biological Station, Michigan, USA - KBS Corn C7-2 (SPAdes) (version 2) | ecosystem: Host-associated > Plants > Roots > Rhizosphere > Soil ... | reverse complement strand
CGTCGATGGTGTGCTTCGCCTGATGGACGCCAATACCAACGACCCGGTGAACATCGGCAATCCGCACGAAGTGACCATCGAGGACATCGCCCGCACGATCATCCGGCTGGTCGGATCTCGCAGCACGCTCGTCTACCGGCCGCTGCCCGTCGACGATCCGAAGCAGCGCCGCCCTGACATCACCCGCGCCCGCACGCTGCTCGGTTGGGAACCGAAGGTCGGTCTGGAAGAAGGCCTTTTGAAAACTGTCGATTACTTCAAGATGAAACTGGCGGCACGTTGATCAATCGCCGCAGGCGGAAGAAGTAGTCGCCAGCGGACGCCACGGTCAACGCGAGCGCGAGCCAGATTGCCACGTCGACGAGCGGTGACCGTTCCATCCGCCAGTTGAAATACATGATCACGACGTTGGCGAGGATGAAGGTCGCCGTCGCTGCCTTTCCGAGCAGCGAGGGGCGAAAGGTTCTCGGGCCGACGGCGAGGTTGACGATGGCGACGACCGCGACGATGACGATGTCCCGGCTGATGACGAGAACGGTGAGCCAGATCGGGACGTGGTTCGTCAACGAAATCTGCGGCAACGTCAGCACGACGAAGGTGGTCACCAGCAGGAGCTTGTCGGCCATCGGGTCGAGCCATGCTCCGAGACTCGTCGGATGGCTCGTCAAACGCGCGATAAGGCCATCGAGCGCGTCGGTGATGCCCGCCAGCAGGAACACCGCGAGCGCGGCCCCGAGGTGGCCGTAGACGATTAGCAGCACGAACGCCGGGATCAGCATGATCCTGAGGATCGTGATCTGATTGGCAAGCGTGAGATACCGCACGGACTACTGAGCGAGGGCGCGCAGCCGATCGATCGCCCCTATCGCATCCGCGCCGGAGACGGGCCGTTCGGTATCGAATCGGCCTCCTTCTACGAGCGGCAGGATGCCGGCGGAAACGGCCGCCGCGACCGCTGGATAATTCAAGTGCGACGCGCTCACGTCGGGAATGGTTGGACGCGCGGCTATACGGGCCTGCAGCGCCGGACGCGTTCTGCCCGCGATTCGAAGGAGCGCGTTGACCGCCTCCGCCAAATCGACGCGCCGAACGGGCGCGCGCGGCTGAAACGTGTGGTTATCGAACGGCGGCATCACCGCTGCCGCCGCGACCTCCGCAATCCATGCAGCGGCCCAGTGCCCCGCCGTATCTGTCATGACTTCCGCGGTACGGGGTCCCTGCCGGAGGACGTCCTCCAGGCGGATGCCGATCAGCGCGGCGAGATCTCCGCGGGTGATTTGCGGCGCTGACGCAAGCGCGCGATATTCGGCGGGGAGGCGAGCCTCACGAGTCCTCGCTGCCGCAGCCTCCGCCTTCCGGTCGTAACCGGCAGACGGGTCCAGATTGTGCGCGTTGCGAAATGCGGTCTCGGCCCCGGCGAAATCGCCGCGCTCTTCGAGCAATTCGCCGGTTTGGGCGAGCGAGATGGCATCGGCCGGGTCGAGCATGACTGCCCGATTGAACTGCTCCAGCGCTGCCGCAGCGTTGCCGCTGCGGCGCTCGACCACCCCGAGCTCCCGGTAGAGCACGGCGCTGTCCGGCGTTGCCGCAACCGCTCGCTGGTAGGCGGTGCGCGCCTCATCCAGCCGCCCGGCGTTCGCCGCGTTCCGCGCCGCGGCAATCAGATTCTGGATCTCGCGAAACTTCAACACGTCGATCCGCGCCGAGAGGCTGGCCAGCGACGGATCGGCCTTCATCGCCGCCTCGAACGCGGCGCGCGCATCGCTGTCGCGATTCAGCGAAAGCAACGTCAGCCCCTTGCCCACCAGCGCAGGCGGGTAGGTGGGAGCGCCGCGAAGCGCAAGCTCGAAGTGATCGAGCGCACGCATGTAGTCGTGCTTCGCCAGCGACACATAGCCCTCGCCTGCCTTCGCCGCCGCAGAATCGGGGGCGCTCTTGAGAGCGTCCGCAAACTCGCGCTCGGCGCTCGACAAGTCGTCGTTCTGGAGGAAGCGCCACCCGCGATCGACGGCCATGCCTTCTCGTGCCGCGGCGGGGACGGCCGGATACACGAACTCGGGGTATTTGAGCGTCGGCGGCAGCGGCGGCGCCGTCTTCACCGCGCAGGCAGCCACCATCGCGACCGCCGTCACCTGTAGCGCAAACCGGAAAGGTTTGCGCCACGGGTAATTCGAGTTCCGAAGGTTAGTGGCGTTCACCCACTCAGGCCTATGGGGCTTGCCGAACATCGTCAGGATCCATGCTGGTAAGTCTTTCGATAAACCGCCGCGGAACATCGGCCTCGATGACGACCCTGCCATTTGTGGCGACGTGGCTGACAACACGCGCCACACGATACAGCCGACCGATCTGCTGACGATCGAACTCCTTGCCGCTGTCAAACGTGATCGTGACACGTCTGGTGTCGAGCGCGAGTCTCGACGCGATCATCTGGAGCAACTCGCCGACGCCGGTTCCGAGCGATGCGGAAACAAGCGCCGCGGAAGGATCGGCGTCCCGCAGCCGACGGCGCTCCTCCGCCGTGATCGTGTCAATCTTGTTGTAGACGGCGACGGCTGGGACTTCAGACGCGCCGACCTCCTCCAGAACCTTGTGGACCGCGGTCACCTGCCGCTCTCGTTCGGCACTTCCGGCATCAATGACGTGAAGGATCAGGTCGGCTTCGGCGACTTCCTCCAGCGTCGCGCCGAAGGCCGCGACAAGCGCGTGCGGAAGCCGATCGATAAATCCCACGGTATCCGACACGAGCAGCTCGCGATTGTCGGGCAGCCGCACTCGCCGGACGAGCGGATCGAGCGTCACGAACAATGCGTTTGACGCCACCGCCGTTTCGTCGGTGAGCCTGTTGAACAACGTGGTCTTGCCGGCGTTGGTGTAGCCGACAAGCGCGACGGTCGGCACCGATTGCTTGTGTCGGCGTTCCCGCAGCTGGGATCGACGCTGCCGTACCTGTTCGATCTCGCGCTGAATCGCCTGGATCCTGACGCGGATCCGGCGGCGATCCGCCTCGAGCTTTGTCTCGCCAGGTCCGCGGGTGCCGATGCCGCCACCGAGCCGCGACAGTGCCGTCGCGGATCCGGCCAATCTCGGAAGTAGGTATTTGAGCTGCGCGAGCTCCACCTGCCACTTGCCTTCGCGGGTGCGCGCCCGCCTGGCGAAGATGTCGAGAATCAGCTGCGTCCGGTCGATCACCTTGCGGTCGAGGCGCTCTTCGAGCTGACGGAGTTGCGCCGGGCTCAATTCGTTGTCGAAGATCACCACGTCAACGTCCGCCTCGTCGCAGGCGGCCGTGAGCGAACTCACCTTCCCGGCTCCGATGAACGTTGCTGGATCCGGTTTTGGCCGCTCCTGCAGCATCCGCAACACCACGCGCGCGCCAGCAGCGTCGGCAAGGCCGGCGAGCTCGTCGAGCAAATGATCCGCGTCGCCACGGTTCGAGGGATGAACAACGCCTACGAGCGCTGCGCGCTCAACGGACATGGAAAGATCCTACAGGTATCAGGTCTCAGGTTTCAGGGGTGGTCCAGGTTTCAGGCTTCGGGGGCTCAGGCTTCAGACGCACCAGGTGACTTCTTGTGTTTGCGACGACGCCAAGGGCGTTTTGTCTTGTCCTCGTGCACTCCACCGGTTTGGCGCGGGAGGGGAGCGCGTGGCAAACGGCGCGGCTTCGGGCGTTTAGCCACAGCTGAAACCTCTTACCTGATACCTAGACCGCGCCTGACACCTGATACCTGCCACCTAAAAGCGTATTTTGGCTCCAATCGACGTCGAATCCGATACATGGATACTGTCGATGAACCGAATCCGATGCGGATTGGTTTGCATCACCAGCGATGTCGTCCGCGTGCCGTCGCCGAAGAAGCGAACGCCTTTCATCAATGAGCCTTCGGTGACACCCGTGGCGGCGAAGATCAGGCTCTTGCCGGGCGCCAGATCGTTGGAACGGTAGATTCGATTCAGGTCCTTGATGCCCATCGCGTGGGCCCGCTCTTCGTCACCGGGTTTCGCGATGACTAGGCGGGCAAAGATTTCACCGTTCAGACACCGCATCGCGGCAGCGGTCAGCACCCCTTCAGGCGCTCCACCGACACCCATTACCGCATGTACGCCGCTGCCGACGACAGCCGCGGCAATACCCGCCGAGAGATCGCCGTCGCCAATCAGCCGGATGCGCGCACCGGTCGCGCGAATTTCCCCGATGAGCTTCTCGTGTCGAGGTCGGTCCAGCACGATAACCACGAGATCCTCGACGCGGCGGCCGAGCGCCTGCGCGATCGCCCTCAGATTGAAACGGACAGGCGCATCGAGATCCACGACGTCGCGCGAGCTCGGGCCGACCACGAGCTTCTCCATGTACATGTCGGGCGCATGGAGTAGGCCGCCGCTTTCCGATGCGGCCAAGACCGCTATCGCGTTGGCTGCGCCGGTGGCGCAGAGATTGGTCCCTTCGAGCGGATCAACCGCGATGTCAACCTGCGGGTACGCTCGACCGTTGGGTGATCTGTGCGCGACACCGACCTTTTCACCGATGTACAACATCGGCGCCTCGTCCCGTTCACCTTCCCCAATGACGATCGTTCCGTCGATCGGCACCGTGTCCATGACGCGGCGCATCGCTTCGACGGCGACGGCGTCCGATTTGTGCCTATCGCCCTGCCCCATCGTCTGGGCGCATGCGATGGCGGCCTCTTCGACAACGCGCAGAAAGTCGAGCGAGAGATCGGAATCAAGCATAGGGAGGCAGCTCGCAGCGGGTTGGCCGGTCGGTCCTGTAACCAAGGAGGTAATCGGCCTGCAGCAGTTTGTGAATCTCACGCGTGCCTTCGTAGATCACCGCCCCTTTGCAGTTGCGATAAAAACGCCCCACGGGGTACTCGTCCGAGTAGCCATTCGCGCCGTGAATCTGCACGGCATCAGACGCTGCGCGCTCCGAAGCAACAGTCGCGAACCATTTCGCGAGGCCCGTTTCCTTCGTATTGCGCCGCCCGGCGTTCTTCAGCCATCCCGCCCTCATCCAGAGCAGCCTCGACGCCTGATAGTCGGATTCCATCTGCGCAAGCATTTCTTTCACCAGCTGGTGTGAGCCGATTTCGACGCCAAATGCCTTGCGCTGCCTCGCGTAGCTCACGCTTGCCTCACGGCACGCGCGTATGAGACCGGTCGCGCCCGCCGCGACGGTGTAGCGCCCCTGGTCGAGCGCGAACATCGCGATCTTGAACCCCTCACCCTCGCGGCCGACGAGATTCTCCTGCGGCACTTCGACTTCGTCCATCTTGAAAAAGCCGGTGTTGCCTGCGAGGATTCCCCACTTTTCCTTCAGTGTGCCGCTCGAAAACCCCTTGAAGGCGCGTTCGACGATGAACGCGCTGATGCCATTGGGATCACGCTGCTTCTTCTTGTTCAGATCGCTCCATGCAAAGACGAGGAAGTTGTCGGCGACATCCGCGAGCGAAATCCACATCTTCTCGCCCGTGAGGACATATCGATCGCCCTTCTTGATCGCGACCGACTGAATGCCGCGCGCATCGCTTCCTGCCGATGGCTCGGTCAGGCCGTAGGTCGCAATCTTCTTCCCCTGCGCCTGTGGGATCAGGTACCGGGTCTTCTGATCTTCCGTCCCCCATGAGAGCAGCGTGAGACTGTTCAATCCGAGGTGGACGGAGACAATGACCCGCAGCGACGTATCCAGGTATTCGAGTTCCTCACTCGCGATCCCGAGCGACACGTAGTCCATTCCTGCGCCGCCGTACTTCTGCGGGATACAGCTGCCGAGCAGCCCCAGGTCCGCCATCTGCGGCAACACGCCGCGATCGAACTGGTGCGCGCGATCGAGATCGTGAATGCGCGGCGCGACCGCGCGGGCGCCCCACTCGCGGACGCTCTGCTCGAGCAGCTGCTGCTCCTCAGTGAGATCCAGATTGAGCATGAGAAACGACGAATCCTAGCATGGGGAGGGATGAGGTATCAGGTATCAAGTGTCAGGTGTCGGACCAGGACGGTGGCACCTCTGTGTGACCCAAAGCTATCGACGGCGCTGCCGCCGGCAACCGCAATCTCGAGGTGATCGCTGCTGCCGAACAGCGCGCACGCGGAGCCGCTCTCGGCCTCCGCGTACGTGTCGACGAGTGTTGCGACGCGCTGACGGTCGATCTCGATGGCAGTCGCACCGCCGGCCGCGAATGCATCGAACGTGCAACGGTCGATATTCGTGACGAGATTGCCGAAACGATCGATCCGCAACACGATGCCCGAGAGCTGCCCACCGTTCAGGCGCGGTTCAGGAACGTCGAGCATCTCCCATGTCGTGACTGGAGTGCCCAATGCGCGAACTTCGATGCCGCTCGCCAGCCACGCGGCGGCGGGCGCGAATCGGTCGCGCCCTTCGAACGTACGGCTGATCGTTGGCCTCGCATACCGCCGATCCGTGAGTTCCACGACCTGCGCCGGCGCGGTCTGCTTGAACACCATCGTCAACAGCCCGTTGTCCGGCGCCACGAATCGATAGCCGGCCGCTTCTGCCGCCAGTCCGCGTCGGGCCGAGCCGACGCCAGGATCAACGACACACAGAAACACCGTACTCGGCGGGAAGTATTTGTATGCAGCGGCGAGCTCGAGCGCACCGCCAAGAACATCCTGCGGAGCGATCTCGTGGGTGATGTCGGCGAGCGTCACGTCAGGACAGATACCGAGCGCCACGCCGCGCATTGCGCCGACGTAGTGATCGCGCGTGCCGAAGTCAGTCAGCAGCGCGATGACTGGCAGGCTTGCCCTCGGGGGTCGTTTTCTCGATGCTCGGTTTGCGGAACAAAACTTCTCGCAGGTTGTTCTTGAGCAGGAACTGTTCGGAAATATGCAGCGGCTCGAACAGCCGCTGAATATCGCGGGGTGACAGCGGTCTCTGCTTGCCTCGCCCCGAGCGGTACGCCCGATATTGCAAATTCTGGCGATCCGCGACGACGTATCGCGTGAATCCGGGCGGCGCCTTGGTCGCCGCTTCGACGATGTTGAACAGCGCGAACAACACACCGTCGGGCCGGAGCATCCGGATCAACTCGCGTGCGAGCACCTGCGCCGATGCCTTATCGAGATAATCGAAAATGTCCCAGCACAGAATACCGTCGACCGTGTCATCTTCCTGGGAGAAGCGTTTTGCGAGAAACGACGGCAGCGCGTCCAGCTTGCCCTCGGCGACGTGCTGATCGATGTCCTTGAACACGTCCTCGACGTGAATCTTGCAGCCGAGTTCCTCGCCGAAAAAGTTGACGTTGGTGCCGACGACTGGGCCGAGGTCGAGCAGCAGCCGCTGCGACCGGGCATTGAGACTGGTCAGGAATTTGGCGAGCGCTTTGGTCGGGTACACGGGCCAGTCGGTGCCCGCGTCTGCCGTCTCGTCCTTGCGCTTCCGCGAAAACAGATCTGAGAGAGACAACGACGAATGATAGACCATCCGTCAGTTCACGGTGGTTGGTGGTTCCAGTTGGTTAATGTTGTGTGGTGAGTTCGTAGTCGGTGGCTCGCACACCACCGACCACTCCCCGCTTCAGTGCGCCGCGACGGGCTGCGACCCGACGTTCGATGCGCTGGAGCGCGCCACCTGCGCGTTATCGGCCTTGCCCTGCGACGGCTGGCCACCTTTCCGCTGCATGTCGACACTGCCGCGGAAATGCGCACCCTCGGCGATCGCCACCCGCGGCGAAATGATGTCACCATCAACCGATCCGCCGTCGCGGATGTCCACTTTCTCTGTCGCCGTGACGTTGCCGTTCACTTCGCCCAGCACGATCACAGCCTTCGCAAATACCTGCGCCTTGATTTTCCCGTTGGGGCCGATCGTCAGCACGTGATCCCGAAGTTCGATTTTCCCTTCGACGTGCCCCTCGACGGTGAGGTCCTCGCTGCCATTGAGCTCACCCTTGATGACCACAGATTTCCCGATATTCACAACATCCCTCTCCATCATCTGGTGGCGCCGGGGTTCCGGCTGCGCCGGCGTACTGGCCTGCGTCTGCTGTGCGGGGGTGGCCGGGGTAGCCGGGCTAGCCGGGCTAGCCGGGCCTGTCGGCTTCACCGCTTCATCGCGCTTCCACATCTGGTCCTCCGACTGATTGGCAGCCCCAGGGCAGAACCAAGGGCCTGTGACTGAGCTCGTAATCGCGTCTTCTGTGGCGGGAGCCCACTGAGTATATCGGCCGCTCGAAAAAGTTGTCTAGGCTTCCGGGACAGTTATTTACGGCCAGATGCTACGATGCGAAGAGACCGTGCAGCGGATTTATCTGGACCACAACGCCACAACGCCCCTCCTACCGGCTGTTATCGACCGGATGACGGCGGTACTGCGGGAGGAGTTTGGGAACCCTTCGAGCGTCCACCATTTCGGTCAGCAGGCGAAGGCTGCCGTGGATGACGCCCGTTCGCAGGTGGCGGAGCTGGTTGGGGGGGACCCGTCCGAGGTGCTGTTTACGAGCGGTGGGACCGAAGGGGACAACATCGCCATTCGGGGCGCAGCAGAGGCCTTGGAGGCCACTGGGCGGAGGCACCTGGTCGCCAGCGCCATCGAGCACGAGGCCGTCCTCAACACCCTCAAGGCGCTCGCCCGGCGCGGCTGGCAGACAACGTTGTTACCCGTCGACCAGACCGGGATCGTCTCGCCCGCCGCCTTGCGCGAGGCTCTGACGGATAAGACAGTTCTCGTGTCTGTGATGCACGCGAATAACGAAATTGGGACGATTCAGCCCCTGGCCGAACTGGCGCGACTCGCCCACGAGCGCGGCGCGCTGTTTCATACCGACGCGGTGCAGTCGGCCGGAAAGATACCCCTCAACGTGAAAGGGCTGGGGGTCGACATGTTGTCGGTGTCGGCACACAAGTTCTATGGACCAAAAGGCGTCGGGGCCCTCTGGATCCGGCGTGGTCTTCGGGTCATGCCCTTGCTGACCGGTGGCCGTCAGGAGCGGAGCCGCCGCGCCGGGACCGAGAACGTGCCGGGAATCGTCGGAATGGGTGTGGCCGCGAGTATCGCCGCTGGAAAGATGGAGAGCGAGGGCCGCAGACTTGCGGAACTCCGCGATCGACTCGAGGCCGGTATTCTTCGAACGGTGCCGGGCACGACGGTGAATGGTTCGCGTGATCACCGGGTGCCGAATACGACCAACATCAGCTTCGATCGCATCGAGGCCGAGTCGCTGCTGATTGCCCTCGACCTCGAAGGCGTGGCGGTGTCAACCGGCTCGGCGTGCTCCTCGGGGACACTCGAGCCATCGCACGTGCTGAAGGCAATGGGCTTCAACGCGCACCGCACGCAGAACTCGATTCGCTTCAGTCTCGGTGCGAGCAACACCGAGGCGGAGATGGATCGCGTGATCGCGGTGTTGCCGGGCATTGTCGAGAAACTTCGAAGCCTTACTCGAGCTCCCGTGAGGGCATGAACCAACGAACCACTCCGTCTCCTCCGTGCCTCCGTGGTTTGTGAATAGAAGATGCGCATCGTGGTTGCAATGTCGGGAGGCGTCGACTCCTCGGTCGCCGCGGCCCTGCTCGCCGAGCAGGGTCATGACGTCATCGGTTTGTCGATGCAGCTGTACGATCAGCGCGGCGGCGACCAGACGTGGGGCAGCTGCTGCACGCTCGACGATCTCCACGATGCGCGCCGTGTGGCCTCCGTCATCGGCTTTCCGCACTACATCGTCAATTTCGAGCGTCAGTTTCGCGAGACCGTCATCTCGAACTTCGTGCAGGAGTACGCATCCGGGCGAACGCCGCTGCCGTGTGCGCATTGCAACAGCGACCTGAAGTTCTCGACGCTGCTGGAGCGCGCCCGAGGACTCGGCGCCGAGCACGTCGCGACCGGCCATTATGCGCGGGTGGAGCATGATGCGAACGGTCGATGGCTGCTGAAGCGCAGCGCGGATCCGGAGAAGGATCAGTCGTACTTCCTGTTTTCATTGACGCAGGATCAGCTCGCGCGGGCGCTATTTCCGGTTGGAACGCTCGCCAAGTCCGAGGTACGCAGCCAGGCACGTC
>Ga0207674_10011329_pt1 | contig 10022 bp, 7 predicted proteins | sample KBSCornC72_FD_184303 | JGI IMG/M metagenome (GOLD analysis project Ga0207674, IMG submission 184303) | Corn rhizosphere microbial communities from Kellogg Biological Station, Michigan, USA - KBS Corn C7-2 (SPAdes) (version 2) | ecosystem: Host-associated > Plants > Roots > Rhizosphere > Soil ... | reverse complement strand
CGAACTGTTCGATGAGCATGTGCTGCTGCTGAACCTGACCTATGTCTTCCCGCAGCAGGTGCTGGCGCTAGAGATGACCTCGACCATGCCGGATGTGCTGGGGCCCGGCCACGTGCATCTGGCGAGTGTCACGCTCAACGGCCGCCTGCAAGAACAGATTCTCGACAACCGCAACCGTACGGCGTTTTTCACGCAGTCGAGCGGCAAGTGGTGGCAGACGTTGGGACGGTTCGTGTGGCTGGGAATCCAACACATCGCCACCGGCTACGATCATTTGGCGTTCCTGCTGGGGCTGCTGATCGCCACCGCCACACTGCGGTCACTGGTGAAAGTAATCACGTCGTTCACGGTGGCGCACAGCATTACGCTGGCGCTGGCGACTTTCAACGTGGTGGTCCTGCCATCGCGCTTCACCGAGAGCATGATCGCCGCCAGCATCCTATACGTGGCGGTGGAGAACCTGATTCGCAAGCGGACCATCGACCGCTGGAAACTGACGTTCTTGTTTGGGCTGGTCCACGGCTTCGGGTTCTCGAATGTGTTGCGCGAGATGCAATTGCCACGGGCGAATCTGGCATTGTCACTGTTCTCATTCAACTTGGGCGTCGAGATCGGCCAGATTGTGTTTGTGGTGCTCTTGTTCCCCGCGATCGAGGACCTGATCAAATCGGGGTGGACCAGGTTGCGCCCTGCGGTGTCAATCGCGATTGGCCTGCTCGCGGCCTATTGGTTCATCCAGCGCGCCTTCTTCGGCTAAAAAAGAGGGACGGAGCCTGATTATTGTTCCATTACGGTTTTGGCACAGTTTCACTTCGGAACAATAATCAGGCTCCGTCCCTCTTTTTTAGCGCGGGAACGGCGCCAGCTTAGGCGCGGCGCTGTCTGGTTGCGCAGGCGAGCGCGCGACGTTCAGGATCATGGCAAGAGTGGAGTAGTAACCCACCAGACCAGTAGTATCGACCACACCCTGCTCGCCGAACTTGGCCAGCATCTTCCCGTAGGTAGGGTCGCTCACGCTCTTGTTCTGCAGCAGTTCAGCGGTGAAGTTATAGACGATTTCCTCGTCCGCGGCCAAGCTGTCGGGACGGCGACCCACCGCGATGGCATTGGCAGTCTCCACCGGCAATCCCGCTTTCACGGCCAACGGATAGTGCGCATTCCACTCGTATTGCTGCATCGACTGGCGCGCCGTCATGATGATCGCCATTTCCACCAGCTTTTGCGGAACTGAATTCTTATAGCGCAGATACTCACCGACGGCCTGCAACCGGTCCATCAGCTCGGGGCTGCGCAACAGCGGGACGAAGGGACCGCCTGCGCCAGCGGCTCCGCGGGGGGTAGCGGCCAACAGTTCGGCGGAATGCTTCTGCGCCGGCGTCAGTTTATCGGCGGGGATGGGCGGCATGCGGTCCTGGGCGTGAGCCATGACCGAGAATACCAAGAGCATAGTGGCGGTGAAGCGCAAGTTCATGGGTGGAGTATAAAACAAAACGGCTGCCGCCGGAAGGCGACAGCCGCAAGATTGCTAAGAGTGAAGGTTTGGCTTAGAAGGTGATCTTCAAGCCTAATTGGATCTGCCGTGGCGAGCTGTTGGTAGCTTGCAGTTTACCCGCACTCGCATTGACGGCCGCGCCCTGGAAAATTGTCATGTTCGTGGGCAGCAGTTGGAACGAGGGATGGTTCAGGATGTTGAATGCCTCGGCCCGGAACTGAACCGCAAACTGCTCCGAAATCTTGGTCACTTTCCAGTCTTTGGTAAGTGAGTTATCCAGATTCCACAGGTTGGGTCCAATGACGATGTCCCGGCCTGCATTACCGTAAGTGCCGACTGGTTGCAGAGCGAAGCAGCCCGGGTTAAACCACAACCCATGCAGTGACTGGTTGGCGTAGAGATCGCAGCCCGCGATGATATCCGGTCGGCCGGCGTTCTGGCCGGTCCCGGTAAACACGCGATTGGTAGCCGAGGTCGGATTGAACGGCGCGCCCGAGAGGTAGGTGAAGACTCCCGTGAGCTGCCAGCCATTCACGACTTGACCAGCAAAACCGTGGACCTTGAACGGAACCGAATAAATGCCGCTAGCGCGGAAGTTATGCGTCCGGTTGAAGTTGGAAAGCCCGGTATCCGCACGGACACTGAGCGGATTAGAGGAAATACCGCCCCCGTCCAAGCCGTAAGTACCGGAACTATCATCAATGGATTTAGAGAACGTATAAGAAACCTGCGCTTGCCAGTTGCTAGAGAACCGGCGGTTCAAGCTGGTCTGCAACGCATGGTAATGGGAGTCAGCCAGGTTATCTGCCAGCTGAAGACTGTTGTAGGCCGTATTGACGCGAGCATTCGGAGTGCCTGTCGAATTGCTGAAGGTCGGTCTCCCGTTGTAGAAACAAGATCCGCCGGCAGCCAGACACGCTTGCGGAGGATTGAAGTCCTCCTGCGCGAACATATGCAGATTATGCGAGCCGATATAGCCGACGGTCGCCACTGTGTTCGGCAGCACCTCGCGCTGGATGTTGAAGTTCCACTGCATCTGATAGGGCGTAGAAGAGACCCCATAGAAATCCCCATTGGTGATGCTTAAGCTTCCGTCGGTCGGAATAGTCACGGTGCCAGTGCCTGGTCCGAGGTTCGAGAACAAATTGGGATACAGGAGCCCTTTCGCAGAGGTCTGGGTCGCGGTCAGGAAGGGCGGCTGCAGCCAATAGTTGAGGTCGCGCGAGTACAGCACGTTGTGGAACATGCCGAAACTGGCGCGGATCGAGGTCTTGTGATCCTTGAACGGATCGAACGCCAAACCTACGCGCGGATCCCAATTCTTAAGCGACGGGTTGTTAGCCGATTCCTGCGTTACCGGAACAAAGGATCCGAACGGCGGATTGAGCAGGTTGAACATCAAATGCCGTGTCTCACCGATGACGGTAGTCGGGGAATAACGCAGACCAAGGTTTAGGGTCAGCTTGCTGGTGACCTTCCACTGATCGTCCACGTACATGTTGAACACCCAGTAGCGATAATCCTTGGTGGCATCGGCGGTTGGATTCTGCGCATCCGACACCTGCCCTTGCACCTGTGACGCGACGCCCTGCAGAAAGCCGCCGGTCGTAGTCGAAGACAAGGCAGGGAACGTCCAGTTCCCGCCTACTACGAAGGGCGCCCAGGTGTTTTCGCGCATCCTGGTAGCATTGCCGCCGATCTTGAGGCTATGCGCACCCGAAGTCCACAGCACATCGTCGCCGAACTGGAACTTATTAGGAACCAGATAGAACGGGAGAGTGGTGCTGGCACCCGGCGCGGTGATTCCGCTGAAGGTCGCCAGGGTACCGTCTTCGCGCCCCGCAGCGGTTCCGAAGAACTGGAGCGGGTGGTTTCCGGCGGTCTTAAGCGTGCCAGGCGTCACTGTGACCCCAGCGAGAACATTGGGGCCGGAGAGCACACTCCCTGTCACACCGCTCACTACCGGGGAGCCATAAACATTGGCGTCTTCCCACGTGCGCGAAAATCCGACATGCGCTAAGTTGACCAGGCGGGCCGAGATGATGCGCCGTTCTTCCACGCTGACGAAATTGTCTCGGGTGGTGTCGAGCTCGGGCCAGTAAGGAATGTTCGTGGTGAAGTCGCGTGTTGCGCGATCCATTACGTAGCGCACAAACAGCGAGTCTTTATCCGACAGCGTATAGTCGACGCGGCCGAGGACATAGTTCTCTCTCCCGATGTTCGGATCGTCGACAAACGCGTTACCCGTGCCACTGGGAGTTCCATTGGTCAAGAGCTCGTTGAACGCTTTATTCGGAAAGAGCGCCATCGCGTTTTGAATTGCCTGCCGGACAGCAAGATTCGTCGAATAGGGCGAGGCCTGGGTGACGCCATTGACGACGATGGTTTGCGGGGCCGGACCGCCGCACACTCCCGGAGTCGCCGTGGAAGTAAGAAATTGGTGCGCACACTGATCAGGAACGGTGACCTGGTTGGTCAGGATCTGCGTGGAGCGGAGGCCCTCGTAGGTTGCAAAGAAGAAGATCTTGTCCTTCTTGATAGGGCCGCCAATGCTGCCGCCAAATTGGTTTCTGCGGAACGTCGGCGGATTTGCGCCATCGAAGAAATTGCGCGCCTCGAGTTTGTTGTTGCGCAGAAATTCGAACGCGGTGCCGTGAAATGCGTTGGTGCCGGAATGGCTGGAAGCGTTGATGACCGCGCCGTTGCCGCCGAACTGCGCGCTATAAGTGTTCGTCAATGTCTGGAACTCGGCGATGGCCTCGACGCCCAGCGCCGTGCCAAGACCGCCCGCTCCCGGACCGTTATTCCAGAAATTCACCATGTCCTGGTCGTCCAGCAAGTAAGCCTGGCCGGAGGGACGCGAACCAGCGATCGAATACTTCTGCCCGTTGCCGTAGAACGTGCTGCCTGCGCCGGGCGCGCCCAGCGGAATCTGCGTGACCCCAGGGGCCAGCGTCAGAAGTTGCGTGAAGTTGCGCCCATTCAGCGGCAGATCGCGAATCTGTTTGCCTTCGACTAGTGCACCCACCGCAGTCGACTGAGTCTCTACCTGCGAAACCTGTCCTTCCACGTTCACGGTCTGCGTTTGCGCGCCCACCGGCAATTGGAAGTCAGCCACCGGTTGCGAACCTACCGTCAGTGTGACTCCATGCCGGGTTACCGTCTGGAAACCCGCCTTCACAGCCGTCAGATCGTAGTTACCGATCAGAAGATCCGGCAAGCGGAAACGTCCCTGGGAATCTGTGGTGGTGGTCGCAGTGATGTCGGTTCCCGTGTTTTTCGCCTGCACCTGAGCGTCCGAGATGGCGGCGCCGGAAGTGTCAGTGATGGTACCGGAAATCGCGGCAGTAGCTTGAGCATTCAATCGACCGGCGCCCAAGCCGAAAACGAGCAGAAATGCGCCCAGTGCGCACACAATTCTGGTGTGACTTTGCATTTACTCTCCTAACCTCTTTCGCAGTTCAAACCCCTAGTCGAAGCTGTTACTTTCTTTATTTTCTTAAGCTTGCCAACCCCTGTCGGCCGCTTAAGGACCCCGCGTGTTTAAACACGAGCCTGCGATGAATTTTATTCGAGTGCACGACGGATGTCAATAGTCCGCCATGCGCAATTGGAAAATGGCCTGGAAGTGGTTTACTTCTTGTCGCTTCCGTCGCCTTCCGCGCCTGGGGCGGAGCCGCCCAGGAACAGGCGTCGTCCATCGGTAAAGGTGAGATCCTTACCCACCGCGCGGTTAGAACTGTCTTTGGCCTGGTAGCCGTCGACAACGATCTCGGTTCCAATCGGCAGCGCATCCTTAGTAAAGCCCAGCCGCAGAAGCGCGTTAGGGCTGCCGCCTTCCACGCCCCAGTTGATCACTTTGCCGTCGGCGCCGGTAACGTCAATGTGGATCCAGGAGTGCGGATTGATGAACTCGACCTTGGTGACTTTGCCCCGCAATTTCAGCGGCTTGTTGGCGTCGAATTCCGCAGCGAAAGAATGATGCGCCAAGAGCGGCGCCGCGGCGAGTGCGATCAGCAGGAGCGTTCCCGTGAAGCGCATGATTATTTTCCCGCCGCTTCGAGCGCACGGGCTTCGCTCAGCGTATTGGCCATCCCATAGTTCCCTTCGTGGCACGCGTATTCGAAGATCCGGCCCGGCGCTTTCCCTAAAGGCATCTGTACGGTCCAAGGCTTGGTCCAGGTGGCCGGGTCCTCGATGGTGAATTCGTAGAGGATGATGTCTTCCGCTGTGCGCGTGAAACGTTCGATCACGTGCAGAGATTCCGTCGAGCCCCGAAAGGCGGTCCGGTTTGTGAAGTTGGTCGTGTCGACCACCAGCGTGCCGCCCTCCCAGTGGCCGCGCGAGTCGCCGCGCCACTGACGAATGTTAGCCGGCAGATGAGGGCGTCCATCGGTGGGAATCACGCGAACGTCGTGGATCATCTCCTGCAGGATCGCCACGTACCCCGCGCCCTGAAAGATTTGCAGATTGCTGTTATAGCCCGATTGCAGCATCGGCGGACCCTGGTTCGGCCACAGGATACAGCGCTCGCTCAAAGGACGGTTTTCCGCAGAGTCGAATTCGTGGCCCTTGGCCTTGGCGGCATTGGCTGCGATGCGCGCACGCGCTTCCGGAGTCTGCGGCGGGACCCGGCCCTCCGGCCCGATAATCAACGATGTTCGTAGATTGGGCGCGAACTTACCCTGACTCGGATCCAGCCCGAATTGGCTCAGATCGTAGTGCGCCTCGACAGTAACCGGCCGATCGCCCTGGAACCCCGCCTGCGCCTTTGCGCCCGCCTCTTCCGGCGTGTAGAATTCCTTGGCGCCGAGGCCCGCGGGCCGCTCGAGCGGGACATTGCTGGCATTGGTCCATGTGCCCTGCAGATCGGGCTGGCCGTCAACAGTGCGCGCGGGCGTCCAGGTTTTGACGTTCGCTGCGCCGGCGGCTTTTGCCGCTACCGAAGGAACCTGCGCGATGAGGCCAAACGGAGCCAGCAACAGGATCGAGACGAACCGATGACGCACTGAGACACCTCCCACCTGAGTAACGTTATCGGCGTGAATCGATGGTGTCAAGCCACCAGCGACGATCGCAGTGCGCCAAGCGCACGATGTGCTAACATCGCACCAAATGAAAAGAGCCATCGTAATCGCGCTGTGTCTTGCGGGCTCCGCGTTGGCGCAGCAATACACTAAGGACGGGGAACTGGTTCGGCCCAAGGACTACCGCGAGTGGATCTTCTTGTCATCGGGGATTGGCATGACATACACTGGCGGCTCGTCCCAAAATCCAGCATTCGAGAACGTGTTCGTCAACCCGGAAGCGTACCGGGAGTTTTTGAAGTCCGGAATCTGGCCCGACAAAACCGTGCTGATCCTCGAAATTCGCGCCTCGGAAAGCCGCGTATCTATTAATAAGGACGGGCGCGTGCAAACCAAAGTAGCGGCCATGGAAGCGCACGTGAAGGATTCGGCCCGCGGCGGCTGGGCGTTCTACGGATTTCACGATGCGGGGGATAAAGGCACGTTATTTCCCAAGACCGCTGACTGCTACTCCTGCCATGAGAAGAACGCAGCCACCGATACTACGTTCGTGCAGTTTTATCCCACGCTCATCGAGACGTCCAAGAAAAAGGGCACCTACATGGAAACCGCCCACTAACTATCGTGACGCGACGGTCTGCGATAAATGCCGCGCGATCTCACTCGCATGGCGCAGCACTTTGGGATCCTTGACCCCGAACGCGAGTGCCTTTTGCATTTCGGTATGGGCCAGCGCGTAGTCCCCGCTGGCGGCGAGCGACCAGGCATAGGCATCCAGCGTAAAGGCGTCGTGGCGGCGCGCGAGTTCTTGCTTGGCAATCTCCAGCGCTTTCATAGGCTGATGCGCGTAATCCACGTAATAAGCGATCAACTCGTGATTTGAGTTATCCGTGATGTTCGATTCAAGTAAAGATTTTTGCTCGAACTCGGCGAAGGCTTTGGCAGCGTCGTCTTTGCGACCGGCACGATCGAGTGCCTCGGCGAGCGCGAACAGGTTCTCCGCGTGCGGCGCCGCTACGTAGCGTTTTTCGAGCAGCGAGACCGCGTCGTCATAACGATTTTGGGCAATCCGGACTTGCGCCAGAGTCCCCAGGGCGTAATGATAATTCGGGAACAGCCCCAGCGCGCCAGTGGCGTAGGTCTCGGCTTCCGCGAGGTTTCCCGACAGCAGTTGCAGATGCGCGATCTGCGTCAACAGCCACGCCCGGTCTTCGGCTTCCTGGAACGGTGTCGAATCGTAGGCCATATGCATCAGATCCATCGCGCCCGAGAGATCGCCATGCAATTCTCGCAAATACGCTGCGCGAGTGAGACCCGCGACATTGCCCGGCCGGATGTTCAGCATCCACTGCGCGGCTATGACGGCGGCGTCATAGTTGCCCAACTCCGCGTTGGCGTCCGCCAGATACCCGTATACGGTAATGTCATCCGGAACACGTTTATTCAAAGCGGTAGCAGCTTCCAGAGCCTTGGCGAACTCGTGGCGGCCGAGTAGCAGCCACGCTCTGACCTTCAGCGCCTCAAAGTTATCGGGCGCTACTCTGAACGATTGCTCCAGAGTCTCTTCTGCCTTCGCGTAGTAGGCCACGTCGGAAGTTTCGCGAGCACGCCGCGCATACGCCATCGCGAGGCTGGCGTAATAAGGAACGTGATCCGGCTGCTTGGCGATCTGTGCCTCGGCCTTCTGGATGCTGATTTCCGCTGGCGACTTCGTAGCGGCGGTCTGCGCCGTTTGGGCACAGACCGCTACGGAGGCCAGAACACTCAGTGTGCAAACTGCCAATGAATGGTTCATGGGTTTCCTCATTGAGCCTTCCTCATTTCACTCGCTAGTTCGGACAGACGTTGCCGATTTGCCCGTTGCATCCCGGTTGGCCCGGACCGGCATTGTGAACGCTATCGCGTCCGCTGTAAGCCGGCGCGACGAACGGGAACGTGGAGGGCAGAGGCGTGGCCGCCGTGTTGACGCCATCGCCAATCGGAGTGTTGAATTTCGGATCTGCCAGAATTCCAGCCACCGCACGCGCCGAGATATCCACGACATCGTCGAGCGGACGGCGTCCGTTAGGATAACCCGCGTTATCGCCCGCCAGGAAACCCAAGCGCTTTGCCATGGCGAAAGGCGTGGGAGGAATTCCCGTATTCAAACGCATCAAATCGGCAATTGGCCCGGCGTCCTGCGGTCCACAGCCAGGGCAGATCGGAGCGTTGTACTGCACCAGCGGCAACAAATCCAAACGCGGCGCGGGAGGCACCGGGATTCCGATGGACGCGAAGATCTGCGCCAGCAGCGGATTCAGGAAGAAATCCGCGAACTGGCTATCGTTAGACGGATCTTCCGTGCTGAAACGATCTTTGGAGCCAGTGCCGATGATCAGTTCGTTGATCAGCGGATTGCCTTCGCGTTGTATTTGCGAAAACCCGCCGGCCAGGTTGGCAGTGGAATCGCGCAGCACCGTTACACGGGGCCGCGAAGTGGTGCCATAGGTGCCGATCACCGCATTTTTGTCGCCAGCCGCGTGCATCTTCCCGTCCGCGGTGAGCAGCGAAATGGGGACCTCAAGAACAATACTGTTCACGTTATAGCCAGCCAGAGTATTGGGAGCATAATTATGGTGGTCGTCGGCATCGACACTCGCGCCCAGCACCCCACCGCCTACTGCCGAGCGAAAGTTCAGCGAATCAAACGCAGCGCCCAGATCGATGAAGAAAGGATCGGCGACCGTGCCGGCGAACACGCTGATCCCGTTGGGAAGGTTGTAGATTCCCTGGGCGCGCAACGCATTGTAATCCGGCATGGTACGCGGCCCGACATTGCTGGGGACGGCGAAGAGCGTCTGCCCTTGTCCGATCTCCTGGCGGCCGTGCTTGGTCAGCATGGTGACGGTGTAAGTCTGGCGCAGGCTGAAGCCTTCCGATCCCGCGCCGTCGAGCGCCGTGATGGCCGGAATCCCGGCTAGGTTCCCGACGAATCCGGTGAAGACTCCGGGCTGGCGGATCTGGGTTGTGAAACGAAACTGAAAAGTAACGTCTTCAACTCCATCATGATCGTTGTCGATCTTCATCTCGTAAAGAATGTTGGGATCGAACGGAAAGTAGTTGGGACCGTTGGCAGGCTCCAGGAACGGGTCGACATTCAAGATCATCACGACATGATCGGGATGCTCCGGGCTGACAAAGGCGTACCAATCAGTGATGTCGGCCTTCTGGTCGAGAGCGGTGATGGGCGCTTCGCGGTGGCTGGAGGCGAAGAGCTGGGTGGGCGGAGCCACGAACGTCGCCAGCATCGCTAAGGGCAGCGCGAGTGATTTCATTTTCATGGGTAAGATCCTTTCAAAGGGATCTACGCTGGCGAGGAAATTTTGGATTTGAATCGCGCCCCAAAAACCGCTTTGCACGGATCGACCGGTGAGATATGATACGGTTCGCATGATCACTCGAGTTTGCTTGTTTGCCATCGCCACGCTGGCTTTCGCGCACCACGGAACCAATGCGTCCTACGA
>Ga0207674_10011322_pt1 | contig 10024 bp, 15 predicted proteins | sample KBSCornC72_FD_184303 | JGI IMG/M metagenome (GOLD analysis project Ga0207674, IMG submission 184303) | Corn rhizosphere microbial communities from Kellogg Biological Station, Michigan, USA - KBS Corn C7-2 (SPAdes) (version 2) | ecosystem: Host-associated > Plants > Roots > Rhizosphere > Soil ... | reverse complement strand
CGTCGAGTGCGTGACGAGCACGACGTCGCGCGCGCGCTTTCCGTCCTTCACCTCGGTGTAGACGTACCGCGTTCCCGGCAGGAGCGGGAGCCAGGCGTTGTCCACATGAGCGCTGAAGCTCGAGGCCGGCGGCGTGCCCGCCGCGGCCGGCGCAACCAGCAAGAGGAATGCCACGAGAGCCATCGTGATCGGCGATCTCATCGTTCCCTCCTCGTGTGTCGCCTGGATCGTAGGCTAGGTCGGTGAGCGACCACGCCGAGATCCGGGCCGCGGTCGCCGGGCTGTGCGCGCGCTTCCCCGGCGAGTACTGGCGCGGCCTCGAGCCGGACGGATACCCCGAGGAGTTCGTCACCGAACTGACCGCCGGTGGCTGGCTCAGCGTCCTGATCCCCGCCGAGTACGGCGGCGCGGGACTCGGGCTGGACGAGGCGAGCGCAGTGCTCGAGGAGATCAACGCGTCCGGCGGCAACGCGGCCGCGTGCCACGCGCAGATGTACACGATGGGGACGATCCTGCGGCACGGCTCGACCGAGCAGAAGAAGCGTTGGCTGCCGCAGATCGCGGACGGGTCGCTCCGCCTGCAGGCATTCGGCGTCACGGAACCGACCGCGGGCAGCGACACGACGCGCATCGAGACCACTGCCAAGCGCACCGCCGGCGGCTACGTCGTGCGCGGCCAGAAGATCTGGACGTCGCGGGCGCTCCACTCCGACCTGATGCTGCTGCTCGCCCGCACGACGCCGCTCGACCGGGTCGAGAAGCGCACGCACGGCCTTTCGACATTCATCGTCGACCTGCGCGCGGCGACCGCGGCCGGGACGCTCACGATCCGGCCGATCAAGACGATGATGAACCACGCGACGACCGAGGTGTTCTTCGACGGCGTCGAGTTGCCGGCCGACGCGCTTGTCGGCGTCGAGGGAAGCGGCTTTCGCCAGATCCTCGACGGCATGAATGCGGAGCGCATCCTGATCGCCGCGGAGTGCGTCGGCGACGGGCGCTGGTTCGTCGACAAGGCGGCGCGCTACGCGTCGGAACGGGTCGTCTTCGGCCGCCCGATCGGCGCGAACCAGGGCGTGCAGTTCCCGATCGCGCGCGCGCACGCGGCCGTGCATGCAGCCGACCTCGTCAGACGCGAGGCCGCGAGCCTGTTCGATCGGGGCGCCGACTGTGGCGCCGAGGCGAACATGGCGAAGCTCCTCGCGTCCGAGGCCTCATGGCTTGCGGCAAACGCATGTCTCGATGCGCACGGCGGCTTCGGCTTCGCCGTCGACTTCGACGTCGAGCGGAAGTTCCGCGAGACGCGCCTCTACTCGATCGCACCGGTCTCGAACAACCTGATCCTCGCCTACCTCGGCGAGCACGTCCTCGGCATGCCGCGCTCGTACTGAGCATCTAGGCTTTGGTCATGGCAAAGACCGGTCACTTCCTCGGCGTCCCGTACGACTGGCGCCGCCCGACGATCGCCCGCGCCAAGTCGCGCTGGTGGAACCCCGACGACCCGCGCATCTTCACCCCGAAGACATTCGGCTGGGGCTGGGACATCAACGTCGCGCGTTTGCTCCGCCGCCGCTAGCGGTATCCACTCGGTGAGCAACCGAGGAGGGACCGATGCCGCCACGCGGGGTGAAGAAGGGCACGAAGAGGGCGCGCCAGTACGAGCACATCAAGGAGAGCGAGCGCGAGCAGGGTCGCTCGGAAGGTCTCGCGGAAGAGATCGCCGCGCGCACGGTCAACAAGGAACGCGCCCGCGCCGGAGAATCGCGTGAACGCTCGCGCACCTCGACGGACGACATCTCGTCGGGTCGTCGCGGCGGGTTGCGCTCGGGGACGAGCGGCCCGAAAGGCCGCACGCGCGACCAGCTCTACGAGGAGGCGAAGCACCTCGACATCGAGGGCCGCTCGAAGATGAACAAGGCGTCGCTCGAGCGCGCCGTCAATCGCCGGAAGTAAGCAGCTCGCGCAGCTGGTCGGGGCTTGCGTTGCCGCCGCTCGCGATCAACGCGACGCGACGTCCCGCCAGCTCGTCGCGGAGCTGCAACGCGGCGGCGAACGGCGACGCGCCCGCCGCCTCGATCAGATTGCGCGTCGACTCGATCATCGCGCGCTGAGCCGCGCGGATCGCGTCGTCGCCGACGAGGACGAAGTCGTCGAGCAGCTCCCACATGATCCGCTGCGGGAGCTCGAAGGCGACGCGTGTCGCAAGACCTTCCGCGAACGTCTTCATCTCGTCCTCGAGCAGCGCGCGCTCCCGCCACGAACGGAAGGCCGCGGGTGCCGCGTCCGACTGCACGCCGATCACCCGGATCGACGGGTTGAGCGTCTTGGCGACGATCGCCGCGCCGGCCGCGCCGCTGCCGCCGCCGACCGGGACGATGATCGTGTCGATGTGCGGCTCGTCCTCGAGCAGCTCGAGCGTCGCGGTTGCGACGCCCGCGATCAGCAGCGGCTCGTTCCCCGAGTGCACGTAGCGGAATCCGTGCTCGATCGAAAGCTGCTCGGCGAGCTCGCGCGCCTCGTCGAAGTCGACTCCGCTCGAAACGACCTCGGCACCGAGATCCCGCATCGCCGCGACCTTGACCGGGTTCGCGTTCTCGGGAACACAGATCGTCGCCTTGACTCCGAAGAGGCGCGCGCCGAGCGCAATCGACTGGCCGTGGTTGCCGGTCGACGACGCGACCACGCCGCGCCGGCGTTCGTCCTCGCTGAGTTGCGAGACGAGGTTGATGCCGCCGCGCACCTTGAATGCTCCCGTCGGCAGGTGGTTCTCGTGCTTCACGAACACCGTCGCGTCGACCAGGCGGCCGAGCGGTGGGTACTCGCGGAGCGGCGTTCGCAGCAAGTGCGGCGCGATGCGCGTGCGCGCGTCGAGCACGTCGGCAAACGTCGGTGCCTCCACACCCGAATGTCTATCTGAACGCCTCTTCCGGACCGGTCGGCTCACGACGGGTCGAGCGGATACAGCCACGACTCCACACCGCTGACCGGCTGGCCGGCGCCCTGCAGCGCATAGCCGTGGATGCGCGCGTCGGCGCCGGCGCCGTCGACGCGGCTGACGCTGAACTGCTTGCCGAGGTACAGCCGTCCGTCGCGGACCGAGAACTCGTAGCGGTCGAGCGCGCGCGGCGCGGGGCCGGCGATCCGGTTGCCCTCCGTGTCGAACTGGCTGCCGTGGCACGGGCAGCCAAAGCCGGCAGGACGCGTCGGGACGATGGTCACGCCGCCGGTCTCGCGCTGCCGGTCCTCGAACAGCGGGCCGTTCGGCTGCGTCGGGCAGCCGACGTGCGTGCAGCGGCTCGACATGATCGTGAAGCTCGGCTCCGCTCCGAGCAGGCCGTTGTACCGGACGTACGCCGCGCGACGGCTGATCTCGCCGGCCGCGGGGTCGGTCACAAACGTGACCGCGGTGAACTCGCCTTCACGGAACGCGCTGATCGGGCCGAGGTCGATCGCCTTCGCGCGCTTCCGTGCGAATGACGGCACGATCGCGAGGCCGGCGGCGGGCAGCGTCGCACCGAGCGCGACCAGGCCGCCGAGCATGACGGTCGCGCGGCTGAGGAACGTTTGCCGAGAGACGGACTCGTTTGAGGGTTCGATGACGTGCTCCTCCTGATTGGGGGTGAAATGAGCACCCGTCTCTACGTGCGCCGGCCGTGCTGCGGTTCGCTCCCGGCGTTCGGAGAGCGTTAAGGATGAAGGCGCGCGAGGTCGTCGCGGACGTGCGCCTCGAGCGCCTCGATCGTCCGCCGGTCGACGAGCACGCGCCGACAGAGGCTGTCGCTGCCGCAGCGACGGACGTAGGGGTCGGCGAGGATCTCGCTCAGCGGCCGCCCCGCGGCATGCTCGCGGAGCAGATATGCGCGCAACCGCGCCTCACGGAACGGGCGGTTTCCGAGGAAGAGGTACGGGTTTCCGCCGAAGCTGCGGCCTCGCCGCGTTAACATCGTGTCCCGATATTAACGGCTACGACGGCAGCGCGCCGGAGACGTGCGCGAAGACCCGGGCGACGATCTGCCAGCGGTCGTCGAACTTCACCAGCGAGAGGAAGCTCGTGAACGACGCGGTGCCCCAGCAGCCGTCTTCCTCGACCGTTGCGACGGCGACATCGCCGGCTTGCTCGATCGACATGATGTGCGCGGTGTACCTGCCGTCGCGGTCGCGCGGCGAACGTTCCTCCATCGCGACCATCTCGTCGAGCGCGATGTCGTGGCGCGTGCCGTCCAGCGAGCCGTAGACGCGCGCGTGCTCGTGGAACGCCTCCCTCAGCTTGGCGGCATCACCGTTCGCGGACCCTTCGATGTAGAGCCGAAGGACGGTGGCGATCGCCTCGTCTTCCACGACGCCGCGGCTGCCGATCATCGTCGGATTGTCGTCCTTCGCGGCCCGGGGCGCCAGTGGTGAGCGTCAGTCGTCGCTGTATTCGTCGTCGGTGACGTGTTGACCCCAGGTTGCGGGGATTCCCTCGTCGTCGACGTCGAGGAGCGCAAGATGGCTCATGAAGCGGTCTGGCGCCGCACCGTGCCAGTGATCCTCGCCGGGCTCGAAGAACACGCGATCCCCCGGCTGCAGGACCTCGACCGGCCCGCCGCGGCGCTGGGCACGGCCGATGCCCTCGAGGATGTAGATCGTCTGGCCGTTCGGGTGGGTGTGCCAGGCGGTGCGAGCGCCGGGCGTGAAGTGCACCCGGACGGCGTGCGCCCGGGAGGTACCCGACGGCGTCGCGATCGTGTCGAGGAACACCGCGCCGGTGAACCACTCGCTCGGCCCTTGGTTGGTCTCGAGGCTGTTCCGGGTTATCTGCATACGGGTGACTCTGCCACGAAGGCCGGTGCCGGGCACCGCCGAAGCGGCACCCGGCACCGGCCGGGCGCTAGCTCACCGCTTGCTTGACGAGCTTGGTGATCTGCTTCTCGTCGGCGGGGCTCAGCTCGGTCAGCGCGAACTCCGTGGGCCACATCGAGCCTGCGTCGAGGTTCGCGTTGTCGCTGAAGCCGAGGTTCGAGTACCTCGACTTGAACTTGCCCGCGTTCTTGAAGAACACGACGACCTTGCCGTCCTTGGCATAGGCGGGCATCCCGTACCACGTCTTCGGCGTGAGCCCTGGAGCGGCCGCCCTGACGAGCTCGTCGACCCGCTTCGCGAGGGCGCGATCCTGCGGCGACATCGCGGCGATCGCGGCGCGCACGGCGCTGTCGCCGTCCTCCTTCTCCTTCAGCTCCTTCGCCCGCGCCCGCATCGCCGCCTTCTCTTCGGCGGTGAACCCTTTCTTCTCAGCCATTGCGCACCTCCGCCAGCTTTGCCAGGACCTCGTCGATCCGTGCGAACCCGCCCTTCGCACCTTCCTCGACCCCGTAGTTCATGGTCGTGTCGCGCTCCTCGGTCGTCGCGAAGAGCATCGTCTGCGTCAGCTTCGTCCGCTCGCCCAGCTCCTCGAACTCGAGCGTCTGCAGATGGTTCTGGAACGTCTGCACGAGCCGCTCGGGCGGGTCGACCTCGCGGAACTCGCCCTCGACGACGCCGTATGCCGTCTTGAACCGGTAGCTGCCGCCGGCGCGGACATCCATCTCCTCGACGACCGTGCCGTCGCCCCACCATTCGGGGATCAGCTCCGGGTTCGTCCAGACGGAGAACACGTGCGCGCGCGGCGCGTCGAAGACACGCTCGACGCGGATCTCGAGCTCGCTCGGCTTGGTGACTGTCGTGGTGTTCATCGCGTTCCTTTCGTTCGTTCGACGACCCGGGCGAAGCGGTCGAGCCGCTGCAGCCACGTCGTGATCCCCTCGAACGCGTACGGCGTCAACATGCAGCGCCGGACGCGGCCGACCTTTTCCGTCGTCACGAGCTCCGCTTCCTCGAGCAGCCGAACGTGCTTCTTCATTCCCGTGAGGGACATTCCGAACGGCTCGGCGAGCTCGCTGATCGTCGCGTTGCCGAGGCCGAGCCGTTCGAGCACGGCGCGGCGGGTCGGGTCGGCGAGCGCCGCGAAGGCGCGGTCGACAGAGGTCGAATACTGAACCATTGAGTTCACTATAGCATCGGTTTCGATCAGGCGCGGTGGGAAACGACGGGAGAGCTGGTGCGCATCGAGTTCATCGCAAGCATCGCCGTGATCGTCGCCGATCCCGCGAAGAGCCGGGAGCTCTACGTCGACGGCCTGGGCCTGCCGCTCGAGGCGGACGAAGGAGGTGACTACTTCCACAGCGAGCAGATCGGCGGAGCCAAGCACTTCGGTGTCTGGCCGCTCGCGCAGGCTGCCCGAGCGTGCTTCGGAGTCTCCGACTGGCCCGCGAATCGTCCGACGCCGCAGGCGTCGGTCGAGTTCGAAGTCGAGAGCGTCGACGCCGTCCAGACGGCGGCCGAGGAATTGAGGACACGGGGCTTCGAGGTGCTCCACGACGCACGGACGGAGCCGTGGGGCCAGACGGTCGCCCGACTGCAAACCGCCGACGGTTGCGTGGTCGGCCTCTCGTTCACGCCGCAGTTCCACGGCGAGCTCGACTCGAGCTAGTCGAGCAGGAGGTCCCGTGCGGTGTCGTGCAGCGTGGCCCCCAGTTGCCGGTCGGTGAAGCCCGCCTCGCGGAGCTCGCGGAAGGTCTCATAGCTCGTCAGCACGAGGAGCAGGGCGAGCGCACGGCGCTCGGTCGTGCGCAGGCGGCCGCCGCGCGCAAGGTTGCGTGCGAGGCGCTCGAGCTCGCTCCGTCGATCGTGGCGCTGGCGTTCGACAAGGTCGTGGGCTGCGGGATCGATCGAGACGACCCCGTAGAGGTGTCGGAGAACCGGGTCCTCCGACGACCAGAACTGCATGGCGTGCGCGATCGTGCCGGCAAGTGCCGCGTCGGGATCGGGGTCGTCGACGGTCTCGCGGAGCCGGAGCAGCGCCGGGTTCTCGTCGAACGTCTCGCAGATCGCATCGACGAGCTCGAGTCGCGAGCGGAAGTGCTGGTACAGCGTCGCCCGTGCGACCCCCGCCCGGTCGGCAACCTCCTCGACCGTCGACTCGTGGAACACGCCTTCGGCGAGGAGCTCGCGAACGGCCGTCTTGATCTTCTCGCGTGTCTCCGCGGATCGCTTCGAGCGGCCCCGGGTGCGGTAGGCGCGAGAAGACATAGACAGAGAGTCTAGACATGTGATCCGGATAGTGATACAAACCTAGACACAGTGTCTAGATCAATTGTCTAGGAGGTTCACGATGCCGAAGGCGTCGAAGGAGAGCGCGTCACAGACCGTCGACCTGGGAGTGATGGTCACGAGCATGGAGGAGCTCGAGGGCTACACCGTCGAGTTCACGACGTTCCGCGAGGACGCCGACGCGACTCCGGTGTTCAAGGGGCTGCCGGACGATCGCTGCCAGAGCCCGCACTGGGGCTACGTCGTCCGCGGTCGCTTGACGTTCCGCTACGCGGATCACGACGAGGTGTACGAGACCGGGGACGCGTACTACGCGCCGCCCGGCCACATCCCGGTCGTGACGGCCGATACCGAGGTCGTCGAGTTCAGCCCGACCGAGGAGCACCACCGCACGCTCGAGGTGGTCGCACGCAACATGGCAGCGGTACAAGCCTGACCGAGATGCACGCGTCAGAGCGTCGAGGCGTCCTCAGGCCTTTCTCCTTCGGAGCGAAGGTGCCCAAGGCGCGCGAGCGGCGTGGAGGATGCGCTCGAACGGGACCTCCGCTCGTTCCGCGACTGCGCGGACGCCGTCCGCCGGGCCGTCGAACTGGCAGAGGACGACCTCGTCCTCGCGCAACAGGATCGACCCGAGATAGCGGACGTCGGGCGCGAGGTCCGTCGCCGCCTGCGCGACGCGACGGTCGAGCGCATCGAGGTCGGCTTCGCTGACGTCGGGCCAGAAGCACTCGGCGATGAAGCTGGAGGTTCCCGTTTCCACTTCCGCCGACCGTAGGCGCCCTGGTGCGGCGCGGAAACGGTGAGCTCCCTACGAAATGTGCTCCGTCTCGCGGAGGGCTCGGTCGAGTTGCCCGCGCGAGGAGATCGCGAGCTTGCGATAGATACGCGCGAGCGTCGCCTCGACGGTCTTCCGCGAGACGAACACCTGGGCGGCGATCTCGGGGTTCGTCAGCCCGATTGCCGCGAGTTGCGCGACGCGCAACTCGCTCGGGGTGAGTCCGTCGGGCGCGCGGCGAGATGCAACGCGCTGTCGCTCCGCGTCCGCGCGCGCGACCCACGCGTCAGCGCCGAGGCTCGCGAACACGGCCGCCGCTTCGTCGAGCGCGGTGCGTGCCTCGCGCTTGCGCTTCAGCCGTCGCAGAATCTGGCCCTGGACGAGCAGCGTCCTCGCACGTTCGTACGGCATCGGGCAAGCCGCATGCGCGGCGAGTGAGCGGTCGAGCGCAGCCGCTGCCTCCTCGAGCTCGCCGCGTGCGGCGAGCAGCAGGCCGCGGCCGCGCGCCGCGACGGCCCGGTTCCACGGGATGCCGGTGCGGATCGCCTGCTCTTCGACCCGCGCGACGAGTCGCTCCGCCCGCTCGAGCTCGCCGCGAGACACGGCCGCTTCGATCGCGTCGCCGTCGACGCGCCAGACCGCCGGTTCGCGGAAGTCGACGCGCTCGAAGACCTCCACGGCGCGCGTGAGGTGGTGATCGGCCACGGCGACGTCGCCCGCAGCGAGGTGGGCGAGGCCGACACAACGGTCGTGGATCGCCGCGATCAAGGGCTCCGAGGGAGGGGGGCCCGCGGCGGCGAGCGTGTCCTCGAGTCGGCCCGCATAGGCGTGGAGGTACGCGCGCCACGGGCCGATGCCCTCCGGCTCGACGCCTTGCTGGTCGAACGCGTCGCTCATGCGCTGCGTGAGAGCGGCCGCGGCGTCCCAGTTCCCGGCCCACGTCTCGACGACGACCTTGTTCAGGAGGATGTTGCCGAGTGACGCGTCGTCGCCCTCGTCGCGTGTCTGCTGCTCGGCTTCGTCGAGTTTCACGCGCGCGCCGTCCAGGTCGTCGACGTACCGAAGCCACTGGCCGAGCTTGAACACGATGCGGCCGTCGACAGCCACCGGCGGCGACGGTGCCGACAGCTCCAGAGCCTCGATTCGCGCTGCCGCGTCGGCGTCGTAGCCGCGGCCGAGGAAGAGATCGGCGCGCACGCGCGCGCCGAGCGCGGCGGCGGCGAGCGCCGGCTCCTCCGCCTCGTGCCCATCGAGAAGCTCGCAGGCTCGGCGCGCTGCGCTCCCGGCCTGCTCGAGGTCGACGGTGCCCGCGTAGATCGCGAGCTGCGTGAGGCAGCGAGCGCGTTGCAGCATGCTCTCGGCGCTCTCGAGCGCTTGCTGCATCAGTCCCGCGGCAGCCGACTCGCCCTTGTGCCAGTAGTCGATCTCGGCGAGCGCCACGAGCGCGCGCGAGCGGCGGTCGCCGGGCGCGAGTCCTTCGAGCAGCTCCTCGAGGACAACGCGTGCCCGCGCGAAGTCACTGGCGAGGTACAAGTGCTCGGCGAGCTCGAGTCGCAGTCGCTGCGACTCTTCGCCGGGGGCAGCGAGGCGTACCGCGAGCTCGAGCAGGCCTGCAGCTGTGTCGGGCGCCGCGCGTGCGCGCGCATGCCGCGCTGCCGACTCGAGCTCGGCGACCACCGCCGGGTCGGGGCCGTCGCTCGCGAGCGCGAGGTGATGCGCCCGCTCGATCGGGTCGACGACGACCGCACCGAGGTCGCTGTGCACCGCGCGCCGGCGCGCGGTCGCCGCGGCGGCGTAGACGGCCGAGGCGAACAGCGGATGTGTGAAGCGCACCCGGCCGGACGGGTCGATCGACACGAGGCCCGATTCCTCGGCTGCCGCGAGAGCCGCCGGATCGACGAGCGCGGTGTCCGGACGCGTGAGCGCGGCAACGCGAAGGAGTGCGTCGCGCGTCGGCGCCGGCAGCGCTCGCACCCGTGCGCGGACGAGGGCGCCGAGGCTGTCGGGCACCGGCAGCGGCGCGATGGAGTCCTGTACGCCGCGGCGTTCGAGCTCGCGCGCGATCTCGATCGCGTGGAACGGATTGCCCACCGAAGCTTCGGCGATCCGAATCAGGATCGG
>Ga0207674_10011319_pt1 | contig 10026 bp, 7 predicted proteins | sample KBSCornC72_FD_184303 | JGI IMG/M metagenome (GOLD analysis project Ga0207674, IMG submission 184303) | Corn rhizosphere microbial communities from Kellogg Biological Station, Michigan, USA - KBS Corn C7-2 (SPAdes) (version 2) | ecosystem: Host-associated > Plants > Roots > Rhizosphere > Soil ... | reverse complement strand
GACGTTGAGACCATCGAAAGCGCGATCGAGTTGCCGGCCAGAGCGGCGGGGAACGATTAATATAAAACGGTACCATGTGGTCAATTTCCGCGATTCGGGGGAATAAAGATACATCCCCCGAATCATCGTTATTCCCATAGAGGACCGATTTATCGTGTCCTGCCCGATTTATCGTGGCCTTTCGCCTGACTGAAATCCCGTTTTTACGCTGTCATGCCATTTGATTTGTGGTGGAAAAGCAGCATTTGTGGTATGGGAAAGATCCCCGATAAATCGGGATAGGACACGATAAATCGGTCCTCTATGGTGTTTTGTTGTATTTTTATGTATTTTTCATCTCAAGCTATTTGATCGAATGGTTTGACATCAATGCTCGCGGCCTTCTCCGCAATCTGGGCCAGATCGTAGAGTGACTGCAAGGCCAGCCAACTTTCGGGGCTGCGTCCAAAGGCTTTCGACAACCTGATCGCCATTTCGGGTGAGATACGCGCATGTCCGTTTAGCAATAAAGAGAGTGTTTTGCGCGTCACGCCCAGGCCTTGTGCTGCCTGAGTGACCGTCAGGCCCAACGGCTCAATGCACACATCGCGCACAATTTCCCCCGGATGCGGCGGGTTTTTCATCGTCATATTCTTTTTTCTCCTCAATGATAGTCTACAAGGTCCACATCCTGGATATTACCAGCCACAAAGCGAAAAATAACCCTCCAGTTTCCTGAAACCACAACGCTATAAAAGCCATCCAGATTTCCTCTGAGAGGATGCAATCTCAGTCCAGGAAGATCCATATCTTCCGCTGTTTTTGCCGTCTCCAACAAAGCCAGGATGCTCCGAAGGCGTTTGACCTGAGACTGCATCACTCCTTTGCTCTGGTCTTTCCAATGCAGAGCTGCCAGTCCTTTATGCTCTATACTCACAATCATAGGAGCATTGTAACCTGTTACGTAACAAGTTACAAGTACACGGGCGATAAACCGCTCTTGACAGCGCCAAACAGGCCATGCTATAGTTTCTCTACAAACAAAACAATCAGGCGATGATGGGAACACCCCGGAGTGGAGAGCAATGCACAGAGAGCGGCGCGTAGGCTGTGAGCGTCGTCGTTGCCCGCCCGGATGACAACCTTGAGCCAGGCGGCGAATTGCACCCATGTGCAGCGTAGCCGTTTTCCTCGCTTCGCGCCCGTTAAAGCGCGGCGGTTCTTCTCGATGTTTGGTCTGATCGAACACGAACAACCGCGAGAGGTCGCGTGCGCGAGCATGGCGACGAATGGTGGTGGTACCACGAAGGCAAAGCTTGCCCTCGTCCTCCAAATTAGTGAGGACGGGGTTTTTTTATTGGGCGCGTACGACCTTATCCCACCAACAAGCGGGATTGCTCAAAAAATGATGCCAATCCCGATCATGTGCGCGTCAATTGACAGTGCCGTTGCAGCGGTTAGAAAAGCGAGGTGAACGATGGCCATTGACGATGGCTATGGGGATACACCCGGAGAAAGCGAAAACCACGAGGAAGCCGCCTGAATTTTTCCAGCAGGTCTGCCAGGGCGTTCTTCCTGAACATACATGGCGGGCCTGTTTTGAGGAAAAATCACATGCAAACGCAACTTGTCAGTATACGCATCCCAACTATTGAGGTTGGGCAGCATATCGGCGAGACGATCACCGTTTCCGGCTGGTTGCACTCCTGGCGCGAGATGGGCGGCCTGAGCTTCCTGGTTCTACGCGACGCCTGGGGAACGATTCAGGCGGTCGCCGAGACCGAGGCCGAGACGCAACCTTTGCGCGCACAAACAGCCGGTATGGAGAGCGTGATCTCGATTACCGGGCACGTCGTCGCCATGCCCCAGGCACCGGGCGGCGTCGAGTTGCACGAACTGAGCGTCGAGGTTATCAGCCCGGTGAGCGAGCCGCCGATTGTGCCGATCAACAAGCCACAGATCAAGGCCCAGCTTGGTACCATGCTCGACCACGCCGTTGTCACGAACCGCCATCCCACGCGGCGGGCCATCTTGCGTCTGGGTGCTGGAGCCATGCGCGCCTTCCGCGCCGTGCTCGACGCACAGGGCTTTACCGAGATCCAGACGCCCAAGATCGTTGCAGCCGCGACCGAGAGCGGAGCCAACGTCTTCCCGGTGGACTACTTTGGTCGCCCGGCGTATCTCGCGCAGAGTCCACAGCTTTATAAGCAGATCATGGTCGGTGTCTTCGAGCGCGTCTACGAGGTCGGGCCGGTCTTTCGCGCCGAGCCGCACGACAGCACGCGCCATCTCAACGAGTACGTCAGCCTGGATATGGAGATGGGCTTTATCGCGAACCATTTCACCGTCATGGCCGTCTTGCGCGATGTCCTGGCGGGGATCATGGAGACGTTTCAGAGCCGCCACGCCGCTGACCTGCAATTGCTGAAGGTGCAACTGCCTGAAGTGTTGCCAGAGATCCCGCACATTCACTTTACGGAGGCGCAAGAGCTAATCTATCGCTTGAGTGGCGTGGACGAGCGACGCGAACCGGACCTCTCGGCGCATGGCGAGCGTTGCCTGGGCGAGTGGGCGAAAAAGGAGTATGGCAGCGACTTTCTCTATGTCGTGGGCTATCCTACGCACAAACGCGCGTTTTACACCTATCCAGACCCGGAGCGGCCAGAGTATTCGTACGCCTTCGACCTGCTTTTCCGGGGCCTGGAGCTGGTTTCGGGCAGTCAGCGTTTGCATCGCTACGAGGACTACGTTGCGACCCTGGAGGCGCGTGGCTTGCCGCGTGAACCGTTTGAGGGCTACCTGGAAGCATTTCGCTACGGCATTCCGCCGCACGGAGGGTTCGCGATCGGCCTGGAACGCCTGCTCATGCAACTGACCGGCGTGCCAAACGTTCGCCTGGCCACAACCTTCCCACGCGATCTCACACGTCTGACGCCGTAAAGATCGCTATCAAACCATTTCATCGCTTTATCACAGGAGGTGCGCGCAAGAGCGCACCTCCTGTTTGGCAAAGGATGGAAGGGATTGACCTATGGTATACTCTCTACAAAGAATGTCGCGGCGTTTTTTCGCAGAAAGGCGGCTGGTTTATGGAAGGGATGTATAAAGACTATGAACTCAACATACGCGATGTAGTAACGCCTGCCGACTGGATTATTGGGCCGCGCCAGGGTGATTGGACCTACGATACATACTTTAGCATGACCGAAGAGAGCGTCCTCTATGAGATTATGCGTGGCGTGTTGATAAAAAAGCCCATGCCCGACCTGACGCACCAGGAAACAGCCGGAACAATGTGTTATGAACTCCATCGATTTCTCAAAAAAGAGAAACTGGGAAGGATGACGTTGCCAGTCGATGTCGTGCTTTCTCTACAAGATGTTTTCCAACCAGACTTAACCGTTGTATTAAACAAGCATTTAGATCGTATAGGCGCATATGGCATCAAGGGCGCGCCCGATCTGGTCATCGAGATTCTGATGCCCGCCAGCAAGCTCTATGATCGCGTCAACAAGCACATGGCCTATGAGCAGGCTGGCATTCCTGAATATTGGATGGTCTATCCATCTCAACAATACATCGAGCTTTTTGTACTGGAACAGGGAAAATATCGCTCGCTCGGCATATTCCGCGACCAGCAAACGCTGCCTTCGCGCATCGTACCGCAACTGGCTACGCCCGTCGCTAGCTTCTTCGCATAAAGCAGAGGCCCGCCAGACATTCTGACGGGCCTCGCGCTATCTCAAACACCTTAGCTTTTCAGTACAATCGTGATCTTCGCTGGATCGTTCGGCAGCGAGTTTCCACCGTTGGAGGTCACGATGTTGAACGAGGCCACGCCTGCCTCACCAGCTAGAATGGTACGTGCTTCGCTGATGCTCTTTCCCTTCAATGCGACCGCCAACCCCTGCTTCTCGTTCTTGTCGAATTGATACGCCCACGTCCCGCTCGCTTTGATCGCCAGCAGGATTGTACCGCTGTGCGCGTCGGTGATGGTGGCGCTGGTGACGACCAGGTTTAGCGAGCCGACCAGGCCAAACTGGCTGCCATAGCTCGCGGTCTGCGTCTGCACCTGCTGCTGAATCTGCTGGGACGCGCTCGTGTAATCGAAGGCTTCGGCGGTGCAGGTCGCGCTGACCGTGACCGTGAAGCCGCTCACCACAGCGCCCGCCGAGTGATCTGAGGTCGTCTTTGTCTGACAGCTCGGATCGGCCATCAGGCGTTCGCCGCTCGTCAACTGGCTCTTGAGGCTGTTTTGCGCGCTCTGCACAACCTGACTTTGCAGCGCGTTGGCCACGCTATCGAGGTCGCTCTGCTGCACAACCATGTGACTCTGGCTCGGCTGTCCACCACCAAAGGCGTAGGGATTTGTAACCGCGACTGTTGTGTGATAGGTCGTATTCACGTCGTGAACAGGAATATCACCGCCTGGACCGTACGGGAGTGCGTACGCATTGACGGTCACACGACACTGCGAAGCCACGCTGGCGATCGTCTCGGTCACGACCGTCACGCCGCTCGCGCCCGTGAAGCGTGTACCAGCCGGGATGATGATTGGGCAACCACAACCGGTCGAGTTATTGGTGAACGTAATGAAACCGGTGGCGTGACTTCCCGCGTAGTAGCCGCTGGCATGGCCGCTCTGGCTCTGCGAGGCGCTCTGCGTCAATTTCGTCGCCGTGATCTGGCCCTGACCGGGACTGCCAACGACAGCTGTGAGCAAATAGCTGTTCTGGAAAGCATGACTCTGGAGGGTCAGCGTAACCGTCGCCGTTCCCTGATTCGCCGCGTAGACCATCACGCCAACACTCACGATCACCACCAGCACAATCGCCGAGATGGCTGCGATCAGCCCTTTGCCCCAGCTCCAGCCACGTCCACGTCGCGCCGCGCCACCTGCTCCCGTCGTGCTGCCTGCCATTCCGGCTCCGGCTGCGACCAGACCCGCGCCTGCCGCTGCTCCTGCTACGCCTAAACCGACACTGGCACCCGCCAACAACTCAGACTCAGACGTTCCCGCTGCTGCTCCTGCGGCACTACTTCCAACACTCGCGGCCCCGGCTGCTCCTCCCGCCACCAGACCAGCACCCGCCAGTCCCGCAACTCCGGCTGCTCCAATTTGCGTGACTTCTCCGGTCTCTTCCAGGCTAGCAGCCGCCAATCCCGCTCCCGCACCACCTGCCACCAGCCCGGAACCTGCGCTCCCGGCTGCGCCTGCCGCGCCAAGTTGTGTGACCTCGCCAGTCTCTTCCAGGCCAGCACCCACCAATCCCGCGCCAGTGCCAGCACCGATTGCTCCGCCTGCACCACCTGCTATTCCCGCGCCACCAGCGGCCACACCTGCTCCGGCAGCGCCAGCAGTTCCAATCTGTATGACTTCGCTCGATGCTAGTTCACTTGCCAGTAATGCGCCTGCCGCGAGTCCTGCTGCGCCCGCGAGAAGCACACCACTGCCCTCGAACGATTGCGTCTCTTCCTCGCTGATGTCGGTTTCACGTTGTACGACCTCACCAGCGGCGAACCCGGCTGCACCTGCCGCCATAACCTGGGTCTGTTCAGTGGAGATGTCGCGTTCAGCCTGCGCAGCCTCACCGGCAGCGAACCCGGATGCCTCAGCCGCCATAATCCGGGCCTGTTCACTGGCACTATCGCGCTCGGCTTGCACCGTCTCACCGGCTGCCTCAGCCGCGACGATCTGGGTCTGCTCGCTGGAGATATCGCTCTCGGCTTGCAAAGCCTCGCCAGCGGCCACACCCGCCACGAAGCCAGCCGCACCCGTTGCCCCGGCGACGATCTGGGTTTGCTCGCTGGAGATGTCGCGCTCAACCTCGACAACTTCCATCCCCTCAGAGGTCAGGACCGTTTTGCGCAGGCTCGCACGATGTTCGGTGTGGGCCGCTTCGTCAGCTTCGGCGGCAACCAGCATCTCGGCTGTGCTCTCATCATGCGCAACTTCCGCGACCAGTGCGCCAGCGGCCAGCACCCCGGCAGCGCCAGCGGCAACCGTCGGCAGCTTGAACGTCGCCTCATCCGAGAGATCAACGGCCTCGCCGCGAGCGACTGATCGGAATGTGTATACGAATTCTTCAATGTTCTCAAAACGCGCGTCAGGAGTCGCGGCCAGGGCGCGAGCCAGCACCAGGTCGAGTTTGCTGGCGATTGCCAGTTCGGCCTTGCTGACCTCGACACCACGTTGGCGCAAGGCGTGTACGTAAAGGCCCTGCGAAAGATCAAGTTGGGAGAGACGATAGCCTAACAGCAGTTCGTAGGCCAGGAGGGCCAGTGCGTACTGATCCGAAGCGGCGACGGCCTTTCCTGTCAGTTGTTCGGGCGCGAGATAAATTGAGAGCGCCTGTGCGTCCTGGCCCTCCTGGAGAATGGCCGCGGTAATGTCGGCAAACCAGAAATCGGTCAGCAGCAGGCTCAAACGACGTCCACGCGCGCGCAGCATAAAACTGGAGAGACGCACATACTGATGCACGAGACCGCGTTTATGCACAGCATGGAGCGCTTCACCGGCTTGATAGACGAGATCAGCGATCACTTCCAGCGAGAGCAATTCAGTGCTGCTATAATGCTCGGACCAGTACGAAAGCAAGCTCTCTTTTTCGTAGGGCGAGGCCATATAGAAAATAATGTCGTTATTGCCCTGAACATGTTCCTCGCCGAAGCCAATCACCGGCAAAAGGTGGGGATGTTTGAGTTCCGCAATCCGCTTCATGCGCTGGCGAATCGCCTCGATCAAGGGATGATCGCGTTGAGCACGCGCACGCACGCGGCCAGTGATGCGCGCGAGAGTGGGTGGGTCCAGTTCGATGACCCGCAGGACGTGCGCTTTGGCGTCGCGGGTATCTTCGGCCAGGTAAACCGCGCCAAAGCCATCCTGCCGTAAGAGCGTTTTTAGTTGATAGTGACTAACAAGTTTTCCTTCATCTGACATCGTGTCCCTTCCTTTTTCTCCGGGCATCCTGGATAGTAAAAATAGACATAGAGTAGTATAGAAATACCAATGTGTTACCGAGGCGTATTATAGTATAGTTTCAAGCGGAAAGAAAGACCTCTAGGTACGATTATCTAGTGACATCCTGGCGGTTCCGCAACCATATCTAGGAGAAAAGTCATGCGCTCCTGGAAAGAGCTATTTGTGAATGTAGGACGGCCCCAGGCGAGCCGTCCATGGGAGAAGCGGCCTTTGTCTTGCTTAAAAACGGAACAACATGCTATACTGGCGGTAAAATTATGGATCATTCAGCGTGTGTCAAATTAACGTAGGCTGCTTTATACTGTTAGCATAGACCCGCCCATTTGACGAAAATAGGATTCATTTCGTTCTTATAAACAGAGATGTGTTGAAGTCGTAACGTTTTGTGGGTGTGACGCCACTACAGCCGCATCTGAAAAGTGCAGTTGGCAGCAGACGGCGCGATTCTGGACGGACGAATGGAAGAAAAATTGGGAACACGTTTTGGCAACTATGAGTTGGTGAGGCGGATCGATGTCGGAGGCATGGGTGAGGTGTACCTGGCGCATCAGTTGACCGCTTTTGGCCGGGACGTGGCGATCAAGATTATCCGCTCCGACCTCGTACACGATACGACCGCACGCGCCCGCTTCTTGCGCGAGGCGGAGGTTAGCGCGCACCTGAAACACGAGCACATCCTCTCACTCTTCGACTTTGGCGAGGTCGATGGACGGCTCTACCTCGCCACGCCCTACATCCAGGGCGGCACACTGGCCGCGCGTTTGCAGCAGAGCGGCCCGCTTTCGCTGGAAGAGACGCATCAGCTCTTTGTGCCACTCGTCCAGGCCGTCGCGTATGTTCATCGGCGCGGCGTGATTCACCGCGATCTCAAACCAACCAATATCATGCTCGATATGGAGGATGGCGAGGTCTACGTGCGCCTGATCGACTTTGGTATCGCTTCGCTGCAAGGGCAGAGCGCCAGCCCACCACTCACCACCGCTGGCCACGAGATGGGCACGGTGGCGTATATGGCCCCCGAACGCCTCTCAGGTATCGCCGCGCCGAGCAACGACATTTTCTCGCTCGGTGTAATCCTGCATCAGATGTTGACTGCCCGCATGCCAACCGCAGGACCGCCGTCGCCCAGATCACAGGTGCCGCGTCTGCCGGAGCCGCTCGCCCAGGTCGTGCGCAACGCGGTGGTCAGCAATCCAGCCGAGCGGTACGCGACCGCCGACGAGCTGCTCAAGGGTTTCGAGCAGGCTTATCAGCAGATGCACTCTCTCGATTCGGCTAAACAACCCGCGCTGACTCCGATTCTCAGTCGGCAAACTCAGAGCCAGCACGCCTCGCGCCCGGAGGCGGTTTCGCTGGCACATTCGGGCGAACTGGCCGCGCTGCCGCCCGCACCGGCGCACACGCCTGTCTTCAGCCAGGAGGATTATAACGCACCCACGACCGCGTTCAAGCCCTTTGAAGCCTATCCCTATGCCGCGCCGCCGACCAATCGCCCGCCGTTGATCCGACCACAGCCACCGAAGCCGCCGAGACAGAAACGGCGCAAATCGTTTGTTCTGGTCATCTCAACGATCATGGCCCTTGTCATCCTGGCCATCGCAGGCATGCTCTACTATGGCTATCAGGTTGTGAGCGCGGCTGCCGTCACGGTGACGTTCGCGCCGAAAATGCAGGTTCTCAGCCAGGTTGTCGCGCTCAAGGCCGACCCGGCTGCACAAAACGCCGATCCGCTCAGCGGCACGGTGCGCGCTTACTCGTTGAGTTCGTCAAAAACCACAGAACAGACGGGCAACACCACTGGCCAGGTCGGCTGCTTCTTCTTCGACTGCCAGCAAGGGGTCGATCAAAACGATGTGGTCAATCTCGTCAACCAGATTCTGCCCGGCCTGCAACAGAGCATCAGCCAGGATTTACAGAATCAGGTCAACGCGCAGCACGGCACTGAAATCTCCTGGGTGAATTTCTCCACGCCCCAGGTCGCATCGAATCCGCAAATCGGCTTTCCGGGCAAGCACGTCACGGTGAGAGTCTCCGAGCAAGCCAGCGTGGGCTATATCATGAATAGCGATGAGACGACGATGGCCAATCACGCGCTGACCACGGCGGCGGGCCAGCTCGGCGCGGGCTTTCAGCTCGTTCCCACCAGCGTCACCATCGGCCATCCCGCGACGAAATCGATCGACCCGAACTCTGGTGTGAGCAGCATCGCCATTCCAGTAGGCGCACTTGCCCGTTATCAGTTCACCTCCGCGCAGTTGCAGGTCATCAGCGCGGCTCTAGAGAACAAATCGGTTGCGGCTGCCCAGACGTATCTCAAGAAGCAGCCGGGCATCGATCCAACGAGCATCAGTATTCACTTCGCCGATGGTAGCGGCTCAACCATGCCCGGCGACCCGCAACATATCACACTCAAGCCCATGAACGGCAGCACACTCCCCAGCGTCTCGCTCACGCCCGTCGTCGGTCTCACGCCCACACCAACCCCGACGTTTCCCACGGATAACGGGAATGGCGATTAACGACCAGTTCGCCAGGATTGGCGTAATAGAACGGAATGCCATAGAGAGCCGATTTATCGTGCTCTATCCCGATTTATCGTGGATCGTCTCCCTACCACAAATGCTGCTCGTACGCGCTTATCTCCCCACGTCTCAGCCGGAGAGAATCGCGCGAGGGCGAGATGGCGGTCAGGCGAAAGGCCCCGATGAATCGGGCAGGACACGATAAATCGGTCCCCTATGGCAGGAACGGCAAAAAAGCGGAATTTCAGCCGTCCACCAGATCGGGATGTCCTGCCGGGATCGACCTTGTAGCGAAAAATTCGCCTTAATTAGGACGCGATATAACCGTATTCGCTGTTACACTCAAGGAAGAAGTTGAAAAATTGGAGAAGGAGCTAGAACGATGGCAGAACAGAAAAGCAAAGCAGAACTTTTAGAAATGAGACGTGCGCTCTATGCTCATTTCGATGCGCTGATCGCAGGTCTGAGTGAGCAGCAGATACAAATGCCGGGGGTGACTGGCGACTGGTCGGTCAAGGATCACATCGCCCATCTGACATTCTG
>Ga0207674_10011317_pt1 | contig 10027 bp, 13 predicted proteins | sample KBSCornC72_FD_184303 | JGI IMG/M metagenome (GOLD analysis project Ga0207674, IMG submission 184303) | Corn rhizosphere microbial communities from Kellogg Biological Station, Michigan, USA - KBS Corn C7-2 (SPAdes) (version 2) | ecosystem: Host-associated > Plants > Roots > Rhizosphere > Soil ... | reverse complement strand
GAGCCGCGTCACCAGGCTCGCACCGACGGCTCGTGCCCTGGCCAGTTCGCCGGCCTCCAGTCCGTTGTCGTGAACCAGGAAGCTCTCCGACTCGCCGATCGGTTCGCCGCCCGCGCGCCGCAACTGCTTCTGGATGTGGGTCGCCGCCGATCCGCTCAGCAGCCGGGCCGCGTCGGCGCGGGTGTCGAAGGCCAGGAAGCGCCCGAACGGGCCGGTGACGCCGTCGAGCCAGTCGCGGATCCCGATGCCCGGGGCGCCGGGCTCGAGTTTCAGGTGCCGGTCGGGGTCGCGGCTCCACGCAACCGCCTGGTCCCGGGTCTCGCGACGGCTCATTCCGTGCACGTGCGTCGGGCCACCGACCAGCACGAGATCCGCGTCGGGGAATGTGTGGTCGGCATCGTTGACGTTGACCAGGGTCACCGTCGCGGCGGGATGCATGCCCTCGGCCAGCGCCTCGGCGATCTGGCGGGTGGCCCCGAACATCGATTCGTACACGATCACTACGTTCATGCCATCAGCCTGGTCGGTGCGACGGAGTCTGGTCAGGGCCGATGGTCCCGTTCGTGATGCGGCGCGCAATTCACTGGTGCCCGTCGTGCGGGGAGGCTTATCGTCGGAGCATGGCCGAGTTGGACGACCTTGACGACAATGGTGATGAGTTCGACATCGATCTGCTCGAGAACGAGTTCTTCGAGCAGTACATGAGCCCTGACGATCAGCAGCTCTCCGATCCGGACAACGAAGACGACGACGTGATCCCGGTGACCGAGCACTCGAGCCTGGATGCCGTACGCACCCTGTTTGAGGATCGCCTCACCGAGGCGCAACTCGAGGAGCTCGCCGAGGATCTCGACCTGACCTCGACCACCTGGATGAACATCGACGAGTACCGCGCGGCGAACAGCGACATCGAGCTCGACGACGCGTTCGGCGATTTCGACGACGGCGAAGACGGCGAAGACGACTAGGCGCTGACCCGAGGGCAGTGCAGGCGCGTCGGCGTGCTCCAGTCGGCGGTGCGCTCGATCTCGTGGGCCGACATCGGCGCGCCGCACAGCGGGCAACGCGGGGCGGGGGATGCCGCATCCGGAACCCGTTCACCTCGAGGCCCCGGCCCGAGCGGGGGCGGACCGATGTAGGGAAGCAGGCTGCTGTTGAGGCGGTCCCACCACTTGGTTCGTTCGCTCACAAATAGTGAGTGTACTAACTATTCGCACACTATGCTGACGGGATGCCGACTCTCTTGACCGCGGTGGATCCGCTCGCTCTCGACCGCCAGGTCTGCTTCGCCCTCGTCACCACCGCGCGCCGCGTGGTGAGCGTCTACGGCCCGGTGCTCGAACCGCTGGGGCTCACGCATCCGCAATACCTGGTGATGCTCGCGCTCTGGGAGGCCAGCCCGCGCCGGGTCCGCGAGCTGGCCGACGCGCTCTACCTCGAGCCGGCCACACTCAGCCCGCTGCTCAAGCGCCTCGAGTCGGCCGGGCTCGTCGAGCGGCGCCGTGATCCGGATGACGACCGCGCCCTGGCGGTGTCCCTCACGCCCGCCGGGCTGTCGCTGCGTGAGCGAGCGCTCGCGGTGCCGGGGCAGGTCATGGAGCGCCTGGGCGTCGGCATCCCCGAGCTCGAGCGCACGCGCGACGTGCTCAACGAGCTGCTGGCTGCGACCCAGGATCCCGCGCGGTAGGGCTCCGCCTCAGTCCACCCCGATGAGCTCGCTGCGGCGCTCGATCATGACCACGTCACGCCACTTCCCGGAGTACGGGCCGTAGCTCATCTTGCCGACCCGCTGCCGCGTCCCGACTGTGCGGAAACCCAGCTCGCGGTGAAGGGCGAGGCTCGGCTCGTTCTCGGGGAACACTCCCGATTGCACCGTCCACACCTGTGCGGCTTCTGCGGCACGCAGGAATGCGTCGAGCAGCACGCGACCGACTCCGTGCCCCCGCGCCGTTTCGGCGACGTAAACGGAATGCTCGAGCACGCCCTCGTACACGCATCGCGATGAAACCCGTCCCGCCGCGGCCCACCCGATGACGGCACCGCCCTCGAGGGCGACCAGTCGGGGATCGGCGACCTTCTCCCGGTCGAACTCCTCCCAACTCGGAGGGCTGGCTTCGAAGGTGGCATTGCCGGTGGCGATGCCCTCCCGGTAGATGCGTTCGACCGCCGGCCAGTCGGCTGCGGTCATCTCGCGGATGGTGACGGTCATGGTTGCGCGCCTTCCTGGTCACGAACGGGAGCACGATTCTGCGCTGGCGCGAGCGCCGCGACAAGGAGATATCCCGCCACACCTCCCACGACTTGCGCCACGATGAACCCCGCCGCCGAGACCGGGTCGATCCCGGCGAAGCTGTCGGTCAGCATCCGCCCCACCGTGATCGCCGGATTCGCGAAGCTGGTCGAGCTGGTGAAGAGGTAGGCCGCGCCGATGTACGAGGCGACCGCGGCTGCAGCCCAGCGCTCCCGGCCGAACCGCGCGAGAACGAACACCACCATCACCAGGCCGGCCGTTGCGACCACTTCGGCGAGCAGGTGCGCAGGCGACAAGCGGGCGTTGCCACTGATCGAGATCGGCGGATGCCCGAACATCACATTCGCGAGCATCACGCCGGCCGCGCACCCGACCGCCTGAACCGCGGCGTAGCCGGGCACCTCGCGCCACGGCCGGCGGCCCAGTGCGGCATCCACCATCGAGATCACCGGGTTGAAGTGGGCCCCGCTGATCGGCGCGAGCACGGCGATGAGGACGAACAGCGCCAGCGCCGTGGCCAGTGCATTCTCGGTGAGCTGCAGGCCGACATCGTGCGGCGACAGCGTCTGGGCCGCGATGCCCGATCCGACGACCGCGGCGGCGAGGAACAGGCAGCCGACGAACTCGGCCAGCAGGCGGCGCCGCAGGCTGACCACTCCGATCAGACCGTCGTGAGCAGGGCTGCCACGCCATCCAGCGCGTCGGGCACCAGGCGGTAGTACGCCCAGGTGCCGCGCTTCGTGCGGGTGAGGTAACCGGCATCCACCAGGATCTTCAGATGGTGCGAGACGGTGGACTGCTGCAGCCCGAGCGGCTCAGTGAGGTCGCAGACGCAGGCCTCGGCGTCTTCGTGGGCGGCCACCATCGAGATGATCCGCAGGCGGGCCGGGTCGGCCAGGGCGCGCAGCGACGAGGCCAGACTGAGCGCGTTGTCCTCGCTGATGGCCTCGCCGGTCAGGGGAGAGCAGCAGGCGGTGACATCGCGCACCGGCAGCAGTTCCATCAGCGTCATGGTTCGATTGTGGCAGATAGATTGACAAACGTCGATGTATTGGCGACTCTTAGATCGACATCCGTCAATGTTTGAGAAAGGGGCGCCGACCGTGGCCGAGAAGCCGATGATCCTGTTCGTCTGCGTGCACAACGCCGGGCGCTCGCAGATGGCCGCCGGTTATGCCCAGGCGCTCGGCGGTGACCGGGTCGAGATCCGGTCCGCGGGTTCCGAGCCGGCCGACCAGATCAACCCGAACGCGATCGCCGTGATGGCCGAAGAGGGCATCGACATCGCCGGCAACGCGCCGAAGATCCTGACCACGGATGCCGTGCGCGAGAGCGATGTGGTCATCACGATGGGCTGCGGCGACACCTGCCCGATCTTCCCCGGCAAGCGTTACGAGGACTGGGAGCTCACCGACCCGGCCGGCCAGCCGATCGACGTGGTGCGCGAGGTGCGGGACGACATCAAGGCGCGCGTCGAGGCGCTGCTCGCGGAGATCGCCCCGGCGTGACCTGCCGACCTTGGTTCCGAGTGAGCAAGGGAGGTGACACATGACCGGATGCTGCGAAGACGGCTGCTGCGGCGGCCCCTGCTGCTAGGCGGCAGGCAGTGAACGAGGCCTCGGGCTGCTAGCGCTCGGGGTCTTGTGCTGCGGCACCCACCTGGTCGTGAATCGGGTCGCCCCGCCATCGGGTCACCAGCCAGAATCCGCACCGTCGGCAGATGTAGGCGGGCTCCGAGCCCAGCGCATGAAGCTTGCGACGCGGATACGGCCGCCCGCAGCACGAGCAGGCCACCTCTGCGGTGTCGGTCACAGCGCCCGCTTCAGCGCGTCGACGATCTGATCCTCGGTGGGAAGCCCGGAGAGCCCCTGTGCGGTGATGTACACACGGCAGGCGACATCGGCCGTGCGTCCGTCGGATGGGAACAGGTCGACGCCATCGAGAGCGAGCGTCGGAGAACCCGCGAATACCGTGCGAGCCGCGTCATCGGGTGAGCGCAGCAGCCGAAACGTCACCGGAGTATCGGTTCGGCCGGCGCGGGCGAGGGCTCGAGCAGCTCGGGCGCCGGCTTCCCGCCAGTTCGGGCAGTCCTCGATGTGCAGCACTTCGAGCTCCATGCGCCCATTCTGCGCCCCAGCTGCCGCGCCAGCGCGTGCCGCTGGCTCAGTCCCGCCCCTGCTAGATCGCGATGTCGACCACGTTGCCTTCGGGGTCGATGTCATGCCGCAAGGCTGGCGATGGCCGGTGACGCGTCGGGGCGGGACGTGACAGACTCCCGCCATGGAGACCGGAGCATGAGCGATTCGCGGTTCAAGATCGCCGTTCCCGCGCGCCTGAGCGCGGACGAGACCGAGGCCCGCGAGCTGCAGGACCTCGTGGTCGCGCTCGCCGAGAACGTCGGCTTCGACGTCACGGTCATCGGTGAGGGCGACAGCTTGAACGGGTTCGACGCATTCGTCGTGCCCGGGGGAGGCGACGTCGCCCCGGCGCTCTACGGCGAGACCGCTGAGCCCGGCGAGGTGTACGACGTCAACCCGGCCCAGGACGCGCTCGACCTCGAGGTTCTCGAATTCGCGGCCGCCAACGGCAAGCCCCTGCTGGCGATCTGCCGCGGTGCGCAACTGCTCAACGTGCAGCGCGGAGGCACGTTGCACGTCGACCTCGAGCCCTCCGACGTCGTCCACCTGCCGGCCGAGCCGACGCACGACGACATCCGCGACATCTTCGTCTGGCACGACGTCGAGCTCGCGCCGGGCTCGCCGCTGGCCGCCGCATCGGGGAGCGAGCGACTTCGCGTGGCCTCCGGGCATCATCAGGGCATCCGTCGGGTGGGTGACGGCCTCACGGTCGTGGCGACCTCCGACGACGGACTGGTCGAGGCGGTTGCGAGCGATCGACCCGGCGAGTGGATCCTGGGGGTGCAGTGGCATCCCGAGATCGCCGACGGAGATCCGACGGGCGAGCAGGCGCCGTTCCTGCTGCTCAAGGACGCAGTGGCGGCTGCCCGGCTCTAGACCTCGACCTGGTATCCCAGCGCCAGGTCGGCCGCGTTCTGCCCGCGGATGCCCCAGTTCACCTTCGGCGTCTCGGTGATCGTGATCTCGAGACTCTGCGGGGGCACCCCGGCCTCGCGCTCGACCCGGTCGAAGAGCTCGGCGATCAGCCGGCGCCTGGCCTCGTCGGACCGCCCCTCGAACATCGAGATGTCGATGATCGTGTAGTCGACGCCGCGATCCTCAGGATGGATGAAGTCCTCGTCATCGAGCGCCACGAACCGCTGAAACCGCTTGTCAGCCGGGTACTCGAGCGCCGCCATGATCGCGCCATGGATCGCGCTGCTGAGCGCCGCACGGCGCTGCGGCACCAGCGCCGAACGATGCGCCCAGATCACGACTTGCGCCATGCCGTCAGGCTAGCGCCGACTGGCGGATGGCCGTCTCGGTCGGCGTTCGCAGCGGAGGGGATGACGGGAATCGAACCCGCGTAATCAGTTTGGAAGCATGCTCCAAGCCGATCAACATCCCTGCAAAACCCCGGAATCACGGGCGGAACATGTTCCCGCCTCGTTGACTTCCAGCAATCAGGCTAGTGATTCTGCACGCGATTTCGCACACATCCGGTCCGATTGGCTCGATACGCTCGGCGCCGTGCACATGTTCCCGTTCTTCATCGGCGGCCTCATCTTCGTGCCGTTGGGTGTCGCGATGGCGATCTTCCGCAACCGATGGAGCGCCCTCTCCTCGCGTCTGGAGAACTACGCGAACGTGCCTGAAGCGAAGCGTCGGGCGAAGCCGCTCAACTACCTAGTAGTCGGCATCGTGTGGGCCCTCGTCGGGGTCGCCTGGATCATCCTCGCGCTGCTAAATCAACCCTGGGGCTGAGAGCGTGGGCTCTCGTGCGTGCCATCCGTGTTCTCCCCGACGGTGGTAAGTCGATTGCCAGACAGCGACGGATTCTGCACGCACGATTTGGCGGACCATCGGGAGGTCGGCCGAGAGGGGCGACGTCGCCGGGATTCCGGGGCAGTTTGTGGAGGGGATGACGGGAATCGAACCCGCGTAATCAGTTTGGAAGACTGAGGCTCTACCATTGAGCTACATCCCCGTGGCCCGAAGACCGACCTCTACAGTACCGGTTCGTGCCGGGGAATCTGACGCCTGGCGGGGCGTTTGCCCGGTGCCGTAGCCTGGGCTCTCGATCGTCCGTGAGGAGCCGAGCAGCCACGTCCGAGTCCAGGGTTGGAGCTCCGCCGCCTCGGGATCGCGCTGATGCGGCCGATGTGGGTCGCGCGCTCACACGGTTGCGCGTCATCCGACTCGGCATGCGCGTGCTCGCGCTCGCCGCGCTCGCCCTGCTGCTGCGCTTCGTGGTCATCCCGCAGTTCGTGGAGGCCGGCCACGACATCCACGCGATCCAGCACCTGTCGCCCTGGCCGCTTCTGCTCGGCCTCGCGCTCGAGCTCGCGTCGCTCGCGGCCTACGGAGCGCTGACGTTCACGGTGCTCGATCCGCGGGACCGCCCGACGTTCGGCACGGTCACGCGCGTCGACCTGGCAGGCGTCGCGACGACCAACGTCGTGCCGGCCGGGGGAGCGATCGCGCTCGCCGTGCGCTACCGGCTGCTGGCGCGGGCGGGCAGTTCGGCCAGCACCATCGTCGGTGGGCTTGCCGTCGAGGTGATCATGTCGAACCTGCTGCTCGGCGGGGTATTCGCGCTCGGGCTGCTGCTCTCGCTGGCGAGCTTGCCGCCGAGCCCGTACTACCAGGTGGCCGGCGCCTTCATGGTGGTGATCTTCGGCGGCGCGGCGCTCGCGCTCGCCGTCGCCGTGCGCAGGCGGTCGCGGGTGCTGAGCACGGTCGACCGGGCGACGCGGCGGCTGCCCGAGTCGTGGCGCGAGCGCATTCTGACCTTCGTGGATGACGCGGTCGGCAACGTCGCGGCCCTCGCCGTCGATCGTCGGCGCTTCGTCACGGCCGTGTTCTGGGGCGCGCTCAACCCGATCCTGGATGCCGCGGCCCTCTGGGTGCTGCTGGCCGCCTTCGGCTATGCCGCCGACCCGGGGCAGTTGCTGCTCGTGTATGGCCTGGTCGGCATCCTGGCCATCGTCCCGATCACACCGGGCGGGCTCGGCGTGGTCGAAGGGGTGATGGTGCCGCTGCTGGTCGCGCTCGGGGCGACATACCAGACCGCGCTGCTGGGCGTGATCGCCTGGCGCCTGCTGCAGTTCTGGATGCCGATGCCGCTGGGCGCGCTCAGCGCCGTCTCTTTGCTGGCGTGGCCGAATCGGCCGCGCCGTTCGACGAGATAGGTCAGCTGGCGACCGCGAGCTCCGCCTCGTCGCTGTCGATGCGGATCGCGACGCACACGTGCGCCTCTTCCCACGCCATCGCGAAGAACACGCTCGTCTCGATCGGACCGGTCTCGCCGCAGTCGAGGCAGCGCGGCTCGTAGGCCCGCAGCTCCATGATCTCGATATCTGCCATGCGTCCAGTGTGCGTGCCCGCACCGACATCGGCTCGAAGGCACGCGGCAACCGGAACCGTTAGACTTCGGGGGGCCATTTTGACGGCCGGCGCATCCGGGGCGTAGCTCAGCTTGGTAGAGCGCCCGCTTTGGGAGCGGGAGGCCGCAGGTTCAAATCCTGTCGCCCCGACTCGCTCAGACTTTTTCACCACAGAACAGAATCACGGAGACACCCATGGTCACCACGACCGTCGAGAAGCTCAGCCCCACCCGCGTGAAGCTCAACATCACCGTCACGCCCGCCGAGCTCAAGCCCAGCATCGATCACGCGTACCAGCACATCGCCGAAGACGTGAACATCCCGGGTTTCCGCAAGGGCAAGGTGCCGCCGCCCATCATCGACCAGCGCGTCGGCCGCGCCGAGGTGCTCAACCACGCGGTCAACGAGGGCCTCGACAAGTTCTACCGCGACGCCGCCGAGGCCGAGAAGGTGCGCCCGCTCGGCCGCCCCTCCGCCGACATCACCAAGTGGCCGAGTGTCGACGACTTCAGCGGCGACCTCGAGGTCTCGGTCGAGGTCGACACCCGGCCCGAGTTCGACATCCCGAACTACGACGGCCTGAAGCTCGAGGTCGACCCGATCACCGTCAGCGTGGATGACGTCGAGAACGAGCTCGAGAACCTGCGCAGCCGCTTCGGCACCCTCGTGACCGTCGACCGCCCTGCTCGCCAGGGCGATTTCGTGCAACTCGACCTCACCGCCACGATCGGCGGCGAAGAGGTGGACACCGCGAGCAACATCTCCTACGAGCTCGGCTCGGGCGAGCTGATCGAGGGCATCGACGAGGCGCTCGACACGCTGACCGCCGGGGAGTCCACCACCTTCGAAGCCCCGCTGCTGGGTGGCGACCACGAGGGCGAGAATGCCCAGATCTCGGTCACCGTCCTCGCCGTCAAGGAGCGCGAGCTTCCCGCCGCCGATGACGACTTCGCCCAGATCGCCAGCCAGTTCGACACCATCGGCGAGCTCCGCAGCGACCTGCGCGAGCAGCTCGCGAAGTCCAAGGAGTTCGGCCAGGCCGCCGAGGCCCGCGACAAGATCGTCGACGAACTGCTGAAGAAGGTCGACATCCCGGTGCCCCAGGGCCTCATCGACGACGAGGTGCACCGCCACCTCGAGCAGGAGGGTCGCCTCGAGGACGACGTGCACCGCGCCGAGGTCGCCGAGTCGAGCGAGAAGACCTTCCGCTCGCAGATCCTGCTCGACGCGATCGCCGAGAAGGAGGAGGTGAAGGTGAACCAGAACGAGCTCACCTCCTACCTCGTCCAGGCGTCCGCCCAGTACGGCATGGAGCCCGGCGAGTTCATCAAGGTGCTCGACCAGAACGGGCAGCTGCCCGCGATGATCGGCGAGGTCGCCCGCGCGAAGGCGCTTGCCGTCATCCTGAGCAAGGCCAAGGTCGTCGACACGGCAGGCAAGGCCGTCGATGTCTCGGCGCTGACCGAGGGCATCCTGGCCGACGACGAGTCGGCCGACACGGGCGACGCCGACGCCGCTGAGCTGGCGGATGCAGCCCCCGCTCCCAAGGGCAAGAAGGGCAAGGCGGCGACCGACGGCCACGGCCGCAAGCCCGGCAACGAGCACTACGGGCACGACCACAGCTAGCGGCATGACGGCCTACGTCGCGCTGCTGCGCGGGGTCAACGTCGGCGGCGTCACCATCAAGATGGCCGACCTCGCCGAGGTCGTGCGCGGGCTCGGCTACACGGGCGTGAAGACCGTGCTCGCCAGCGGCAACGTGCTGTTCACGACCCCGGATGCCGCATCCGCCGCCAAGCGCGCACTCGAGGCCGCCCTGCGCACGCGGTTCGGCTACGAGGCCTGGGTGCACGTGCTCACCGTGGACGCCATCCGCTCGATCATCGCCGGCTACCCCTACCCGCGAGCTGCCGACCGGCACGCCTACGTCGTGTTCGCGGTGAAGCCCGAGGTGCGCGCCGAGCTGCTGGCGGTCGAGCTCGACCCCGCGATCGAGCAGGCTTCGCAGGGCGAGGGCGTCATCTACTGGTCGGTGCCGAAGGGCAGCACCTTGGATTCCGCGATGGGCAAGGCCCAATCGAAGGCCTCATACAAGCCCTGGATCACGACGCGCAACCTGAACACGCTCGAGAAGCTGGCCGGCTGAATTGTCATCTGGTTTCAGCCACGCCGTCGGTGACCTGGATGACGATCGATCCGACAGTGATCATCCGACCGCTCCTGCGTCGTCGGCGAGCAGGTCGTCCGCGTAGGCATTGACCGAGCGCTGATAC
>Ga0207674_10011314_pt1 | contig 10028 bp, 8 predicted proteins | sample KBSCornC72_FD_184303 | JGI IMG/M metagenome (GOLD analysis project Ga0207674, IMG submission 184303) | Corn rhizosphere microbial communities from Kellogg Biological Station, Michigan, USA - KBS Corn C7-2 (SPAdes) (version 2) | ecosystem: Host-associated > Plants > Roots > Rhizosphere > Soil ... | reverse complement strand
CCATGCTGCAGACGACAAACGCCCCGGCAGCAGTCGAAGCGACGGCAACAATGCGATGAATCACCCGGTTGGTTCCTTGGTGTACCTTAGCATTCTTGCCGATTTGAGATTGAAGATTTCAGATCTCAGATTTCAGATCTCAGTTCTCAGATCGTCTTACTCGTAGCGCAGCGACTCGATCGGGTCCAGGTTCGCGGCCTTCCACGCCGGATAGATGCCAAACAACAGCCCTTCCGCGGCCGCCGAACCTAATCCGAATGCGGCCCAGAAGAATGACATCCGGGCCGGCAGCGAACTCCAGATCGCGGGTATCGTCCAGGTAATGATCGCTCCCAGCAGCACGCCCAGCACTCCGCCCATTGCAGTCAGGGTAATGGCCTCCAGCGTGAACTGGAGCAGGATGTCGCGTTTGCGCGCGCCAATGGCCTTGCGCACTCCGATCTCCCGCGTGCGCTCGGTCACTGAAACCAGCATGATGTTCATCACCCCGACGCCGCCCACGATCAAACCCACGCTTGAAACCGCAAACATGAAAATAAAGACGGCGCCGGTGACCTGGTTCCATACGTCGGAGAGCGAGTCTTGGGTAAACACCGCGAAGTTGTCGGGCTTGTCCGCCGAGACCCTTCGGCGGCGGCGCAGCAGTTCGCGGATCTCGTCGATGGCCTTGGGCATATCGTCGTGCGAAGTGGCCTTGGCGCTGATCCAGAATTGCTTCAGCTCGGGATGCAGCTTGCGAAACGTGGCCAGCGGGAAATACACGATGTTGTCGTCCGGATTTTTCCCGCCGGCGAATACGCTTTTGCGTTTGGCCGCCACTCCAATCACGGTAAACAGTTGGCCATCAATATTGATCTCCTTGCCCAGCGCTCCCTCGTTGGGGAACAGCTCTTCCGCCGTGTCCGAGCCGAGGACGATCACCGGTGAATGATGTTCTTCATCAATCTCGTTCATCCAGCGCCCAGCCGCGATGTCGAGATCGAATACATCTTTCCAGGTGCCGGTGTCTCCCTCCAGAATCGTGTTCTTGACTTTGCGGCCGTTGTATTTGACCTCGTAGGTGCCGGTGCCAAATTCCTGGCGAAAATAGCGCAGCCCGGTGGTGGCGATTTTTACGTGCGGCAACTGTTGCACCGCCTGAAAATCGTCGAACGTGAGTTCTTTGCGGGTTCTAATTTCCTCCGTCGGACGGCCGAAGGTCAGGGGTTGGTGGTAGGCAAAGACGATGTTAGAGCCCAGGCTGCTGATGACTTGGCTGACGTTGTCGTTAAGACCGCGCACCACCGAAGAAATGCCGATGACGACGGCGACACCGATGACGATGCCGAGCACGGTCAGGGCCGACCGCATTTTGTTGGAGCGGATGGTGTCCAGCGCCATCTGGACCACTTCGCCGTAATCGCTTCTACGCAGCATGGAAATCTGGTTTCGAGGTTCGGGTTTCTAGTTTCTGGTTTTGAAACCAGAAACAGGAAACTAGAAACTGGCTCTCTACAGCTCAAATCTCAAGGCCGCGATGGGATCGAGTGTCGCCGCCCGCCGGGCCGGGTACACGCCGAAGAACACCCCCACGCTGGCGGAAACCAGCAGGCCTGCCGCCACCGCCCACAACTTGATTTCAGAGGGCATACCAATGATCGCGGTAATGCCCTTGGCGAAAGCAATTCCGAACAACACTCCCAGCAGGCCGCCCACCATCGCCATGGTTGCGGACTCGATCAGAAACTGCAACAGCACATCCTGGCGGCGCGCTCCCATGGCTTTTCGTATGCCGATCTCCCGCGTTCGCTCTGTCACCGATACCAGCATGATGTTCATGATCACGATGCCCCCCACCACCAGAGAAATTGCGGCAATGGCGATCATCGCGATAAAAAACGTTCCACTCAGGTTCGACCAGATACTCAGGAAGCTGGCATTGGTCTCGGCCGCAAAACTGTCCGGGCGTCCTGGCAGATCATGGCGCCGGGCGCGCAGAACGGCGCGGGCCTCGTCGATGGCGGCGTCCAGTTCCGTGCCTACGCCGTTGGCCTTGCCCGAAATACGAATGCTGGTGTGCGATCCAAACTGTTTCAAATATGTAGTGATCGGGATGGCCACGTAGTTGTCGCGGCTCTGGCCCAGCGTGGTCCCCTGCTTCTTGCCCACGCCAATGATGCGGTACACTTCGCCTTCGACGCGAATCTCCTTGCCCAGAGGATCCACCGTGGGAAAGAGATTGTCCACGATGTCGGTGCCAATCACTCCCACTTGCGAACGGTTCTCCTCATCGTTTTCATTGAGCATGCGCCCGGAGGTGAGATCGAGATCAAGAATCGGCGCCATCGAGGGCGTCAGTCCCCGGATCCAGGTGTCGGTAATGGACTGTTCCTCATATCTTATGTGCCCGGAGGTGTTGATGGTGGACGCCCCGATCATGGCGCAGTGCCTGCAGGACTCGAGCACGGCCTGGTAGTCCTCCATGGTCAGGTCTTTGCGCTTTTGGCCGTCGAGCAACTGGTCCACGTTGGTGATAACCGGAGTGACCTTGCTGATGATGAAAACGTCGGCACCCAGATTGAAAATCTTCTCCGCCACATAGCCGTTGATTCCGTTCACGAAGGTGACCACGGCAATTACGGCCGCCACGCCAATCACCACGCCCAGCAGGGTCAGCGCGGAACGAAGCTTGTTCGCCCACAGCGACAAGAGCGCAATGCGGATGGCTTCAAGGGTAGTCATGGAGTGGGCGCCAGACCTCAGACCTCGGGCGTCGGCCAAACACTGATACGACAGCTGCACGCAAGTTTAACAGAGCAAGATCGCGCCCTCCGAACCGGTGCGAGGCGGAAGGTCGAAGGTCGGAGTCTGACGTCTGAGTTCCGATGTCCGAGGTCCGACGCCCGCCGTCCGCTATAATGACACTGTTGGCAGCTGGACCGGACGGTCGCTCTCGCTGCGTCAAGCGGCGGGGGAGGAAAGTCCGAACTCCAGAGAGCGGTGTGCCGGATAACGTCCGGGAGGGTGCCTCGCCCAGGCTCGCTTGGGCGGGTCCATTCGACGGAAAGTGCCACAGAAAACATACCGCCCCGGCGGCAACGCTGAGGTAAGGGTGAAAAGGTGCGGTAAGAGCGCACCGCCGTCGCAGTAATGCGGCGGGCAGGGCAAACCCCACACGGAGCAAGACCAAATAGGGAGGGAGCCTGGAGCCGGCTGAATAAGCCTCCCGGGCGCGTGCCGGCTCGGCGCGCCACAACCTCCGGGTAGGTCGCTTGAGCCGCGCAGTAATGTTCGGCCCAGAGGAATGACCGTCCTGCTGGAGCAATCCGGCGGACAGAATTCGGCTTACAGGTCCGGCTGCCAAGTCATTTATTATCAAATTCTTACCAATGTGAGTCAGCCAGGTATCCTGCTTGCCAGAGTAGAATTCCAGGTCCTATCCGCGGGAAATCCATTTGCCCGCCTAGCTAGTCTGGAACGCATCGCGAATTGTTAGTTATTAAGGTGGGTATCCCGCGCGTCGTGGGACGAGTTGCTTCCAAACAACATTCGCAGTTCTTCTGGCGCATGGATTTACGACGTTCCTTGAGGTAAACTTCGTCGGATCAATTACGCCGCGACCCTCCCCAGGGAGCAAAGATGGGCGATTCCGGTATTGGTGCGCTGCTTGACCGGCTTCGGTCATCGGATGCCCCTACCGCATGGGAGGAGTTCTTGTGCCAGTACAGCCCAGTCTTGTATCAAACCGCCCGTGCCTCCACCGCAGACGCGGACGCGGCTGCGGATTGTTATCTGAATATTTGCGAGCAGCTTGCCCGTCACGGCTTTCGGCGTCTGCTGAAATTCAAACGGGAAGGGAGAGCCAGCTTCACCACCTGGCTCCGGGTGGTTGCCCGCAATCTCTGCTTTGACTGGCATCGCAGGCAGACTGGGCGCCGGCGGCCGTTTAAATCCCTTCAGTCCCTGTCCCCATTGGAGCTCGACATCTATGATTGTAGGTTCGAGCGCGGCTTCTCTCCGGAAGAAACACTCCAACGTCTTCGCCCGACATCCCCTGACATAGATTTGAATCAACTGGCTGAAGTGGAGCACCGAATTGAGCATCACTTGAGCTCGCGCCAGCGCTGGATCTTAAGCACGCGCCCGCGGCGCGTCTTCAGCGCAAGAGTAACCCTCTTAACCGAAGAAGGTGAGGAAAACGTCGCCCAGGTTCCCGATACGCGCTTGGATCAGGAAAGCTTGATAGTCGGCCAGCAACAACAGGCGCATCTGAGGAAGTGTGTTGCCTCCCTTCCCGCGCACGAACGCCTGCTTCTGCAACTCAGGTTCGACGGAGATCTCTCTTTGGATGAAATCGCGCGCCTGACCGGACTCGGCGATGCCCAGCGCGTTCATCGCCATATCGGGGTCATCCTGAGAAAGCTACGTGGGGCAATGGAGTAACAACGCGGAAAAGCCCGAATCATGTCCGTGCAATATGTCAGGGGCGAAAAATGGCGGACATCAAATCCTCTCAGGTGAACATGGCTGATGACGACTTGCTGGATAGATATCCACAGGGTAGTAAGGGACCGGCCCGCCGCGGATGGAGGTGTCCTGGCGAAGGTGTAATCGCCGCCTATCTGGACGGTGTCGTGAACGCCGCCGACAGGAGCCGAATTGAATCCCACCTGGCGGATTGCGAGTACTGCCGCAGCCTGGTTGCAGACGTAGTCACAACGCAGAGATCGCACCCGCCGGCCTTGCCCCTTGGCCTGACGTCGAGGGCAATTGCATTGATAGCCCCGGGAGCGGGACGTGGGCGCTGGATTCTATTGCCAGCGGCCGCGATGGCTGCAGTCGCCTTCGTGGTGATTGCCACGGTCATGTTTCGCAGCCCGCAGCAACGGATTGAGCCCGCTCCTTCTGCGCCTCCCGCACCTGTGATCGCTAAGTCTGAACCACCATCAACTGTAAATCATCCGGTTGCCGACGTGGTGAGAAAGGTCACGCCCGCGGTTGTCTTACCCAGCGTAATCTTTCCGAAGCCAGACAGCGTCGTTACGCACGACCAGCTGGAGTTCAAGTGGAAGCCGGTGCCTCGGTCTCGTTACTACGAGCTCCATGTTGTTACACCCGAGGGTGAGCCGGTTTGGGAAGCTCAGTCGGAGGGCGCTTTCTTGAAGGTCCCCAGCGATGTGAGGTTGCGCGACGGATCCTATTTTGTCAGGATTTCCGCCTATCTGGATGATGGCCGAGTTCAAGAGTCAGCCGTAATACGATTTCAAGTTACCGATTCCCGGTAACTCAAACATGCACCCCTTTGCCAAATACGCTTTATGCCTGGTTCTGGTTGCGTGCGCAACTTTGACGCAATCTGCCACCCCGCCAACATCAGGCCAGAAACTGCTCGAAAAGGGGAAGCAGCTCTACACGCAAGACGGTCCAAAGGCAGCCCTGCCGCAATTCGAGGCAGCGCTGAATATCTTCCGGTCAAATGGCGACCGCCAACGTGAAGCCGTCACCCTGGGCTACATCGCCAACTGTTACCGCAAGCTGGGAGACCTTGATCAAGCTCTGGAATTTGCCCAACAGGCGTTACGCATGAAGCAAGACCTCGGCGATCGCGGCGAGATGGGAAACACGCACAGCCAGCTGGGCCTGATTTACTGGGAGCGCGCGGATTATCCTGCAGCCACACGCCACTTAGATGAGGCCGTCAAGATCGCTTCTGCGGTTGGCGACAAAGAGCTGGAGGGAGCGGCACGCAATAATCTCGGCCTCGTGCTTGATGAGCTCGGTGATTACAAGCAATCTCTTGAGCAGTACCAGCTCGCACTCGATTTACATCGTGCATCACACTTTGAGCGCGGCGAAGGCGACACGCTAGGCAATATTGGTGGCATCTATTTGCTGCTGGGTAAATTTCGGGAAGCTCTTCCTTATTATCGGCAGGCATTACAGATCAGCGAACGGCTCGGGCTTAAGCCTGCCTTGAGCGATGACCTTGGCAATATTGCGCTCTGCCTCGCTGGTACTGGAGATGTCGATGAGGCCTTGGCAAGCTTTGACCGGGCCTTGCAAGTTGCACGAGAGGCGGGGCTTGCTAAGGAAGAAGCAGATTGGCACAAGGGGAAAGGAACAACCCTGGTTGGTCTGGGCCGATATGACATAGCTTTGCATGAATATGCAGCCGCTGAACAAGTTTACGAACGTTCCGGCCTGCAGCGGGAACTTATCGAAGCGCTGAATGACACCGGCGGCTTGTACGAACTGCTGGGCGATGGCGCTGCTGCCGATATTCGATTTCAGCGTGCCCTTCGTCTGGCGCAGAACATCAGAAACGCTTCAGGCGAGAGCACCAGCCTGCTCGCTCTTGGTGAGCTCGAACGCCGCCGCAAGAGAAATGACGCGGCGGACACCTATTTCGGACAGGCCTTAGACCGGGCTCGAGTCGCAGGCGATGAAGGAACCATGGTCAGCGCTTTGCTCCAGCGGGCCAGCAATGAAATGGACCGCAAGCGCTACGATGCGGCATTGAAGAGTGCGCTAGAGGTTCGCGAAGTCACGGAGCGCTCCGGAAACCGGCCTGCCATGGCTCAGTCCCGATATGTGCTAGGGGAAGTGCGGAGGTCACGAGCAGAATTCCAGCAGGCGATCGAAGAATACTCCACGGCAGAGGATTTACAAAAACAGTTACGAGATCCGGAACTGGGATGGAGAGTGCTCTACGGTCGCGGCCAAACACTGGAGGCGGTGGGAAAAACCGCCGACGCAATCAGCGCCTACCAAAATGCCATTGGCATCATCGAGGAGACACGGTCAGGGATTTCCGAAGAACGATACCGCGCAGGTTACATGGAGGACCGGTATCAGGTATATGTCAGTCTAGTCGAACTCCTCTTGAAGCTAGGCAAGCCAGATGATGCTTTCTTCTACTCGGAAAAACTCCGCGCACGCTCCTATTTTGATCAACTGGGCAGCGCGGCTCCGATTGGAGGCGATTCAGCCGCACAGCAGCGAATTCAAGAGCTCGGGGAGCAGATTCGAACCTTGCGCCATGCGATCCAGAAGGAGTATGCCGTCCCTGAAAGGGAAAGGCGCGGGCACGCGCTGGAGTTATACTCCGCCGAACTAAGCCGCGCCGAGAGAGACTACGAAAAGCTTCTGGATGATACCCGAAGCTCGGAGCCTGATTCCAAAGCACAAGCGATCCCCGCCACCACTGAGATTCAGCGCTCTCTGCCCCCCGATACCGCGCTGATCGAGTATGTCGTTGGACGGCAAACCATCAGTATCTTACTTATTACACGACCCACGGTAATTGGATTGCCAGTTTCCATCGCGTCCGGAAGCTTGTCGTCTCGCACCGAATTGCTTCGTGACCTGATCATGGAGCGAAGATCGGAATGGATTCAGCCCGCGCGGGGGCTCTACACCTTGCTATTGAGGCCAGTCCAAAGCACCGGCTACCTAAAGGGTATCCGCCGGCTGCTGATCGTCCCCGACGGCGTCCTGAACTATGTGCCGTTCGCCGCGTTGCCGACCAGCCGGTCTCGATTCCTGGGAGACGAATACACGGTTGCCTATCTACCGTCAGCGGTGGCGTTGGTGACAGGATCGGCTGGCAAAAGCAATGGAAGAAAGTTGCTTGCAATGGCTCCATCCGTTTCGCACCTGCCCAATGCGGCCGGCGAAATTCGCGGTATTGGAGAAGTTTTCCCGCGGACCGCTCGAGTGGTTGTCGGGAGAGGAGCAACCGAAACCTTGTTCAAGCGGGTGGCGGGTGATTATGACTACCTGCACCTTGCAACTCATGGAAGCCTCAACCACAATGCTCCGTCATTATCCGCATTGGAGCTCGAACCCGACGGGAAAAACGATGGGCGCCTTGAGCTCCATGAGATTGTGCAAATGAAGTTGCGAGCCCGGCTGGTTACATTGAGCGCCTGTGAAACAGCGCTCGGCAAAGGCTATTTCACGGAAACGCCCGCCGGGGACGAGTTCGTAGGTTTGACACGGGCCTTTCTCAGTGCGGGAGGTCGCAGTGTCCTGGCCAGTTTGTGGACCGTCAATGATGAATCCACGCGAGCCCTCATGACCAGATTTTACCGGCACTTGCATGAGAATGGGGGTGCTGCGGCATTGGCTCGGGCGCAGCGCGAGGTACGAGAGAGCGACGTCCGCTACCGCGATCCCTATTACTGGGCCGCGTTTGTGATGGTAGGGCCAACGAATTAAGTTCGGAAAAACAGATCGGCTGTCCGTGTAATGTACGCGAAGAAGAAATTTGTCTGGGGCGTGGGGCCAAACCGGAAACCAACTCTTCCCGGGGTGTACAAATGAGACGCAAGCGCTGCTCGTCAGTATTCTTCGTTGTCCTGGCGTTGTTTACCGGAGTGAACGCGCTGCCGGCAACCGCCCAGATCCAGGTAGATTCCGCTAACCCGAGCACGGCGCCCCAAGACACTATAAGCCTCGACATTGCTATCACCGGAAACGGATTCCAGAAAGGCGCCAAGGCCCAGTGGTTCGTTACCGGCACCACGAATCCCGGCGGCGTGACGGTCAATTCGACCACATTTAAAGGCTCAACCCAGTTGACGGCCAACATCACGGTTGCGCCCGACGCGGTGATCAGCAGCTTTGACATTGTCGTCACCAACGCCAATGGTCGCACCGGCAAAGGCACGGATAAGTTTGCGGTCACGGTAAAAGGAACGCCAGTCGGGTGCACGACCAGCGGCACACCTGTCGGATTCACACTCGTAACGCAACTCAACCCGGTGCAACCGAATGGCGCGGCGTTGATCACGACCTTGCGTTTGGGCAATGCCATCCGCGTTCGACCGCTGGATTTGAACCACGATGGCTTCGTGGATACGTTAGTAGCCTTCGTCACCTCAGGACAAACGGGCAGCGAAGCCACATACGTATTCCTCCTGAACCCAACGACCGGATTGCCGCAGGCAACGAATCCGGTTACGGGCGCAGCATGGCAGAACCCGCTCGTGCTGCTAACGGGAGCCTGGTCGACGGTGGCCGAGGCCGGGGACGTGAATGGCGATGGCGTCCCCGACTTCCTCATGCTGAACAATCTCTATGTGTTCGTCGGCACTGTCAGCGGAGCCAATTCCCCGGCTCCCTACACGCTGACTTATACGGCGTATCCAATCCTGGGGCCGCCGGGCGGATACTCTGGTTTCGGAGCATCGATTGCCATGGGCGACCTCGACGGCGACGGTGCCGACGAGATTGCGATCGGAGCCACCGGAGGGGGAAAGAAGAACCCAGTTCCACCGGTTGTATTCATCTACAAATTTGGGCCAAGTGGTTTGTCGAACGTGCAAACGATCCAGGAACCAAACAGCAGTGCTGGCGGTTTTGGCAGTGCGATCGCGGTTGGGAATATAGATGGGAACCCGGGGAATGACCTGGTCGTCGGAGCACCAGGCGCCAGCACGCCAGACGGTGGTATCGTGTACGTTTTTCCGAGCCCGTTGCAGCAATCCTCGAATTTTTCACTGACCGGACCAGGACCGACCTTCGGCGAAGGACTGAGAATAGCGGATGTCAACCTGGATGGTTTTCCCGACTTGGTGGTTAATACGGGAGACAAGTTCAACGGCAGCGACACGACCGCAAAAACTTTGATTTTCAGCAATAATGTTCATGCGGGCGGAACTTATACCAACCAGTTGCTTCCAGCGACCGGCCTTTCCTATAGCTGGGCGGCTCCGAATAGCGACGTGGCTGCAGGGGTCGTCGCGGTGGGGACACCCAACGCCACCAGTGGCACATGCTCATCGATCAAGGGAGGCGTTGGTGCGGTGCACTTGTTCACGTCTCCCTTTGGCTCTTCACAGTATCCGAATTATGTGTTCGAGCCGCCAACCCTGGCAGGCTCGAGCGGGTTCTCGTTTGGATACGGTGTCGCCGTCGTCCCCGGGTATCCGTTCGTACTCGTTGGCGCACATCTTCAAGACGTGGGCACCACAACGCAGGCAGGACAGGTTTACGTTTACAAGAAGAACTAGAGAGTTGAGTTTGGCTGAAATGGCAAACCCGCA
>Ga0207674_10011313_pt1 | contig 10029 bp, 10 predicted proteins | sample KBSCornC72_FD_184303 | JGI IMG/M metagenome (GOLD analysis project Ga0207674, IMG submission 184303) | Corn rhizosphere microbial communities from Kellogg Biological Station, Michigan, USA - KBS Corn C7-2 (SPAdes) (version 2) | ecosystem: Host-associated > Plants > Roots > Rhizosphere > Soil ... | reverse complement strand
CAGGAGAACGGTCTCCATTTCTCTTTTCTCCTGTTTGATCTTGGCAGCGAAGACGGCGTGACAGAGGCTGTGGTTCGGCCGTGGCACTGACATGCGAATAGATCTCAACTGCGACCTGGGCGAATCGTTCGGCGTGTACACGGTTGGCGCTGACGAGGAGGTCATGTCGAGCATCACGTCGGCAAACATCGCCTGCGGCTTCCACGGCGGCGATCCGGGCGTGATGCGGCGCACGGTGCGCATGGCGCGCGAGGCAGGCGTGTCGGTCGGCGCCCACCCGGGATTCCAGGATCTCACGGGTTTCGGACGCCGCGAGGTCCGCATGACGCCACAGGAAGCCGAGGACATGCTCCTCTACCAGATCGGCGCGCTTGCCGGGATCGCCTCGTCCGAAGGCGTCCAGCTGCGCCATGTGAAGCCGCACGGCGCGCTCTACAACATGGCCGTCCGCGACGGAGCGCTGGCCGAGTCAATCGCCCGCGCGGTTCACGCCTTCGATCCATCGCTCGTCCTCTTCGCTCTACCCGGGTCGGAGCTGATGCGCGCCGGCGAAGCGTGCGGGCTCGCCGTCGCTCTGGAGGGTTTCGCGGATCGGTCGTACGAGCCTGACGGCTCGCTGACCCCTCGCTCGCGGCAGGGTGCGGTCATTCACGATGTGCCGTCGGTGGTGGAACGCGCCGTACGGATGGCTATCGACGGCAAGGTCACCGCCGCTAACGGGTCCGAGATCGTCATGCGCGTGCAGACGATCTGCACCCACGGTGACACGCCGGGCGCGCCGCAGCTGACGCGGGCAATCCGGGCCGGGCTCGAGCGCGCCGGTGTGACGGTCGCGCCCATTTCCGGGATCGCGCGTTGACGTCGATGCTCGCGTGGTGGCACCGCGGCACGCCCGACGGCCGCCGCGCGATCGTCGCGGCCGGCCTCGGATGGATGCTGGACGCCTTCGACGTCACGCTGTTCGCGCTCGCCTTGCCAGCCATCCGGAAGGAGCTCGGGCTTTCACCTGCCGCCGGCGGAATGCTCGGATCCGTCGCGCTCGTCGCGGCAGCGGCCGGCGGGGTTGCGTTCGGGTGGATCTCGGACCGGTTTGGACGGACGCGCGCGTTGATGCTGAGTGTCATCCTCTACTCGGTCTTCACTGCGGCGTGCGGACTCGCGGCGAGCTTCGCGCAGTTCGTCGTCTTCAGAGTCTTGCTCGGCTTGGGAATGGGCGGCGAGTGGGCGAGCGGCGCCTCGCTCGTGTCGGAGACCTGGAGCGCGGAAGATCGCGGCAAGGCGCTCGCGCTGATGCAGAGCGGCTGGGCGATCGGCTACGGGCTGGCCGCAGCCGTCAACTACCTCGTGCAGCCCGCGTTTGGATGGCGCGCCGTATTCTTCGTTGGCATCCTCCCGGCGTTCCTGACCATCTGGGTGCGGCGCAACGTCCGTGAGCCGGACATCTGGCAGCGTAGCGTGCGCGCCGGCGCGCGTCCGCGGATCACCGATCTTTTTGCCCGCGGGCTCGCGCCGCTCACGCTCGCCTTGACCGCAATGAACGCGTGCACGCTGTTCGGGTGGTGGAGCTTCAATCTCTGGCTTCCGAGCTACCTCCAGGAGCCGGCGTCGCGCGGCGGACTCGGTTTGCAGATGCTTTCGAGCTCCACCTTGATCATCGTCATGCAGGCCGGTATGTGGCTGGGCTACGTCACGTTTGGATACGTGAGCGATCGCATCGGACGGAAGCGGACGTACGTCACTTACCTCATCGCCGCGGCGTTTCTTCTATTCGCCTACGTGTCGGTCCGCGAGCCGATCGCGCTCCTCGTGCTCGGGCCGTTCGTCGCGTTCTTCGCGACCGGTTACTACAGCGGGTTCGGCGCCGTGACCGCCGAGATCTTCCCCACCGCGATCCGCGGGACCGCGCAGGGCTTCACCTACAACACCGGCCGCGTCGTGTCCGCCGCCGCGCCGTTCACCGTCGGCACGCTCGCCCAGACTCATGGGTTCAGCGCCGCGCTCTCCATCTCATCGTTGGCGTTTCTCGCCGCGGCGGTGTTCTGGATCTGGATACCGGAGACGCGGGGGCGTCAACTGACATAGGATCGCTTGAAGCCGGCCCGAAGGCGGCACCACTGGCACAACGATGCTGAAGGGGACACGGTCCGCGCAGGTCACCAAGGTGCAGCCGGTGAGCGTGCACGGCCAGATTTCGCTCGACGTCTACTTCATCGAACCCGACGACCCGCAGGGGCAGGTCAGGCTCGCGCGCGTGGGGCCTGAGTCCGTCCCGCGGAACCTCGAGGCGGGCGACAACGTCGACCTCCATTACATGCTCGGCGTGGTGACCAGCATCACCCGGCGTTAGAGGTTCCTTTTACCTTTTACCTTTTACCTTTTACCTTTGTTAAGATCACTCCAGCCCCCTTCCAGGAGTTCTTGACCCATGCGTAACTGGCTTTCGGCGTTCGCAATAGCCCTGTGCTCGGCTTCGCATCTCTACGCCCAGGCTGCGGCGCCTGTGAAGCCGGCGCCGCCGACTCCGCAGGCGCCCGCGCCGGCGAACCCGTCACGCGATGTTCCTCAGCGGGACGGGTCGCTGCCGACCGCTCGTTCGATCCTCGACAAGTACCTGGAGGCTATCGGGGGCCGCAAAGCGATCATGGCGCACTCCTCCTCACACGCGACCGGAAGCTTCACGGTTGGCGGCGCGGGCATCACCGGGACGGTGCACATCTACAACGCGAAACCGGCGAGATCGCTGGTGAAGACGAGCATTGGCGGTATCGGCGACATCACGGAGGGATTCGACGGCACGCACGCGTGGGGGATGAGCCCCATGACCGGCCCAACCCTCGCGGAAGGCTCGGAGCTCGCCCAGAAGCAGTTCGACGCCGACTTCTACGGCGACCTTCACGACGACGCGAAGTACACCTCCATGAAAGTTTTGGAGAAGACCACGTTCGAAGGACGTCCGGCGTACAGACTCAGCATGGTCAAGAAAATCGGTGGAGAGGACATCGAGTACTACGACGCCGAAACCGGTCTCAAGCTCGGGACCACCGGCACGCGCGAAGGCCCGATGGGCCCGATGACGATCACGGCGACGCAGTCTGACTACAAGAAGTTCGGCGACGTGATGGTGCCGACGACGCTGAAGCAGAGCTTCGCGGGCGTGAACAACGTGATCACCATCACCGCGGTCGAGTGGGACACCGTGCCGGCATCGACGTTCGAGATCCCCGAGAAGATCAAGGCGCTCATCAAGTGACGCGCGCGCGTATCTGGTTCGCGGCGGGTGTCGTTGCCGCGATCGCAGCAACGCCGGGTGTTGCCGCCCAGGTCCCCCTCGCCGCGGAGACGTTCGACGCGGCCTGGACGATCATCCGCGACACGCATTTCGACAAGACCATGAATGGTCTCGACTGGGACGCCCTGCGCGCGGAGCTGAAGCCGCGCGCCGCGGCCGCGAAGTCGGAGTCGGAGCTACGCGCCATCATCCGGGACATGCTCGGGCGTCTTGGACTGTCGCACTTCGCCTTGATCCCGTCGACCGCCGACGCACCCTCGGGGGGTGGGCGATCCGGCGGCGCTGACGCCAGCGCCGACGCCGGTTTCGACGTCCGGCTGATTGGCGGCGATCTCGTCGTCACGAGCGCCAGCCGCGAGGCGGGGTCGCTGGTCCGTCCCGGCTGGCGCATTCTCAAAATCGAGTCCGCCGCGACGGCGGATCTCCTCAAGGCCCTTCCGGAGGGCGCAAACGAGCGTCTGCTGAACGTCGAGGCGTGGCGCATCGCGCAGACGCGCCTGCGCGGGCCCGCGGGGTCGAGGGTCAACGTGACGTTCGAGAAGGGTGACGGCACGCCCGTCTCGCTCGCGCTCGAACGCCGTCCCGAGCAGGGTGAGGCGGTAACGGTCGGCCACCTGCCCACGATGCACGTGCGGCTCGAGAAGGAGAAGAAGACGACCCCTGGCGGCCACTCCGTCGGCCTGATTGGCTTCAATGTGTGGATGGCTACCGTCGACGCGCAGTTCCAACAGGCGATGGATCGATTCCGCGGGGCCGACGGGATCGTGATCGACCTGCGCGGGAATCCCGGCGGACTCGCCGCCATGCTGATGGGAATTTCGGGCCAATTCGTCAGCGAGCGAAAGACGCTGGGCGTCATGAAAATGCGCGACACCGAACTCAAGTTCGCGGCGAACCCGCGCATCATCAGCGCGGCTGGGGAACGGGTGCAGCCGTACGCCGGCCCGCTGGCGATTCTCGTCGACGCGATGTCCGGGAGCGCCTCCGAGTGCTTCACCGGCGGCATGCAGTCGATCGGCCGCGCGCGCGTCTTCGGGCAGATCTCGATGGGCCAGGCGCTGCCCGCGTTGTTCGATCGTCTGCCGAACGGCGACGTCCTGATTCACGCGTATGGCGATTTCGTCACCGCCACCGGCACCAGGCTCGAGGGACGCGGCGTCATTCCCGACGAAATCGTGCCCCTCCGGCGCGAGGATTTGTTGACCGGGAAGGACCGCACGCTGGACGCGGCGCTCGCGTGGATCGACCGCACCGCCGCCAGACAGCCTTAACGTCCTTGAAAGACGGCACTTGCGGGAACTATTGTTGCGCTTGCGTGAGCCGTCTGATAGACTGGGCGTCACCTACACCATCGTTTTTCTTCCAGCCCAAAACGGTTATCTCGGGGGAGTTTGAATGGAGCAGCGCCCGCTGCGTCTCGGTGACATATTGGACGACTACTGTCCGCGCGAACGGCGGCTGACCAACCACGCCGTGGTCGCGATGATCGAAGAGAACGTCAAGCAGACCCGCTGCACGACGTGCGACGCGGAGCACGCCTACAAGGGCGGGAAGCTTCCCCGGCGCCGCAAGAAAGAAACGCCGTCTGCGCTCTACAAGGAAGTGCTTGCCGGTCACCTGTCGCCCGATGGTGCGCCGATCGCTCCCGAACTCGCCCCCGAGGTTCCAGACGTTCCCGCCGTGCCGGTTGCGGCAGCGCCGCCGGTTGCCAGTGTGCCCGAGCCGGCGCCGGCACCGGTCGCCGCGGTTGCCGTCGGCGATGAAGGCCAGGCGGGCGCCGAGGAGGACGAACAGGACGCACCACTTCCCGTCGAGGAAGGTCCCGTTCATCGCCCGCTCATCCGCGCGCAGCTACCGCGCATCGAGGGACAGAAGGAAGAGCGGCGTCTGCCCGAATTCACGATTCGACAGCGCGGGGCCGGGAACGGTCATTTCCGCGGGATGAAAGCGCATCGCCCCGGCGGCCAGGGCAACGCGAACGGCACGAACGGCGGAAACGGCAATCGCACCCACGGCGGATCGCGCTTCGCGGGTCCGCGGTCGTCGAGCTCCGGCCGCAGCCAGGCGGGGGGCCGCGGTGCCGGCGGCGGGTTCCGATCCGGCGGCGGACGGAAGCGATCGCGGTAGCTCTCAGGTCGAAGGGTTGACTCTCCAGAACAAGACCGGCCTCATTGTCGGGGTTGCCAACAAGCGATCAATTGCGTGGGCCATCGCGCAGGCTGCATCTGCAGCCGGCGCCCGTCTCGCCGTCACTTACCAGGGCGAGCGTCTCGAAGAAAACGTCCGCGATCTCTCGGCCGGTCTGACCGATCCCCTGATCCTTCCGTGCGACGTGACCGACGATGCGCAAATCGCGCATGTCTTCGCGGAAATCGATCGCGAGTTCGGCGGACTCGACTTTCTCGTCCACGGCGCGGCGTACGCGCCGCGCGAGGCGCTCGATGCGCCGTTCGTGCAGACATCGCGCGATGGGTTCCGGCTGTCGCTGGATATCAGCGCCTACTCGCTCGTGGCGCTCGCGCGCGGCGCGATGCCGCTCATGGAGCGGCGCGGCGGCGGCAGCATCCTCACGCTGACCTATCTCGGCAGCGAGCGCGTGTTCCAGAACTACAACGTGATGGGCGTGGCGAAGGCCGCGCTCGAATCCTGCGTGCGTTATCTCGCGGCCGACCTCGGGCCGAAGGGGATTCGGGTGAATGCGATTTCGGCCGGACCGATCAAGACGCTGGCCGCGGCGGGAATCTCCGGCTTCAGCAGCATCCTGCAGCTCTACCGCGATCGCGCGCCGCTGCGCCGCACCGTCGACACGTCCGAGGTTGCCGAAGCCGCAATGTTCCTGCTCAGCTCCTCAGGGCGAGCCGTCACTGCCGAAGTGCTGATGGTCGATGCGGGGTATCACGCGACCGGCATGTGAATCCCTAATCCCTAATCCTCGAATCCCCGAATCCCCGAACCGCGAATCGCGAACCCCGAACCGCGTAGAATGAGCAAGGAGAGTGTTTGCTCATGAAGAAGCTACAGGCCGTTCTGTTCGTCCTTGCGTTGTCCGCCCCTGTCGTTTCCATGGCATGCGGCGGCAGCGTGATCTCGCCACCCCGGAACGCCGCGACCGCGCCTCCGGACGATCCGACCATCACCCTGCGTGTCAAGACGGCGTTGATCAACGAGCCGGGGCTGTCATCCACCATCGATGTGCAGACGGCTCAGGGGATCGTGACGCTGTCCGGCAAGGTGAAGTCAAAGGACGAAGAAACGAAAGCCATCGCGGCGGCGCGAGGGATCCGCGGCGTCACAGACGTGAAGTCGAAGCTCGAAATACAGCCGTAGCGGAAGTTCGGAGTGTCTGAGCGCGTCCTGCGCGTCAGCAGCGTCCGCACCGCGACCGCGTCGTCGCGCATCGTCCGCCTGCATCTCGGCGGCGCCGTATTTCCTTTCCGTCCCGGACAGAGCGTCGCGGTGGGGCCGCCCGAACAGCCGAAGCGCGTCCCCTATTCGCTTGCCTCCGCGCCCGAGGATGTGGCGCGGGACGAATCGATCGAACTCCTCATCAAGATCGATGCGGCCGGCCGTTGGGGGGAAGACTTCGAGCCGTTGCACCGAGGCACGCGGCTCGGCATCGGCGCACCGTCGGGGAAGTTCGTGTTTCCGGAATCGCCGCGCGAACGCCGGTTCCTCTTCATCGCCGGCGGAACGGGCATCGCGCCGGTGCGCTCGATGATCCGCCACGCGATCGCGGCACGCGTGCCCGGCAGGATTCGCATGCTCTACAGCGCTCGTTCGCCAGGCGATTTCGCCTACCTGCCGGAGCTGCGCGGCATGGCGCGCAGGGGAGAGATCGACCTCTCGCTCACTGCCACGAGGCACATGTCTCCGCGGTGGCGCGGATCGAAGGGAAGGATTGTCCCGCCGCAGCTGGCGCTGCTCGTCGACGACCCGGCGACGCTGTGTTTCGTGTGCGGACCCGCATCGATGGTGGAAGATATCCCGCCGCTGCTCCGGCAGCTCGGCGTCGACAAGTCGAGAATCCTTTTGGAGGACTGGTAGTTTTAGAGGATTCCCGCGGCGGCGCGTTGAATATCGACGTCCGTGAGGTCCGGGAACGGAGACGTGACCAGCGCTTCCGGGTGCGCGTCGCGGCCGCCGCGGCGCTTCCGACTCGACTTGTCTTGATACATGCGGCTGTCGGCCGTTGCCAGCAGCGATTCGTACGATTCGCCGTCCTGCGGGAATACCGCGGCGCCGACGCTGACCCCGAGCTCGACGCTCTTCCCTGGCCGCGCCTCGAAGGTAACTTCGTCGATGCTTTGCTGCAGCTCCGCCCGCTTGTGCTCGGCCTCGTCCGCGCCGCATCCGGACAACACGACGATGAATTCGTCCCCCGCATAGCGGACGCAGATGTCGTAGGGCCGAATCCCGCTGCGTAGCACGCGCGCCACTTCGCAGAGCGCGCGGTCGCCGACGTGGTGACCGTGGCTGTCGTTGATTTCCTTGAAATTGTCGAGGTCCATGACCAGCAGCGACACCTCGGACTTCAGGCGCTCGGCGCGCGCCAGCTCCCGCGTCAGGTGCATGAACAGAAAACGGGTGTTCGGCAGGCCGGTCAGCGGATCCGTCAACGAATCTTCCTGCGTCTGCTCGAACAGCATCGAGTTGTTGATGACGGCGGCCGCCTGCTCGGAAACGCGATCGAGCAGCCGGCGGTGGTCGTCGCGGTAGAACGCGGCATCGACGTGGTACACCGACAGCGTCCCGATAAAGCGTTCGTTGAAGAGCAGCGGGCAGACGAGCGCGGATTGCAGGTTGGTGTGCAGCGATGCGAGCCCCGCGGCCTCGAGGTCGGCGCTCGGACGCGCATTGACGAGCGCGCGGCGGTTGCGCGCGACCCATCCCGTCAATCCTTCGCCCGTGCGAACGGCGATTTGCTGGACGATCTCTGCGTCAGTGCCGGTCGCGAACCGGCAGCGCAGCGTCTCCGACTCCTCGTCGTAGAGGAACAGCGCGGCGCATGAGAACGGCACCAGATTGCTCAGCTTCGCCGAAATCAGCGCCATCGTGTCCGAGACGCCAAGGCTCGTGCCCATGGCCTGCGCGATCTCGTACAGTGCGTAGATCTCGCGGTGCGCGAGCGCGATGTCGTCGAACACGTTCTTCTTGCCCGGTTCCGGCGTGAGCCCCGTGGCGGGCCGCCCCATCGCCTGCCCGTGATCTTCCGGCGCCGGCCGCCGGATCGCCTGCTCGAGTGCGGCAGCTTCCATCTGCAGGGTCGGCAGCAGCATGATGAACTTGTCGACGACGGTCGGATCCAGACCCTTGCCGGCTTCCTGCTGCAACAGCCCAATCGCTGCGTCGAAGCTCATGGCCTTGTGGTACGGCCGCTCGGCCATCAGCGCGTCGAAATAGTCGACGACGGACAGGATGCGGGCACCGAGCGGGATCTCCTCGCCCTTCAGTCCCGACGGATAACCCTTGCCGTCCCAGCGTTCGTGGTGGCTGAGGATCAGCGGCGACACGGGGTAGGGGAAGGGCACCGCGCTGATGATGTCGGCGCCGACCTTTGGGTGCGCGCGAATCTTCTGGAACTCTTCCGGCGTGAGCGGCCCGGGCTTCGAGAGAATGTGCTCGGGGACCGCGAGCTTGCCGATATCGTGCAAGAGCGCCGCGGTCTTGACGCCCTGAATCTCGTTCTCCCCCATGTCGAGGGAGCGTGCGAGCGCCGCCGCGTAGAGCTGCACGCGCCGGATGTGCGACTGCGACGTCTGGTCCTTGGCGTCGATCGCAAGCGCCAGCGCTTCGATCGTCGCCAGGTGCAGGTCCGCCATCTCGCGCACGTGCCGCTGCTCGTCGTCGATGCGTCCCAGATACATGCGGTAGCCCTGGTACGTGAAGTAGAGCGGCGCGGCGGCCAGCGGCAGAATCCACCGGAAGGAAACTGCGTCCAGCACCAGCACCGCGACGGCGGACACGCCGGCGCCGACGAAGTAGCTGGATGCCGTCCATAGGAAGTTCTCGTTCCAGACGTGCAGGATGCTCTGACGGGTGGACAGCGCGATGGCGGTGGCGACCATCGCGGTGTTGATCAGGTAATACGAGGTCGCCGCCCCGACCAGAGGCTTCGGCAGCGTCCACAGGTCGAACCGTCCGTGCGAGCCGCCGAGCCAGTCATAGATCTGTCCCGCGGCCTGCACCGTGATCACGAGGCACGCCATGCTGAACATGGTGCGGTAGGCCGGGTTCCGCTCCTTGATGCGGAACGTGCATTGGCTCCAGGCGCTCACCGCGGCGACGATCATCGTCTCGTTCGGCCCGAGCAGCAGCAGTGACGCGAAGTCGACCGAGTACGAGACCGACATCGTCGATCCGCTGCGCGCCAGCGGCAGGGTGACCTTGAACACGGACGCCAGTGATGAAAGGACGACGAGCAGCAGGAACAGCCAGGGGGACTCGAAGGACCTGACCGGGAAGAAGGCGACGACCAGCACCGCCCCGATGCCGATGACCGCACAGACGAACGCTCTGGCGGGAACAGGAAGGGTCTTCATTGCGACGGCGGCGGCCCTTTCGTGCCCCACACGACCGTCTCTTCGTCATCCTCGCGTTCGCTGGTCCCCCAGACAACGTTCGTGCATTCGCCGGGCTCGCCCTCGTTCTCGTCGTCGCTGCAGCTCGTGCCCCAGCTCACGCCCCGGCAATCGTCGCCGCCACAGCTCGTCCCCCACACCACGTTGGTGCCCCAGACGACC
>Ga0207674_10011306_pt1 | contig 10032 bp, 9 predicted proteins | sample KBSCornC72_FD_184303 | JGI IMG/M metagenome (GOLD analysis project Ga0207674, IMG submission 184303) | Corn rhizosphere microbial communities from Kellogg Biological Station, Michigan, USA - KBS Corn C7-2 (SPAdes) (version 2) | ecosystem: Host-associated > Plants > Roots > Rhizosphere > Soil ... | reverse complement strand
GATGATGAATCTGCTATGATAATTCCGGGAACATTCCTGTTGTAATCTAATACGGTTGCGCCAGTACTTTCACCATTCTTACTCAATATTGTGCCAAGGAAACTTTTTTTCTTTTCATGCGATATTGATGAAATCGCAAACACTGTTTCTGTTGTATCAGAAACATCTGAAAGTTTAAGCCTGTAAAATTTTTTCTTTTCTATTGTCATGAATTTGCCCAGGTCAAGTTCTGTTCCTTTATCACCAGAAAATTCTAAATCTGAGTATGAACTGTCTTTGGTTTTCTTCTTCATAACAGGCGAATCGACTTTTGTTACTTCAAGCGTAATGTAAGAGGCGAAGGCGGGTTTTGATAATCCAAAAAGACCTTTGTTTTGTTTCACTTCCCATTTCTTGCTGCGTGCAAGTAAAACTGAATCTTCGTTCTGACTGAAACAACGAGCATTGCAAATGATGCATGCAATGCAAAGAATAATTTCAGAAAATTTATTTTTAGCAGATGAAGTAAAATTCATAGAAAAATCATTTATTTTTTGCAGGCATTAATTGAAACCGCATAGCCTGTTCAAACAGCAGGCAAATATTTCATTTTACATCCTGAAAAATCAGAATGAATAAAACAATACAATTAAAAATCATTTTCAAGTTTTAAATATTTCAAAGTCTTATTTGCTGAAATTAATATACGGAATTAATTTTTGAAATGTTTATTTGATACGAGCTATTTCCGAATGAACAGTTAGCAAGCTTTGCTTGATAACCTTTCAAGCGTGAGAAGCATTTGATTATGAAATAGGGAAAAGAATATTTAAATTTAGACAAGACATTTCATTTACTAAATCTCCGGCTATGAGAAAGATATTAATCTCCCTCTTTGTTTATGCTTATTTTTTCTTTTTGATTTCCCTAAGCGCTTTTTCACAAAATGACTCCCTGATTTTTTATCCCGTTAATAATCCTGTTATACAGCAATATGATCTACGTCAAATTACTGCTGCTAAAGATGGTAAACTGTGGTTGAGTACGGGAAATGGATTGTTATCATACGATGGCAATGATGTGCATGTTTTTTTGCCTAAAGAAAACGACAGCACTTCTTTAAGCGGTCATAGTATTTCCAGAACATTTCTTGACGATAAGGGAAATTTGTTTGTAGTAGCGATTGCTGACGAACAAATTAATTATTTTAATACAACGACAGGGAAAGCGACTCGTTTTAAAATAAAAATTAGCAGGGAAGATTCTTCAGGGTATTTGTTTCCGTATCCTTATTGGTGTATATGTACCGCCAACAATAATACTATTTTGGCCGGACGAAGCAACATGGGTTTTATTCGAACTCGAAGCCAAAGCTCTCCGCGCACAAATGAACCCGCATTTTATTTTTAATTGCATGAATTCTATAAAATCACTCATTCAACAAGATGAAAAAGAAAAGGCAACAACTTATCTCACCACATTTTCAAAACTCATTCGTACTATCTTTCAAAACTCCGATAAAAGAGAGATCACTTTGTTTGATGAAATAGAAACATGTCGTTTATATACACAACTCGAAGGCATGCGCTTTGGTAATAAACTATCTTATTCTTTTGATGTTGATGAAACAATCGATCTCAAATCAATTATGGTTCCTGCACTTATTCTTCAACCTTTTATTGAAAATGCGATATGGCATGGTATTATGCCCACAGAAGAAGGCGGAACAATTCATGTTACTATTTCAAAGAAAGAAGATAAAATATTTTGCATAGTAGAAGATGATGGCATTGGAAGGGATGTATCTATGCAAAAAAGATTAAACGGCTCGCCTTCAGCTCATCAGTCAAAAGGAGTGCGGCTTACACAAACAAGATTAGAGTTAAGTAATATTTTAAATCAGAGAAATGCAAGTATTGAAATAATAGATAAAACAAACGGCAAAGAGGAACCAACAGGTACAAAAGTAGTTCTCGCATGCACGGAAGAGTAGAATGAGTAAACGTTATCGTTTAACATACTTATCGACAAACCGGGCAAATGCTTCCGCATCACCATTAATCTCGTATTTCTTTTTGGAAGTAGCCCCAACGATACTTCCGGTTATAATACCAACGGGAAAAGTAATAACTGCCGCATATCCACCACCCTCACCAAAAAATGCCGGCAAGAAACCAACAACACCACCAATTAAAACACCTTTTAATAATCCCCCACGCTTTTTAGTTTTTATCATTCGGATATTTTTATAATTAAAGCTTATCACTTTATGAGTGTTTTGTTTATTGTATTCATCTATAGTACCTTCGTAAACAAACAATATGCTATCAGAAGCACCACTGAAAACGCCTTTGATCTCTGTATTATCCTGAGTATGCACCCAGATTTTTAAAAGTTTTGCAGGTTTAGAAATACTGTCTTGTGCAGATGCCCACAAAGAACTGACTGCAATCAGTGACATCAATGTGATTTTTTTCATAATTAATTTTTGCAATTGATAATCTCGGGCATTAAATTATAACAAATATATACGCGTTGAAATAAGGATTTGACAGGTATTGATTGTTGATTAATACCTGCTTTGTTTCGTTTAACAAATTATGGGATGGCATAGTTATTAAGCACTGCAGATAAATTATTAAATGAAAGCGGTGAATTGTATAAAGAAATTAGTGAATCAAAAAAAAGAGTTTTTAAATTTAAAGAAAAATCTATCAATATTCTTGTTTGATTGGAATTCAATTTTGTTGTTTTCGTATTTAAACATTTCCGCGGAAAGACAAGATGAAAATATTTGCTGCATTATCGGGAATGAGGGAATAAGGAGAGAAATATCAATACAAAATAAATCTAAGGCACCGGAGCGCCACATGAATAGAAGGGAATGTGCTTAACACAAAACCGCCTGGATTCGCATAATGCATTAAATGAAGGTGATGCCGGTAGAGATTATTGATAAAAAGATGAAAATGGAAAAGCACGGGAACAAGAATCGTTTTGTTGTTTAAAGAATACTAATGATCCCGACAAAACTTTCAAAGGTCGTTTAAATACAAAGCAGCAATGGCAAAAATTACTTTTACACTTCTTCTCATAGTCGGAATATTCAATTCAATCCGGGGGCAAAAACAAAATCCGCCGAAAAGAGTATTCATTCGTGTATATGATATGGACTATAAAAAACTGGCAAAAGGTAACCTTTTATACACTCCGGATAGCACAATAAAGATTGCACATCATGGCAAAACCGACTCTTTTCCTGTTAAGAAAATATTCTACATCAAAACAAAAAGAAGCATAGGGCACAGTGTATTAATGGGAACGGGAGTAGGAACGGGAATAGGATTGACAGTAATTACTGTTGGAGTGGTTGTAGTGAACGGAGGTGAAGGAGAGTTAGCTACGAATCCACCAAGAGATCATACACCTGCCATCGCTTTCATCTTTCCTGTTGCCGGTGCCGCAGTGGGAGGTTTAATTGGCATTTTAATAAAAAGGGAAACATTTGAAATCGATGGCGAAATTGAAAAATGGAAAATCGCGAAAAACAAATTATTAAATGTTCAAGATTAAACAGACTTCCAGCTATGGATCCTTCGTCAATTGACGGTTAACAATTCCTATTAAACGATTGATTATTTAGGCAAAAGAAGCGCTGTCTTCAAGTTATCTATTTAAAACATTTAATTACTAAATAAAATGGATAGTTTATAAAAGATGCTTTGTAATAAAGAAAAGGAGTTATTAAATTTAGAAGCCCGTATCAGAAAGTATCTACCGATGCAGAAGAGAATTCAAACAATCATTTTTCTATTACTTACTTTTCTTAAAGTTTCTGCACAACAGTTTGAAACTATTCCTAAAGATGTGTTTTCGGGAATGAAGCCTCTTACTTTTAAAAATATACTTTGTACCGACAAAGGCTCCGTATTGATAACAAATTCCATCGGTGTCGCAGAGGAAGATCGAATGCAGATACAAGTTATATTCAATAATGGAAATGCGACAGATGAAAAAGGAAAGCAAATGTATTTCGGAAAAAATTCAAACATCTTTAAAGATATCTATGAGTTATCCGAAGGTATAAAACTAATCTGCAAAGGTCCGGGTAATGTGATCTACGTAGTAAGTGAAAACAACAATTTTGGTTTTATAAACTACAATGAAGGAAACGGGATAGGCTTTGCTCCTTTTAATTTTCCCTCAAGTGCAAACCAACACATAGAAATAGAAAGAATCTGGATGGATAATAAAGGAACGCTGTTCGTTGCGGCAAATACAGATACTATTTATAGTGTTACAGATGCGAATAAGATTTATAAATTTAATACCGACGATAAAGCTTTTGGATATATGTCAGGGCTTGACAAGGACAGCAATTTTGTTGTAACAATCGGCGCACGTGCTGTAAAGAAATTTAACCTGGGTGCAGGAATAATTCCATTCTCATTTTCGCAGGATCAGGATGATGATAGAACTTTATTAATCGGGACAAATAAAGGTTTGTATGCGTACGATAAAAAAACGGGACAATACGCTAATTACTTTAAGCCCCCAGAAGCAGGAACTCTGACTATCACAGACATTCAGCCGGAAACATCAGGCACAATAATTTGGTTTTGCACATTAGAGAAAGGAATGGGAAGATTTAATGAACTTTCTCATACAATACAATACTATCCGTATCCTAAAAAAAATACTTCAAACAATACAATTTATCCGATAAATAATTTTTCAAAATTAACAGACAACACTTTTATTGTTGCTATTGCGGATTCGGTCCCGGCAATCTTTAATAAAGAGACAGGCAAATATATTTTTATTGATGACTCAATTTTTAATCATACAGAAAATAGAACATCCGATATTAAAGTAGATGCGTCCGGCAATATGTTTATAACAAAAGGCGGTGGACTTTATTGGAGCAAGACATATGTAAAAAATAACGCCAAAAATTTTGTTACAGACAGTTCCTTATTTGGTCCGTACATTACTGATATTACTGTTAACGGAATGGCATACAAGGACCTGATCAATTCTTATCGACGAACCGATTCATTAAAAGAAATAAATTTAAAGTATAACGAAAACTCTATTCAAATTCTTTATGCTTGTCGCGGGATAGACCCGGACAGTCTTGTCTTCAAATGGAAGCTGGATAATTTTAGCCGCGATTGGATGCAGGTTCCTTTTTCCGTTCTGAATGATAAATTAAACTTATTAACGTTCGATTATTTGCATCCCGGAAAATATTTGCTTCATATAAAAGCAAAAAGTGTTCATCAAGATTGGTTATCCAATGAAGCTGAATTAGTAATCAATATTCAACCTCCTTTCTGGCAAACATGGTGGTTCTGGGCAACAGCAATTATCACTATTTCAATGATTGTCTTTGTTGTAATAAAATGGAGAGTTAAAGCCGTTCGAAAACAAGAACGTATAAAAGCGAAATATGAAAAAGAAACATTAGAACTCGAAGCCAAAGCACTTCGTGCACAAATGAATCCTCATTTCATTTTTAATTGCATGAACTCCATCAAGGCATTGATACAACAAAAGGAAGAAGATCGCGCTGTAAATTATCTTACTACATTCTCGAAACTGTTGCGCACCATTCTGCATAACTGTGATAAACGGGAAATAACTTTATTTGATGAGCTGGAAACATGCCGCCTCTACACGCAACTTGAAGAGATGCGTTTTGGAAAGAAGCTTTGTTATTCTTTCCAGGTTGAAGAAGGATTCGATTTGAAATCGATTATGGTGCCTGCCCTGATTATGCAGCCTTTTATTGAAAACGCCATCTGGCACGGCATTATGCCTGTGGAAGAGGGTGGCAAATTAAGCATAGTGGTAGAAAAAAAGAACAACGTAATTTATTGTATCATCGATGATAACGGAATTGGCAGAGAAATGTCAAGGCAAAACAAATTTAAAGGAGAATCAACACACCAGTCAAAAGGCGTTCATTTAACACAAGCACGTCTCGATCTTGATAACCTTATCAATGAACGCAAAGCCTCCGTAGAAATAATCGACAAAAAAGATGAACATGATAAAGCTACAGGCACAACTGTGATTCTCGCCTTCAAAGAATATTGATGGTGTACATATCCATTAGAAGTTGAGAGTGAGTCCTTCGCTTAATTTTTTTGTTTCAAAAATTTACGCCATACAAAAATTTCCAATTGAAACAAAAAGAATAATTAACGAAATAAAAACATTGATGATTCAAATCAAATCCCGGAGTAAAGTTGACGTTACTTAACTTTATTTCATGAGAAGCAAGCCCCGCTCATTATTAATTTTTGTTTTAGTAATCTTATCAACTTCAGCGTGGGCAGAGACCCGTCCTGTAAGGCACTTTGAACGCAGTGCCTTTTCAACTGAAGATAGTCTTCGCCTCCTTAATGAATTGGGAAAGAATAAAATATTAATTCCGCAATTTGCTTTGCAAACTCTTATAGCACTGTCGTACTATCCGGAATTAAAGGATACCCACATTAAATTTATTTACGAGCCTGCAGTTTCTACGCTTGCTACAAAACCAACTTTCCCGGGTATTGTATTAAGCAGTAATAAACGAACATTTATAATAATTATCAGTGACAGCTCAACGTCACAAATTGAACCAATCATGTTAGCAAAAATGGATTTCAATGCGCAGATAGGAATTATCGGTCATGAACTGAGCCATGTAGCAGATTTTGAGCAAAGAAGTTTATTCTCGTTGATAGGTTCGGGTATTAGTCACATATTTTCTTCGCGCTATATTGATCGGTTTGAATTCAGAACAGACAGTATTTGTATTGCTCACGGTCTCGGTTATCAACTACTTGCGTGGAGCACTTTTATTCGTAACACCATGCATACAAAAAACTGGCAGGGTGCAGACAACATTAATAAAATGCCGATGATGCATGAGCGTTACATGAATCCCTCTACAATAGAAAAATACATGAGCGAAATGGCTATCTATAAAAACACATAGATACCAACTCCCTCCCAGCATGTTAGCGCAAATTGTTCAAATCTACTTTTTCGGTTGTTTCAACTGTTTTAAGAAAGGCATTAATAACTTTTTTTACTGCATCAAGTGTTGCTGCATCTTTTATTTCTCCGTTCTCATTTAGTTTGGCTCGAACGAATGGTATCACTAAAGTTGCTTCCTCTGCAACTTTTGCTGTTAACGCAGAAAGAATTAATAAAAGCGCAGCATGGGCATTCTTTCCAATCGATGCGGCAGTTATTAAAGCCACAGGTTTGTATGTAAGTTCTCCTGATGAAACGGTCCAGTCCAAAGCATTTTTCAAAGTACCGGGAACACCAAATGCATATTCAGGTGTGCAGATAAAAACACCATCCGATTCACTAATTAGTCCTCTAAACTTTTTAACTTCTGCAGGAACATTATCACTATCATCAAAATGTGGCAGGTTACCCAAATCTTTATACACATTGAATTCTACATTGGCAGGCATTAATGCTGCCACATGATTTAAAACAAATGTTGCAGAAGAATTTGGACGAAGACTTCCTGAAATGGCAAGGATTTTTACCCGGTCTTTAAACATAAATACGATTTTAAATAGTAATTGAAACTATTAAAAGAAAAAAACAAGCTTCAGAAAATTTTCTTATGGCTTTATTGATTGTAGTTGTTTATTACTTATTATGTAACATCCATTCTTCATAAGAAATAACTCCAAGTTCGGGCTTTGGTTTACCGGGAAGCATCGAAATAAATTCCAAAGAGTGATTATCGGGGTCATTAAAATAAATCGAAATAGCAGGCATCCATGCAAAAACCATCGGTCTTTCAGAGCCATCGTTCAAAAAATTATGAAAAGGCAATTTTCTTTTCTTAAGATATTTTGTCGAGAGTTTTAAGACATCATCCGCATCACAGCGAAAAGCATAATGTTGTTCTAAAACCTGCGGTTGCGGTTTTTCCCAAATACCAAGCATGGCTTCGCCCCAATTACCCAACCAATAGAATGCGACTCTTCTCTCCTCTTCATACCTTCCTAATTCTAATTCCAACATTTCACCATAAAATTTCATTGATCGTTCAAGTGAACTCACATTGATATGTGTTTCAAATAATCCTTTTATCATAACCTAATTTAAATATAAAGTACTTGAAGTTTACATTTGTAATATTCTTGTACATCATGCCCCTCTTCCTATTCCACTCAACGAGCTTTACGTGTCGATACTTTAATAACAACAGTTTTAAAATCTCTTAATATTGATGTGATTTAAAAGTTCTTCCTTTATTTTCTCACCGGGTAACTTTTGTTTTAGCATGCTTGCAGAAGTATAACAAAAGTATCACAGTTTAGTTGGTGATGGAGTGAAAATTCTTTGTTTGATGCACAAAGTTTCAAACGACACGATCGTTATTTCGACAAATTATTTTCGGGAACTGATATATAATTTGAAACATACTGTTCATCACATGGCGCTAATAGGAGTTGGCATTAATGAAGTGTCTGCAGTAAAGGTGTATTCTCGCCCCTGCTATTACATGTAACATATCCAATCATCTTCCATGGCGTTGCATATTATGGTACTTTTTACTTGTTTATTATTATGCCGAAGTAATCGTAATTCTATATTATCTGAAACTTCCGAAGTGGGTTAGTTACTGACCCACTTCCGGAAATTCTTTTAAAACACAACTATTCAGTATTACACTCAAACTACAATTAAATATATCTGTTAACTAAATTTTCAAGATATTCTTGCCTGCCGCTTCTTGTTTCCGGTTCGCCAGCTTCAATGGCATAGGTATGTAAATCTTCTAATGAAATTTTACCTTCTTCGAATGCTTTGCCTTTACCACTATCATAAGAGGCATAACGTTCTTTGCGAAGTTTTTTAAAGTCTGATTTCTTGAGAATATTATCAGCAGTAATTAATGCTCGTGCAAACGTATCCATGCCGCCAATGTGCGCATAAAATAAATCTGCAGGGTCTGCTGAAGAGCGACGAATTTTTGCATCGAAATTAATACCGCCACCTTGTAAACCGCCAGCTTCTAATAAAACAAGCATGGCTTCTGTAAGTTCATTAATGTTGTTTGGAAACTGGTCAGTGTCCCATCCGTTTTGATAATCGCCGCGATTGGCATCTAAAGAACCTAACACACTTGCATCTGCTGCAATCTGCAACTCATGTTGAAATGTATGACCTGCAAGTGTTGCATGATTTACTTCGATATTAATTTTAAAATCATTCAGCAAATCCCATTGACGCAAGAAACCAATCACCGTTTCACAATCATAATCGTATTGATGTTTTGTTGGCTCCATTGGTTTTGGTTCGATGAGAAAAATTCCTTTAAAACCATTCTTTCTTGCATAATCTTTTGCAGTATGTAAGAAGCGGGCAAGATGTTCTTTTTCGCGTTTCATGTTTGTGTTGAGCAAAGTCATGTAGCCTTCTCTTCCGCCCCAAAAAACATAACCGTCACCGCCTAATTCAATAGTTGCATCAATCGCGCCTTTCACCTGCGCTGCTGCATGTGCAAGTACATGAAAATCTGGATTGGTTGATGCACCATTCATGTATCGAGGATTTGAAAAAACATTTGCTGTGCCCCACAACAATTTTACTCCGCTGTCTTTTTGTTTTTGCTTTGCATATTCAACCATTGTTTGCAGGCGCTTATCATTTTCTTTTACATCCTTTGTATAATCCACTATATCCATATCATGAAAACAATAAAAAGGCAAATTCATTTTGCTAATGAATTCAAAAGCTGCATCCATTTTATCTTTTGCTCTTTCAACCGCATCGGCTTTTTTATTCCATTCAAAAACATGTGTACCGGGACCAAAAGGGTCGCCGCCCTCATTTACAAATGAGTGCCAGTAAGCACATGCAAAACGAAGATGATCTTTTAAAGTTTTACCGGCAATCATTCTATTTTCATCGTACCACCTAAAGGCAAGCGGGTTATCGCTTTCAGGTCCTTCATACCTAATTTGATCAATGCCTTTGAAATATTCTTTTTCTCCTAATAATACTTGCATCATAATATTTATT
>Ga0207674_10011303_pt1 | contig 10033 bp, 7 predicted proteins | sample KBSCornC72_FD_184303 | JGI IMG/M metagenome (GOLD analysis project Ga0207674, IMG submission 184303) | Corn rhizosphere microbial communities from Kellogg Biological Station, Michigan, USA - KBS Corn C7-2 (SPAdes) (version 2) | ecosystem: Host-associated > Plants > Roots > Rhizosphere > Soil ... | reverse complement strand
AGATTCCACTTCCATCGTACCGAGCCGGTGCCCCGAGACATTCAGCACGTCATCGATGCGGCCCATGATCCAGAAGTAGCCGTCCAGGTCGCGATTCGCGCCGTCGCCGGCCAGGTAATACTTGCCTTTGAAGTCTTCAGGATAGTAGGTCTTCTTGAAACGCTCCGGGTCGCCCCAGATGCCGCGGATCATCGCCGGCCACGGACGCGTGATGACGAGGATGCCGCCTTTGCCTTTTTCCACAGGATGTCCGGTCTCGTCAACCACCTCGGTCATGATGCCGGGCAGCGGAAACGTGCAAGAGCCAGGCTTCAGCGGAGTCGCGCCCGGCAGCGGTGAGATCATGTGGCCGCCGGTTTCGGTTTGCCACCAGGTATCGACGATCGGGCAGCGACCTCCGCCGACCGTGGTGTGATACCACATCCACGCTTCGGGATTGATCGGCTCTCCGACGCTGCCGAGCAGACGCAGGCTGGAGAGATCGTACTTGTTCGGCAGATCGGCTCCGGCTTTGATCAGCGAACGGATCGCAGTCGGCGCGGTGTAGAACGTGTTGACCTTGTGATTCTGGATCATTCGCCAGAAGCGCCCGGCATCCGGATAGGTCGGAACGCCTTCGAACACGATCTCGGTGCCGCCCGCCGCGAGCGGGCCGTACGTGATGTAGCTGTGCCCCGTCACCCAGCCGACGTCGGCGGTGCACCAGAACACGTCGTTCGGCTTGAGATCGAACACCCAGCGCATCGTGAGCAGGCACCACAGCAGGTAGCCTCCGGTGCTGTGCTGCACGCCCTTCGGTCTGCCGGTGGAACCGGACGTGTAGAGGATGAACAACGGATGCTCCGCGTTGACCCAGACCGGCTCGCACGTGTCCGGCTTGCCGCGGATCAGGTCTTCCCACCACACGTCGCGTGGCGCGTGCATGTGGATGTCGCTGCCGGTGCGCTTGTAGACGATCACGTGACGCACGACATCGCAGTCGCCGATGGCGAATGCCTCGTCGACGGCCGGCTTGAGCGGAACTTCCTTGCCGCCGCGCTTGCCGCCATCAGCGGTGATGACCGCCACGGCACCGGCATCGACGATGCGTTCCTGCAGGCTCTTCGAGGAAAAGCCGCCGAAGACGACCGAATGCGTCGCGCCGATGCGCGCGCAAGCCTGCATCGCCACGACCGCTTCGATGCTCATCGGCAGGTAGATGATGACGCGGTCGCCGCTCTTGATGCCGAGCGACTTGAGGCCGTTGGCGAACTGGCAGACGCGGTGGTAGAGCTGCTTGTACGTGATCTTCGTGACGGCGCCGTCGTCGGCTTCGAAGATGATCGCAACCTTGTCCGGCTGCGTGCCGAGATGGCGGTCGAGGCAGTTGTACGAAGCGTTCAGCTCACCGTCGTGGAACCATTTGAAGAACGGTGCGTGCGATTCGTCGAGAACTTTGGTGAACGGCTTGTGCCAGTGCAGGTGCTCGCGCCCGAGCCGCGCCCAGAAGCCCTCGAAATCCCGCGCTGCCTCGTCGCGCAGTGCCTCATAAGCCCTCATTCCAGACACGTTGGCCTGGGCGACGAGGTTTGCGGGCGGGTCGAAGACCCGACTCTCGTTGAGGACGGACTCGATCGTGCTCATGCATCTCCTCCTGGATCGCGTTTCGAGGGACTCGGCTCGGATGGCCGGTGTTGAGATCGATTATAGCGGCGAATTGCGCGCGCCGAGCGTGGAATGCCTTGCGCAACAGGACCATCGCGCGATGAGTGATGTTAGAATTCGAGCTTCGATGACTGGCGGAACGCGCGCTGGCCAAGCAACCGAGAGTTTCCTTCACACCATGACCGCGATACGGCAGGACGATCTGATCGAAAGCGTCGCCGACGCACTGCAGTTCATCTCGTACTACCACCCGCTCGACTACATTCAGGCGCTCGGCGAAGCTTACCGGCACGAACAGTCCGCCGCCGCTCGCGATGCCATCGCGCAGATTCTCACGAACTCGCGGATGTGCGCGCAGGGACACCGTCCGATCTGCCAAGACACGGGCATCGTGGTCGCCTTCCTGAAGATCGGCATGGACGTGCGCTGGGAAGGCGCAACGATGGGCGTCGCCGACATGGTGAACGAAGGTGTGCGCCGCGCGTATCAGAATCCGGACAACGTCCTGCGCGCATCGATCGTCGCCGACCCCGCCGGCACGCGTAAGAACACGCGCGACAACACACCCGCTGTGATTCACATGGAAGTCGTTCCGGGCAACACGGTCGAAGTCACCGTGGCGGCGAAAGGCGGCGGCTCGGAGAACAAATCGAAGTTCACGATGCTCAATCCGTCCGACAGCATCGTGGACTGGGTGGTGAAGACGGTACCGACCATGGGTGCCGGCTGGTGTCCGCCCGGCATGCTTGGGATCGGGCTCGGCGGCAGCGCCGAAAAGGCGATGGTGCTCGCGAAGGAAGCCTTGATGGAGCCCATCGACCTGCACGAGCTGAAGCGGCGCGGGCCGAAGAACCGCCTGGAAGAGCTGCGCATCGAAATCGCCGACAAAGTCAACGCGCTCGGCATCGGCGCCCAGGGTCTGGGTGGATTGACCACTGTGCTGGACGTGAAGATCCGTGACTTCCCGACGCATGCGGCGTCGCTGCCGGTCGCGATGATTCCGAACTGCGCAGCGACGCGTCATGCGCACTTCACTCTGGATGGCAGCGGGCCGGCCCGGCTGCAGGCGCCTAAGCTCGAGGACTGGCCCGACGTGCACTGGAAGCCGGCTGCGGATGCGCGGCGTGTGAATCTGGACGCTCTCAAGAAGGAAGATGTCGCCGCCTGGAAACCGGGCGAGACCCTGTTGCTGTCCGGCAAGCTGCTCACCGGTCGGGACGCCGCGCACAAGCGCATCGCCGATTTGTTTGCGAAGGGCCAGCCGTTGCCCGACGGCGTCGACTTCCGCAATCGCTTCATCTACTACGTCGGTCCGGTCGATCCGGTACGCGACGAGGTCGTTGGCCCGGCGGGTCCGACCACGGCCACGCGCATGGACAAGTTCACGGAGATGATGCTCGACAAAACCGGCCTGCTCGGCATGATCGGCAAGGCCGAGCGCGGCCCGACGGCGATCGAAGCGATCAAACGCTATCGCGCGGTGTATCTGATGGCCGTCGGCGGTGCTGCTTACCTGGTGTCACAGGCGATCAAGGGTTCGCGCGTCGTGGCCTTCGCCGATCTCGGCATGGAAGCGATCTACGAGTTCGACGTGAAGGACATGCCGGTCACCGTGGCTGTCGACGCCAACGGCAACTCCGTACACAATACGGGCCCGGCCGAGTGGCGGGCCAAGATCGGCAAGATCCCGGTCAGTGTCGCGTAAGCGACCGTGACGGCTACCGGCCACAGTCCATGGACGACACGAATCGGAACGACATTTGCCGTTCGCATGCGACGCTGCGTGCGCGCTTGTGCCGGCAGCAACGAATCAGCACTCGCACGACACCTCTTCTATGGCGGGCCTCCCCGCATTGCATGGTAGTGAATCTGGTCAGGTCCGGAAGGAAGCAGCCACAGCTATTCTTTGCAAGTGCCGGGGGTAAGGCTCGCCTCCCCTTTGAGAGCGGGCGCCGTATGGCGCCCGCCGCCGATCAGCGCGCATGACAACCGCACCCACGCAGCCAGCCGCACGAGGATCAGGACAAGCGCTCGCGCGCAAGTGGCGTCCGCGCACGTTCGAGGAGTTGGTCGGTCAGGAGCACGTCGTCCGTGCTCTGACGAACGCGCTGCGCCAGCAGCGTCTGCATCACGCCTGGCTGCTCACCGGCACGCGCGGTGTCGGGAAGACGACCTTGGCTCGTATCATGGCCAAGGCGCTCAACTGCGAAACCGGGATTACGCCGACGCCCTGCGGGGTGTGCGGAGCCTGCACGGAGATCGACAGCGGAAGATTCGTCGATCTGCTCGAGCTCGATGCGGCTTCGAATACTCAGGTCGACAACATGCGCGAGCTGCTCGAGAACGCGATGTACGCGCCGACCAGTGGACGCTTCAAGGTCTACATCATCGACGAAGTGCACATGCTGTCGCGCAATGCCTTCAATGCGATGCTGAAGACGCTCGAAGAGCCGCCCGAGCACGTCAAATTCATTCTGGCCACAACCGATCCGCAGAAGGTGCCGGTCACGGTGCTGTCGCGCTGCCTGCAGTTCAACCTCAAGCAGATTCCGGCGCCTGAGATCCGCGCTCAGCTCGAACGGATTCTAGGTAGCGAGGCCGTGACCTTCGAGGCGCCGGCGCTCAACCTCATCGCTCGTGCCGCACAAGGCAGTCTGCGTGACGCGCTCAGCCTGCTCGACCAGGCCATCGCACACGGTGCCGGAAAAGTCGAAGAGCAGTCGGTGCGTGCCATGCTCGGGACCGTGGATCAGTCGTACCTGTTTTCGCTGCTCGAGAAGCTGGCGCAGCGCGATGGGGCTGCGATGCTCGCGATCGCGGACGAGATGCAGACGCGCAGCTTCGACTTCGAGGTCGCGTTACAGGATATGGCGACGCTGCTGCATCGGATTGCACTCGCGCAGACGCTGCCGGACACGCTGGCAGCCGACGATCCGGATCGGGCGGCGGTCCTGTCGGTGGCGTCGAGCATGGCTCCCGAGGACGTGCAGCTCTACTATCAGATCGCATTGCAGGGCCGCGCAGACTTGCCGCTCGCGCCGGACGAGTACGCCGGATTCACGATGCCGTTGTTGCGCATGCTGGCGTTCGCACCCGAGGGATCGGCAGGTCCGAGTGTCTCGGCGGCCAAGCCGAGCCCTGTCGCGCGCCCCGCGGCGGGACCGCGCACCGCCGCACCACTGAAGCCCGTCGAAACCGCCACCACGGTAGCTGCGCCGTCGCCCGCACCGGCTGCAGTCTCCGAGCCGGCTCCGACCGATTGGCTCAAGCTGGTCGGTGATCTCAAGGTCGGCGGCATGGCGCGCATGCTGGCCCAGCATAGCGAGCTCGTGCGATATGAAGGCGATCGCCTGGAGCTCAGCGTACCGGAAGCGCACCGGCACTTGCTCGAGAAGCCGTACCGCGACAAGTTGCAAGCGGCGCTGGAGCAGCACTATGGCCGTAAGCTGCGCATCGAGTTCACGCTGGGCGCCACCACGGGCAACACGCCGGCCGAGCGGGAGGATCAAGAGCGCCAGGTACGCCAGCAGCGCGCCATCGAGGCGATCGAAGGCGATCCGTTCGTGCGCGAGCTGGTGGAGAATTTCGATGCGCGTGTGTCGGACGAGTCGATCCGCTCGCTCGACCCGGGCGCGGGAATCGAGGATCGAAGATAAAGGAGTCGGACGATGATGAAAGGACAACTCGCCGGGTTGATGAAGCAGGCTCAGCAGATGCAGGACAACATGAAGCGGCTGCAGGATGAGCTCGCCACCGTCGAGGTCGAAGGCCAGTCGGGTGCCGGACTCGTGAAAGTCGTCATGACCTGCCGGCACGAGGTGAAGCGCGTCACGATCGACCCGAGCCTGCTGTCGGACGACAAAGACATGCTTGAGGATTTGGTCGCGGCTGCCGTTAACGATGCGGTCCGCAAAGCCGAGGTGACGACCCAGGAAAAGATGAGCAGCATTACCGCCGGCATGCCGTTGCCGCCGGGGATGAAGCTTCCTTTTTAAGTGAAGGGGGAAGGGTGAAGGGTAAGGGCGCACAGCCGGAATGCGAACGGTTGTCAGTATGAAGCACGATTCCGTTCGCGCTGAGCGTAGTGACGCACGTCACGGAGTCGAAGCGTGCAGGCCGCTGGTGTTTCGACTCCGCTACGCTACGCTCGACAGGAACGGGGCTCTGCACCAGGCCACAGAGATTTTCCATGATGCGTAACCCCGTTCGCGCTGAGCGTAGTGACGCAGGTCACGGAGTCGAAGCGTGCAAGCCGCTGGTGTTTCGACTCCGCTGCGCTGTGCTCAACACGAACGGGGCTCTGCACCAGGCTGTAGAGGTTTTCACCCTGCACCCTTGCCCCTTCGCCCTTCACGCACGCAGCGCCGCATGAGCACGCCCTCCACCCTCCAGGAGCTGATCGAGTCGCTGCGCTGCCTGCCCGGCGTCGGGCCGAAGTCCGCGCAGCGCATGGCCTACCACCTCCTGCAGCGCGATCGGCCCGGCGCGGCGCGCATGGCCAAAGGGTTGAGCGAGGCGCTCGCGGTCGTCCGCCACTGCGAGAAGTGCAACACGTTCACCGAGGACGAGGTGTGCGAGCTGTGTCGCTCGCCACGACGTGACAGCACGCTGTTGTGCGTGGTCGAGACGCCGGCCGACATGTTGATGATGGAGCAGGCGCAGTGCTACCGTGGGCAATACTTCGTGCTGATGGGGAGGTTGTCGCCGTTGGACGGTATCGGTCCGCGTGAGATCCACCTCGATCGCCTGGTTCGCCGTGCGGCCGACGGCGTCGTCAAGGAGGTCGTCCTTGCGACCAATTTCACGGTCGAAGGCGAAGCCACCGCTCATTACATCGGCGAGTTGGTGCGCGCGAAAGGCCTGAAGGTGAGCCGGATTGCGCGCGGCCTGCCCGTAGGCGGGGAGCTCGAGAACGTCGACAGCGGAACGCTGGCGCAAGCCGTGATCGAGCGCAGGGAAGTGTGATGTCCCGCGCTCAGGTCCAGTCACCTCATCGATTCAAATCACGGCGCCCCGCGCCGCGCCGCAACGTTCAGCAACAACGCGAGGTCGAGCACGACGAAGCGCCCGCGCTCGAAGCGGGACACGGGCCGCAGAAGATCCACAAAGTGTTGGCTGCTGCTGGGCTTGGGTCGCGCCGCGAGATGGAGGAGCTGATTCGCGCCGGCAAGGTCAAAGTGAACGGCGCCGTCGCCCTGGTCGGCATGCGTGTGCAAGACGGCGACGTGATCCGGGTCGGCAAACGGCAGGTCACGGTGCGGGACAGCTCCAAGCTGCCGCGCATCATCGTCTATCACAAGCCCGAGGGCGAGATCGTCAGCCACGACGATCCGCAGGGGCGGCCCAGTGTGTTCGAGAAGCTGCCGCCGATGCGGCGCGGCAAATGGCTCGCTGTCGGGCGGCTCGACTACAACACGTCGGGCCTGCTGATCTTCACGACGTCCGGCGAGTTGTGCAACCGCCTTATGCATCCGCGCTACGAAGTGGAGCGCGAGTACGCGGTGCGCATCATCGGCAAGCTGAACGACGACAACCTCAAGCAGCTCAAGAAAGGCGTGCGCCTCGAAGACGGCATGGCGCGCTTCGACGTCATCGAGGAGCGCGGCGGCCGCGGGCTCAACAACTGGTACCGCGTGGTGCTGCGGGAAGGCCGCAACCGGGTCGTGCGGCGGATGTTCGACGCGGCCGGCTTTCGCGTCAGTCGTTTGATGCGCGTGCGGTTCGGCATCGTTTCGCTGCCGTTCGGCCTGCGCCGCGGCGCCTGGCGGGAAGTGGACGAGGCGCAGACCAACACGCTGCTGGAATGGTCCGGTACGCTCGTGAACGGGCCGGACACGCCGGTCATCGAGTCATCGCCCGTGCGCGGGCCGGGCGGTCAACGGTCCAACGTGCAGCATTTCGACAGTGCGCGTCCGAGCACGGCGCGTCTCAACTCCGAGCGTTTCAGCAACGGGCGTCCCGGTTCACAGCGTCCAGGCTCGCCGCGAGCAAAGCCTCAGCACGCTGGTCCGCAGCGCGGGGCCCCCCAGCACTACAACTCGACTCGACAGGGCGCGAAGGGGGGCGGCTTCAGCCCGGCAGGTGGGCGCGCTCGACCAGGAAAACCGGATCGCCCCCGGCGTCCGTTTCGAGCCAAGTAAGCTCGAGGTCCGGGTAGGCGGCCGTCACTGCGTCGCGACCCGCGCCGACCTCAACGACAAGCACGCCGTTTCGCGCCAGCCGGGCCTTCGCTTCTTTCAGAATGCGGCGCACGATTGCCAAGCCATCGTCGCCGCCCGCGAGCGCCAGCGCCGGCTCGTGCCGGTACTCGGCCGGCAGCGCCTGCATCGCAGCCTGAGTGACATAGGGCGGATTGCTGACGATGACGTCATAGCGCGCGTCGCCCAAAGCTGAGAACAAGTCGGATTCAACGACACGCACGCGCTCTTCGAGACCGTAGTCTTTGACGTTGCGTAGCGCGACCTCGATCGCGCCGCGAGAGATATCGCCGGCATCGACTTTCGCCTGCGGGAACGCATGCGCAAGCAGGATCGCGAGGCAGCCGGAGCCGGTGCACAGATCCAGCGCGCGCGTAACGGCATCGGGGTCGGGGATCCAGGCGCCCAAGCCTTGCTCGAGGACGCCTGCGATGTGGGAGCGCGGCACGATCACGCGCTCGTCCACGTAGAAGCGAAATTCTCCGAGCCACGCTTCATGCGTGAGATACGCCGCCGGGATACGGTCGCGCACGCGGCGCTCCAACACGCTCAACACTTCGCTCGCTTCCGCCGGCAGGATCTGAGCATCCAGAAACGGCTCCAGATGGTCCGGCGGCAGATGCAGGGTGTGCAGGATCAGATAGGCCGCCTCGTCGTAGGCGTTTTCGGTGCCGTGGCCGAAAAACAGGCGAGCCTCGGTGAAGCGGCTGACTGCGAAGCGCAACAGGTCGCGGATGGTGCGTAATTGCCCAGCCGCTTCCGCTAAGAAATCACTCATGTGGCAACGCGCCGGCTCGCATCGTGCCGCTCGAGTCAGCTCGCCAGCAGCTGCTCGAGCATGCGCTGATAGATGCGGCTCAGCGCATCGATGTCCGGCAGCGCCACGTGCTCGTCGATCTTGTGGATCGACGCGTTGACCGGCCCGAGCTCGAGCAGCTGCGGGCAGATCGCAGCGATGAAACGGCCGTCGGACGTGCCGCCGGTCGTCGACAGCTCGGCCTCGACGCCGGTGACTTCGCGAATCGCGTTGGTCGCCGCGGCCACCAGCTTTCCGCGCGGTGTGAGAAACGGCATCCCGGATAGCGACCATTCCAGCCGGTAGTCGAGCCGGTGCGCGGTCAGCACCGCTTCGAGACGCTGCTTCAAGCTGTCGACTGTGCTGGCCGTGCCAAAGCGGAAGTTGAACAACACCGTCAGCTCGCCGGGGATCACGTTGGTCGCGCCGGTGCCGGCATGGATGTTGGAGATCTGCCACGTCGTCGGCGGGAAGTACTCGTTACCATCGTCCCAGCGTATGGCCGCCAGCTCGGCGAGCGCGGGTGCGGCCAGGTGGATGGGATTTTTCGCGAGATGCGGATAGGCGACGTGTCCCTGGGTGCCGGCGACCGCCAACGTGCCGGACAGGGAGCCACGGCGGCCGTTCTTGATCGTATCGCCGAGGCGCTCTACGCTGGTCGGCTCGCCGATGATGCAATAGTCGAGCAGCTCGCCGCGCGCCTTCAGTGCGTCGACGACGCGCGTCGTGCCGTCCACGGCTACGCCTTCTTCGTCGGCAGTGATCAGCAGCGCGATGGAGCCCGGATGCGACGGATGCGCGCTTACGTAACGCTCCACCGCCGTCACGAACGCCGAGATCGACGTCTTCATGTCGGCGGCGCCACGGCCGTACAGAAATCCGCCGCGCTGCGTCGGAATGAACGGATCGCTGCGCCACTGGTCCAGCGGCCCGGTGGGTACGACGTCGGTATGCCCGGCAAAGCAGACCACGGGTGCAGCGGTGCCGCGCCGGGCCCACAGATTCTGCACCTGACCGAAGCGCAGGCGCTCGATGCGAAAGCCGAGCGGAGCGAGCCGGCCGGCGAGAATCTCCTGGCAGCCGTCATCGTTGGGGGTGACCGAGCGCCGCGCGATCAGCTCGCGCGTGAGATCGAGCGTCGCGGAAGCACGGGTGTTTTGACCGGCGAGAGTTTTGGTATTCACGGCGGGTGACTAGCGAGTCGAGCGCCCAAACGAGCGGGCCAACCGCGATTATAGAGGACGGGACGGTCGACTGACTGCGTCGGTGGCGGGGGACTATCGCCAGCGTGCGCTGGCGGGGCCGTCACCCTCTCCCCTTGCGGGAGAGGGCAGGGTGAGCAACCGTGATTGTTGTCAAGCTAATTGGGAGGTCGGTTGCCAAGATTTGTTTTGCT
>Ga0207674_10011301_pt1 | contig 10033 bp, 8 predicted proteins | sample KBSCornC72_FD_184303 | JGI IMG/M metagenome (GOLD analysis project Ga0207674, IMG submission 184303) | Corn rhizosphere microbial communities from Kellogg Biological Station, Michigan, USA - KBS Corn C7-2 (SPAdes) (version 2) | ecosystem: Host-associated > Plants > Roots > Rhizosphere > Soil ... | reverse complement strand
TGAGTTCGTGATAGTGAGTTGCGAACAGCGTTTTTGCGCCGACCTGGTTGTGCAAATGTTCGACAATGCTCCAGGCGAGGCTGAGGCCGTCGAATGTGCTGGTTCCACGTCCAATCTCATCGAGGATCACAAGGCTGCGGGAGGTGGAATTATTAAGGATATTGGCGGTTTCGCACATTTCGACCATGAAGGTGGATTGACCTCGCGCGAGATCATCGCTGGCGCCGATGCGAGTGAAGATGCGATCCACGAGATCGATGCGAGCTTCGGCAGCGGGAATGAACGAACCGGCGTGGGCAAGAACAGTCAGTAACGCTGTCTGACGGATATAAGTGCTCTTGCCAGCCATGTTGGGTCCGGTGATGAGCGCGATTCGGGTCTCATTATCGAGATGCGTATCATTGGGGACGAAGCGCTCTTCACCGACGCCTTGCTCAAGGACTGGATGCCGGCCGTCGCGAATGTGGAGCACGCCTCCGTCGGCGATTTGAGGGCAAGAATAGTTTTGCAGACGGGCGATTTCGGCAAATCCGGCCAGAACGTCCAATTGTGAAAGGGCTGCGGCGGTGTTTTGAATTTCGGCCAGGTGGCCGAGCGTTTCTTCCCGGACCCGCTGGAAGAGTTCGTATTCGAGTTTCACGCTCCGCTCTTCTGCTCCGAGGATCTTGCCTTCCATTTCCTTCAACTCGGGAGTGATGAAGCGTTCGCCATTGGCGATAGTTTGCTTTCGGACATATTGGGCCGGGACTTTATCGAGATTGGCCTTCGTCACTTCGATGTAATAACCGAAGACCGAATTGAAGCGAACCTTGAGCGATTGGATGCCGGTGCGGATGATTTCGTCCTGTTGAAGTTTTGCGATCCAATCTTTGCCGCCGCGCATGGCGATGCGGAGTTCGTCGAGGGCCGAGTCAAATCCGTCGCGGATCAGCCCGCCTTCTTTAATGGCGAGAGGGGGTTCATCGACAATAGCGCGTTTCAGGACATCGACCAGGTCAGGAAGTTCGGCGAGTTGCGATTCGAGATCGTGGAGAAGCAGCGTGGGGTTTCCGAGCGATTTGTGATTGTCGGAATGTCGAGCAAGTTTGGGCAGATCTCGCAGATGATTATGATTCGGAACTGCCTTGCAAAGTTCGGCGAGGGTATTTTTCAGCGCCGGAATCTGTTCGAGGGCGAGCCTTAACGCGAGCAGATCGCGAGCGTTGCCGGTGCCTGCGCTCAAACGGCCAATCGTGCGTTCCAGATCGCGAACTTGAGTGAGTTGCGAACGAAGGGATTCGAGCGAGTATGTGTTTTCAAGAAAGGTTTGAATCGCTTCCTGACGCTGGCGAATCGGTTCTACCGAGGCGAGCGGTTGAGAGAGCCAATTGCGCAAGCGCCGGGCGCCCATGGGAGTAACGGTGCGGTTCATTGCACCAAAAAGCGAAGCAGTACGGGGCGCGTCGTGGTGAAGTGGTTCGAGAATTTCGAGATGGCGCAGCGTGGTGAAATCTAGCGCGAGAAAATCGTTTCGCTGATAAAAGGAGACACGGGTGAGATTGGCGGCGTCGCGACGAAGATGCTGAATGAGGTAATGCAGGACGCCGCCTGCAGCGCCGACAGCAGCCGTGCGGTCCTTTAACCCGAAACCGTCAAGCGCAGCGACTTTGAAATGGTCGCGGACGGTGAAGAGAGCGGTTTCGGGGGCGAAGACCCAATCGTCGTAGCCGTTGATGATCCAGCCGAAAGAGGTTTTGGTGGCTGTAGAGGAAGGAGAGGACGACCCCTCACCCCTGCCCCTCTCCCCATCGGATGGGGAGAGGGAAGAAATACTCACGCCATTGGCATCTGAATCGCCTATGGAGTTATTCGCACCGTTGCGCAGGAGATCGCGCAGAGCAACTGATTCACCCGGAAAAATGATTTCGGCGGGGCGAAGGCGCTGGAGTTCGGCGTGGAGCGCACCAGGATCTTCGATTTCGGTCGTAAGAAATTCGCCAGTGGTCAGGTCTGCGGCAGCGAGGCCGAAGATTTTGCCTGATTGATAAACTGCAGCGAGAAAATTGTTTCGTTCGGCAGTGAGCATCCGCTCGTCGAAATGCGTGCCAGGACTGAGGATTTGAGTGACTTCTCGTTTGACGAGTTGGCCAGGTTTGGCCTCTTCCACTTGATCGCAGATCGCGACTTTGCGTCCGGCCTTAAGAATTCGGCCGATATACGAATTCGCGGCATGAAAAGGGATGCCGCACATGGGAATGACGCCGCGTTTTGTGAGCGCGACGTTAAGCAGTTGAGCGCCAACCTGAGCGTCTTCAAAAAACAGTTCGTAAAAATCGCCGAGCCGGAAAAGCAGCAGCGCGTCCCTGGGCAGTTCGCTTTTGATGCGGCGATACTGCGCCATCATCGGAGTGAGTTGGGCGTCGCTGGCCATGACGCGAAAGATTACGTGGAAATGAGTGGAAGTGCGAAAGGAAATTTGTCGTTGGGTGACTGGCGATTTGTAATCGGTGATTGGTGTCGCCACGATCGCAGAATGAATGCGAGAAACCGTAAAACGGTCACCAATGGACGGGTAGGTTCCACCCAACTAAAGTTGGGTGTTAATGAGACGAACTGCGAATCGCATTTCTGTGAGATTGGAGCGCACGAGATGCAATCTCCCGAAGTTCCTTTTTTCTAAACGGTCGGTGTGGTCCATTAACGGCCTTTAGCAATTCGGTCTGAAGTTCAGGATCTTCTACTTCGGTATTTAATTTATTCGCGTCACCACTTGAATTCTGCCCGTGCATGTTATTTCCAATAAAACGTCAATATCTGAATATCACGTGGAGTATTACGGCCAAGGACAGCGACAAATTCGCGTTTGTAATTGTTGATTCTTGCTTCGATGTGGACTTCGAAAGCGCGGCTGCGGATGTCGCAGTATTGCTGGACCATTCGCGCGGCTTCCAAACCGAGATTGGGAACGCGATTGAAGAGGTAACCGGCATCGACGCTGCGGAACGGGCCGGTAAGGCCGGTGCCATCGTCGTCGCAGCCGCGGGCGGCGACAATCGCTTCGGCGCGCTGCGCATCAACCATCGGAATGATTTGAAGAGCCGCAGCGCTGGCGGTGTTGATGTTCAATTTGCCGGTGCCGAAGGGTGAGAAGATGTCCGCAAGGCCGGCGGTGTAGGTGGGCGGACCAGCAGAAGGGCCGAAGCGATTTTGTTTTTGCTGCCAGGCTGACGCGGGATGATTCGTGGAGTTCGGCCCCCAGTACATTTCCTGCGAAATGCCGCGTATCATCAGCAATTCCGAAATGTCATCGATTGGACCGTTTTTACAGTCGTAAGGAGGGTTCAGGCCATGATAGTAATCGCTCTCAGCGCCTTCAATGTGCTCGCGATCGTCGGTGTCAACCCAATCGAGGATAGCACCGACCACAGGAACGGACTCGCTGGGGTCCACGCCCATCGCTGACATTGCCTGATTAAGAACGGGTTCCTGGGCGACGTTGATGTTCCATTTGCTTTCGAGGTCGGTCATTTTCCAGGTGAAGCTGCCGTGACCGAGTTGAACTTCGCGCTGCACATCAGCGAGAGGGCCGTTAGTGGTGCATTGGCCGCCGGAACCGCCAGCCCAAACCTGGCAAAGACTGTCATAAGGTTCGGCGGGGCAGTTCATTTGTTGGGCGAGGATCCAGCGGCAGTACTCGACGCCGGAGCGCCCAAGCCATTCAAGTTCGGCCTCGTTGTTGGCATTGCGCGCAAGAGTAGTTTCGGTCTTGGTAAAGATGGCGAAACCGCCAGCAAGCACCGAAAGCACCAGGATGGAAATCATCACGATGATGAGCGCGATGCCGCGGCGCGATGCGTGGTGGTGTATGATGCGTGAAGGAAGTTTCATTGCATCCGTACTTTGCCTTGGCCGCCTGGATTACCGATTGCAGGGTTTCCGGTATTGAAGTTGCCCGGGGGTCCGTTTGTGCCGAATTGATTGGGATTCTGACCAGGGAATCCCATGGGCAATTGCCAACCGGGTTGCACCGCCATTGCTGGAATACTGATAATCCGCGTTATTTCCTCCTGCACTTGCTTCGAGTAAGCGCTGTCGGAAAGCTTGAGGGTGACCATCACCAACTTGGGGATTTGATTGGTCTGCGTCCATTCATCGGTCCAGTCATTAAGACGCGCATCCCAGAATTGGAGTTGGAATTCCTGAACATTTTTGGCGAGTACCAGCGGATGTTCCTTTTCGTCAACGTCCAGATCCATGAGGACCGGATTTTGGCGAAGAACAAGTTGCGGCGAGCTATCGGAACCTTTTTCAACAGTGAAGGTAAGGCGGCGGACGTCGAAATCGCCAAACTTGCCGCTGCGCGGAAACGATTTCGCCAGGCGCGCAACAAAGCTGAGAGAACCTTCACCTCCATTTTCGCCCACAAAGCTGTAGTAGTTCGCATTTTTCACGAAGGACTCAGCGGAGCCGAGAGAATCTTCGATGATGCGAATGGAAATCCGAGCGCGCTGGACTGAGGCGGCTGCGTCACCCGCGACTTTTCGAGCGCGAAGAATTGATGTCCAACTCGCGTAGATTGCTGTCAATACGAGAGCAAAGATGCTGATGGCCACCATGATCTCGAGCAACGTAAACGCGATGGAATCGTGATTAGTGACTGGTGATTGGTAATTGGCGGCAGGTGCGAGCCGCTGATGAGCGACTAACCCTGCAGTTTCGGCGGGGCACGGGGAGGCTGGCCTCACACGAGACTGAAGGTTTGTCGTAAAAATTTTCATCGCCTAGGATTGCTGAACGGGCTTCGATTGAGGCCGCTCGCGGATTCGGGTGAATAAATCCAAACACTCATTATATCCACGGGATTCTGCAACCCGCGCTTGCGAACAACGATATCGACCTGATAGAGCCCGTTCGTGGCGGCTTCCTGCGTGACTGTTTCCCAGGAATATTCGCGATATACATCGCCGAAATCCCCCGACATGACACCTTCCGTGAGTTTGTTGGTTTTGGAGAGTTGGGCGGCGACCATGCCGGCGTCGACTTCGATCTGACGAAGCGCGCGCGCGTTGCGAAGGCAGTTTGAGACCATCCCGAGGATCGCAAATACGGCAATGAAAAAGATGCCGCAGGCGATCATGACTTCGAGGAGCGTGAAAGCGGTGCCGGAGGACGAGCGAGTGTGGAGTGTAGAGGGGGAATCAGATGCGTGACGCGTGATGCGTGAACGATGTTCACCCGACGCTTGACACTCGACGCTCGGCACTCTCGTTCTCATTTGAACTTCGAAGGGTCCCTTTCCCAGGTTGGCAGTCCGGTCGTCGCTTCGAGGGACATTTTGAAATATTCGCCTTTCTCGGAGTGACAGATGACCGTCAGTTCGTCAGCAGTGCCATTTGGATAAAAGCGCACCCTGGCTTCTTCGGAATCTTTGTATTCGCTGAGGTTGACGTCAAGCATGTCCACGACCAGGTCGTCTGGAATTCGACCAGATTCGCCTGAATGCGCCGCTGGCGCGGGTGCGGCCTCCGCAGAAACTGCTTCGCTGTTAGCCGGAGCGGGATTGGCGGTGCCGCCGCTCACTTGGAAAGTGCGTTCCTTTGGGCGAAAGATAATTTCGGCCATGCTGCCTTGAAGAATGGCTTTGCGGCGGGCACTGCCGCAGACTTCTTCGAGTTGACGCATGGCTTCAGCGAGTGATTCTTTCCTCAAGTTACTACGGACAAACGGAATACTCATCAGCATGACGATTGCCATGATGGCAACGACGACCATGATCTCGATGAGGGTGAAGGCGGGCGAAGATGTGAGGCGTGATGCGTGATGCGTGACGCGCGAAGTCGAGCTCGTCAGTCGTTGTGACTTTAGACTTTGGACTTTAGACTTTGGACTAAGGATCATCGCGCGCCGATACTGGATGTAATCGCAAACATAGCTGAAAGGACGCTCAACAGCAGGAAACCTACACCACAAGCCATGATGATGATCATGGTGGGTTCGATCATGTTCGTCAGCACGCGCAAGGCGATGCTGAGTTCATTTTCGTAGGTATCGGCAATGTTCTTCAAAGCGCCGGGGACGTCGCCGGTCTCTTCGCCGATTTTGACCAGATCGACCATGAGTTGAGGAAAAATTTTGCTGCGCGCTAACGGTTGGGCGATGGTTTTGCCATCCGTCACCTCCTCGCGGGTTTTGGAGATGGCTTCTTTGATCATGACGTTCGGAATGATTTGTTCGGTGATTTTGAGAGCGGTCAGCACGGGGACACCGTTTTCGAGAAGAGTCGAAAGGGTGCGCGCGAATTGGCCGAACAGATTCAGCTTAATCACTTTGCCAAACAGCGGCATGTTCATTTTCCATTGGTCCAGTTTTTTTCGTCCTTCGGTTGAGCTCTGGAATCGCTTGAACAACGCGAAGAACAAAATGGCGACCGCAATCATTGCCCACCAATAGCCGGCGAAAAAGTGACTGATGCCGACCAGCAACTGTGTGACGAATGGCAGAGGCACGTTCATGCCCTGAAAAATGCTCATGAATTTCGGCAGCATGTAGGTCATGAAAAAGAACATGATGCAGACACCTACCACTGCTACAAACGCAGGGTAAATCAATGCGGAGGCGAACTTGGCCTGAACCTGCGCGAATCGTTCGAAATGGTCGGCCATACGGCGCAATACTTCGACCAATGCGCCACTGGATTCGCCGGCGCGAACCATGTTCACGTAAAGATCGGAGAAAATTCGCGGTTGCTTCACCATGGAGTCGGACAAACTGCGGCCTTCCATGACATCCTGCTTCAACTCTTTGCTGACGTCCGCTGAAATGCCCTTGGTTTCCAAATGGGTCATGCTGTTCAGCGCGACCGTGAGCGGCATGCCTGAATGCAGGAGATTTGCCAATTGTTGGGTGAACGTGGCGAGTTCCTGGAGTTTCGGTTTGCGTTTTTGGGTAAGTGCCGTCCGCAAGGCTGGCGGCAAGAGGGCCTTCCAATCCGTTTTCGCCCTTGCGCCGCGGTCGAGACTGACCACTACGCCCCCTTTTGCATTATCGACCGCGACCGGAAAAAGACCCAGGCGTTCAATTTGAATCAGGGCCGCCGAACGGTCGGCGACTTCGAGCATACCCTCAACAACTTCGCCAGTACGGCGGCGCGCTTTATAAGAAAACTGTGGCATAGACTAAGACTGCCTCTATTTAAACTCATATTTTAGCGAAAGGTTGCGGTATTCCAAGAGGCAAGTTGGCAAAAAAGGAAGCATTAAACCTGCCGTACAGCAGCTTCGAGTCCGGCTGCGGAGAATTTGTGGTGTCCAGATGCCGAACCGCAACTCAGTCTTTGGGAGTCGCAGTCGGAATGTTAATCGCTTCGTTGGCGCTACCACGGCGGTAACCCTGAAGATCGAGAGTCACATGTGCATAGCCGATTTTCTTGAAGGCATCGGCTATTTTGGTGGAATTGCCGTTCTCCAGAAATCGGGGCATTTCAGCGGGACCGACTTCAATTCGCGCGAGATTGATGGCAGGTTTTTTTTGGTTATCTAAGGATTGTCCGGTCAGTTCGTGATGCCGGACGCGCACGTCGAAGAAACCGAGATCGCGCAGCAGATTTTCCGCCTGCTCAATCATGGACAGTTTCTGTTCTGTGACGCGTTCGCCATAGGGAATGCGTGAACTGAGACAGGCCATTTGCGGCTTTTCAGCCGTCGGAAGGCCGAGTTGCGCCGAGATCTCGCGGATCTCGGCCTTAGTCAATCCAGCCTCTTTGAGCGGCGCGTGCACTTGAAACTCAGCGGCCGCTTGCGCGCCGGGCCGGTAATCGCCGACGTCCGATGCATTTTCGCCGTAAGCGATCACGGCAAAATGTTCTGCTTTTGCCAATGGAGCAAGCTCGGTAAAAAGCTCATGCTTGCAGAAATAGCAGCGATTATTCGGATTACTGAGATAGTTCGCGTTGTCGAACTCATGTGTACGGATTATTCGCACTGGAAAACCGAATTGCTTCCCGATTGCCAGCGCTTCTTCCAACTCGCGCCGTGGCAGGCTAGGTGAGTCCGCAATGGCAGCGAGCGATTTCTCTCCCAGAACTTCGCGAGCGGCATAGGCGAGAAGGACGGAATCGACCCCACCTGAATAGGCGACGAGGCACGAGCCGTAGCTGTGTAGCAGCTCTCGTAAGCGTTCGTATTTCTTCGATACCACGTTTCCAACGTGGCATGGCCAAGCGAAGTTGTCGAGATGAGATAGGGTGTTTACCCCACCCGATGGTCGAACATCCGACATTGAACATCGAACATCGAACTCCGAACATTGAACCTTGAACTTTGAAGATCGCAGGGTGAATGTCCTGTGGTATTTGACGAGCAGGCCGGAGCTAAGGCATTGAGCGCAGAAATTACAGAACGAGACCATGTAGAAAAGCGCGCGAACGCTTTCCTGAATCTCGGGCGCGAATTGAGCGCCGCCCGAACGCCCAAGGAAGCAGCCGCAATCATGCTGGAAGCGGCGGATGCGCTGTTTCAATGGGACGCATGCCTGTTCGATTTGATTGGGGCGGACCAAAAGACCGTTCACACAGTCATTTGCATGGATACCATTCGTGGCAAGCGCGTGGAAATTTCGCCCGATGCTTTGTCCGGTAAGTTGAGCCCGCTGGCGATCCGCGCATTGGAGGGAGGGCAACTGATATCACGTGAGGCGGAAGGTCCAGTTGGTCCGGAGCATATCCCTTTCGGCGACAAATCGCACTCTTCGGCCTCGATCATGTATGTCCCGATTCGGAAGGACGAAAAAGCACTGGGATTTCTTTCACTCCAGAGCTATACGCCGGATGCTTACACCCGCGAAGATTTGAACACACTCGAAGCGCTGGCCGATCATTGCGGAGGCGCACTCGAGCGAATCCGCGCCGAGCAGGAAAATGAACGATTAAACCAGGAATTGCGGCTGCGCCTCGAGGAACTGCAGGGCGTGAACGACGATTTGGAACGGCGGGTCAAGGAACGAACCGCCCAACTTGAGGCGATTAACAAAGAGCTTGAGGCGTTCTCTTATTCGGTCTCGCACGACTTGCGCGCGCCTTTGCGCAGCATTCGGGGCTTCAGCGAAGTTCTGCTCGAACGTTATTGCAAGCAACTCGACCCGACGGGCCAGGAATTTCTACGGCGCGCCTGCCAATCAAGCCAGCAAATGGAGACGCTCATCGAAGACCTGCTCAAATTGTCGCGCGTGAGCCGCAGCGAATTGCAGCGCCAGCAGGTCAATTTGAGCGGGATGGCCGAATCGATCGCCGCCGAGTTGAAAAAATCCGATCCGCAACGCGACGTGAAGTTCATCATCGAATCCGGGCTTGAGGCGCGCGGCGACGAACGACTCCTGCATGTGGCGCTCGACAACCTGTTGCGTAACGCGTGGAAATTCACCAGCAAACTGCCTCACGCCAAAATCGAGGTCGGATCTTCGGAAGGTCCGCCAGCGGCATTTTTTGTGCGCGACAATGGCGCGGGCTTTGACATGACCTATTCGAACCGATTGTTCGGCGTTTTCCAGAGGCTGCATACTGTCAGCGAATTTCCGGGTACGGGAGTCGGGCTTGCAACCGTTCAGCGAATTATTAATCGCCATGGCGGTCGCGTTTGGGCAACCGCAGAAGTCAATCGCGGCGCGACATTTTATTTTACACTTCCGGCAAACGAGTATTCGCCTCACAATTCACCATCTGCTTCCACCGCGAAGACGCCACAGCCTGAAGCGGACCATCGAAGCCCGTGATCGGGCTGGCAGGCCGCCAATGCCAATTGAAAAATGAAAATCGCAAATTTCAAATTGCAAACTTAAGAAATGGATCGGACAGGACCCACAAAACAAAAGCTTATCGTTTTTTGATGGTCCAACGTTTTAACGAGTCTCGTGAGCACGCCGTTGCAAGTTTTGATCGTCGAGGATTCGGAGAATGATGCTCTGCTGCTTCAGATCGAGCTGCAGCGTGCCGGTTACGATCCGGTGTGCCATCGCGTCGATACCGCAGCGGCCATGAGCGCGGCGCTGGCGCGCCAACGTT
>Ga0207674_10011299_pt1 | contig 10035 bp, 11 predicted proteins | sample KBSCornC72_FD_184303 | JGI IMG/M metagenome (GOLD analysis project Ga0207674, IMG submission 184303) | Corn rhizosphere microbial communities from Kellogg Biological Station, Michigan, USA - KBS Corn C7-2 (SPAdes) (version 2) | ecosystem: Host-associated > Plants > Roots > Rhizosphere > Soil ... | reverse complement strand
CGGCCTCACCGCCCTCGCCGCCAAGGCCGCCCTGCAGCGGCGAGCCGGAGCAGGCCTATAAGCCCCACCCCGCGCCCACGGGCGCCGCGCCGGCGCTGCCCGCGCCGCAGATCGCGACAAGGCCGATCAGGGCGGGCGATGCGTATACCGTCTGGGGCGCGAGCCATCACCTCCGGAGCCGCGTCCACCGCGAGGATGTCGTTGAAGCGCGTGATCGACCAGTAAGCGCCGTACTGACTGTCCCGACAGAAATGCACCGGCGCTTCGGCGCGCAGGCGCTCGAAGTACGGTCCGACCAGATCGGCCTTGAACAGTTCGGGGTTAGCGACGTTCAGTTCGTCGAGTGGGATCGCGTACGGGTCGATCGTCGGATCGACCGGATCGCGGCGCCGCCGCCGGCTGCGATACGTGACGCCGACATATTCGGCGGCTTTCTCCCGATACGGCAGATACGCGTCGCGCGGATGCTTCATCTCTGACCCCTTACGTCGTAGTGCGGATATTACGGTATCCGTGAACCGTCAGGCGCCCAGTGCGTCGATCTCGTCCACCAGTTTCGCGCGCGCGCGCTGTTCCTGCTGGCGGTTGTCGTATCCGCGGTACGTGCACTCGATGATCATGATCAGCCACAGATACGCGTTGTAGAGCGCACGGCGGGTGCGCGCATCCGGCCCGGCGAGCAGATCGACGCCGTAACCTTCCCGCACGGCCGGGTTCACGCCGAACGCGCCGAAGTTGATTTCCATCAGCGGATCGCCCCACAGCGCGCGTTCGCAATCGAGTATGCCGGTGATCATTTTCGTTTCGGGGTCGACGAAAATGTTGCCGTCCCACAGATCCCAATGCACCAGCGCAGGCGCGGCGACCTGCTCCAGGCACGCGAAGTGGGCGGCGAGGCGCGCGTCGATTTCCGCGTACGGCAGCGGCAGCTCGACGCCGGCGTCGCGTCCATCCTGCAGAACGTGACCGAGCATCGTGTCGAACGCCTCGCGCCACGTTGGGCGCTGGTGCTTGCTTTGCGCGAAGTAGCCGTACGCGCGCCCCTCAATGGAGTTGATTTGTCGCAGGTATTGGCCAGTACGGAAGTCGATGGCGTGCCGGTCGTTGGCGGACAGCGAGCGGCGTAACTTGAACAGACTGACGCCCGGGACGTACGACATCAGGTAGTAGTCGTTGTCGATGAGTCGTCGCGACGTGTCGTAGGCGAACACTTCCGGCACCGGAACCTCGGTACGTGCGCGCAGCAACCGGAGCACTTCGACTTCGGCACGCATGATGCCCTTCTCGTAACGCAGCACCTTGACCGCGTCGGTCGGCGCCACCTTCAAGACGGTTTTCAGGCCGCTGGCCAACTCGATCAGATACGCCGCGTTGTACATGCCGTCCGTGAGTTCGGTGTATGCGCTCATCGTGCGCTGCGTTCCGAGGTGTGCGTCGACGACGGCTTGCGCGATTTCGCGGGACACGCGGGTTTTGGAGAGCGCAAACGGCATGACTGATCAACTCGTGGATCGCGGCAACCGGGCATCCCGCACGCGGAGTATCGCGGCAGCGCGCGCCGAGGCAAAGTCGTGCCGATTTCTCATTCGTGCTTGAACGGCGCGGGCGGCTGCGTCAGATTGCGGTTCATCACCCATTCGAACGAAGGACCATCATGAGCCACGATCTGATCATTTCCGGCGGCACCGTCATCGACGGCAGCGGCGCGCCGGCCGTGCGCGCCGACGTCGCGGTCGATGCCGGCCGCATCAGCCGCATCGGCGATCTCGGCGGCGTCGCCGCGGCGAAGACCATCGACGCGACCGGCAAGCTGGTGACGCCGGGGTTCGTCGACCTGCACACCCACTATGACGGCCAGGCGATCTGGTCCGACCGGATCAACCCCTCGTCCGCCCACGGGGTGACGACGGTGGTGATGGGCAACTGCGGCGTGGGCTTCGCGCCGGTGAAGGTGGCGGACCGCCAGCGCCTGATCGAACTGATGGAAGGCGTCGAGGACATTCCCGGCGCCGCGCTCGACGAGGGCCTGAACTGGTCCTGGGAATCGTTCGGCCAGTATCTCGACGCGCTTGAGGCGCGGCCGCGCGACATGGACCTCGGCGCCCAACTCCCGCACGGCGCGCTGCGCGTGTTCGTGATGGGCGAGCGAGCGGCGAAGCTCGAGGAGGCGACACCGGACGAGGTCGCGCAAATGCGCGCGCTCACGACCGAGGCAATGCGTGCCGGCGCCCTGGGCTTCTCGACCTCGCGCACGCTCAACCACCGCACCGTGAAGGGTGACCCGACGCCGTCGCTGCGCGCCTCCGAATCAGAGCTTTTAGGCATCGCGCTCGGCATGAAGGATGCGGGGCAGGGCGTGATCGAGTTCATCTCCGATTTCAACACGCCCGATCCCGAGAGCGAGTTCGCGATGCTGGAACGCCTGCTCTCGGCGAGCGGCCGGCCGTTCTCGGTGTCGCTGGCGCAGCGCCACTCCCGGCCCGAAGGCTGGCGACGCCTGCTGGGGCTGGTCGAAGGGCTGGCGGCCAAAGGCCATTCGGCCAAGGCGCAAGTGGCGCCGCGGCCGATCGGTGTGCTGCAGGGCCTGCAGGCGAGCCGCATCCCGTTCTCGATGTGCCGGTCCTACAAGGCGATCGCGCACAAGACGGTCGCCGAGCGGCTCGCGATCATGCGCGACCCGGCCTTCCGCGCGAAGCTTCTGGAAGAATCGCACGAACCGCTGCGTTCCGACATGGCGGCGCGTCTCGTCGACTACGACCGCATGTTCCCGCTGGGCGATCCGCCGGACTACGAGCCGCTGCAGGACAGCTCGCTCGGGGCCCGAGCCCGCCGCGAGGGCCGAGATCCCCGCGAGATCGTCTACGACTATCTGATCGAAGGCGAGGGCAAGAACTTCATCTTCGCGCCGTTCGCCAACTACGCGGCCTACAATCTCGACTGCTGCAGCGAGATGATGCAAAGCCCACACACGCTGATCGGGCTGGGCGACGGCGGCGCACATGTCGGCCTGATCTCCGACGGCTCCTATCCGACCTACCTGCTGTCCCACTGGGCGCGCGATCGCAAGACGGGCCGGCTCGACCTGTCCTGGCTCGTGAAGCGCCATACGCTCGACAACGCCCGCGCCGTCGGCCTCAACGACCGCGGCCGGATCGCGGAAGGTTGCAAGGCCGATCTCAACGTCATCGACTTCGACAAATTGCGTGTCGAGGCACCTGTCATGAAGTGGGACCTGCCGGCAGGCGGCAAGCGCCTGCTGCAGCGCGCGAAAGGTTACCGCGCCACGATCGTGTCCGGCTGCGTCACCTATCGCGACGGCGAGCCGACCGGTGCGCTGCCGGGCAAGCTGGTGCGCGGGCCGCAGTACGCGGCGTGACGGCCAACTGGCCGGCGTTTATCCGTCGACCGGTTTGGCGGCGACCGCATGCCCCTCGAACTGGGGCAGGTCGTCGGTGATGGTGAACCACGGCGCCTTGGAGGCGACGAAGATGTGTTTCGTCGGGCGGATGGTCGGGGCGTCGACCAGGGTTCCCATGGCGACGTGAACGAAGGCGCCATCGCGCACGACCGAGTAGAGCAGCGAGCCGCACAATCTGCAGTGCGTGTTGTTGCTATCCGCTTCGCCGAAGATCTGGAGTTTGTCCTGGCCCTCGGTGACAACAAGCTTGGCGCGCTCGATGCCGGCGAACGGTTTGAAGGCCGAACCGGTCGTTCGTCGGCAGTCCGAGCAATGGCAGTTCATGGCGTAGAGGAATTCGTCAGCCACGGCATAGCAGACGGTGCCGCAGTAGCACTTCCCGCCGAGCGTGCGGCTGCCTGTTCTCTCCAGCTTCGCCATGGCGCCTAGTGTAGCGCGACGGGCAGGGATTCCAATCCGCGCAGGGTGAAGGTCGGCCGCCGCGAGGGCGTGCCGGCGAGCTCGATTGTGTCAAAGCGGTAGAGCAGGGTTTTAAAGGCGAGCTCGCCTTCCATGCGTGCCAGTGCCGCGCCGAGGCAATGATGGATGCCGCCGCCGAAGGAGACATGCTTGCGGGCATCGCGCGTGACATCAAGGCGATGCGGATCAGCGAAAGCGGCAGGGTCGCGGTTGGCCGCGCCCAGCACCAGCATGATCTCGTCGCCAGCCTTTACCGGACAGCCGACGACAGTCATATCTTCGACCACCACGCGCTGGGAGATCTGCACCGGACCATCGAAGCGCAGCATCTCGTCGACTGCAGGGCCAGCAAGCTCCGGCGAGCGGCGCAAGAGGGCCAGTTGCTCCGGCGCGCGCAGGAGCGCCAGCGTGCCGTTGCCGATCAGGTTCACCGTCGTTTCATGGCCCGCGACCAGCAGGAGCTGGGCAAGTGCCACGATCTGGCGCGGCGAGATGCGGTCGCCATCGGCCTCCACGGCGGCCAGCGCCGATAGAAGGTCGTCGCCCGGATTTTTACGCCGCGCCGCAAGCAGGTCGCCAAGGTAGGTTTGCAGCCCCTGGCGCGCCGCGATGATGGCGGCTTCGATCTCCGGGCTGCGCAGGATGGTTGGATCGACCGAGCGCGCGATGCCGCGCGACCAGGCCGTGAAGGTCGCCTCGTCCTCGGGCGGGACGCCCAGGAGAGCGCAAATGACCCGCACCGGCAGGGGATAGGCGAAGGCCTTGATCAAATCGACGGTACCGGATTGTCGCGCCATCTCGTCGACAAGCTCGGTGGCGATCGCCTGCGTCGTCGCCCGCAGGTCCTCGATGCGCCGTGGCGTGAAGGCGCGGGCCACGAGGCCGCGCAGACGCGTGTGTTCCGGAGGGTCCATGAAGAGGAGGCTGCGGGTGCGGTTGGGGTCTTCTTCTGTCCGCCCGGCTTCGGTGGCGGCGTGGTCTTCGTTGGTCGAGAGCCTGGGATGACGCAGCAGGGTCGTCACATCGGCATGGCCCAATGCGAACCAGATCGTGTCGGCCACGGGCAGAAGCGGCGAGGGCCCGCGGAAGCGCTCGTAGTAGGGATAGGGATCTTCGCGGAAAGCCGGCGACATGGCCTCGAGGAAGAAACGGTCAACCAGGCTTGGAGCGGTCGCTGCATCGGACATGGCACCCTCATGCAATTCGATACAATTATGTATCGAGTTGTAATGTGCTAAAGAACCGCGCATGTCAAGGGTGCGCACGCGTCCGACGCGGGACGATACGAAGGAGAGGCTGTTCGAAGCGGCGGCCGAGGTGTTCGAGGAACGCGGCATTGGCGCCGCCAGCATCGAAACGATCGCCGCTGCCGCCGGCTTCACGCGCGGCGCCTTCTATTCCAACTTCAACAGCAAGGACGACCTGATCGTCGCCATGCTGGAGGACCACGTCGAGCGCTCGATCGCTTATCATCGCGAGCTCCTGGCGCGTCACCGCACGCCGGACGACTACGTTGCCGCGCTGCGTGCTACGGAGCGTAGCCGGCACGATCCGCTAGGTCGTGCGCCGCTCCTGCATATGGAACTGATCCTCTATGTCGCGCGGGCGGAGAAACGTCGGCCCGAACTGGCCAAGCGTCTGCGGGCACGCCGCAAGCTCGTTGCCGACATCGTTTCCTCGACCATGCTGGCGGCTGGAAAGGTCGTGGCCGATCCTTCCTGGGCGAGCTCCATGTTGCTGGCGCTGGAGGACGGCTTCCGTCTCCATCGGCTGATCGATCCTGAGTCGACGCCGGCCGACAGCTTCTTCCGCGCCGTGAATGACCTGCGCAAGCTTTCGGATTGACCGCGCTATCGGACGAGGATCGCGGCGGCCAACGCTGCGGCTGAGAAACCGGCGGTAAAGGCCGCCCATTCCTTGTGCGTCAGCCACATGACCACGACCGCTGCGATGCAACCGATGACGCCCGGCCAGCTGCTTTCGAAACAAGCCGCCGCTACGAACGCCACGAACAGATTGCCCGGCGCCAGGCGGAAGAATCTCGCGACGACACCGTCCTCGCGCATCAGGCCCGCCGCGAGAAAGCCGCCTGCCCGCAACGCGTAGCTCACAAAGCCCAGAGCGGCGATCGCGGCAAGGATGCGCCAGTCAGACATCGTCCCCTCGGGCCATGCTTGCGGCGGTTCCGATGGCGCCGCCGACCAGCATTGCCCAGCTGGGCGCGACCAACCAGGACACGAGAACGGCAACGGTCGCCGAGAGACCCCAGGGTAGGATTGACTGGCGGCCATGCCATTGAATAGGCAGCAAGGTCGCCACGAAGACGGCGGGCAGCAAAGCTGCGGCGACGGCAAGCGGTCCGTCCATGCTCACTGGCATGCCATAACCTAGAGCGGTTCCCCCCATCCAACCAATGGCCATCGGCACGCTCGCGCCGAGAAGGTAGCCGGCGTCGGGGCCGTTGCGCTTCGCATCGGCGGTCGTCATTAGCCAAGACGCATCGGCAAGCAGGAACAGGACGGGCAGCATGATCCGCTTCCTGAGTTTGCCGAAGAGTTGGTGGAGATGGGCGCCTATCAGCAGGTATCGGGCGTTGGTCGCAATGCAGGCGAGGATCATCGGGATCACGGGAGGCACTGGCGCCCACATGCCGAGGGTCACGGCTTGGGCGGTGCCGGAATAAACGACGACGCTGAAGAGCGCGGACGGGATGAATCCCAGGCCGATACTGCGATAGGCTACCCCCATGACCATGCCGGCCATGCCGTTGCTGAGAATGAAGGGCAACGCTTCCAGGACCCCGCGCCAAAAGGCGGCGCGCGTGAAGCGGGGCTTAGAATCCGCGGCCACATCAAGCATAATGGTCATGGGCATTAGATAAACCTAACCGGGACACCCATGTCAAGAGATCCGCAGCGAGCGGCCTCACAGTTTTTCGGCGGTCGCGCCTGTCTCGACTTCGCCAATACGGTCGACTGGCGAACCTCCGACAATCCGCAGGAGCTCATCCCGGATTATCCGGCCTTCCTTGCGTGGAGCGTCCGCCGCGGCACGATGTCATCGCGCGCGACGGCGAGGCTCAAGTCTCTTGCTGACGCTGATCCTGTTGCAACGGCCAGGACGATGGACGGTGTGCTGTCGTTGCGCGCCGAAATCTCGAAAATCGCCGACGCGCTACGGGACCATCGCGCAGCAGATCTCACCGTCGTCAATGCGATGATCGGGCAAACGCCGCCGCAGCCACCGCTCTTGAAACGTGAATCCGCTTATCTTCACGACTTGCGTGGAGACGATCTGACGGAACCCCTTTGGCCCTTGCTCTGGTCGTTGACTTCGGTTCTCACATCGACGGACGCGACGCGGATCGGATGCTGCCAGGCCACAGGCTGCGGTTGGTTCTACGTCGACGAAAGCCCCAATCGCACGCGCTTGTGGTGTTCGAGCGAAGTCTGCGGAAATCGCGAAAGAGTCCGCCGCGCGTACGCCAGGCGCAACAAGGGAAAGCCGCAACGAAAGCGGGCGGCTAGTCGCCCTTGATGTCGTTGTCCTTGATCACCTTGAACCAGCGTTCCTGCTCGCTCTTCTGGTAGGCGGCGAAGTCCTCCGGTGAGGTGGTCAGGATCTCCATGTTGAACTGCTCGACGAATTTCTGCGTGACATCCGGCGAGCGCACGGCCTTCGTGATCTCGGCATGCATGCGATCAACGATCGGCCGGGGTGTACCCGCAGGCGCATAGACGCCCCACCAGGCGTAGGAGGGGAAGGCCTTGATGCCTTGCTCGGCGAGCGTCAGCGTCTCGGGCAGAGCTGGGGTGCGCGCTTCGCCGGTGACGGCGATCGCCCGCACCTTGTTGGCCCGTATGTGCGGGCTGAAGGAGGCGAGACTGCCGATTCCAATATCAGTGACGCCCGCTAGGATATCCTGGTTGAGCGGCCCGCCGCCCTTGTAGGGGATCAGATTGAGGTCGACGTCGTTCTCTTTCTTGACGAGCGTCATGAGGACCAGCGCCTGGCTCGCCCCGAGAACGCCCATGTTGACCTTGCCCGGCCGCTTCTTCGCGTCAGCTACCGCTTCGGCGAAGGTCTTGTAGGGCCGGTCGGGGTGCGCGCAGATCACCTGCGGCGTGCGTCCGATCTCCATGACGTTCATGAGCTCGGAGTCTTTGTAGGGAAGGGCTGGCGCAAAAGCCGGATTGAGGATGTGGCTGTCGAAAGTGATCATCCAGGTCTGGCCGTCAGGCGCCGATTTGGCCGCCACCGCCGAGCCGACGGCGCCGGTGCCTCCTGGCTTGTTGTCGATGATAACGTTCCAGCCGGCGGTTTCGATCAGCTTGTTCTCGATGATGCGCGCGACCGGATCGGTGGAGCCTCCCGGCGGGAAGGGGACGATGATGCGGACCTGCCCTTTGGGCCAGTCGCCCTGGGCGCGCGCAGGCGTCGATGCTCCAAACGTCGCCGCCAGGCCACCAGCCAGGACAGAGCGACGATGAATTGCAGTCAATGGGTGCCTCCCTGATCAAGTCTTGTTGGCGACACCCTATCACTCCCCGGCAAGGATTGCCGTCCAGATACCGATCGATTTTTGCCAAGGCCTGCGCGACCCGCTATTGAGCGCGCACCATGCGTACCATTTTCGCAGTTTTGGCCGGGCTGCTTGCACTCCTTCAACCAGCATGGGCGGATCGGCTCGATGCCACGCCGCGCATCGCGGTGATGTCCGCCTACGAGCCAGAATGGAAGGCGTTGAAGGCCAGTCTCGACGAGCCAGTGAGCTACGATGTCAACGGCGTGGAGTTCGTCACAGGAACGCTCTCCAATCGCAAGGTCGTGCTGTTCCTGAGCGGCATCAGCATGGTGAACGCCACCATGAACGTCCAGCTTGCGCTCGATCGTTTCGATATTACGGGCATTGTCGTCAGCGGCATTGCCGGGGGTGTCGATCCGAGCCTGCGCATCGGCGATGTCACGGTGGTGGAGCGGTGGGGGCAGTACCTGGAGGCGGTGTTCGCGCGCGAGACCGACGGCAAGTTCCAGCCGCCGCCGTGGGAAAAGACACCCTATCCCAACTTCGGCATGATCTTTCCGACCGACGTCTGGGTGACCCGAACCGGAAAGCGGCCCGAGCAACGCTTCTGGTTCGAGGTCGATCCCGCCATGCTGGCCGCTGCCGCCAAGATCGGCGCTATAGACCTCAAGCGCTGCACGGCTACAAAAGCCTGCCTTGACCATACGCCGCATCTGGTCGTTGGGGGCAACGGCGTGTCGGGCCAGGTTTTTGTCGATAACGCAAAGTTCCGGGAGTACGTGTTCGAAACCTTCAAGGCGCATGTCTTGGACATGGAGAGCGCGGCGGTCGCGATGGTCGCCTACGCTAACGGCGTGCCGTTCATCGTTTTTCGCAGCCTGTCGGACCTTGCCGGCGGCGGCGAAGGTGCCAATGAGCTGCGCACCTTCTTCCAGCTGGCGTCAGACAATTCCGCCGCCGTCGTGCGGCAATTCCTGGCGTTGTGGACGCCGCCCCGATGAGACCCGGTCCGTGACATCGATCTTTTTGCCAAGGCCGGCCCGGCGGGCTATCTAGCGCGGCATGTCGCTCATCAAAGGTGAAACCGGCGATTGGGAGATCGTGCTGGGGCTGGAAGTCCATGCCCAGGTGATCTCCGACGCCAAGCTCTTCTCCGGCGCGCCGACAGCGTTCGGCGCCGATCCCAATACGCAGGTGTCCCTGGTCGATGCCGCCATGCCCGGCATGCTACCGGTAATCAACGCGCATTGCGTGGAGCAGGCCGTGCGGACCGGCCTAGGGCTGAACGCCAAGATCAACCTGCGCTCGGTGTTCGACCGCAAGAACTACTTCTTTCCCGACCTGCCGGCCGGCTACCAGATTTCGCAGTACAAGGACCCGATCGTCGGCGAAGGCGAGGTCGAAATCGACCTCGAGGACGGCACAACCCGCAAGATCGGCATCGAGCGCCTGCATCTGGAGCAGGACGCCGGCAAGAGCATGCATGATCAGCATGCGACGCAGACCTATGTAGACCTCAACCGCTCGGGCGTGGCGCTGATGGAGATCGTCAGCAGGCCCGACATACGCTCGGCCGACGAGGCGGCGGCTTATCTCACCAAGCTGCGCTCGATCGTGCGCTATCTCGGCACCT
>Ga0207674_10011297_pt1 | contig 10035 bp, 10 predicted proteins | sample KBSCornC72_FD_184303 | JGI IMG/M metagenome (GOLD analysis project Ga0207674, IMG submission 184303) | Corn rhizosphere microbial communities from Kellogg Biological Station, Michigan, USA - KBS Corn C7-2 (SPAdes) (version 2) | ecosystem: Host-associated > Plants > Roots > Rhizosphere > Soil ... | reverse complement strand
GAATATTTTAAAAACGGACCCCATGGAGATATATCGCAGCAAAGAGGCGCGTCAGTTCAGAGAGGCCCATCGCCTCGGCCGCGACCTGCCTATGCAATGCCGCAATTGTATCGATGCGTACGGGTTGATGTGCAGCAATCGCATTCATCACACGGCGTAATGACGATAGCAAAGATCTTATATAAGAATATGTACTGGAAAGCGCTGCTGGCAGCTCTTTCTTTTTTCACCAATCTCTTTTTGGTCAATGTGTTCGGGGCCTCCATTTCCGCTGAGTACTACTCTTTTATATATTTCCTTTCACTTCTCTCCACCTTTTTCACCTTTGGGCTCGATATCAGTCTCAACTATTTTCTTTCACGCCGGGAACTGTTGTTTACAACAGCATGCAGGGTTGTTGCCGGAGTGACTATTCTTTCCCTGGCCATCACCCTTCCCTTGCTGGCGCTGACCTTCCCTTTGTTTAGCCATCCTCATATCCCAATGGCAAAATGGCTTCTTTTTTCGGCTTTACATATATCCGGAACCCTGCTGACCGGCTTGTCAGGCACTATCTTTACTGCATATGGTCGCAGTTGGCAGGCAACCCGCTATATATTTGCCGTCAATATCCTATTGATCGGCCTGCTTTTTTTTACATCCCTGTTCTTCCAGGGGTCCCGGCTGTTGGAGAATCTTTTCCTGCTTTTATTTTCTTTTTCATTTCTGCAGGGAGCCCTGCTTTTTATACTGGCTGCTATATCTTATGGAGGCAGGCGAGTGGAAGCTGTATCCCGGGAAGTCCATATCCCTCTCATCCTCCGGTATTCCTTTAAGGCGTTTATCATCAATTTTATATTCTTTTTGGGCGCCAGGCTGAGCATCTACCTGCTGCCTTACTTTGTAGACGCGCATGAGCTGGGTAATTATATCCAGACATACAAGCTGGTAGAATACATCGGCCTGGCGGCGTCCTTTTTATATTATCCCTTTATGGCGTGGGTGGCGGGCGCGCAGGAGGGAGAGAAAAAGGAAAGAGCGCTTTTATTGCTTATTCGTATCTCGCATACCGGGATACTTATTTTTTGCATGGGTGTCCTTCTATGTGGAAAAATGCTTTTCCCTCTGGTGTATGGCCGCTCGTTCGGAAGCATGTATGGTATATCCCTCTTCTTTATGCCGGGCCTCTTCCCTGTTTTTTCATCTACTTTTTTTACGGCTTACTTCTATGGCGTTCACCGGCTGACGAATAACTTTATCAGCGGCTGCGTACAGCTGGTCCTATCCATAGCCCTGTTCTTCCCCTTGACCGCTGCCCTGGGCGTATGGGGTGCGGCGCTGGCATTCAGCATAGCAAGCCTGGGCTCTATGGCATATGACTGTATCGTCTTCCGGCAAATGGTTCCCTACAGGCCGACGGACATACTGTTCATGCGGGCCAGCGATTGGAAACATATCAGGATCTTTGTTCTGCAAATATTTAAATTTGATGTGAAATAAAGACCAGCATGCATATCCGCAGATTTTTAAAAACAAGACTGAAAAATGTACTGAATGGACTCGGGTATGAGATCCGTGCGCTCAATAGACTACGTGCGCCGGATGCCATCGTCTACAATACGGCTGAATACGCCGATCGTTTTTATAGCAACCGGTCGCTGGTAAACAAATACCGGAAAGAGAGCGTGTCCCAGCATTTGCAAAACCTTCGCATTTTGCTGGACGAAGAAAATATACGCCTTTATAAGGACATGGCCATCCTGGATGCCAGCTGTGGCACAGGCGACTGTTTGAAAATGCTATGGGATGAATTCGGCTGCCGGCATCTCACCGGCACGGATATTTCCGGGGCAGCGCTGGCCATTACCCGGGAGATATGCCCCCAGGCTGAATTGCATGAGCTGGACCTGGAAAAGCAAAAACTGCCCGGGGATTTCGATCTCGTCCTTTGCCAGCAGGTGCTTGAACATCTCGTAGAACCTGAGACAGCGCTCCAAAATCTAACTGCCATGCTGCGCCCTGGAGGTGTTCTTGTGATCACGGTGCCGGACGGCAGGCTGGACGATTTTGCCGGACATGTCCATTTTTGGGGCAGCGACAGTCTACCCATTTTTCTTCGCAAAGAATTACCCGAATGCAATATCAGGACAGGACATCTGCAGGATGAAGTTTCCTTATTTGCCATCATCACTGACCCTCGTGCCTGACAAAGGCAAAAGTGTCAGATTCAGGATCAGCAGCTCATAAAAAAAGACATCGATGAACAAAATGTTCACGGTATGGAACAGGATGGGTATCCAGAATAGCCACCGGTCGCATCTTTTGGTAAAAAATCCGATGCTCATGCACCCCTGCAAAAGGATCATCGTCAGAAAACCCAGATAGGCCACCAGAGGATGAGTGATGACCCAGGCATAGAGCCCGGTGAACAGGCTGTCGGGATGCTGCACCATGAACAATGCCTGGTTTGTCTTGATGAACTCCGCTCCATTGGGAAGGAAGAAGAGGCTGTGTGTAAGCAAAGCCTTGTGGACAAAGGCGTCTGCGAATATATACAGGTAGAAATAGCGGACCCCTTCCCACATCAGCCTGAATTTTCTTTCCTTCCGAACGAGGAACGCATAAGGCAATACCATCACCCCGATGATGGAGACATTATGATGATGGCTGTAGCTGTTGTAGGTCAGCCCGTAAAGCGTCCAGCCAATAGCGCAGCATAGAACGGCCCATCTGTGCCGGCCCGCAGTAGTCCAGCAGTACAGCGTGAGGCATAACAACGACGAGTCGAAGATCCAGGCAACAACCTTATTGTCTGCCAGCAGCCGGGGGACACCGGTGAAATGGTATAACCAGTATGTATAATCGAAATCGGTTTCGTATAGTACGGGCTGCTGCATCTGATGGACCAGCGAATGGGTCAGCAGGCGATAAACAAGGATGAAAAAGGCAAACCCGAATGTCCATCGGGCCGCGCCGTCCCTATTTAGTATGGGGAGACTCCAGCTCATAGAGTATTTTACGGTAATCCGCCACGGGTAAATTTTGTTTGTCGTAATGAACATGCAGCTGGTAGACGCCCAGACGCCGGATGTCCTTGTCCACCGAATGCCGGATATATTGCAGCAGCCAGGGTAAATATCGTCCATAGTCTTCACCCGCATTCACCGCATGCATGCTCAACGGCGTCATAAAGGGATGTTTGCGTACCAGCTCCCGTATAGCCGGCGCCTTGGGATCTTCTCCTGCCGCAACTCCCTGGTAAAAGGCCGAAAGGGTGGAATAGATCATCATTCTGCGGGGTTCGTCAACCGTATGGTGCAGGTCGAGCAGCGCGTTATCTATCGTAATGACCAAAAAATCGTCCTCGGTCCTCTGCTCCATGCCGGCATACATGCCCGGTACCAGGGCCGGGGTGATCTCGCAGCTGCTCTTATGACCATAAAGGACAGCTCCGATGAAGATAATAGCCAGAAAAAAAAGCAATTTATACTCTTGCCAGCACCTTACAAGATATAGTCTTTGGATGTATGAACGCAAGGAACTCATGCTTTTAGCCAGTTGCCCGGGGGATGTGGAATTTGTGTGAAAATAAGGAATTTGCGGCACTAAAATCGTATCTTGCAGCCTCAATAAAATAGGGTATTTACACCGCAATGAAGAACATCCGGAATTTTTGCATCATCGCTCATATTGACCACGGTAAAAGCACTCTGGCGGACCGTTTGCTCGAAATGACCAATACCATATCCGAAAGGGATATGCAAGCACAGGTACTGGATGATATGGACCTGGAAAGAGAGAAGGGGATCACCATAAAAAGCCACGCCATCCAGATCAATTATGCCCATAAAGGACAGCAATATATACTCAATCTGATCGATACTCCGGGACACGTCGACTTCAGCTATGAGGTCAGCCGCGCGCTGGCCGCCTGTGAAGGCGCCCTTTTGCTGGTGGACGCTACCCAGGGTATCCAGGCCCAGACCATTTCCAATCTTTACCTGGCCATCGGCAACGACCTGGAGATCATTCCTGTTATCAATAAGATAGATATGGATGGCGCCATGGTGGAAGAAGTAAAGGATCAGATCATCGACCTCATCGGCTGCCGGCCGGAAGAGATATTGCTGGCCAGCGCCCGTACAGGGCTTGGCGTTCAGGAGATAATCGACGCCATCATCGAAAAGATACCCCCTCCGGAAGGCAATCCCGAGGTGCCCCTGCAGGCGCTTATCTTTGACAGCGTATTCAACTCTTTCCGGGGTATCATCGTGTACTACCGGATACTGAATGGTAGCATCCGGAAAGGCGATATCGTGAAATTCGTGTCCACCGACATTGAGTACGAGGCGGATGAAGTGGGAGTCCTGAAACTCTCGCTGGACCCGAAACAGGAAGTGAAAACAGGGGATGTAGGATATATCATTACAGGCATCAAGAATGCAAAAGAGGTCAAGGTGGGTGACACCATCACATTGGCAAGCAATCCCAATCCCCAGATGATCCAGGGTTTCGAGGAAGTAAAGCCGATGGTATTCGCCGGAATATTCCCTGTCAATACAGATGATTTTGAAGAGCTGCGGGATTGTATGGACAAGCTGCAGCTCAATGACGCCAGCCTCACGTATGAGCTGGAAACATCACAGGCGCTTGGCTTTGGCTTCCGTTGCGGATTCCTTGGTATGCTGCATATGGAGATCATCCAGGAAAGGCTGGAAAGAGAATTCAACCAGACGGTGATCACCACCGTCCCCAACGTAAGCTTTGTCGCCTACACTACCAAAGGGGAGGAGATAATCGTAAACAACCCGGCGGAAATGCCCGACCCCGTGCGTATCGAAAGGATCGAAGAGCCCTATATCAAGGCGCAGATCATCACCAAGCCGGACTATATCGGCAACATCATGACGCTCTGTCTTGGCAAGCGGGGTATATTGCTCAATCAAAGCTACCTGACCACCACCCGTGTCGAGCTCATCTTCGAGATGCCATTGACGGAAATAGTATTCGACTTCTACGATAAGCTGAAAAGCCAGACCCGCGGTTACGCTTCCTTTGACTATCATCCGATAGGCAGAAGGGATAGCGATATTGTAAAAATGGATATTCTCCTCAACGGGGATAAGGTGGACGCTCTCAGCGCCCTTATTCACCGCAGCCGTAGCCAGGACTTTGGAAGAAAGCTCTGTGAAAAGCTAAAGGAGCTCCTGCCCCGCCAGCAATTCCAGATCGCCATCCAGGCCGCCATCGGCGCCAAGGTCATTGCACGGGAAACTATCAGCGCCTTGCGTAAGGACGTTACCGCCAAGTGCTATGGGGGTGACATCAGCCGTAAGCGTAAGCTGCTGGAAAAACAGAAGGAAGGTAAAAAGCGTATGCGCCAGATCGGCAATGTGGAAGTCCCGCAGGAGGCATTCCTGGCCGTCTTGAAATTGGATGACTAAACATATGCAGAAGATATCCTTTCTATTACTTCTCCTGGCCCTTCCTTTTCTCAATCAGGCCCAGGGAGTAAAAACTATCAGCTTGCGACAGGAAAAGCTGAAAACCCGGCTGCAGAACTATTATATCGCCGGCGTCAAGGATGACAGACAGGATACTGCCACCATTGGTTCTGTACGTGCCGGTGTATTCAGTAAAAAGTATGTATCCCTCAATCTGCCCGGCGGGGCCGCTGCAGCAATATCGAATTTCCTGAAGGCCAATCTGACACAGGATACACGCACCAATCCCATCACCCTGCACATTGTGCAGCTCGAGGTAGCCGAGAAGACGGGAGGGCTAAAAGCCGAATCGGAAGTACGGATGAGCATTGCCTTTTACAATGCAGGCGGAAAGATCGTGGAATATAAGGGAAACAATACCGTGCAGTCAGCCATGGACGCCACCCGCTATATAGAGGAGCTCATCAGACGTGGCCTGGACGATATGTTGCAGCAGTTCGATGCATGGGCGGGGCAGAATCAGCAACAGCTGAAGGCCAGCAACAGCGGTCCCTCCGTGGAGGTAAAGGCTGAAGTCACCTCCAGCTCCGACGATACGGACAGGATCGCCTGGTCCACCGGACGACCGCTGACATTGGACGATTTTAAAGGGCGTCCGGATGATCTGAGCCGTGCCGCTGCCGCCACCAACAGCGGTCTGGACGTGAAGACGAGCCAGCAGACGCAGTTCAGCCAGACCAGGGTTGTCGTTACCATCCTGCCTTTTTTTGACAAGAGCCGGTCCTGGTGCCGGACGAATAGCCGTAATGCCCGCACCTTGCAGCACGAGCAGCAGCATTTCAATATCACAGCCATAAAAGCCTGCGAATTGGCCGACACCATCCGTAACTTTACCTTTACGCCCGGTAATTTTATGAAAGAGCTGGAACAGCTGTACAGGCAGAAAGAGAAAGAGATCCAGCAGCAGCAGGAGCTCTATGACAGCGAGACCAATCATGGCCAGATAGCTGCCGCCCAGGAGAAATGGGAACAGATGATCAGGGATATGCTGGGCAGGCAAGCCTGCTACAAGTAGGCGCGGAAATTGCAACCAGATTCGAATCACGCTAATAGCACAACCCATGCGCACCCCGCTTCAAAAAGGAGAAAAGATACTGTTGGTCACTTACAGCAGCTGGACCGTGCTGGTCCTTCCTGTCGTCATCGCCCTGGCAGGCTGTGTCGCCTCGTATTTTATAGGCTTTATCGACCATTATGGATGGATCGCCGCCGTCCTGGGTATTCTTTATTTCCTGTGGAAGTATTATTCATGGAAGGTCAATATCTGGGTAGTGACCAACTACCGCGTTGTCGACGAGTCCGGCCTGATCAGTCACTATGCAAAGGAAAGCCCCCTGGACAAGATCAACAACGTCTCCTACGACATGACACCCATGGGCAGGCTGTTCAACTATGGGCATGTGGAGATACAAACGGCCGCCGAGGTAGGCGCAACGGATTATTTCAACGTCAATCATCCCCGCCGCCTGAAGGACACCATCACCGCTGCCCAGTCGGAATACAAGACGCTTCAGGCCTCGACCAACGCACAGCAGATGGCTGCGGCCATTCAACAGAGCATGCCATACGCCACTCATCCGGGGCCGGCTCAAAATGCACCTGCCATTGCTGCCGAGCTGGAAAAATTATTTGATCTTAAACAAAAAGGAGCTTTGTCGGAGGAAGAGTACCTGCGCGCGAAGAATAGGTTGTTAGGTCACTGATTCCCTGGCTTCTTTACAGGCTTCTTGGCCGGCGTACTCTTCGCCTTCTCCGCATTCTGTATATTCTTCTCGGATTGTTCCTGCAGCTTCTGCTCGTTGATAGCCCCATTGTCATCCATCATCTTGTGATCCTGCGGGAACTGACCGTCCTTAAGCTTGAAGTTGAATATCTGTTTTTCTACGTGCACCCACATGCCGTCCTGCCATTTGAACCCTTCGAAATCCCCATCCGGTATGTAAGTATCCTTTCTATTGGGCTCGTCTCCCTCGGGCACCAGGTGGTCGTACAATACCATGTCCATCTGCGGATCGTAATTGAACCGCGTGCTGGCGTCCTTCTTATATTCAATGTTGTACCTGTATTGTACACGCTTGCGTACCGAGTCGTTCTGGAAAGAAAAATAGGGTCCTCCGAAAACAGGCTCTCCATTGCGCGAAAAGGTCAGCACTTCCATCCATTTCTTATTGCTGCTGCGGGTGAAGTCGTCAAACCCCAATAACGTATAATAATTGACGCCCTGGTAGGACTTCTCGATTATCCGGTAATAGATGGCGCCTATCCAGTTACGCCGGGTCCTTACCGAATCCAGCGGTCTGGCCGTAAACATGGAGACGTCGAAAAGAGGATAGAGCTTCAGCGACCCGTCGGGTTGATTCATCTGAATGGCCCCTTCCTGCAAATAGAGCAGGTCATCCTTTTTATACTGCCAGGTGATGATCCGGAATGTGCTGTCCGGCGCATATAGCCTGGATATCCCTACCAGGCTGTCGAATGGATAATAAAAAGAATGCTTCATCTTGAGGCTCCGTACAAGGGTACGGACGAACTGGCTGTCCGCACGCAATCGCACGGCCGGGTTCCTTCCATTGATCAGCGAATCCGACAATACCTTCAGAGAGTCCTCTTGCACCTGCAACGATTTCAATACGCTGCTGCTGATGGACGTCTGTGCATGCATTTGTTGGAAGCCCGTACAGCAGCAGATGAGCACGATATAAAACACGCGGTTGATCATATTAGGATTTTTAACGCTAAATGCATATACGTATTTCATCCCAAATGCAAAGCTTTTGCAAAATCGTATAAATCATTAAAAACCATATCAATGGAAGGGTGGGGAAGTGTCGGCGCCTCACCGGTGGTGCTCAGGAACACCGTATGCATGCCCGCATTTCTCCCAAATTCCATATCGCTGATGTTGTTCCCCACCATGATGCTCCGGGAAAGGTCTATTTCAGGAATATCCTGCTGTGCGGCAAAGGCCATCCCGGGATTGGGCTTACGATGCGGATGATCATCGGAGATGGCATCGCAGTAGTATATCGCATCGATCCGGCCGCCTGCCGTCCTCACTGCTGCTGTCATCTTTTCATGGATGTCCCTCAATGCCGCCGTAGTCATCAGCCCCTTTCCAACTCCTTTTTGATTCGTCACTACCACGATACGGGGAAAGATCCCGGACAGCAAAGATAATGCTTCCAGGCCCCGTTCATAAAACATGAATTCGCCATAATGGAAGATATAGCTCTGATCCTTTTCCACGTTGATCACTCCATCCCTGTCCAGGAACAGTGTCCACCTGCGGTCGATTTTTTCCAGATCCAGCATATTATGCATGAAAGTATGCTTCTTCAACCAGCTGACAAATAATGTGGCCTATAAGCATATGGGCCTCCTGTATCCGGGGGGTGTTGGAGGATGGCACATTCACCAGGTAGTCGCTCCATTCTTTTAATGCTCCGCCACTCTCACCCGTAAATCCCACCGTTATCATCTCCTTTTCCCGGGCCGTCTCAAATGCCTGTATGATATTGGCGGAATTGCCCGAAGTGGACAGCCCGATGAGCATATCGCCTTTCTTTCCAATACCCCTGATCAGCCTGGAGTAGATGACGTCATAGCTGTAGTCGTTGGCTACCGCCGTGAGATAAGACGTGTTGCAATGCAATGCCTCTGCCGGCAGGGCATCCCTGTTGATATAAAATCTCCCGGAGAATTCCGCCGCCAGGTGCTGCGCATCTGCTGCGCTTCCTCCATTGCCACAGAAATAAATATGGTTGCCCTTACGGAACACCGTAACAATGACATCCACCAGCTCCTCGATGAGCAACAGCAGCCGCTCGTCCTTTAACACGTCAGATTTTACGGACACCGACTCGCTGATACAATGCTTTATTTTGTCCCTCATAAATATTTTTTTACATCTGCGGTCCTGCGGGTTTATCGCTCAGGCTGAGAATACTGTCCACCAGCTTGCCCCATGAATATTTTTCTCTTTCCGTACGAAGATGAGGAATAAAATGATCGAAGCCTAATTCGAACATACGCAATATTCCTTCCACCAGCGCACCGGCTTCCGGCTTTACCACCAGCCCCACCCGTTCGTGTGGCACCAGGGCGGGCAGCCCTCCCACATCTGTTACGATCATGGGTATTCCGAAATGATAGGCCAGGGGAGTAACTCCGCTCTGCGTAGCATTCCGGTAAGGCTGTACAACAGCATTGGCGGCGCAGAGGTAGTACTTTACATCCTGGTCGGGGATAAAGTCCGTACGCAGCAGCAGGCTGGGGCCGATGCCCAGCCGTTCGATCTGTTCCCGGTAGCCCCGCTCGTCCTCATAGAATTCACCTGCCACCAGCAGCTTGATGCCCGCCGCCCTGATACGGCTGTCTGCCATGGCGTCGAACAGCATGTCGAGCCCTTTATATTTGCGGATGAACCCGAAGAACAGCAGCACTTTATCCTCGTCCCCGATGGCCAGCCCTTTTTGACGCAGCGCGGTCCTGGCCTCCTGGCGGTCCCAGTCGCCCGTCATAGCCCATCTCATCGGCTCCTGGGATGCTCTCA
>Ga0207674_10011296_pt1 | contig 10036 bp, 8 predicted proteins | sample KBSCornC72_FD_184303 | JGI IMG/M metagenome (GOLD analysis project Ga0207674, IMG submission 184303) | Corn rhizosphere microbial communities from Kellogg Biological Station, Michigan, USA - KBS Corn C7-2 (SPAdes) (version 2) | ecosystem: Host-associated > Plants > Roots > Rhizosphere > Soil ... | reverse complement strand
GGGCTGGACCGGCCGGTGCGCTGGGTGCACTCCGCCGAGGTACCGGACATCGCCGCCCTGCTGCGCGGCGGGGAGCTGGTGCTGACAACCGGCATCGGCCTGCCCGCCGATGACGAGGGGCTGCGCCGGTTCGTCACGGAGCTGGCCGAGGTGGACTGCGCCGGGCTGGTGGTGGAGCTCGGCCGCCGGTACCCCGACGCGGTACCCAGGTGCATGGTCGCCGCCGCGCAACGGCTCGGCCTGCCGCTGGTCGAGCTGCGCCGACCGACCCCGTTCGTACCGGTGACCGAGGCGGTACACGCGCTGATCGTCGACGCGCAGCTGGGCGAGCTCCGGGCCACCGAGGAGATCCACCAGCGGTTCACCGAGCTGTCCGTCGAGGGTGCCGAGCCGGCCGAGATCGTGGCCCAGGCGGCCCAGTTGGCCGGCTGCCCGGTGGTACTGGAGAACCTCGCGCGCCAGGTGCTCGCGTACGACACCGCGGGCGACCGCGCCGAGCTGCTGCTGGACGGCTGGGAGCAGCACTCGCGCCGGATCACCGTGGCCGGCCGCACCGGGTACGACCCGGACACCGGATGGCTGGTCACCACCGTCGGGGCGCGCGGCCAGGACTGGGGTCGGTTGCTGCTGCGCTGGCCCGCCTCGGGCCAGGCCGCCTCAGGCCAGGCCGCCCCGGGTTCCGCGCCGCCGACACGCCTGTCCATCCTCGTGGAGCGCGCCGCCTCGGCGCTGGCGTTGGGCCGGCTGATCCGGCGGGACGAGGAGGGGCTGGAGCGCCAGACCCACCGCACGGTGCTCACGGCGCTGCTCGATCACACGGTCCCGGTGGACGAGGTGGTGGTACGGGCCCGGGCGCTGGGGGTACCGCTGGAACGCCGGCGGCTCGTCGGTGTGACCGTGTGTTACCGGGACCGGGCGGGTACCCGAGCGGACGGTCGAACGCTGGCTGGCGCCGGCTCCGCAAGCGTCGCCGACGTGGCCGAGTCCGTCGGCCCGGCGGCGGCCCAGGCGCGGCTGCGCGACCTGGCCGAGGCGGTGGCCGCCGCGCTGCGCGAGACGCGGCTGGCCGGCCTGGTGAGCCAGCTCGACGACCAGTCGGTCGGCGTGCTGCTGGCCCTCGCGCCGACGCCGGGGGAGCAGGCCAAACCGCGCGGTGACGCGGAGGAGGCCGCGCTCGGCGCGTTCGCCGCCGCCGTGCGCCGCGGGCGCGACGGTCTGGTCATCGCCGCGGGGTCCGGTGTGGACAGTCCGCGGGAGGCGCGCCGCTCGTTGATCGAGTCCCGGCAGGTGGCCGACGCGGCCCGGCACGATCCCCGTCCGGTACCGGTGTTCCGGCTGCCGCACGTCGGCGTGGTCGGGCTGCTGCAGTTGCTACGGGACGAGCCGCGGCTGCAGTTGTTCGTCGAGCGGGAGTTGGGGGCCCTGCTGGCCCATGACGCCGCCAATCCGCGGGACCAGTTGCTCGGCTCGCTGCGTGCGTACCTGGACAGCGGGCGGAACAAGTCGGCGGCCGCGGCCGCGGCGCACCTGTCCCGGCCGGCGTTCTACGAGCGCCTGTCGCGCATCGGGCGGGTCCTCGGCGCCGACCTGGACTCGGTCGAGACGTGCCTGTCGCTGCATGTCGCGCTGCTGGCGCTGGACGCCATCCGCGACAGCGGCGGCCTCCGACCCCGTTGACCGGGGCCGGAGACCACAAACGCTGTCCGTACCAGGTGGGTCAGAGGTCGAACTGCCCGTCCCGGACGGCGATGATGAACTCTTGCCAGGCCTTTTCGGGGAAGGCCAGTACCGGACCGCCGCGGTCCTTGGTGTCGCGAACCTGTACGGTCCGCACCGAGCGGCGGACCTCCACGCACGAGCCGTTGGTGCTGCTCCGCGTGCTCTTACGCCACTCTCCATTGAGCACGGACACCGCCGCGCCTCCTCGAGCGATCAGGTCAGCTCATCGATAGCCCGCTCTATCCGAGTCTGGGACTCCGAAGGGCTGAGTGCGTTGGCTAAAAGGTGATCAAAGACCACGTTATACCATCGTGCGTCTTCGGACTCAGCGAAGATATCGCTCGTAACGCCCTCGACGTACACGACATCCGTGTCATCTTCGACCGGAAACTTGATGACCGTGAACGATCCGACCATGCCGGGGTGCGCGCCAGCGGAGAACGGGAGCACCTGCACGGTAACGTTTGGCAACTCAGTTGCTTCGCGCAAGTAGGTCAATTGCCCCCGTAGTACATCACCCCCGCCAATCCGCCGGTGTAGCACGGACTCGTCAAAGATCGCCCACAGCTCCAACGGCCGGGCCCTTCTGGAGGTTTCGGCCCCACCGGATCTTTCCGGAGGTACCCGCAGCAGGCTGTCCTGGCGCGCCAGCCGCACCTTGATCCGCCGCTCCATCGCGTCGCGGTCCAGGTTGGGCAGCGCCGCGTGGAACAGCGCGCGGGCGTAGTCCTCGGTCTGCAGCAGGCCGTGCACGGTCAACGTCTCGTAGACCTGGAGCTTGGCCGCCTCCGCCTCGAAGCCGATGTAGGTGGCGTACGGGCCGGACAGCGAGTCGGCGTACTTGCTCCACCACCCGCGTTGCTTGCCCTCCCGGGCGAGCGACGCCAACTCCTCACGTACCGCCGGGTCGGTCACGCCGAAGACGTTGAGCAGGTCGGCGAGGTCGCGGCCGCGCAGCCCGACCCGGCCGGTCTCCACCCGACTGACCCAGGAGCCGGAGCGTTCGACGGCGGCACCCACCTGTTCACCGGTGAGTCCCTGCTTCTCCCGCAGCCCGCGAAGGATGAGTCCGAGGCGCCTACGCCGTACCGTCGGGCTGCCGTCACGGCCCGGTGTATGGGGCGCACCGGTCAGGTGACGCACATCAGCCATGGCGGACAGTGTGCTCGTAATTGCGATCTGCAAGCAAGAGTGTCGCGAATCGAACGTTCCAGTTGCAAGTGCAGTTGTCTCATGCGACCCTGACTGCAGGGAATCACCGTCCGTCTATTCGTTGCTGCATCGCGTGGTGGCGTTGATTTCCAGGGGTGACGGGGTGGGCGCCCGGGCGACGGGGGGTCGTCCGGGCGCTTTCGTTGGCGGCCTGCCCGGTCGCTGTCGTTCCCGCTCGGGTCGACTGACGAACGCTGACTCGGGGGCCGCTCCGCGGGCGTCGCCGGCCGTGCTCTTGTCCGCGGCGGCGCCTGGATGGCAGCGTGCGGTACATGACCTCGGACGACCTGCTGGCCCGCCACCGCGCCGTACTGCCCTCGTGGCTGCTGCTGTACTACGACGAGCCGATGGAGATCGTCTCCGGCTCGGGTCGGCGGGTCACCGCCGCCGACGGACGCACGTACCTCGACTTCTTCGGCGGGGTACTGACGAACATGCTCGGGTACGACGTGCCCGAGGTGCGCGAGGCGCTGGAGCGGCAGCTCCGTACCGGCGTGCTGCACACCTCGACGCTGTACCTGATCCGCAGCCAGGTCGAGCTGGCGGAGAAAATCGCCCGGTTGTCCGGCATTCCGGATGCCCGGGTCTTCTTCACCAACTCCGGCAGCGAGGCCAACGAGGCGGCGCTGATGGTCGCCACGAACTACCGCCGCTCCAACCAGATCCTGGCGATCCGCAACAGCTACCACGGCCGGACCTACGCGACCGTCGGCGTCACCGGCAACCGGGCCTGGTCGGCCTCTGCCCTGTCCCCGCTCAACGTGAGCTACCTGCATTCGGGGGACCGGTTGCGCGGGCTGCTGTCCGGCCTGTCCGACGAGCAGCACATCGAGGCGGCCGTCGCGGACCTGCGGGAGATCATGGTGACCACGACGAGCGGACCGGTCGCCGCGCTCATCGCCGAGCCCGTGCAGGGGGTCGGTGGCTTCACGCATGGGCCGGACGGGCTCTTCGCCGCGTACCGCAAGGTACTCGACGAACACGGGGTGCTGTTCATCTCCGACGAGGTGCAGACCGGGTGGGGGCGCACGGGGGAGCACTTCTGGGGGTACCAGGCCCACGGCGTCACGCCCGACCTGCTCACTTTCGCGAAGGGGATCGGCAACGGGCTGGCCCTCGCGGGCGTGGTCGGCCGGGCCGAGGTGATGGAGTCGGTGCAGGGCATCAGCTTCTCCACCTTCGGCGGCAACCCGCTGGCCACCGCGGGCGGCAACGCGGTGCTGGACTACGTGCTCGACCACGATCTGCAGGCCAACGCGCGCGAGGTCGGCGCGCTGCTGCTGCCGGGCTGCGCGAGGTGGCCGGTCGCCATCCGATCGTCGGCGAGGTACGGGGCAAGGGCCTGATGCTCGCCATCGAGTTCGTCGAGCCGGGTACCAGCAACCCCAACGGGTACGCCACGGGGCTGGTGTTCGAGGAGTGCCGGCGCCTCGGGCTGTTGGTGGGCAAGGGCGGCCTGTACGGCAACACGCTGCGGATGGGGCCACCACTCACGTTGACCGCGGACGAGGCCCGGGAGGGCCTGGAAATCCTTACCAACGCGATCGCGAAGGTTGACCGGGAGGTTACCCGGGCCTGAACCGCACGGTGCCGGACAGGCACTCGGCCCGGCGAGGTCGGCCGGGCCCTGCCGTCGTGCCCGGACACCGATACCCCTGTTGTGTAACGGTTTCCACGCCTCGGCAGGACACGGGTCGGCCGAGGCCAGGTAACAACTTTGAAAACTTCGCCCACGCACTTGACAAGGACGACCCGGTAGTAAGAAATTTTACCAACAACCGTAAACACTCCTTCCTGAAGGGCGTGAAGATGGCCGACGACGACGCCTCAGCCGCGGGTACCGCGCTGGCCGATGTCTCGGGCTCCGACGCGCCCACGTTGGCCGCCCCGGACGGCGTGCTGGTCCGGGTACGCGCCAAGCTGCCGGAGTTCACCGGCGCGCTGCAGCGGGTAGCCGAGGAGGTTCTCAGCGATCCGGCCGGAGCGGCCCGGGCGACCATCGTCCAGCTCGCCGAGCGCAGCGGCACCTCGCCCGCCACGGTCACCCGGTTCTGCCGGGCCCTGGGCTTCGAGGGCTACGGCGACCTGCGGCTGGGCATCGCCGGCGAGACCGGTCTGGCCACCCGCTCGGCCGGCTGGAGCGTGGACATCGGCCGGGAGATCCAGCCGAGCGATCCGCTCGACCGGGTGCTCCACCAGATCATCGCCGCCGACACCCGGGCGCTGGCCGACACCGCGGCCCAGCTCGACCTGCAGGCGATCGAGCGGGCCGCCGACGCGGTCGCCGCCTCCAACCGGGTCGACCTCTACGGCATCGGCGGCAGTGGCCTGGTCGGCGCGGAGATGCAGCTTTGCCTGCACCGCATCGGGCTGGCCGCCTGGTCCTGGAGCGATCTGCACAACGGCCTGGCGAGTGCGGCGCTGCTGCGCCCCGGAGACGTCGCGATCGGCGTCTCGCACAGCGGCCAGACCCGGGAGACCATCGAGGTACTGGCCGAGGCGGGCAGCAGCGGTGCCACCACGGTCGCACTGACCAGCTTCCCGCGCTCCCCGCTCGCCGAGATCGCCGACATCGTGCTGGTTCACGCGATGCAGGCCACCACCTTCCGTACCGATGCGCTGTCCGGGCGGCATCCCCAACTGGTCGTGCTCGACCTGCTCTACGTCGCCGTCGCGCAACGGACCCACAACCGGTCCCACGCGGCCTTCCAAGCGACCGCGCGCGCGGTGGCGGGCCACTGGGCGGCGAAGGAGGAGGGGCAGTGAGCGTGAGTGCGACGGCCTACGTGGAGGCGACCCAGACGGTCATCGACCGCGTGGTAGCCAACACCGGTAGCGAGGTCGCGGCGGCGGCGGGCATCATCGCCGGCGCGCTGCGCGCCGGAGGCGTGCTGCAGGCCTTCGGTACCGGACACTCCGAGGCCCTCGCCATGGAGTTGGTGGGTCGGGCTGGCGGCCTGGTACCCACGAACAAGATCTCGCTACGGGACGTCGTGCTCTTCGGCGACGCACCTCGCGAGGTGCTGCACAACGAGAAGCTGGAACGGGACCCGGACATCGCCCACCGGCTGTACGCGCTCGCCGCGCCCAGCCCGCAGGACGTTTTCGTGGTCGCGTCGAACTCGGGGATCAACGGTTGCATCGTCGAGTTCGCGCTCCTGGTCAAGGAGCACGGTCACCAGCTCATCGCGATCACCTCGGCCGCACACACCGCACGGGTGACGCCACGGCACCCGTCCGGCCGCAGGTTGGCCGAAATCGCCGACGTCGTGCTGGACAACGGCGCGCCGTACGGCGACACAATGCTGCCGCTGCCCGGCGGTGGCACGGTCGGCGCCGTCTCGTCCATCACCTCCGCCCTGCTGGGGCAGCTGGTGATGGTCGAGGTGGTCCGACAGCTCCAAGCCGCGGGTGAGGTACCCCCGATCTACCTCTCCGCAAATGTCCCCGGCGGGGACGAGCACAATCACACCCTCGAGTCGCGGTACGCCGGACGCATCCGGCGCACCGCCTGACCCGAAGTACAAGGAGACACGGATGTCCCTTTCCCCTGAAACCCCTAGCGCGTTCACCGCGTCGGGGATCGACCGCCGCAGCCTGCTGCGGCGGGCCGCCGCGGCGGCCCTGGTCGCGATTCCGGCCGCCGGTCTCCTGGAGGCCTGTGCCGGGAACTCGACCCCAAGCACCAGCAGCACGGGTGGCGCTGCCAGCGCCAAGAACCCGCTCGGCGTCGACGAGTCGGCCGCGCTCGAGGTCGTCATCTTCGACGGCGGCTACCACGACACGTACGCCACCAAGTACCACGTCCCCGAGTACAAGGCGGCCTTCCCGAAGGCCACCGTCAAGGAGTCCAGCACCCAGGACATCCAGGGCACGCTGCAGCCGCGGTTCTCCGGTGGCAACCCGCCGGACGTGGTGGACAACTCCGGCACCAAGTACCTGGACTTCGGCGCGCTGATCCAGGACAACCAGCTGCAGGACCTGACCAAGCTGTACGACGCGCCGTCCGTGGACGATCCGTCGAAGAAGGTCCGCGACACCCTGGTGCCGGGCACCATCGAGTTCGGCTCGTACGAGGTGAGCGGCACGAGCAAGCCGTTCGTGCTGAACTACGCGTACACCGTTTACGGCCTGTGGTACAACAAGCAGCTCTGGGCCAAGAACGGCTGGACCCCGCCGAAGACCTGGTCGGACTTCACCGCGCTGCTCGACAAGATCAAGGCCGCGGGCATCGTGCCCTACTCCTACGCGGGCGCCAACGCCTCGTACTACCAGTACCTGGTGATCCTGACCTCCGCCACGAAGATGGGCGGCACGGACATCCTCAAGAACATCGACAACCTTGAGGACGGGGCCTGGATGGCCGACGCGGTCAAGCAGTCGGCGACGGCCTGGGGCGAGATCGGTGCGAAGTACAGCGACAAGGCCAACCTCGGCCTCAAGCACACCGATGTCCAGCTCAAGCAGGACCAGGACAAGGTGGCCATCTACCCCAGCGGTAGCTGGCTGGAGTCGGAGCAGAAGGACAGCACTCCGGCGACGTTCACCTACAACATGTTCCCGGTGCCGTCGCTGACCAGCTCCGACAAGCTGGAGCCGGAGGCCCTGTACGCGGCGGCCGGCGAGCCGTTCATCGTCGCGGCCAAGGGCAAGAACCCGCTCGGTGGCATGGAGTACCTGCGCCAGATGCTGTCCAAGGCGGGCGCGCAGGGCTTCACCAAGGAGACCGGCTCGCTGACCGCCGTCCAGGGTGCCGCCGAGGGGCTGACCCTGACCGAGGGTACGAAGAGCGCCAACGCCGCCCTGAGCGCGGCGAAGACGACCTTCGCCTACCGCTTCGACGGGTGGTACAAGGATCTGGACACCGAACTGCGTGCCGCCACCAACGAGCTGTTCTACCAGGGCGGCACCGCGGACAAGTTCTGCAGCCGGATGCAGGCGAAGGCCGACGCGATCAAGAAGGACTCGTCGATCACCAAGTTCAAGCGCTGAGCGGAGTTAGCGGTCATGCGGCACGGCAGGTATCCGTTCGTAGCCGGGTTCCTCACGATCCCGGTTGTGCTGTACGTCCTGTACGTCATCTGGCCGTACGCACAGGCCTTCTTCTACGCGTTCACCGACTGGCACGGCATCTCTGCCAAGCAGAACTTCATCGGGTTCGCGAACTTCACCAAGTTGTTCCATGACAAGGTGTTCTGGAAGGCCGTCGAGCACAACATCATGTTGTTGCTTGCCCTGCCGCTGATCACGGTCGCGATCGCCCTGTTCCTGTCGTTCATGCTGAACCAGGGCGGGCGGTCGCGCAGCGGTGCCACGGCCGGGATCTGGGGGTCGAAGGTCTACCGGGTGGTGTTCTTCCTTCCCCAGGTCCTGGCGCTGGCCGTCATCGCCGTGCTGTTCCAGCAGATCCTCCGGCCGGACAACTACGGCGCGATCAACTCGATCGTGCAGGGGCTCGGCTTCGGCAGCATCGGCTTCCTCACCAACCCGACCATCGCGATGTGGACGATCATCGGCGTGCTCGTCTGGCAGTCGGTCGGCTTCTACGTGGTGCTGTTCTCGGCCGGCATGGCCAACATCCCGAGCGACATCTACGAGGCCGCCGAGATCGACGGGGCGACCCGGATCACCCTGTTCTTCAAGGTGACCCTGCCGCTGCTGTTCGACACCGTGCAGGTGGCCGGGGTGTACCTGGGCATCGCCGCGTTCGACGCCTTCGCCCTGGTCAACATCCTGAGCGTGGACAACGGTGGGCCCGACGGCGCGACCACGGTGCTGGCGAACGAGATCTACCGCAACGCGTTCGTCTACTCCCGGTTCGGCTACGCGTCCGCCATGGGCGTCGTGCTGTTCGTACTCACGCTCACGTTCGCCATCCTGACCCTGCGCCTGACCCGGCGCGAGTCCATCGAGTACTGAGGCTGCCGACCATGACGACCAACACGCAGAACCTCTCCACGGGAACCTCGACGGCCCGCCGGGTGGCGGTGAGGGCGGTGCCGAAGCGACGCAAGTCCGAGGTGGGCCTGCTGTCGGTGCTCGGCCAGATCGCGCTGCTGGTCTGGGCGCTCATCATCCTCGGGCCGATCCTCTGGACGCTGCTCGCCTCGTTCAAGAACAACACCGAGATCTTCGGCAGCGCCTGGTCGTTGCCGACCACGCTGCGGTGGGCCAACTACAGCCGGGCGTGGAGCCAGGCCCACGTCGGCACGTACTTCATCAACAGCGTCATCGTGGTCGCGCTGAGCACGTTCGGCACCATGCTGTTCGGCTCGATGGCGGCGTACGTGCTCGCCCGGTACAAGTTCATCGGCAACCGCACGATCTACTACTTCTTCATCGCGGGCCTCGCGTTCCCGGTGTTCCTCGCGCTCAGCCCGCTGTTCTTCGTCGTGAAGCAGACCGGCACGCTGCCCATTGTCGGGCAGTTCATCGGGCTCAACACGCGCGGCGGTCTGATCCTGGTGTACATCGCCTACTCGCTGCCGTTCACGGTGTTCTTCATGGCGGCGTTCTTCAAGACGCTGCCCACCTCGGTCGCCGAGGCCGCGGTGATCGACGGCGCCTCGCACACCATGCTGTTCTTCCGCGTGATGCTGCCGATGGCCCGCTCCGGCCTGGTCAGCATCGGCATCTTCAACATCGTCGGGCAGTGGGCGCAGTACAACATCCCGGTCGTCCTGATGAGCGATACCACCGACAAGAGCAAATGGGTACTGACACAGGGCATCGCGGACATCTCGGTGCAGGCCGGGTACCACTCCGACTGGCCGGCGCTGTTCGCCGCGCTGATCCTGTCGATCCTGCCGATGATCGCGATCTACGCGGTGTTCCAGCGCCAGATCCAGTCCGGCCTCACCGCCGGCGCGGTGAAGTAGCGTCGTACCCCCGCGGCACAATGCGGGCGTGCTGATCGCCGTCGTGCCGCAGCCGGACGGGAGCGCCCGGCTGCGGCGGCTCGACGACACCGGGTCGCCCGCGGGTCCTGAGTGGACGGTGCGCGACCTCGCCGACGCGGCACGCGACTCCGGTGACGCCCGATGGCTGTGGCCGGCGACCGCCGAGGTCTACCCGGGCCTGCTGCGCCGCGGGGTACGGGTGGAGC
>Ga0207674_10011292_pt1 | contig 10038 bp, 9 predicted proteins | sample KBSCornC72_FD_184303 | JGI IMG/M metagenome (GOLD analysis project Ga0207674, IMG submission 184303) | Corn rhizosphere microbial communities from Kellogg Biological Station, Michigan, USA - KBS Corn C7-2 (SPAdes) (version 2) | ecosystem: Host-associated > Plants > Roots > Rhizosphere > Soil ... | reverse complement strand
CCCTCGACAGACTGCCGCTCGATGCGTGGCATCGCGCGAAGGACGCGCGCATGGTGCCGTTCGCCGGCTACGAGATGCCGCTCCAGTACGCCGGCCCGCATGGGGGGATCCTCGCCGAGCATGACTGGACGCGCACCCACGCCGGGCTGTTCGACGTCAGCCACATGGGCCAATTGATTGTCGAGGGCGAAGGCGCGGCCGAGGCGCTCGAAGCGCTGCTCCCCGCCGACATCGAGGCGCTGAAGCCCGGCCACATCCGCTATTCGCTGCTGCTCGCCGAGGACGGCGGCATCCTCGACGACCTGATGGTGACCAACCTCACCCAAGCGGGCGCCACGCCGCGCTACTACCTCGTCGTCAACGGCGCGACCAAGTGGGACGACATCGCCCACTTGCGCGAGCGCCTGCCCGACGAGATCACCTTGACGCACCTTGAAGACCAGGCGCTGCTGGCGCTGCAGGGCCCCGAGGCGGCGCAGGCGCTCGAGCGGGTGATGCGCGGCGCGACGCACGACCTCGGCTTCATGCAGGGAACCGGCTACCAGTTCGGCGAGATCCTCGTCGGCATCGGCCGCTCGGGCTATACCGGCGAGGACGGCTTCGAGCTGTCGGTCCCGGCCGACCGCGCCGAGCAGCTCGCCGGCCGCCTTTGCGCCGAGATCGAGATCAAGCCCGTCGGCCTCGGCGCGCGCGATTCGCTGCGGCTCGAAGCCGGGCTGCCGCTTTACGGGCACGACCTGACGCCAAAGACCGATCCCGTCAGCGCCGGGCTCGAATTCGCCATCAGCAGGAAGCGCCGCGAGACCGGCGGCTTTCCGGGCGCCGAGCGCATCGGCAAGCTGCTGAAGGACGGCACGCCGACCCGCCGCGTCGGCCTCGCGCTCGAAGGCCGCATGGCCGCGCGGGAGGGCGCGCCGGTGTTCGCCGCCACGAAGCAGGTCGGCACCGTCACCTCGGGCGGGTTCTCGCCGACGCTCGGCCATCCGATCGCGATGGCCTACGTCGACAGCGATCTCGCGGCCGCCGGCACCGGGCTCGAAATAGAGGTCCGCGGGAAGCGCCTGCCCGCGCGGGTCGTGCCGATGCCCTTCGTCCCCCACCGCTATCACCGCAAAGGAGCTGCCTGACATGCCGCGTTACTTCACCGAGGATCACGAATGGATCGAGGTCGACGGCGACACCGCCACGATCGGCATCACCGACTACGCGCAAGGCCAGCTCGGCGACATCGTCTTCGTCGAGGTCCCGAGCGCCGGCACCGCTCTCGCCAAGGGCAAGGAAGCCGCGGTGGTCGAAAGCGTCAAGGCGGCAAGCGACGTCTTTTCGCCGGTGAGCGGCACGGTCACGCAAGGCAACGCGGCGCTCGAGGACGACCCGGCGCTGGTGAACTCCGCGCCCGAGAGCGACGGCTGGTTCTTCAAGCTGACCATGGCCGACAAGGGCGAGCTTGCCGGGCTGATGGACGAAGAAAAGTACAAGGACTTCGTGGCGACACTCTGAGGATCACGTCATGCGCTACCTTCCCCTGACCGACGCCGACCGAGCGGCGATGCTCGGCGTCATCGGCGCAACGTCGATCGACGCGTTGTTCGCGGATGTCCCGCGTGAGCTTTATCTCGCCGGTCCGATCGACGGCCTGCCGGCGCATGCGAGCGAGATGGCGGTCGAGCGGCACATGGCCGCGCTCGCGGCGAAGAACCTTTCCGCCGGCGAGGCGCCGTTCTTCCTCGGGGCCGGGGCCTATCGCCACCACATCCCGGCGAGCGTCGACCACCTGATCCAGCGCGGCGAGTTCCTCACCAGCTACACGCCCTACCAGCCCGAGATCGCCCAGGGCACGCTGCAGATGCTGTTCGAGTTCCAGACGCAGGTCGCGCGGCTGTTCGGCTGCGCGGTGGCGAACGCCTCGATGTACGACGGCTCGACCGCCTGCTGGGAAGCGATCGCGATGGCGGGCCGCGTGACCAGGCGCAGCAAGGTGCTGCTGTCGAACGGGCTGCACCCGCACTACGTCTCGACCGCAAGGACGATGGCGCGCTTCAACGGCGATGCTGTCGACTATGCCGAGCCGGCGCTGACCGCCGAGACCGACTTCGCGAGGCTGGCGACCGCCGTCGACGGCGAAACCGGGTGCGTCGTGGTGCAGTACCCGGACATCCTCGGCCGCGTCGGCGACATGACCGCGCTGGCGGACGCCTGCCACGCCGCGGGCGCGCTGCTGGTGGCGGTGGTGACCGAGCCGGTCGCGCTCGGCGCGCTCAGGTCGCCGGGCGAGATGGGCGCCGATATCGTCGTCGGCGAGGGCCAGGCGATCGGCGTCGGGCTGCAGTACGGCGGGCCGTACCTGGGTCTCTTCGCCATCCGCGATGCGAAGCACGTGCGACAGATGCCGGGCCGGCTGTGCGGCGAGACGGTCGACGCCGAGGGCAAGCGCGGCTTCGTGCTCACGCTCTCGACCCGCGAGCAGCACATCCGCCGCGAGAAGGCGACGAGCAACATCTGCACCAACTCCGGGCTTTGTGCGCTCGCCTTCTCGGTTCACCTGACGCTGCTCGGCGAGAAGGGCCTGCGGGCGCTGGCGGCCGAGAACCATCGCCTCGCCTGCCTTGCCGCCGGGCGGCTGGCGAAAGTGGGGGGCGTCGAGGTGCTCAACGACGCCTTCTTCAACGAGTTCACCATCACCGTGCCGGCCGAATCCCGCCAGCTCGTGCGCGACCTCGCCGACAAAGGTATCCTCGCCGGTGTCTCGCTCGGGCGGCTCTATCCCGATGGCGACCGGCGCGAGAACGGTATCGTCGTCGCCGTCACCGAGACGGTCACCGAGGAGGATATCGAGAGGCTTGCCTCGGCGCTCGAGGAGGCCCTCGCATGAACGCGCCCAATGTCAGCGGATGGAAGCCCGGCACCCCTGAGGCGCCGTCCGGTCCGGCGGGGATCGAGACGGTCACCGGTAATCGCGGGCTGATGCTTGAAGAGCCGCTGATCTTCGAGATCGGCGGCGCCGACACCTGCGGGGTCGACTTGCCGGAACCCGCCGGCGAAACGGACCGCCTCGGCGGCCTTGCCCGCCCCGAGCCGATCGGCCTCCCCGGGCTGTCCGAGCCCGAGACGGTGCGCCACTACACGCGCCTCAGCCGGCAGAACTACGCGATCGACTGCGGCATCTTCCCGCTCGGCAGCTGCACGATGAAGCACAACCCGCGGCTCAACGAGAAGATCGCGCGGCTGCCCGGCTTTTGCGATCTTCACCCGCTGCAGCCGGAAGCGACCGTGCAGGGCGCGCTCGGGGTGATCGACGAACTGGCGCGCTGGCTGCTCGCGCTCACCGGCATGCACTCGGTGGCGATGAGCCCGAAGGCGGGCGCGCACGGCGAGCTGTGCGGGATTCTGTGCATCCGCGCCGCGCTCGAAGCACGCGGCGATGCCCGCTCGGTGATCCTCGTCCCGGAAAGCGCCCACGGTACCAATCCCGCCACCGCCGCCTTCGCGGGGTACGCGGTCGAGAATATCCCCGCGACCGCCGAGGGCCGCGTCGATCTCGCGGCGCTCAAGGCGCGTCTTGCTCCCGACGTCGCGGCGGTGATGATCACCAACCCCAACACCTGCGGCCTGTTCGAGCGCGACATGAAGGCGATCTCGGACGCGGTCCATGCCGCCGGCGCGCTGGTCTATTGCGACGGCGCCAACTTCAACGCCATCGTTGGCCGCGTGCGGCCGGGCGACCTCGGCATCGATGCGATGCACATCAACCTGCACAAGACCTTCTCGACCCCGCACGGCGGCGGCGGGCCGGGCTCGGGGCCGGTGGTTCTGAGCGAAGCGCTGACGCCGTTCGCGCCGCTGCCGTTCGTGCGCAAGGCCGGCGATTCGTTCGAGCTGATCGAGGAGGAAGACGGCGCCGAGGCCGCGCCGCGCACGTTCGGGCGGATGGCGGCGTTCAACGGCCAGATGGGCATGTTCACCCGCGCGCTCGCCTACATCCTCAGCCACGGCATCGACGGGTTGCGGCAGGTGTCGGGCGATGCGGTGCTGGGCGCCAACTACCTGCTGCGCAGCCTCGACGACGTGCTCGACGCGCCGTTCGGCGGCAGCGGGCCGTGCATGCACGAGGCGCTGTTCAGCGACGAGGGCTTTGCGGAAGGGATCGCCACGCTCGATCTTGCCAAGGCGCTGATCGACGAGGGCTTCCACCCGATGACGATGTACTTCCCGCTCGTCGTCCACGGCGCGATGCTGGTCGAGCCGACCGAATGCGAGAGCAAGGCGAGCCTCGACCAGTTCATCCTCGCGCTGCGCGCGCTCGCGGCGCGCGCGAAGGCGGGCGACGAGAGCCTTCGCCAGGCACCGCGCCTCGCGCCGAGGCGGCGGCTCGACGAGACGCTGGCGGCGCGAAAGCCGGTGCTGACCTACGAGGGCGACTGACCCTAAAGCTTCGCCGTCAGCTCGGGGACGATCTGGAACAAGTCGCCGACGAGGCCGATGTCGGCGACCTGGAAGATCGGCGCGTCGCCGTCCTTGTTGATGGCGACGATGGTTTTTGAATCCTTCATCCCCGCAAGGTGCTGGATCGCGCCCGAGATGCCGATGGCGATGTAGAGCTCGGGGGCGACGATCTTGCCGGTCTGGCCGACCTGGTAATCGTTCGGCACGTAGCCTGCATCGACCGCCGCGCGGCTGGCGCCGATCGCCGCGCCGAGCTTGTCGGCGAGCGGGGTGATCAGCTCCTCGAACGTCGCCGCGTCCTTCAGCGCGCGGCCGCCCGAGACGATGACCCTGGCGCTGGTCAGTTCCGGCCGCTCGCTTTCCTCGGCGTCGAGGCTGACGAAGGTCGAAAGCCCCGCGTCGCCCGGGCCCGAGACGGCCTCGATCGCCGCCGTGCCGCCCTCGGCGGCGGCCTTGTCGAACGCCGTGCCGCGCACGGTGATGACCAGCTTGGGATCGCTTGCCTCGACCGTCGCGATGGCGTTGCCGGCGTAGATCGGCCGGGTGAAGGTGCGCTCGCCCTCGACCGAGAGGATGTCGGAGACCTGCATCACGTCGAGCATCGCCGCGACGCGCGGGGCAATGTTCTTGCCGGTCGTCGTCGCCGGCGCGAGGAACGCGTCGTGGCGCTCCATCAGCGAGACGATGAGCGGGGCGACGTTCTCGGCGAGCTGGTGCTCGTAGGCCGGTTCGTCGGCCACGTGAACCGTGCCGACGCCGGCGATCCGCGCCGCCGCCTCGGCGACGCCGCGGCAATCCTTGCCGGCGACCAGCAGGTGCACCTCGCCGAGCTTCGCCGCCGCGGTGACCGTGGCGAGGGTCGCGTCCTTCAAGTGCCGGTTGTCGTGTTCGGCGAGGACCAGGGTCTTCATCACGCCACTCCCAGCGTCTTGAGTTTCGCCACCAGCTCGTCGACCGAGCCGACTTTCGCGCCCGCCTGGCGCACCGGCGGCTCGCTGACGTTCGTCACCTTCAATCGCGGCGCGGCATCGACGCCGTAATCGGCCGGCGCCTTTGTCGCGAGCGGCTTCGCCTTCGCCTTCATGATGTTGGGCAGCGAGGCGTAGCGCGGCTCGTTGAGCCTCAAGTCGGTGGTGACCACCGCCGGCAGCTTGAGCAAGACCGTCTCGAGCCCGCCGTCGACCTCTCGCGTCACGCTGACGCTATCGCCGTCGACCTCGACCTTCGACGCGAACGTCCCCTGCGGCCGGCCCCACAGCGCGGCGAGCATCTGGCCGGTCTGGTTCGAATCGTCGTCGATCGCCTGCTTGCCCATCACCACCATGCCGGGCTGCTCCTCGTCGACGATCGCCTTCAGGATCTTCGCCACGGCAAGCGGCTCGACCTCGTCGTCCGTCTCGACCAGGATCGCCCGGTCGGCGCCCATGGCGAGCGCGGTGCGCAGCGTCTCCTGGGCCTTCGCCGGGCCGATCGAGACGGCGACGATCTCGCTCGCCGCGCCCTTTTCCTTCAGGCGAATGGCTTCCTCGACGGCGATCTCGTCGAACGGGTTCATGCTCATCTTGACGTTGGCGAGGTCGACCCCGCTGCCGTCCGCCTTCACCCGCGGCCGCACGTTGTAATCGATCACCCGCTTCACGGGCACGAGGATCTTCATTCGTCGCTCCTTCTATTCCAGCTCGAGGATCACCTGGTCGACCGCCAGGCTGTCCCCTTTCGCGGCGCGCACTTCCTTGACCGTTCCGGCCTTCTGCGCGCGCAGGATGTTTTCCATCTTCATCGCCTCGACCGTCGCCAGCGGCTGGCCGGGCTCGACCTTGTCACCCGCGCCCACATTGAGGCTGACGAGCAGGCCGGGCATCGGGCAGATGAGGAATTTGGAAAGGTCCGGCGGGACCTTCTCGAGCATGTGACGGGCGAGCGGGGCGATTTTCGCCGGCAGCACCAGCGCGCGGTGAGCCGCGCCATGCGTGGTGATGCGCCAGTGCGCGCCGTCCTTGCGAACGATCAGGCCGAGCCTCGCGTTGCCGGCGGTGGCGGTCGCCTTCGCGCGGCCCGGCTGCCAGTCGCATGTGCCTTCGACGCGGTGGCCATCGACCATTGCATGACCCTCGCCAAGCGTCACCGCATGGTCCGCCCCGTTCATCTTCACCACCCAGTCGGACATGTTCGGCGGCGCGCCGTCGAGCTGGCCCGAGGTGCGCGCGGCGCGGGCGCGGGATGTGCATTCGATGCCGGCGGCGACGGCGGCGACGGCGCGCAGCGTCTCCTCGCTCGTGGGAGCGCCTTGGAAGCCGTCGGGCCATTCCTCGGCGATGAAGCCGGTGGCAAGCTCGCCCGCAAGGAAGCGCGGGTGCTGCATGATCGCGCTCAAGAAATCGACGTTGTGGCCGAGGCCCTCGATGCGGAACTCGTCGAGCGCATCGACCTGCAGGGCGGCGGCTTCTTCGCGCGAGGGCGCCCAGGTGATCAGCTTGGCGATCATCGGGTCGTAGAACAGGCTGACCTCGACGCCCTCGGCGACGCCATCGTCGAGGCGGATGTACGCGCGTTCCTCCCCGGGGGAGCTCGGGGAGGATCGGAAAGGCGCCTGGTGGAATTTCGCCTCGGGCGGATCATACCGCACCAGCCGCCCCGTGCTCGGCAGGAAATGGCGATAGGGGTCCTCGGCATAGACGCGGGTCTCGATCGCCCAGCCGTCCAGCCGCACGTCATCCTGCGAGAACGCCAGCTTCTCGCCGGCGGCGACGCGGATCATCTGCTCGACGAGGTCGATGCCGGTCACCGCCTCGGTCACCGGGTGCTCGACCTGCAGGCGGGTGTTCATTTCGAGGAAGTAGAAGCTCTCCCCGCTCGGGTCCGCGCCCGAGACGATCAGCTCGACCGTGCCCGCCGAGTGATATCCGACCGCCTGCGCCAGCGCGACACACTGCGCTCCCATCGCTGCGCGCATCTTGGGCGTGACGAACGGCGACGGCGCTTCCTCGACCACCTTCTGGTGGCGGCGCTGGATGCTGCACTCGCGCTCATTGAGGTAGATGACCGTGCCGTGCTTGTCGCCGAGCAGCTGGATCTCGATGTGGCGCGGGTCCTCGATGAACTTCTCGATGAACACGCGGTCGTCGCCGAACGAGTTGAGCCCCTCGCGCCGGGTCGCCTCGAAGCCCTCGCGCACGTCCTTTTCGCTCCAGGCGAGGCGCATGCCCTTGCCGCCGCCGCCGGCGCTGGCCTTCATCATCACCGGATAGCCGATCTCGCCGGCGATCTTCACCGCCTCGCTTGTGTCGGCGATCTCGCCGAGGAAGCCGGGAACGACGTTGACCCCGGCCGCCTGCGCCAGCTTCTTGGCGGAGATCTTGTCGCCCATCGCCGCAATGGCGCTCGCCGGCGGGCCGATGAAGGCGATCCCTTCCGCCTCCAGCGCCTCGACGAAGCTCGCCCGCTCGGAGAGGAAGCCGTAACCGGGATGGACGGCTTGCGATCCGGTCGCCTTGCACGCGGCGATGATCTTTTCGGGCACGAGATAGCTCTCGGCCGCCGGCGACGGGCCGATATGCACCGCCTCGTCCGCCAGCTGCACGAACGGCGCGCGCGCGTCGGCATCCGAATAGACCGCGACCGTGGCGATCCCCATCCGGCGCGCGGTGCGGATCACGCGGGCTGCGATTTCGCCGCGATTGGCGACAAGAATTTTGGAGTACATCAGATATGCCATGCTTGATATGCCATGCGAAACATGGCATATACAAGTCGGTGATCGTCAACTTCGCCAATCGCGCGACCGAGCGGTTCGCTCGTGAAGGCAAGTCGAAATTCAGCGGCATGGATGTCACCAAAGCGATGGCTCGATTGCAGGTTCTGAACGCGGCCAACTCGCTTGAGGACATTCCGCCGTTGAAATCGGTCGACCTGCATGCGCTTTCGGGTGACCGGCAAGGGCAGTGGGCGATGACGATCAACGGACCTTGGCGGCTGGTCTTCCGTTTTCGCGACGGGAACGCCCAAGACGTCGAGATCGTCGATTATCATTGAGGTTGCCATGAGCCAGTTCGCATTCGAAAAAATACATCCCGGCGCGATTCTCAAGGAAGAGCTTGCGGAGCGGGGGCTTTCGGCCAACGCCTTCGCCCTCCGCTTGCGCGTACCACCGCAGCGCATCCAGGAAATCGTCGCCGGTCGGCGAGCGATCAGCCCCGAGACGGCGCTGCGGCTGGAAGCCAGCCTTGGCACACCGGCAAGGCTCTGGCTCTCGATGCAAGCCGTATACGATCTCGCTCTCGCTGAAGCCAGGTTCGGCGACGCCGTGCGCAAGGAAGTGGCGGCGGCGTAACTGCGCGGCGCGGTGCGGATCGGCCGGCAGGCGATCTTCCTGCAATCGGCGATAAGGCTCTTGGGCAACATCTAGCGATTTCCTGCGAACATGCGTCGCAAACCCAATGCCAGTCCGCCCAAACCGACTACGAGTGGCACTAGGAACCCTGTCGCGTGATCTTGCGAGCAGTTGGTGAGCGCCTCATCGGTGAGCCCCGGACAATCTTCGCCGGCCGCAAATTGAATGAAACTCGCGCCAGGCAGAATTACCGGCAACGCAATAGCGCTCGCTAGCAGGGCCTTGGGCCAGCTGGTCATTCTGCCGCCTCCGCACACCCACACGCCCGCATCGGCTCCTCGCCGGTCAACGCCGTCAGGCCGAGCTTGGCGAACAGCGCGGCGTCCTCATCATCGCCGGCGTTGGGCGCGGTGAGCAGCTTGTCGCCGGTGAAGATCGAGTTCGCGCCGGCGAGGAAGCACAGCGCCTGGGTCGCCTCGGACATTGACTCGCGCCCGGCGGAGAGGCGGACCATGGAGAGCGGCATGGTGATCCGCGCCGCCGCCACGGTGCGGACGAACTCGATGTCGTCGATCTTCGCCAAGGGCGTGTCGGCCAGCATGTCGCCGAGCACGGTGCCCTTGACCGGCACCAGCGCGTTGACCGGCACGCTCTCGGGGTGCCGCTTCAGCGTCGCCAGCGTGTGGATGAAGCCGACGCGGTCCTCGCGCGTCTCGCCCATGCCGACGATACCGCCCGAGCAGACGTTGATCCCCGCCGCGCGGACATTCTCCAGCGTTTCCAGCCGGTCCTCGAACTTGCGGGTGGTGATGACGCGCTCGTAGTACTCGGGGCCGGTGTCGATGTTGTGGTTGTAGTAGTCGAGCCCCGCCTCGGCGAGCTGCCCGGCCTGGGCCGGCGTCAGCATGCCGAGCGTCATGCAGGTCTCCAGCCCCATCGCCCGCACGCCCTTCACGATCTCGACGATCGCCGGCATGTCGCGGTCCTTCGGGTTGCGCCAGGCGGCGCCCATGCAGAAGCGCTGGCTGCCGGCGTCCTTCGCCCGCGCCGCCGATTGCAGCACGGCGCGCACGTCCATCAGCTTGGTCGCCTCGACCCCGCTGTCGGCATGGGCGCTTTGCGAGCAATAGCCGCAATCCTCCGGGCAGCCGCCGGTCTTGATCGAGAGCAGCGTGCACAGCTGCACCTCGCCCGCCGCATGATGCGCGCGGTGGACCTCGGCCGCGCGGAACACGAGCTCGGTGAAGGGGAGGTCGAACAGCGCG
>Ga0207674_10011289_pt1 | contig 10040 bp, 6 predicted proteins | sample KBSCornC72_FD_184303 | JGI IMG/M metagenome (GOLD analysis project Ga0207674, IMG submission 184303) | Corn rhizosphere microbial communities from Kellogg Biological Station, Michigan, USA - KBS Corn C7-2 (SPAdes) (version 2) | ecosystem: Host-associated > Plants > Roots > Rhizosphere > Soil ... | reverse complement strand
CTGCGGCGCGCGAAAAACTGTCTCGCCGGGGACACGCCACTTCAAAGGAGAGACGAAATGCCAGCCGACGATCCGGACTTTCGCCACGGCGACGATGAAGGCGAGGCGGGAAAGATGTCGTTTCTGGACCACCTCGACGAACTGCGGAAGCGGCTCATATGGTCGCTCGCGGCCGTCGGCGTCGGCTTCGCGATCACGTTTCCTTACGTCGCCAGGATCTTCGACTTCATCATGCGGCCGATGCAGCGCCTGCTACCGGCCGGCCAGACGCTGATCTATACCGATCCGAGCGAAGCCTTCACGCTGGAGATCAAGATCGCGTTGATTACCGGCCTCATGCTCGCGTCACCGATGGTGTTTGCCCAATTGTGGCTGTTCGTCGCGCCGGGCCTGTACTCGCACGAAAAGAGGTGGGCGCTCCCGTTCATCTGCCTCTCTTCATTCTTCTTCATCATCGGCGCGGCATTCTCGCACTACGTGGTCTTTCCGATCGTTTGGGGATTCTTCGTCAGCTTCCGGACCGACTACTTGACGTTCATGCCGCGCGTCGAGCCGGCATTCTCGATGTACCTCCGGCTCATACTCACGCTCGGGGTGACGTTTCAGTTGCCCACGCTGGTCCTGTTTCTGGCCCGGATGGGGATGATCACGCCGCGCTTCATGATCAGGAACTCGAAGTACGCACTGCTGCTCATTGTGATCGCCTCAGCGGTGCTCTCGCCGGACGGCGGCGGGGTGGGCATGGTTGCGATGGGCGGGCCGGTGCTCCTCCTCTACATGCTGAGTGTCGGCCTGGCGTGGGCCTTCGGCAGGAAGAAGCCCATCGGCGCCGACGCGCACCAATCGAAACAGGCGCTCCTTTGCCTTGTCGCCGCTGATTGGCTCAGGCACAAGGCCGCCGATGCGGTCGCGACGAGAGAAGCAAGCGGCGTGGCGTCACGCACCTGGTGACGCCACGCCGTTATCAGCTGTTAGTTGCCCGCCTGCGCGAATCCGATGGTCTTGCCCGCCACCAGAATCGTTCCTGTGCGAGCGACTCCGGTCGTGTTCGCTGCGACGGTGTAGGTCGCGCTGCCGGATCCAGAACCGCCGCCGCTCACGGTGATCCAGGGTGTGGAGCTGAAGGAGCCCCAGCTGCAGCCCGCGCCCGCCGTCACCGTGACGGTGAGGCTCCCGCTCGTGGCGGACTTGGAAACCGACACACTCGCCGGCGTCACGCTATACGCGCACGCGGCCGCCGCCTGCGAGACCGTAATCGTCTGCCCCGCGACCGTGATGGTCCCGGTCCGCGCGGCGCCGGTGTTGGCCGCGACGCTGTAGGTCATCGTCCCCGATCCGGTTCCCGACGCTCCGCCCACCACGGTGAGCCAGCTGGCGTTGCTGACCGCCGTCCAGCCGCATCCCGCCGTAGCGGTCACGGTCACCCAGTTGGTGCCGCCCAGACTCCCGACGGACTGGCTCGTCGGGCTGATGCTGGTGGTGCAGGAGGTTGACGTCCCAGCCTGATTGACGGTGAAGGTCTGGCCGCCCACTGTGATGGTGCCGCTGCGCGGCGTCGTCGTCGTGTTCGCCGCGACGGTGAACGAGACCGTTCCGTTGCCCGATCCGCTCGCCGTGCCGGTGACCGTGATCCACGTCGCGCCGCTTGTCGCGCTCCAGGCGCACCCGGCCGCGGCGGTCATCGAGAACGAGCCGCTGCCGCCCGACGCCGGGACCGACTGCGACGTCGGCGCGATGGCATACGAGCACGAGGTCGTGGCCGCGGCCTGCGTGACCGAGACAATCTGACCCGCGATCATGATCGTTCCGGTGCGCGCCGTGCTGCCGGTATTGGCCGCCACGCTGAAGTTGGCCGTGCCGTTCCCGGTTCCACCCGTAGATCCAGTCAACGTGATCCAGCTGGTATTGCTATACGAACTCCAGCCGCACCCTGCCAACGTCGTCACCGCGACGGATCCGGTGCCTCCCGCGGCGGGCACCGACTGTGAGCTCGGGCTCACGGAATACGTGCAGGGGGCCGCTGCCGCCTGATCGACCGTGAAGGTCTGACCGCCGGCGGTGATCGTGCCGACGCGCTGGCTGGTCACGCTGTTGGCGGCGATGCTGAACGTCACGGTTCCGCTGCCGGATCCGCTCGCCCCCGCCGTCACGACGATCCAGCTAGCCGTGCTGGACGCCGACCAGGCGCACCCGGCGGTCGTCGTCACGGTAAACGAGCCGCTTCCGCCCGCTGCGGGCACAGTCTGCGACACTGGCGCGATCGAATATGCGCACGGCAACTGCGCCGCTGCCTGGGTGACGGTAAACGTCTGTCCGGCGACGGTGATGGTGCCGGTCCGCGGCGTCGTCACCGAGTTGACGGCGACGGTGAACGCTACGGTCCCGTTACCCGAGCCACTGGCCGTGCCGCTGATGCTGATCCAGGGGGCGTTGCTCGTGGCCGTCCAGGCGCATCCGCCAGACGACGTGACCGCGAAGGATCCGGAAGCGCCCGCGGCCGCAACCGACTGAGACACCGGCGCGAGCGAATACGTGCAAGAGGCTGCCGCCTGCGTCACCGTGAACGTCTGACCGCCGACGGTGATCGTTCCCGTGCGCGGCGTCGTCACGGTGTTGGCTGCGACGCTGAACGTCACCGTGCCGTTGCCCGAGCCGCTGGTCGTGCCGGTCAGGGTGATCCAATTGGCGCTGGTGCTCGCCGTCCAGGCGCACCCGGCGGTGGTCGAGACGGTGAAGGAGCCGGTTCCGCCCGACGCGGCCGCTGACTGAGACGCCGGCGCGATCGTGTACGCGCACGCTGTCGCCCCGGTCTGGGTGACCGAAAAGACCTGACCCGCGATCGTGAGCGCCCCGTTACGGTCCGTCGTCGTGGTGTTCTGGGCGACGTTGAACGTCACCGTCGCGCTCTCGGTTCCGGACGCACCGCTCGCGATCGTCAACCAGGATGCGTTGCTGACGGCGGTCCAGGGACAACCGGTGCCGGTTCTCAGGGACACACTGCCGCTGCCCGCCGAGGACGAGAAGGTCTGGCTGGCCGGAGTGAGTGACGGACCGCAGGTCGAGGAGAACGAAAATGTATTCGAAACGTCGCTCGTCGCCGATCCGCCTGGACCGATCGCCGAAATGCGCGCTTCGTAGATAACACCCGATACCGGAGCGGGATTCAGCAGGTTGAGGAATGCGACGCGGACCTTGCCGTCGGCCTCCGGGGCCGGCTTGCCAAGGTTGACGGTCTGGAGGGCCTCTGTGGATCCCGCCTGATAAATCGAGAGGCTGTAACTCTGGACGAGAGGGACCCCCTCAGTGGTCGTTGCGGAGTGATCGGCTGATGGAGTGAATTCCGCTCGCTGCGGATCCACGATTGACTGCGCCGACACGCGAGCTGCCGACACGAGCATCGCCAGCGCAACGAACACAACACGCGAACGCACAAACTCTCGACATCCCTGCATGGGTGGTCCTCGGGCGAAAGGGAACTGCGCATGGGGGGAGCGTGCTCTGCCGTTGTGCAGAAAACGGGCCGGAGTTCGCCGCGCAGCGGAAACCATTGAATGGCGGGCACTAAGCGTGAGTGAGAGGTTCGTCGCTGCGCCGTGCGTGTGCGCGTCGCGACCGCAGCTTTGTCCCTGCGACTGCAGTTTTGTTGTCCGACGGACTTTAACGTCAGTTGCAGGTTTCGTCAGAGACGTACGGAATCCGTGCGAACGACATCCGCCGCGCGCGCAAGGCAAATGTTCGCGTCGGGTTGATCTGTCCGGCAGCGCGTGTAGACTGCACGGTCATGACTCCTCCCAAACCGGGGGGAGAGAAGAAGGGCCGAGACATGCGAGTTGCGAGGACAGGCGCGGTCATCCTGTTGTGGTCGGGCGTCACGATTGGCGCGGCCGACTTTCTCACCGAAGGGGTCGACAACGCGCGCACCGGCTGGGTGCGCGACGAGAAGATCTTCACCAAGGCAAACGTCGGGAGCTCGAAGCTGCTCTGGAAACTGAAGCTCGAGAGCACGCCGCGCGCGATGCACAACCTTTTTGCGCCGCTCGTCGCGGAGCGGGTAACGACGGCGCAGGGTACCCGCGAGCTCGGCGTCCTGGCCGGGGTGTCGGACGACTTGTTCGGCATCGACGTCGCGACGGGAAAACAGCTCTGGCATCGACATTTCGACAGCACGCTCACCAATCCCGGCGGCACCAACGACACGCTGTGTCCCGGCGGCCAGACCGCGGCCCCGACGATGGCGCAGACGTCGCCGGGGACGTACACGATCTACGCCGTCTCGTGGGATGGACGGCTGCGACAGGTGAATCTCGCCGACGGCGAGGATGCCGCACCGCCGGAAAAATTCCTGCCGGGCGGCGGCAAACCGTACGCGCTCAATCTGAAGGACGGCGTCATCTATACGGCGACGGCCCAGGGGTGCGGCGGCCTGACGAACGCGTTCTATTCATTCGATCTCGCGACGCGTCGCGCCAGCGCGTTCATTCCTGCCGGCGGCGGTCTCTGGGGGCGTCGCGGTGCGTCGATTGCGCCGGATGGCAGCATCTTCCTCGGGACTGGCGACGGCCAGTTCGATCCGTCGACGCGCCGCCTCGGCAACGCGATCGTCTCCGCCAGGCTCGACGCGAACAAGCAGCTGCAGCTCGTCGATTACTTCGGGGCGCCGAACGCGAACTGGCTATGGCGGCGAGATCTCGACGTGAACACGACGCCGCTGGTGCTCGATTATCGCGGACGGAAATTCCTCGTCGGCACCAGCAAGGAATGCCGCTTGTGGCTGCTCGATCGCGAGGGTCTCGGCGGCGAGGATCACCGGACCGCGTTGTATACGTCGCCGCTCCTCTGCAATGACGCGCTGGCCTTCGACGGGAGAGGCGTGTGGGGCGCGTTGAGCGCGTGGCAGGACGCGGCGGGCGCGCAGTGGGTCGTGGTGCCGTTCTGGGGCCCCGTGAGCAAGACCTTCAAGGCGCCGATCGAGCACGCCCGGCCGAAGGGCGGAGGCATTGCCGCGTTCAAGCTCGTTCAGCGAGCGGGCAAGTGGGAGCTCGCTCCTGCCTGGTTGTCTCGCGACATGGATCTCGCCGAGGAAGCCGTAATCGCGAACGGGATCGTCTTCGGGTATGCGGGAGGAGAGGACGCGACGCAAGCCCTTGCCGATCGCGGCTGGGACGAGGGAGGCGGTCCGGTATATGGCGGCGGATTGAGCTCGGGTCCCGGGCGCCGCGTGCCGAACTCGCGCCGCGCCGCGCTCTACGCACTTGATGCACAAACGGGAAAGGAGCTGTGGTCCAGCGGGAATGAGATTGAGTCGTGGAATCACTACAGCGGCCTGACGGTCGCGAACGGGCGCGCCTACATCGCGACGTTCGACGGCGTGCTCTACTGTTTCGGTGTGGCAAAGTAACTGGCGGCCCGTAAAGGGCCGCCCTACTCGTAGGCCGGGGCTTTATGCCCCGGCACGGAGCTCATGATGCCCCTTCGACGTTGGATCTTCGTGATCCTGACCGCGGCGCTGACCGCCACCATTACCGTGGCCCAGGTCGGACGCGGAGGCTCGCAGTGGCCCACCACGCAGGCCGACGCGCAGCGTACTTCGTGGATTCGCACTGACAGCAAGATCTCGGTCGATGCGATGTCGAAACCGGGCTTCGAGCCGCAGTGGAAGGTGAAGCTCGACAACCAGCCGCGTGGACCGTACGGGCTCCTCCAGGGTGTGAGCGCCGCCGGCGTCACGCTCTTCATCCCGATGTCGATCGTGGCCGGCAGCTCGAACAACCTGTTCGCGCTCGACAACGACACCGGATATGTCGTCTGGCAGCGCCGCTTCGACGCCGCACTGCCTCCGCCAACATCGGAGTGCCCCGGCGGCATCACCGCTGCGGCTACGCGTCTCGTGAAACTCGACGCGTCCGCGCCGGCCGCCGGCGGCATCAATTTCGGCGGCGGCAATGCGGGTTTCCGGAGTGTGATCGGCGAGCCGGGGCAGGGTGTGCCGCTCGAGGGACGCGGCGGCCGTGGTCCGGCACCCGGCGCACCCAACGCAGGTCCAGCGCGCGGCGCGGCGCCTGATGCCGGGCGCGGTGCCGCGCCTGACGCCGCACGCGGAACGCCGCCGGCGGCACCACCCGCGGCACCACCGGCGCGTGGCCGCGCCAACCAGCCGCCCGCCGAGCGTATCCCCGGCACGCCGCCTGCGCCCGAAGCGGGCGGGTTCGGTTTCCTTGCCCGGCCATCAGGTGTCGCCTACGTGGTGGCCAGCGATGGCGTTCTGCATGTCGTCGGTCTCGCGTCGGGCAAGGACCTCCAGCGGCCGGCGGAGTTCCTGCCGCCCAACGCAAAGTGGTCCGCCCCGATTGGCGTGAACACGATGCTCTACGCGGCCACCTCAGGCACTTGCGGCGGCACGCCGCCTGGCGTGTTCGCGATCGATCTGGACAGCGATGCAAAGGCCGTCATCTCGTGGAAGACAAACGGTGGCCCGATCGTCGGCGCACTGGCGTTCACGCCGAACGGCACGCTCATCGCCGCTGTGGGGCCGGGACAGGCCAGCGCCGGCGGCAAGTCGAACGCGATCGTCGCGCTGGATCCCAAGACGCTGCAGATACAGAACTGGTTTACGCAGCCGGACGCGGAATTCGTCACGGGACCGACGATCATTCGCTACAACGACATGGACATCGTCGCGGCGGCGACCAGGGATGGACGGGTCGTGCTGCTCGACCCGACATCGCTTGGCGGATCGGACCACTCGACGCCGCTGCATGTCTCGAAGCCTTTCGTCGGTGCCGGGGCCAGCGTCAGCGGGGACGCGCTCGCAGCGTGGCAGGAAGCGAATGGCGGAGCGTCATGGATTCTGCTGCCGGTGAGCGGGACGGTCGTGGCCGGCAACAGTGCGACGAACGGTATCGTCCGGAACGGCGCGGTTGTCGCGTTGAAGCTGATGGGAACCTCCGGCGCGATCTCGGTGGATCCGCGATGGGTCTCTCGCGATCTCTCCTCACCCGCCACACCCCTGATCGTGAACGGCGTCGTATTCGCACTTGGCATGGGCACGCAGACGGCAACGCCCGGACGCAGCGGCGGCGCAGTCCTGTCCGCGTACGAGGGGGCAACCGGAAGGCAGTTGTGGACCAGCGGACAGGCGATGACGGGCGTTGCGTCGCCCCGGAGTTTGTGGAGTACGACCGGCCAGGTCTATGTCGGGCTGCGCGACGGGACGCTTCACGCCTTCGGCTTCAACGACGAGCGAAGTCCGTTCGTCGTGAAGTGAGGGTAGGCGTGATCCGCAAGGCGTTTCGGATGTCGATCGAAGCCGGCCAGCACGCCGAGTACGAGCGGCGGCATCGGCCGATCTGGAAAGAGCTCGAGGAGGTGCTGATCGCCCACGGAGTCCGGACCTATTCGATCTACCTGGACGATGCAACGGGTGATCTCTTCGCGTACGCCGAAATCGCGGACGAAGCGCGCTGGCAGGAGGTCAGCCAGACCGACGTCTGCCGACGCTGGTGGCGGTACATGCGCGACATCATGCCGGCGAATCCGGACGACAGCCCGGTGTCGCGGCCTCTGCGGGAAGTCTTTCATACAGAGGGCACGCGGTAAGCCCCGCGAAGGGTTACGACTGGCGATGTCTTCGCTGGGCCTCGCGTGCAGCACGAAGGCGATCCATCAGCCGCTGAAAGACCGGGTCGCGCCTGACCGGATCGAGCAGTGTGTCGCGTTCGAACATCGGCAGACATGGAAATCCCGTATCAACGGCACGTTCGAGCCAGCGCAGGCTGGCATTCGTGTCGCCAAGCTGTGCCAGAGCAGCGCCGATACTGTACGCGACATGGTGGTCGATATCGGAGCCGCGAAGAACCTCCGCGATGTGGGCGCGGGCTTGTCGCCGCAGGCCGGTTGCGGCTTCGACGGACGCGAGCGCCGATTCGCTGCGCGCGTCCGGCCGATCGCCGCGAGTGACTGATGCGAGGAGTGTGCGCGAGCCTTCAGCGTCGCCGGTGTAATAGCGCGCGAGTCCGAGATAGTGACGGATCGCAGGGGCATCGGTGCGGGCGAGCAGCGACGTCGCCTTCTCTGCAACCGTGGCAAATTCCCCGGCGAACAGTTCGGTCGCGACTTCAATCCGATCGAGCGCCACGTTCGGCGTCGGGTTGACCTGTTTCGCGAGCCTCGCCTCGGCACGAGCTTCTTCCGTCAAACCCAGATGGTAGTACGCGCGCATCCGTTCGACATGTGCCAGATCCAGCGACGGATCAAGTGACAACGCCGTAGCCGTCCGGTCGAGCACGACGTTCCATTCGAAGCCGCCGTAGAGCGTCCCGGCCGCGCTGGCGATTGCGAGGTGCGCGTCGGCGAGCGAACTGTCCAGTTTCAGCGCGAGGTGGGCCTCCTCATCCGCGCGTTTGCCCCACTCGAGCGCTTCCGCGTCGTGCGCATATCTGACACTGAACCACGCCGTGGCCGTCGCGATGCCGGCGTGCGCGCGCGCAAACTCCGGATCGATCCGGGCGGCCTGCTCGAAATATCCGATTGCCTCGCGCATGTTGGCTTCGGTGTAGTTGACGAGCAGGCTGCGTCCGCGAAGGTACGGGTCGTACGCCGCGGGACTCGTGCGGTAAGGCGCGTGCAGACGTTCACGTTCCGGTGGCGAGAGTTCGAGCCGGAGCGCCGCGACGACCGCGTCCGCGATATGGTCCTGGACTTGAAGTAGATCGCTGTCCCGTTCGTCAAAAGAGCTTCCCCACACTGCGACCCCGTCAGCACGTACGAGCTGTACGGTAATGCGATAACTGCGCTCGACGGGCTGAATCGTCCCGAGCAACAGGTGCTGAACCTTGAGCCGGGATGCGATGCTCGTTGGATCCGATTGTCCGTCCTTGAAGGGAAGGCCAGCCGATGAAGGCCGAAGCGCGATCTGCCGCACATTCGCCAGACGGGTGGTGATGGCATCGGCGATGCCGATGCCAAGGTAATCCGACTCATGTCCGTCGGTCAGAACCCGGAGAGGCAGCACCGCCAGGTGTGCGGGCGCGGAATTGTTGGCGCGCGCGTCCGGCGGGCTTGCTTCCCGCGTCGCTCGTCGCGTCATCCACATCGTGACCGCGACCGCAGCGATCAGGATCGCCGCCAGGCCGCCGCGCACAACGCGCCGGGTGCGTTGCGGGGGCACGACCGCGGGAGTGGACGTTGACTCGGCGGGATCGGCCTGCAGCGGAACGTCGCGCGGAGGCCCGACCGGCCCGACGAACCGGTACCCGCGCCGCGCCAGCGTCTCGATGTACTGCGGCGTTTCAGCCGAATCGCCAAGGGCCTGTCGCGCTTTCTTGACCGCGGTGTTCAGGCCGTGTTCGAAGTCCACGAACGTATCTGACTTCCAGAGCCGCTCGCGAAGCGCGTCGCGAGTGACGAGCTCTCCTGGCCGCTCCAGCAGCGCAACGAGAACCTGACGTGGATGCTCCTGCAGGCGGACTGTTCGACCATCGCGATACAGGTCACCGGAAACGGGATCCAGCTCGAATCGTCCGAACCGAACGGTGGACCGGGCAGAGGACTGCATGGAGGTGACGGCCGGCAGTGTAAATCCGCCCGATGGCACCGTCAATGCCGGGGCGAAGGCCTCCCCAGAGCGTGGAATTCAGCTGTTCACCGTGAGTTCACCCAAAGTTCATATCCCGGCTATCGCGCCGGAACGCGTCGAGCCCATAGATTCCACTCGACTATGCCCCCAAAAAGCAGAGGTGCCCTATGGCCATCCATCGCCAGGCGCGCGCCGCATTCATGTCAGGTTCCATCGTGGTCCTTTGTTCCCTCGGTGTCGTCGCTGACCAGCGGCCACGTTCGATCAACGGGACTATCTGGGTTGCCAACCGTGGCGACGACACGGTCAGGGCTTTCGATGCGACGACCGGCCAAGCATTGATCGACATCGCCATGGCGGCCGGTTCGCAGCCAGGAGATCTGGCCTACGCGAAGGGAAAGCTATACGTGGCCGAGGAGCAGGGTTCGGCGCCGGCGATCGCGATCGTCGATCTCCGGGCAGGCAC
>Ga0207674_10011288_pt1 | contig 10040 bp, 10 predicted proteins | sample KBSCornC72_FD_184303 | JGI IMG/M metagenome (GOLD analysis project Ga0207674, IMG submission 184303) | Corn rhizosphere microbial communities from Kellogg Biological Station, Michigan, USA - KBS Corn C7-2 (SPAdes) (version 2) | ecosystem: Host-associated > Plants > Roots > Rhizosphere > Soil ... | reverse complement strand
TATTATTTCCGTTTACAAAAACGACCTGGGAGACAGTCTTCCACTGCCTTCACGGATGGCGCAATGCACGCCTGATACTTATACAGCAATCATGAACATAGCCAAAGACCTCGCAAAAAAAGGAGGAAAATTAATTTTAAGCGACCTTTTCAGAAGTTATGACATGCAAATGCAGTCACACCTTGATTTTATTTCTGGTAAAAAAAGAGCTTTTAGTCCGCCGCCGGGTGGAAGTTTTCATGAAGCAGGTCGTGCCTTCGATCTTGACCTGGATGCAATGAAAATTCCTCTTTCAGATTTTTGGATCATTGCCGCTAAATATGCAGTAACGCCGATCATCAAACAACCCAAGCCAAATGCTTCTGAAGCCTGGCATTTTGATTGCCGGGGAAGTCATCAATTGGTGTATGAATACTATGAAAATAAAAAAGGAAACAATTTTAAACCATACACGGCTGCGGCGGCCAGCGCGATTCTTTCAATAGGTGTGCATGTTGATGACTTTGGAACCAATCAACAGCAGGCCGCTCTTCAATCCTGTCTTATCCGGCTTGGCAGGGAAATCGGGAATATTGACGGACATATCGGACGAAAAACGCAAACAGCCCTGGAAGGATTAGGAATCGTTTTCGATCTGACTAATGTTAGCAATATGTTGATCCAGGCAGAGAACATGGTTCAGCAAAAATTCTCAAAAGAATTTACATCGCCATCACCCTGACTCCAGCCTTTGTAAAAAACGTCTTTAAAAAAATTCTGGAATCATTAAACACTGTGTTATATTGAGTAAGGGTTTCGGATAACTACAATAAAAAAAGCCTGATGAGAAAAATAGTTTTATCGATGCATGTTTCACTTGATGGTTTTGTTGCAGGATTAAAGGGAGAAATGGATTGGATCAAACTTGATGATGAGGTGTTTGATCTAGTCGGAGGATTTACCAACGAAGCCGATACTGCTTTGTATGGCCGTGTGACATGGGAGATGATGGATGGTTACTGGCCCACTGCAGCGGATAAACCCAACGCCAGCAAACACGATATTGAGCATTCGCAATGGTATAATAGAGTAGACAAACTCGTTTTGACGAAGACAATGCGGGGTAAAAAAGCTGATAAGGTTAAATTTATCAGCGACAATATATTCAGCGAGATCAATAGTTTTAAACAGGCGCCGGGAAAGAACGTGATGATCTTCGGGAGCCCGACTGCCGCACATTCACTTATGGAATACAACCTGATCGATGAGTATTGGTTATTTGTCAATCCCATTTTATTGGGGCAAGGCATCCCGCTGTTTGCGAACATCAAAACCAGGATCGATCTGAAACCGCTGGAGACTCAAGTTTTTCACTGCGGCGTAACGGCTCTACATTATGCAGTAGAATAAATAACAATTGACATGGGCGGCGACAGCACAATCATGAACAAATTCTCTTCCGTTTTTGAGTCTGACTTACTTGCTGAACTAGAAAAAAAATCCATGATAATGCAGGTGAAAGCTGGTGAAATCATGCTCAATCCGGGTCAAACGATCCGGGCCGTGCCTCTTGTATTGAGTGGTATATTCAAAGTGAGTCGCATTAACGAAGAAGGCCAGGAGTTGTTGTTGTATTATGTGAAGGAAGGTGAGAGTTGTGCCATGACATTTACATGTTGCATGATGGCTCATGCCAGTGTAATCAGAGGTTCAGCTGAAGAAGATAGCGAGTTGCTTTGCCTTCCCGTCGATCTGATGGATGAGTGGATGATGAAGTACCGCACATGGAAAAGGTACGTCATGACCACGATCTTAAATCGCTTTACCGAAGTGTTAAGAAGCATTGATGAAGTTGCCTTTAAAAAGCTGGATGACCGCCTCGTCAATTACCTGAAGGAAAAGTCAAAAGCCACCGGCTCTCCTTTGATCAATTTAAGCCACCAGCAAATAGCCGATGAACTTGGCACCAACCGCGTTGTTATTTCCCGTCTTTTAAAAAGGTTGGAACTTGACAAAAAGCTTCTTCTCTATCGTAACCAGATCAGGCTTATGAAGGAATTGTAACTTTTGTTACCGGAAATGACTGGGTTGTTGTTGCATATTTGTTCAGGAAAAACAAAAGCAACGATATTCGAAAAATGCAAAAAAACCCGGGTTGGACAGTCCTGCAGCAAGCTTCGTAAATTTCCAATTGACCTTTGATAATTTAATGATAAAACCTACAGTTATGTTCATCAGAATGCTTAACTTTCAAATACAGGAAAACAAAAAAGGGGACGCGATCATGATCATGGATAGTATGATCCCAAAGATCAGGTCACTAAGAGGTTGTAAAGATTGTATGTTCATCGTGCATGAAACCGACGACCACTATGCATTGTTAGTCTTTTGGGATTCGAAGGAAAATGCAAATGCTGCTGCAGGTCTCATTGGACCTCAGTTGCTTCCTGCCTTGAACAAAATCTCGAAAGAGAATGTTTTTCCCCGTCTTTATGAAGTGTATCAGCCTGCGTCAGTATTGCAGGAACAATGGTAAGATCTTGTGCATCTTCAAATCATTTTATAAAAAACTAAAATTTAAAAACTATGTCTATTCGATTAAATGGAATCGCTCCTGACTTCACTGCCGAAACAACACAAGGCCCTATTCATTTTCATGAGTGGATCGGAGATGGATGGGCCATTCTTTTTTCACATCCAAAAGATTTCACACCGGTATGCACAACTGAATTGGGTTATATGGCAAAACTTGATCCCGAGTTTAAAAAACGTAACGTAAAGATTATTGGCTTGAGCGTTGATCCTGTCGACAATCATGCAAAATGGGCAGAAGATATCAAGGAAACACAGGGAACCGAAGTGAATTTTCCAATGATCGGTGACCACGATCTTTCCGTGGCAAAACTGTATGATATGTTGCCGGAAGATGAGCCAGGAACATCGGAAGGAAGGACTCCGATAACGAATCAAACGGTGCGTACCGTATTTGTCATTGGTCCCGACAAAAGAGTTAAACTAATGTTGACGTACCCTATGACCACGGGTCGAAATTTTGATGAGATACTTCGTGTTATTGACAGCATGCAGTTGACTGCACAGTACAGCGTGGCAACACCTGTAAACTGGAAACATGGAGAGGATGTGATCATCACAGCAGCTGTTAAAGATGAAGAGATCCCTCAAAAGTTCCCAAAAGGGCATAAGCGTATCAAACCTTATATGCGAACAACACCCCAACCGAATATTTAATAGGTTCATTATAGAAAAATACAGGACAGGGTTCCGTAGGGCCCTGTTCTTTCCTTCATGCCTCACAGCTCCGGTCTATAAGTTTTGTTATAGAGAATTCCCCTTTGCGTGAATGTAACTTGGCAGCACTAAAACATAAATTTTATGTCTTCAGCTCCAGTACAGCTCAACCAACGGATTCAATACCTCGATGTACTCAGGGGAATCGCCATTAGCGGTGTTTTATTTGCTTTTGCATTCTGGAACCTAGGCACTGAGCCCACGGCAAACTGGACCAGCTTTGATAAGATACTTAACGAAGTTGGAGTATTCCTGGTCGATTCGAAATGTTACACAACGCTCGCTTGCCTGTTTACAATCGGCTTTGTACTCCACATGAATAAAACAAGAGATGAAGCCAGGAGCTTGTATACCTATAGAAGGAGATTACTGGGACTCCTGATCATTGGTGCTTTTCATGCTCTGCTGTTGCGCAACGGAGACATTCTCGCGCCATACGCGATGCTGACACTTATTGCCATTCTTTTTTATAAAGCGTCTAATAAAACAATTACCATCACGCTGGTCATTGTCTTTCTACTTGACGCTCTTTTGCCCCAAATCTGGCGATTGTCCGGGCAGGCATTTCCCCCGAGACCCGATACCCATGGAGGGAATTACTGGATAGACAATTTTCAATGGGTAGCATATTGGTATAAAACCGCCGTATTTTTTTGGGAAACGACTTTGTTTTTGCTCCTGTTCGGATTGTTGCTTGGAAAGATCTTTATTCAAAGAAAAGTAAAGCTTACCAATCGCCAACTGGTCGCGATTATTATAGCTGGTTTTATTGCAGGCACAGGCAGTTATTTGCTTACAATAGTTTACCCCGAGCGGCTCTTAAACTTACCTGATATTGGCAAAACCTATATCCTGAGATCCATTGTCTTTACCGCGCTGGATCTTGTTCATAAGATCGGCATGGCCTCCGCTTATGCGAGCATCGTTTTTCTGCTAACCAGGAATTTCCGCTTAACTGTTTTTGCTAACCTTGGGCGAATGTCTCTCACCAATTATATCCTACAAGCCGTGATCATCATACCACTGTGTATAATATTGGAGTTATTCGATCATGTCACGCCAACAACTGCTTTGGTGATGACCGTTGTAGTCTGGATTTTTCAAATAATCTTTAGCAGTTGGTGGCTAAGCGGCCACAAATTTGGTCCTATCGAATGGGTATTACGGTGGTTTACTTATGGCCAGACCATCGCTATCAAAAGAGACATAGAGCAAATTGAACATACCGACCTTTCGGTCATGATGCGTGTGCCATAAGGCATCCAGTCCAGTTTTAAGTCGCTACTATTTGGGTCAGAAAACTTCTCGCAGGGTCTTGGGCAGGGCCCTGCTTTGTTTTCCAAAGTCGGAAATTGTTGTTCAATTTATGCGGCCGGGTGACAAAATTTTCACTTCTATTTTTGGGATTTGAGATTATATTTAAAAGAAATTCCATGAAGTTGTCATTCCTGATTCCTGCTATTTTGCTCTTAAGCGCCTGCAATAATGAAGATAAAAGCGCACCGACAAACGATGAAAATAATGCTGACAAAATGTTTCAGCAGTTGTCTGATGAATTTTTACAGGGCTATTTAAACTGGAGACCCCAGGCGGCCGTTGCCCTTGGTTTTCATGAATACGACGGTAAGATAGCAGACTTTAGCAAAGCTTCTGTTGACAATGAATTGAAAAGGTTAAAAGATTATAGTCAAAGACTGGGGACCATTGATACTGCTTCGTTGAGTGAAAAAATGTTCTACGATTATCGAATCCTGGGGCTGGCGATCAAGAACGAAATATTCAACTTCGAGGACTTCAAAATATATACTCACAACCCGATGACCTATGCAGGACTCCTGGATGTCAATCTCTACATAAAACGCAACTACGCACCTATCGAACAAAGACTCCACTCGATCATCGAAGTCGAAAAACAAACATCGAAGATCGTTGCAGCAGCAAAGGCAAACCTCGATGATTCATTGCCTAAGCCGTATATTGAGACTGCCATGTCTATTGCAAGCGGCACCGTAGATTTTTTAAAAGGCGATTTGCTCGTGGCATTAAAAGAGGTAAAGAATGATACCCTGACGAAACAATTTAGGGCGGCAAACGACTCGGCCATCAATTCATTGAAAGATCTTGTGTCATGGTTGCAAAAAGAAAGGTTACCGAAAGCCAATAATAAGTATGCGATTGGAAGGCAGAATTATGAAAAGATGCTTTTGTACAATGAATTCATTACCCTGTCTCCGGAGAAAATTGTTGAGTTGGGCCTGGCGGAATTAAAAAAAGAACAGGAAAGATTCAATCATGCTGCGCATATCATCGATCCGAATAGAAAAGCCGTTGATGTTTATCACACAATCCAGGAAACTGAGCATCCAACGGCAGAAAGTCTTATTCCTGATGCTAAAAAGCACCTTGAAATGGTGCGGCAATTCATGATTGATAAAAATATTGTGACCGTGCCTTCCGAAGTGAGAGTACAGGTAAAAGAAACTCCCCAATATGCAAGAGCCACAAGCACTGCGTCAATGGATGTGCCGGGTCCATTTGAAAAGGCAACTGAGGCTTACTATTACATAACTCCTGTTGATCCAAAATGGACAATACAACAAAAGAAAGATTGGCTGACTCAATTTGACTATTATACTACTGATAATGTAACGGTCCATGAAGCTTATCCTGGTCATTATACGCAGTTTCTTCACCTCAATGCCAGTGATGCAACAAAAATTGAAAAGATCTTTGGTAGTTATGCTTTTATTGAGGGATGGGCACATTATTGTGAGCCCATGATGCTTGACGAAGGTTTTGGAAACAATGGCGACAGTGTGCAGGCTGCCAAATACAGGCTCGCCCAATCAGGTGATGCTTTGTTGCGCATTTGCCGTTTATGTGTGTCGGTAAAAATGCATTGCCAGGGAATGACTGTTGATGAAGGGACAAAATTTTTTATGGACAATTGGTACCAGGGAGACAAACCCTCCCGCCAGGAAGCCATTCGGGGAACATTTGATCCCGGTTACCTTTTTTATACAATTGGAAAATTGGAAATACTGAAACTACGTGACGATTATAAGAAACAGGAAGGAAATAATTTTTCACTTAAGAAATTTCACGACGAATTGCTTGATCACGGCATGCCGCCTATCAGACTTATGCGTGAAAAATTGTTGAAGGACAAGAAGAGCTGGGGAGAGATTTTGTACTAGGTTACCGATTATGGGTTATGCGTAATGAGTAATGAATAATGAGTGATGAGTGAATGGGTCGAGTATTCTAAATATTTTAAGGTTTGTGCACTTCGTGACAATTCTTTTATCAATCCTAGAAATCTAGGTCACAGCTCACAAAGTAATACAAAGGGCACAAAGGTTATTAAACGAATAATCAATATAAAAACTAAACAATGAAAACACGGGTTGTTGTTTTGGGTGCCGGCTTCGGGGGTCTCGAACTAACTACAATGCTCGCCGAAGAGATGGGTGACCGGATCGATCTTGCTCTAATAGATAAAAGCGACACGTTTTATTTCGGCTTCTCGAAGTTTGATGTGATGTTTGGGCACAAAACCTCCGAGGCTGTCAAACTTCCTTACAATAGGATCGTGAAGCCGGGAGTAAAATTTTACCAGGAAACGATTGCTAACATAGACCCTATCGCAAAACGCGTAACAACTAATAATGCAACTTATGAAGCAGATATTTTAGTAGTTGCATTAGGTGCTGATTACGACATGGCAGCCACGCCGGGCCTTGCCGAAGGAGGAAATGAATTTTATTCTTTCAAAGGGGCTGAGCGTTTACGTGAAGTACTTCCCACTTTTCAAGGAGGCAAAGTGATCGTTGGTGTGTGCGGAGCGCCGTTTAAATGCCCTCCCGCTCCGAGTGAAGCAGCATTACTAATGCACGATTATCTTCACAAGCGCGGCATACGAAATGATTGCGAGATCAGTCTGGTAATGCCCTTTGGTTTGCCTATTCCCCCTTCACCAGATACTTCCAAAGCTTTGCTGTATGCCTTTAAAGAACGTAACATTGAGTTTGTAGCAAAGCATCTTATCAAGGCAATTGACCCATTACGCCATGTTGCCATCACCGATGTTGGCACTGAAATGCCTTTTGATCTGTTTTTAGGTATTCCCAAACATCGTGCTCCGGAAGTGGTTGAGAAAAGCGGCATGACAGTAAATGGATGGATACCTGTTGAGAAAACAAATTTGAAAACAAAATATCCCGGCGTCTATGCCATCGGTGACGTCAACAGTGTTGGGACGCCAAAGGCCGGTGTATTTGCAGAAGGCGCAGCAAGAGTGGCGGCAAAGACCATTATTGCTGAATTAGAAAAAGGGGAAGAACCATCACCGTACAAAGGTGACGGTATTTGTTATGTAGAATTTGGCGATGGTCGCGTGGGAAAAGTAAACGTTGATTTCTTCTCAGGCCCCTCTCCTTTTGGAAGTTATACCGAAGCATCGGTCGATCTTGTTGCCGACAAACAATATTTTGGCTCCAGTCGCGAGGAAAGATGGTTTGGGAAATAAAGTTTTAAGGATTGAATCGCCGGAAGAAATTGAGCAACTATGGCTCCCTCAACTATATCTATTTCCATTATATTACCTAACTTGTACAAGGTGAATAAATAAACCAGCTATGATGAAAAAATTCTTTTTAGCATCTTTGGCAACTGCCATGTGCTTGCTAAGTCTGACAGCATTCTCTCAGAATAAAGAAAAAGCTGACACAACTAACAAGTTAGGCCTTGCGGGAGACGGCCTGGATCTCTATGCAGTATTGGATCTGTTCCAGAAGTCAAAAACGATTGAAGCTTTTGAAAAATCGCTGAATGATCCAAAAACTAAGATCAATAACCTCGATCTGGACCTTGACAAGAAAGTTGATTTTATCAAAGTAGTTACTGAAAAAAAGGATAAAAAGGACGACTCGTATATGTTTATTTTACGCGTTGACGTCAGTAAGACTGAATCACAGGATGTAGCCGTCATCTTACTGGACAGAGATAAAGATAAAAAAGTGAGCCTGCAGATGGTTGGTGATGAAGAATTGTATGGTAAGGATTATGTTATTGAACCAAAGGGAAATTCACCGGTTACCCCCAACCCCGCGTACAAGGGGGAGGACCCGGTTACTGTAACTGTGGAGGCACCCGCTACTACCGTAGTCGTTCAACAGGCGCCCGTCGTACAGTATGTTTATTCACCGGCATATGTGCCTTACGCTCCGCCTTACTATTATGGATATTATCCTGGATGGTTTGCATTTACCGCGGTTGTATCATTTGGCTTTTATGCTGCGGCCTGGGGCGGCTACCATGGCGGTTATTATGGTGGTCACTATCATGGAGGGAATAATAACGTAATTATTAACAACAATAATAATTTCAATAATTACAATAACAATAGTAGGAATCGGGCCACTCAGGTTTCGGATAACCAGGCCAGGGGTAATTACGGAAACGGGCGAACAGATCGACAGGCCGGAAACAGGGCGTCGGCGTCGACGCGGGAATCGGGCAATAGAGCGGGAACATCAGATCGAGCAGGAGCATCAAATAGAGCGGGAACTTCAGATCGGGCCGCGGCATCCAATAGAGCAGGAACATCAGACAGAGCCGGAGCATCAAACAGAGCGGGAACATCAGATCGAGCCGCAGCATCAAACAGATCGTCGTCAAACTTTAATTCTCCATCTACATCAAACAGGTCATCAAACTTTTCTTCTCCATCGAACAGGTCGACTTCATCATATGGAGGCGGCGGCCGTTCAATGGGAGGAGGAAGCCGTTCAATGGGTGGAGGTGGAGGCGGAAGAAGACGATAAAGGCTAACGTCGGTTAATTTGAACCGGACAAATTTACACTTGCGATTGTGCGTACCCAGCGGAATCAATTCTTATATCTCAGGATAGTGGTCTTCACAAAAAAAAGGCCTTCCGAAAGTAACTTCGAAAGGCCGAATCAAAAGCATAATCATTTTATTTAACTAACACCCCATCAGACGCACTCATATCCCTTAGCGCAACATATTTACCATTTCTCTTCTGAAACAGCGTCATGTAGTTTCCCGAATTAATGGGATTATTGGCAGAGTCAACGACTTTAAAAGAACCAATTTCTACAACCAACTCTCCATCGTTGGATGGAAAAACTTCATTTGTTTTAAACGAGATCTTGTCTGTCTTTGCCCCCAGGTCAGACTCAAAAAACGCTATTATTGCCGGCTTCCCGACCAAGGGAGCTGTGTTCGGTAAGAAGGTGGTGGCATCATCTGCATAATACCCTATATCTTTCAGCGTTCCACTATTGAAAACCGCGGAGAATTCGTCTTCCCTCGCCTGGATGTCCTTCTTGACTTGCTCTTTATCAACCGAGACCTGCTCTTTCTTTTCATTACATGCAAATAACAAACTAATGACGCAGGCTAATGATAGTCGTTTCATATTCCCGTTTTTCATAAAAATTATTCTTTTGTTACTTGTTTTAGTTAAAGCTAAGAACTAAAAATAATATAACAAATAGAGGATGAGGCTGTCTTTGCCTGTTTTTGTAATTTCAATCAGGTCGTGCACCCATTATATGGTTTATATTTTTTCAATTCTTGCTTATTGGAATTTTACAAGATTTGAAAAGATAAGATTCGCATAATAAACCGCAGCGTAACAAAGCGTTTGACTATGCGTGGTTGACGTGTGCAATCATTTCCTTTGTCGAAACATCACATGATCCTCCTCACACGGAACGAACCGGAT
>Ga0207674_10011284_pt1 | contig 10042 bp, 9 predicted proteins | sample KBSCornC72_FD_184303 | JGI IMG/M metagenome (GOLD analysis project Ga0207674, IMG submission 184303) | Corn rhizosphere microbial communities from Kellogg Biological Station, Michigan, USA - KBS Corn C7-2 (SPAdes) (version 2) | ecosystem: Host-associated > Plants > Roots > Rhizosphere > Soil ... | reverse complement strand
GGCTTTCCCGTTGAGGTCAACGACTGTCAGGCCTATCGCTCTACCCACCAGATATCGGATATGTTGGCGCGTCTTGGCGGGCCCTACGCCTCCGAACTGAGGTTTGACCAGGAAGTTGATTTTATCGTTTGCCTGAAGCGGGTAAACTACGGCAAGCTCCATTCGCACGCAATCACCGTGTATCGGACGGGGCCGGAAGCGCGCAGCGCCATGGATCCCCTGCTGATCGCGGACGGCAAGCATTTCCTTCACCGCTTTCATATCGATCAGCCGCGGGCTTCGTTCGCGATCGAGCAGCCGCAATTGGCAAGGTCGCTGGTGATGCGCTTCGAGCAGATCTGGGCGACCGGTGAACCGGGGCTGAGCGCGACGGTCCTCGGGATCTGACCCGACGGGGTGTCCAGGACCGGCACCGGCCCGCAAGCCGGGAGGTCAAGGCAATAATGGTAAAATTCAGTGTTCGGCTGACACCGCGCGACTACGTTTTTCACTAAAGTTGCCCCGAGGCCGACCGTTCCCACCCACTCCGAACCCTCCTAAAGAAGGAATCAAACATGAACAAGCCACTCCTCGTCATCGCGTCCGCTGTCATTGCGCTTGCTGCCTGCCAGGAAAAGACCGTCACGCCGCCGCCCGCGCCTCCCGCTGTCGTGGTAGCGCCGACGCCTGCGCCCGCCCCGGCGCCCGCACCGGCTACCGATGCGAAGGCGCCCGACGCGAGCACGTCGAGCTCGACCACGACGTCCAGCACGACCACGACGCCCGCAACGCCGATGGCGCCAAGCAGCACGACCACCACGACGACCACTGACACGACCAAGGAAGCGCCGAAGAAGTAAGCGTGCCTGCTCGCTGCCGCAAAAGAGGCCGGAATGTACCGGCCTTTTTTGTGCGCGCAACTGCTTGCTGCATATCGTGATTCAGGTTTCCACTCGTAAGCCGAGGCGCGGCTTCAGCTCGGCCCACGCCCGGGCGACGTCTTCGACACTCAATCCGTCTGCGGTTTTTAAAGGACTTGCGCGCAGACGCGCAAACAGCTGCTGCTTGGCGTAGTAGCGGGCCGCTGGTGGAATCGAAAACAGCAACTCGACGATCCGATCGGCCACTGCCGGGGAGAAGGTCCGGTCGTGCGCCGCGCGATTGTCACCTCCATCGAACATCGCGGGCCATGCGCTGGACGCGGCGTTGCGCTGCAAGAGGCCCGGACGCGCCGCTGTCAACTCCCGCCGAAGCGCCTCTGTGGCAGTGGCATCGATCTCGTCGTCCTCGACGATGACACCGTAGTCGTCGCGTGCCGACCGCGTCGAGACATATCCCGATCGAACGTCGGCCAGAACCGATGCCGGCAAGCGTTCGAGCGGATCGCCGAAACCGCCACCGGTCGGGCTGCGTACGCTGAACACATCGCCAAGATTCAGCCGCAGCATGGTGATCTTGCCCAGTCGCTTTGCCTGCGGCGTATCGGGATTGAGCCATGCGTCGCCCTTGGCACCCGGCCGTCCACCGTTCAAACCCCACGGCTGGAAGACGAACCGATCCATGCCGCGCGCTGTGAGAATCGAATCGGGTTGGAACACCTCGAAATCGAGACGCGCCGCCAGTCCGCCGCGAAAACGTCCAGGCCCGCCGGAGTCGGGCACGATGCCGTAATGATGGATCAACACTGCCACTTCGTTCTCGATCGATTCGGTCGGCGTGTTGGCGAGCGCGCCAAGCGAGAAGTCGGTCGCATCGATGCCGTCCTTCGCGGGACGCGCGCCGGAGCCGCCGATCATCGGCTGGATGACGCTGGCCCGCCGCCGACCGGTGATTGAATCCATGATCGAGATGGCCAGAATCGTGGCTTGGCCAGCGCCTGCAGCAGGAATCTTGCCCGGCAGTGCCTGCGCGAGAATGGCCTGCACGATCCCGTAGTTCAGCTGGTTGATGGCATAACGGACGCCGACTGCGGCGGGGAAAGTGCAATTGACGATCGACCCCTCCGGCGCGGTGATACGAATCGGCCGCAACAGCCCTCCGTTGATGGGCACCGTGGGATCCATCGTGCGGAAGAAGCCGAGCAAGCCCCCGCACAGGAACGGGTGATGCCCCGCGCTTGGAAGATTGAAGGCCGCGCCGATCTGCGGGTCGCTGCCCGAATAATCGAGGTGGATGTTCCCGCCGCTGCTCTTGGTCACGGTCAGCTTCACGCGTACCGGAATGTCCGAGATCACGTCGTCTTCGAGATAGTCATGGAAATGCCACGCGCCTTCCGGCAAGCGGTCGATCAACGCCCGCGCGCGCGCCTCCGCGTATCCGATCAACGCCTGCTGGCCTTCGACGACGGTATCGAGGCCCCATTTCGCTACCGCCGCCTTGACCCGCTGATCGGCGGTACCGAGGGCCGCCATCATCGCATTGAGATCGCCCCAATTCTTGTCGGGAATGCGCACGTTGGCGAGCATGAAATCGCGGACGTCTTCCTGCAGCACGCCGGCACGGTAGAGCTTCTTCGGCGGGATGCGGATGCCTTCCTGATAGAGCTCGTAGGCGCTCGGCAGAATGCTGCCCGCCACGATGCCACCCATGTCCGACGAGTGGATGAAGCACCACGCGAACGCGATCAGCTGGTCACCGGCGAAGATCGGCTTCAGCATGTGATAGTCGGGCAGATGCGTAGACACGCCCTTGGTCAGATAGGGGCAGTTGCTGACCGCGATGTCGCCGTCCTGCCACGGCGCGACGGACGCGATGAATGCCGCGTAGTTGATTCCGACGTACGTCTGTGCAGCCAGCGCGACCGGGTATGCGAATTGCTCGCCATCCGGCGTAATGAGCGCCGTGGTGAAATCGTTGCTTTCCTTGACGTAGGTGGTGTGCGCCGAGCGCTTCAGCGTAAATCCGGCGGCCTCCGCCGCGGCGCGAAAGTAGGCATTCAGCACGCCGAGCATCACGTTGTCGATTGCCATCACGCGCCCCTTTGCAGCAGGAGGTTACCGCTTTCGCGCACCGTCCCGACCCAACCGGCAGCGACGAAGACGGTGGTGTCGTCCTGATCCACGAGTCCCGGACCCGTAAGTGTGTGGCCGGCGCGCAAGTCGCCGCGGCGCCATACGGGAACGACGCGAGCGCCGCCTTCGGCCAGGACTGAACGCTGCCCGTACGGCGCCGCGGGTCCGAGCTGCACCGCCGCGTCGAGCTTCGGGAACATCGGCTTGGGCATGGTTCCGGCGATCATGATCCGCAGATCCACCACCTCCACCGCGACCGATGGATCCGCGTGCGCATAGACGCGGCGATGCATCTCGTGAAACGCCGCCGCGATCGCCGCCAACTCACCGCCGACCAGCCATTTCGGTTCCAGTGGCACGTCCACTTCGAATGACTGGCCGACGTAGCGCATGTCCGCCGAAGCGAGAAGGTGGAATGTCTGCAACGCAGGTGCTTCCGCCGCGAGCCACGACCGCGCCTCGCGTTCGAGCGATCGAAAGGCGTCGGCAAGCAAGTCGGCTGCGTCGTCCAGTGGACTCACGATGCTGCGAACGAAATGACTGGCGACGTCCGCGGACAATGCGCCCAGTGCGCATAACGTTCCCGGCGAAAGCGGCACCAGCACGCGCGCAACACCCATTTCCTCGGCGAGACGACAGGCGAGGAGCGAACCTGCTCCGCCGAACGAGACCAGCGTGTAGTCGCGCGGATCGACGCCGCGCTGCGCCGCCAGGTTCGACAGCTCCGCGTAGAGCGACGCGACCGTCACCTTGAGAATGCCGTCGACGGCGCCTTGCAAGTCGGTGGCGAGCCCGGCTGCAACCGGCGCCAGTGCCCTGTCTGCCAGGTCACGATGCAGCTTCACGCGCCCACCGGCGAACGTGTCCGGATTGAGATAGCCGCCCGCAAGAAAAGCGTCCGACAGCGCCGCGCGATCGCTGCCACGGCCGTAGCATGCCGGGCCCGGATCGGAGCCCGCGCTTTCCGGACCGATCCGCAGTACGCCGGCATCATCCAGCGAAATTAACGAGCCACCGCCAGCCCCGATGGAGGACACTCCCACGACGGGCATCATGATCGGGAAATCGGCGACGTGCTCGGATTGGCTCGTCTGCGGCCGGCCGCCGTCGACGAATGCGACATCGCCACTGGTGCCGCCGATATCGAGCGTGATGATGTCGGCGATGCCTTCCCGCAGCGCCGTCTGCGCCGCGCCGATCACCCCCGACGCCGGACCGGATAGCAATGTCTCGGCCGGCACGCCCCGGGCACGGCGCGCGGTCATCACGCCGCCGTTGGACTGCGTGATGTAGGGGACTGCCGAAAGACCCAATTCGCCGAGACGGGTTTCGAGCTTGCCGAGATACCCCGCGACCTTCGGCATCACGTAGGCGTTCACGATCGAGATGATCGCGCGTTCGTATTCGCGCATCCGCGGCCAGATCTCGGACGAGCAGCAAACGAAGAGCTCGGGTGCAGCGCGCTCGATGATCGTGCGCGCCTCCCGCTCGTGGACCGGATTGCGGAACGAGTGCAGGAAGCAAACGACCAGACCCTGTGCGCCAGCGGCCCGCGCTGCGCTCACCGCGGACTCCACGCTGCCTGCGCTCAATGCGACATGCGTGCTGCCATCCGCGCGAAGGCGTTCGTCGATCTCGAAGACCAGGTCGCGCGCGATGAGCGGGGCGGGGCGATCGCCCCACCAATATTGCGGGCGGGGCACGCGCAGGCGCTGGATGATCAGCAGGTCACGAAAGCCTTTGGTCACGAGCAGCGCGAGGCGCGCCCCCTTGCGCTCGATCAGCGTGTTCACGGCAATCGTGGTGCCGTGCACGAAGTACTCGACCTCGGCCATCGGCACATTGTGTTCTTGCGCCAGCAGCTGCAAACCGACGGCGAGACCTTCCACCGGATCGTGCGGAATCGTCGGTGATTTGAGGCCGAACACGCGGCCTGATTCCGTCTCGTACACGGAAAAATCGGTGAAGGTGCCGCCGATGTCGACGCCAATGCGATAGCGTGCCATGAATCTAGAGTCTCCCTGCGCTGGACAGCCCGACGACTTTCTCGGCAATGATCATGACGGCCAGGATCAGTACCACCTGCACCGTGGACACCGCTGCCACCAGCGGCGTCTGCTCCCACTCCATGTAGTTGAACAAGCGCAGCGGCAACGTGATCGTGGAGGGTCCGGCGATGAACAACGCCAGGTACACATCCGAGAACGAGATGATGAACGCGAACACGGCGCCCGCCATCACGCCCGAGCGCATCAGCGGCGCGGTGACGCGCAGGAAGGCCTGGCGCCACGTCGCGCCGAGGATCCTGGCGGCTTCCTCGGTCGCGGGATCCACACCGGCGAGGCTGGCCGAAACCGTGCGCACGACGAAAGGCAGGGTGATCAGCACATGACCGATCGCCATACCGAGCAACGATCCAGTGAGATTGAGCTTGGAGAGCGTCAGCAGCAATGCCATCCCCAACAGAACCCGTGGCACATACAACGGTGCCAGCAACAACGTTTCGATGCCCGCTTGGCGCGGACGCCGATGGCGCACTAGCGCATAAGCCGCCAAGGTACCGGCGACGGTCGCGATCACCGCCGTGATCACACCGAGGACCAGGCTCACCCTGAACGAGGTCAGAAAATCGGTGTTGGCAGCCAACGCGTGAAACCAGCGCAGCGACCAGCCCTGCGGCGGAAATCGCATCTGGTCCGATGCATTGAACGACTCGACGATGACCACGACGATCGGCCCAAGCATGTAGAGGTACGCGACGATGGTCATCGCGCCGACGACGCGCCACCAACGGCTTGCGCGGCTCATCGGGCGACTCCACGCCGTCCGGTCGTGCGCAGGTACAGATACACGACCGTACCGGAGACCAGCCCCATGAAAATGCCAATCGCCGATCCGAAGGGCCAGTTATAGCCGACGAGCATGGCGTCATAGGCGAGCGCCGCAATGAGCTTGACCTTGGTGCCGCCGAGCAGCGCGGGAAGTGCGTACGCGGTGATCGACAGCGAGAACACCAGCAGCGAACCCGATACGACACCGGGAAAGCTCAACGGCAGCGTGACCCGAAGGAACGCCTGCATCGGCGTTGCGCCGGCAGCGCGCGCGGCTTCCTCCACGTGACGATCGATCTTCTCGAGCGAGGAAAGGATCGGCATGATCATGAACGGCAGCAGCACCTCCACCAGCGCGAGCACCACCGCGTGCATCGAGTACAACAGGCGCACCGGCTCGTCGACGACGCCCAGCGATTGCAGTCCCGTGTTGAGCAGCCCTTCGCGTCCGAGAATGACAATCCATCCGTATGCGCGCACGACAATGCCGACCATCATCGGCAGGAACACGAGATAGGTCAGCACGCCCTTGAAGCGCGACGTCGTGCGGGCGAGGTAGTAGGCGACCGGATACGCCAGCAACAGCGACAGCACAGTGACGATAACGCCCAGCTGCAGCGTCCTGACGACCACGCCCAGATAGAAGAAGTCGCCGAACAGCCGCAGGTAATTCTCGATGCTCAACGTGAAATCGGTGATGCGGCCCGGCACGTAGCGAAGGAAGCTGTACGCGAGCATGAGCAGACCCGGCAGCACAAGACCGATGCCCACGATCGCGAGCGATGGCAGCAAAGCCAGCGAGCGAATGCGCGGCTTCATGTCTCGGCTCCCTCAGGCAACGGTACGAGGGTGAGCTCGGCGGGCGACACCGCAATCACCACGCGATCACCAGGCTGCGGCAATGCACGACCCGGCAGTGCACGCTGGGCCACAACGATCGAATCGCCGTGGGGGAGTCGGACGGTGAGATCGACGCGTTCGCCGACGTAGACCGCTTCTTCGACGATAGCGTCCATTACATTGACAGCGGCAACTCCGTCGGCCGCGGCCGCCCGTACCTCGACGAATTCCGGACGAATCACGAGTCCGGCGGCGCGGCCGGCGGCCGCCGCGACACCCGCGCATTCCACCGCGAACGGCGTCCCCGCGCGCGAGACGAAGCGTGCAGCGGTTCCTTCGATAGCATCGAGGCGCCCTTCCAGTACGGTGCACTGACCGATGAAGCGGGCGACGAACAGCGATGCAGGCCGCTCATAGACTTCTCGCGGGGTGCCGATCTGCTCCACGCGCCCACGGTTCATGACGACAATGCGATCCGACATCGCCATCGCCTCGCCCTGATCGTGCGTGACATAAAGCGCGGTGATCCCAACGCGGCGCTGCAGGCGGCGGATTTCATCCCGCATCTGCTCGCGCAGCTTCAGGTCGAGATTGGACAGCGGCTCGTCCAGCAGCAGCACCGCCGGCTGCACCGCCAGCGCTCGAGCCAAAGCCACACGCTGCTGCTGCCCCCCGGACAGTTCGCGGGGCATCCGCCCGCCATACTCCGCGAGATCCACCAGGCCAAGGACGTGCTGCACCGCTTTTTCGATGTCGCCGCGGGGACGGCGCTTGAGTCGCAGACCAAAGGCGACGTTGTCGAACACGCTAAGGTGGGGAAACAGCGCATAGCTTTGGAACACCATGCCGATCCCTCGGCGCTCCACCGCCACGCCGTGCATATCGGCATTTCCGATGCGGATCGAGCCAGCCGTGGGGGTCTCGAAGCCGGCGATCATGCGCAGCGTTGTTGTCTTGCCGCAGCCGGACGGTCCGAGCAGCGAGACAAATTCGCCAGCAGCGATCGTCAGGTCGAGCGGGCCGACGGCGTGCGTGGCCCCGAAACGCTTGGTCAGCCTCGTGACGGCGATCGAGGCCATGACGAGACTTTCAGCCCACGACCTCTCGATTCATGCGTTCGAGGTATTTGTCCGAATACTTGTACATTTTCTCGTAGTCGAGCGCCTGGACCTTCGAGGCGTCGGCAGCGGCGATGCGCAGGCGCGGCAAGTCCTTCACCAGCGGCGCGGCCTTCGCGTTGGTCGTGGAATAGGAAAACTTCTTGGCGATCTCTGCCTGCACGTCGGGCGCGAGGGAGAGATCGACGAACTTCTCGGCAAGCGCCAGGTTCGGCGCGCCCTTCACGATCATGAAGCCGGACCCGTAGCCCACCCAGCCCTTGGGATAGACGAAATCGAGGCCTGACACGCCCTGGTCCTGGAGCATGTACGTTCTGCCGACCCAGAAGGGAGCGGCGGCGATCTCGCCCGTCGCGAACATCTTCATGCCCTGGTCGTTCGACTCCATCACGAGGCCGTCGTTCTCGCGAATGATCCTGCGGCAGAACGCGATCACGGGATCGAAGTTGTCGTATGTGCCGCCCATGCTGAGATTCGCGGCGTGCATCCACATCTCGCCCATCCAGCCGAACTTGGGAATCGCGACCTTGCCTTTGAGCTTCTTGTCGAGCAGCGATTCCCACCCCTGCTGCGCGGCCGCGGCCTTGTCGATCACTTTGGTGTTGATTGTCAACGCCCACGGCGCGATGTAGCGATCCGCGTAGTACGGGTTCTTGTATGCGGATTCAACGGCCGCGAAGTTGGGCACGCGCGCCGGATCGATCCGTTCCACCAGCCCGAGGGCGATCGCCTGTCCCATGCGGGTTGCGCCCAACTCGACGACATCGACCGATGGATTGCCGCGCATCGCCTGCAGCGCCGCTACCTGCTGGGCGTTCGGGCGCTCGTCATAAGCAATTTCGACGGCCTGCGCTTTCGCGAACGGTGTCGCGATGTAATCCCGGATCGCCGCGCCCCACGATCCACCGAGGGCCATCACCGTGAATTTCCTCGTGTCGGCCCGGGAAAGTCCCGGCCGCGTCATGCCGGGTAGCAGGATCAACCCGCCGAGAACCGACCGAACAAAAACTCGACGCGAGAATGAATTGCTGGATTGCATGCCGTTCTCCCGTGACCCGTGGGCTCGTCCGCTGGCCATAGTACTATGGTGAAGCACAGGTTCTTCTATTCCGCGGCGGCGCCGTATTTCTGCGCCAGCTGCTTTTGCGTCAGGAATCTCCGCTCGATGGACGCCACCTCGTCGAACCCGACGAGCGCATTGAGCTCCTCGAATGACACCGCAAGATCCGGCCGCTCGACGACCTCCCCCGTCGCCATGCTTTGCTGCAGCACCGCCAGCCCGTTCTTCATCCCCTGGATGGCCGTCGCGGTGAGCAGCCGCGGGAAGATGGCGACCGCCACACCCAGGTCCTGCATCTGGCGCGGCGACAGCAGCGGCGTCGTCGATCGTTTGCGGATGCCGAAGCCCATGTTGACGCACAACGGCTTTGGAACGTTCTTCGCGACGGTGGCGATGTCGTCGACAGTCAACAACGCATCGGCGAACAACAGGTCGGCGCCCGCCTCCGCATAGCTGTTGAGACGCTTGATCACCTCATCGATGCCATGCGTAGCCAACGTGTCGGTGCGCGACTTGATGACGAAATCGGGATCGCGGCGCGCCTCGGCTGCGGCACGGATCTTTTCCGTGCCCTCCTCCAGCGAGATCACTTCCTTGCCTTTCATGTGGCCGCAGCGCTTGGGCCAGACCTGATCCTCGATCATCACCCCGGCGAGGCCCGCATCCTCGAAGCCGCGGACCGTGAAGAACACGTTCACCGCATTGCCGTAGCCGGTGTCGGCGTCGCCGATCAGCGCCATGCTCGTGCATGACGCGAGATGGCGGCACGCATCGAGGTTTTCCCGATAACCCATGATCCCGAGATCCGACCAGCCCATGACCGCTTCGCTGATGCCGGAACCGGTGATGAAGGCGGCGGGAAAGCCCGCCTTGTCGACCAGCCGGGTGCTGTAGCCATCGAAAACGCCGGGCAACACCAGCAGCGCGGGATCGTTCATCAGGCGCCGGAACAGCTTGCGCTTCTCGTTGGCGGTCGTCGGTGTCTTTGCGCTCATCGTCCTCTCCATTGCGTCAGGTCCCTATGCCGATGACCACGTTGCCATGATCATCGACCGCGGCATTGCAATCGGGCGGCACCACGATCGTCGTATCGTATTCCTGGATCAGCAGCGGCCCCGCGCGCGGGGTGCGCCCCAGCGAATGCCGGGACAGCACCGGTGCATCGAATTGCCCATGCTCCGGTCCGAAATACACTGCGCGCCG
>Ga0207674_10011282_pt1 | contig 10043 bp, 10 predicted proteins | sample KBSCornC72_FD_184303 | JGI IMG/M metagenome (GOLD analysis project Ga0207674, IMG submission 184303) | Corn rhizosphere microbial communities from Kellogg Biological Station, Michigan, USA - KBS Corn C7-2 (SPAdes) (version 2) | ecosystem: Host-associated > Plants > Roots > Rhizosphere > Soil ... | reverse complement strand
TGCTCGATACGATCGCATCGGGGAGGAGGTCGGGGGTACCGGCTAAAGAAGGTGGCGCGAGGCTGATAGCGTCGCCCCGTGGCGAACCGGCTCACGATCCCCGGCTTCGTCAACGCGCACAGCCACGCCTTCCAGCGGGCGCTTCGCGGACGCACCGAGGGCGGCGACTTCTGGGCCTGGCGCGAGGCGATGCTCGAGCTCGCGGGCCGGCAAACGTCCGAGCGCGTCCGCGTCGACTACGAGCTCGTCTACCGCGAAATGCGGGCTGCGGGCTTCACCGCGGTCGGCGAGTTCCACTACCTCGGCTTCGAGCAGGCGCTCGCCGCAGCCGAGGCTGCGCGGGCCGCAGGAATCACGTTCGTCCTCCTCTACGCCGCGTACGCCAGAGGCGGGCTCGACCGGTTCCGCCAGGCCTCACCGGCCGAATATTTGAGCCAGGTCGAGAACCTGCGCAGCCGCGGGATCGACGTCGGCGTGGCACCACACTCCGTGCGGGCCTGCACGCCGAGCTGGCTCGCCCAGATCGGGCGCTACGCCGCGGAGCACGACCTCGCCCTCCACGTCCACGCCGACGAGCAACCCCGCGAGATCGAAGAGTGCATCGAGGAGCACGGCATCCGGCCGATCGAGCTCCTCGCCAAGAGCAGCTGTCTCGGCCCGCGGACGACGATCGTTCACGCGACGCACGCCGACGACGCCGAGCTCGACCTTCTCGCGCAGAGCGGCTCGCGCATCTGCGTCTGCCCCACGACCGAGGCGAACCTCGGCGACGGCTACGTTCCGGTCGAGCGCGTCCTCGAACGCAAGATCCCCATCTGCATCGGCTCCGATTCGAACGCGCGCATCGATCCCCTCGAGGAGCTCCGCGAGCTGGAAGGGATCGGGCGCCGCGCCGCGCTCAGACGGAACGTCATCGAGCCTGAGACCCTGCTTCGAATCGGAGCCGCCGAGGGAGCCGCGTCGCTGGGACTCGACTCATGGCCCGACACCGAGGTCGACCTCGATCACCCGTCGCTCGCCGGGCTCGACGAGTCGGACGTGCGTCCTGCGCTCGTCTTCGGCTGTGCCGCCGACGTGTTCGTCTAGAGGATCTTCACGCCGAAGGCGCTGGCCGCGAGCTCCACGGCGAGGCCCGCGGTCGTGTTCTCGTGGTCGTGGATCGGGTTGACCTCCACGAGGTCAAGCGCGTCGAGGACGCCGGCCTCCGCTACGAGCTCGAGCGCGAGATGCACCTCCCGATACGAGAGCCCACCCCGCACCGGGTCGCCGACCCCCGGCGCGACCTCCGGATCGACGACGTCCATGTCGACGGAGACGTGCACGAACGATCCACCGCCCACGCGCTCGAGCGCCTCGTCGATCACCGGCTGCATTCCGCGCCGGTCGAGATCGCTGATCGTGTAGACGGCGATGCCGAGCTCGCGGACGAGCGCCTGCTCGCCCGGGTCGAGCGACCGCACGCCGACGAGCGCGATCCGGTCGGGCTCGACCGCGGGTAGGCGGAGGCCGTCGCGCGAAAAGCCGTCGCAGAGCCCGAGCGCGGCCGCGAGCGGCATTCCATGGACGTTTCCCGACGGCGAGGTGTCAGGGGTGTTCAGGTCACCGTGCGCGTCAAGCCAGAGGACGCCCCCCGCTCCCGACGCCGCGAGCCCGCTCAACGAGCCCATCGCAATCGAGTGATCGCCTCCGAGCACGAGCGGGACCAACCCGTCCGCGCGCGCACTCTCGACCTCGGCCGCGATCCGCGTGCACGTCTCGAGGATCTCGTCGAGGAAGCGGGCGCTCTCGATCCCCGTGTCACGCGTCTCCGCGATCGCCGCCTGGACGTTCCCGCGGTCTTCGACCTCGATCCCGGCGCCCTCGAGCCGCTCGTTCAGGCCCGCATACCGGATCGCCGAGGGCCCCATGTCGACGCCGCGCCGGCCCGCGCCGAGATCGAGCGCCGCTCCGATGATCGCTACGCGGGTGGGCGGCACCGGCACAGCCTACGGCTGTCGTACGCGCTACGTCGCTACGTCTGGATCCACGTCGTCCGCGCGGCGGCGGGCTTCTTCTGCCTGAGCGCGCTCCTGCTCGGCCTGGTCGGCCTGCTCCTGGGCGAACGACGCGCGCTGGCCCGCCTGGGAAGCCTGCTGATCGGCCTGAGTCCGCAGCTCGCCGGCCTCCTGTCGCTTGCCCTCGAGCTGCCGCTCACGAGCTCGCCGGCCGCCCACGATGATGATCGCGGCGACGATCAGCACAGCGACGATGATCAGGATGATCCACCACATGGGTCTCCTCTCTGTTGCAGACGAGATGCCCCGCGGCAGGCGAGACCAAACGATTTCGTGAGGCCGGCCGTACCCGTCAGCAGGCCGAGTAGGGCCACCTGTGAAGACATCCGGGTTCCGTGTTCGGGTAGGGAGGGTTCCTAATTAGAGCCCGGGCCTACAAACAGGTGGCCGAGAAAAAGTGTAGCTACATGACCTAATCCCACCGCGACCGAATCGTCTTCACAAATTCCTTACGGACGCGCGTTACGACGAGTAGAGGAGGTGGGTAAACGACCAAGGGGCCGTGCGCGATGCGGGGTTTGCTGCATGGCCCCTTGGTCTGATCGCTCCGCAGGGCCGGCGGGGAATCCGCGAGAGGAACAGCGGGTCGGCCTTACGGAGGCCGCACTGGACGGCCGCAGGGCGCCAGCGTACGCCTGGGGCAACTCGGATTCAACCTGACCTGTGGTCGGGGACACCGCGAAACGCGGCATGCGCATACGGATGGTTGAACACGTCGAGAGCCTGGTGCCGTTCTGCGGCGAGCTCGAACCAGGCGCCGTTCCGTTCGTCCGAGACTCTGACCATCAGCTCGTCGGTGAGCTGATGCCAGAACAGTACGACCTCGACGCCGTCGTTCTCTCGGTGGGCAAGCTCTCGATACGGCTGTCGCTTGGTGAGTGTGTCGGCCATGGTTGCTCCTTCGTCATGGAACTCGATTGGTTGTGTCGAGTGTGGGCGCTGGGACCCGGCCGATCCATGGACGCGAAGTAGGCGCTGGATGGGCTCCGCCGCGGCTTCATCCCTTTAGGGCGATGCCCTCGGGCCGCCGACAGGCTCAACTCTGCAACCAGAAGCATGACCCCGGAAGGAGACAGTCCGTGCTGAGGCTGATCGGAATCATCATCGCGATCGCAATTGGCGTCATGGCTCTGTGGTTGCTCGTCGATCGGGCCATGTACCGCTGGGGCGGGATTGGAGCGTTGATCTTCGGCTTCCTGCTCGTCTTCCTGCTCTTTTATCTCGCAGACCGTCGAAAGATCAAAGAATCCGAGAACCTGATCGCCGAACGAAGAGGCTTGGGCTAGAAGGAACTCAAAAGCCCCGCGTTTGCGGGGCTTTTCATCGGAGAAGCGGACCCGTTTCGTCCCCGGCGGTGGGCCGCCTCGGAGGAGGCCGACCGATCCCGTCAGCTAGCGACCGCGGGAAATCACCCATTGGCATCCGTTCTCGCCCGGATGCCGCACGGACTGCCGCGCTTGACGCTGGGTCGAAACAACAGAAGGGAGGCTCGCGGTGGGCAAGTCAACCCACAGGTTCCTCACGGCATTCGCGTTCGCCGTGGCCGCAGCCCTACTTCTCATCCCCGGAACGGTCGCCTCCGTTCGAGCGGACACCAGCCCGGTGTCCGGTACGTCTCCAGGCGTGGTCAAGTGGCGCTTCCAGGTCAGTGGCCAGTACGTTCTCAACCGCCCAGCGGTCGGCCCAGATGGCGGAGTCGTCGTCGCGAGCTCCACGGGCGACGTGTACTCCCTGACCGCACAGGGCGCTCTCAGGTGGATCGTCCGCTCAGCAGGCGGTGAAGGAGGGCCCTCGATCGGCTCGGACGGCACCGTGTACGTGGCCTCCGGGAACAGGATCACCGCGATCACTCCCAAAGGGACGATCAGATGGACATACACGGAGCCCTCGTCGGGCCAGGGCGTGATCGCCGGGCCGACGGTCGGGCCTGACGGCAACATCTACGCGATCTCCGACTACGGTGGCCTCGGCGCGTTCGCGCTGTCGCCGGCAGGGCAGCTCCTGTGGAGCAATCTCGGGAGCCCGACCTTCTCGGAGTACGGTCAGCTCGGAGCGGAGATCGTGTTCAGCTCGACCCGCATGTTCGCGGCGTTCGACGAGGTCGGTGTCGGGTCGAGCACGATGTTCGGCCTCTCGCTAGGCGGTACGCAGCAGTGGGCAAGAGCCCTCGGCGGGAGCGACGACATGTTCATGCAGCAGCAGCGCCAGCCCGCCACCGGTCGTGATGGCAGTCTCTACCTGACCGCCATGGGCGGGGCCAACGGCTGGGGCCTGCGACGCGTCGACCCGAGCAGCGGCAATGTTCTCTGGAACTACTCCCCGTGGCCGTCCAACGGGATGTCGCCTCCGAGTGTCGGGCCGAACGGCTCCGTCTATTTCTCGCGGAGTCTCGCCTACCTCGATTCCGTGACCCCGAACGGGCAGCTGCGCTGGACGTTCGGCGACGGCTCGATCATCGACCACCCCGCGGTGAGCCCGAATGGGAGCATCGTCGTGGCCGGGGATCGCCCGAACTTCGGTGAGCCGGGCTCCGTCCGCGGCTGGAACGCCTCGACCGGGGCGCTCAGATGGCAGGTCAACTTGCCGAACGAGAACGGCGGCTACCAGATCGCCTACACGCAGCCGCGATTCTCCGCCGACAGCGGGACTGCGTACGTCGGCACAGCAGTTCTCGCCGGAGGCGACCAGTACTCCTACATCTACGCGGTGAGCACCGGGGTTACGTCCCCGCTCGCAGCTCGAGGGAGCTGAGAGCTCGGATCGTTGTGTGCGACCCGGATTCCTAACCGGAAACCCGCACGAGCGGCGGCGAGCCTAGAGGCCCGCCGCCGCTCGAATGGCGAGGAGAATTGCTCAGCCGGCGTCGACCGCCAGCCCCTGAGTGCCGAATGAGTCGATGATGAACGTCTGGTTCACCTCAGTCCCGTCCAGGTTCGCTCGCCCGATCGAGCCGAAGTTGTAGTTCGACCAGTAGATGTGATTGCTGTCGACCTCGACCCCGACCGGCTTGGCGGCGTCGCTGATGAAGCTCTGGTTCACCCCTGTCCCGTCCAGGTTCGCTCGCCCGATCGAGCCCGTGTCAGCCCAGTTGGACCAGTAGATGTGGCCGGAGTCGACCGCAACCCCGGTGGGATTGTGATTGGCATCGGTGCTGATGAAGCTCTGGTTCACCCCCGTGCCGTCCAGATTTGCCCGCCCGATCGTGTCCGCGCTGAAGTTGGCCCAGTAGATGTGGTTGCCGTCGACCTCCAGCCCGTGGGGGTTGGAGTTGGTGCCGGTACTGATGAAGCTCTGGTTCACCCCCGTCCCGTCCAGGTTCGCCCGCCCGATCGTGTCCGCGAGGTAGTTCGCCCAGTAGATGTGGTTACTGTCGACCGTTACCCCGGCCACGCCGATGGCGCCGCTGATGAAGCTCTGGTTCACTCCCGTCCCGTCCTTGTTCGCCCGTCCGATCGTGTCCGCGCCGATGTTCGACCAGTAGATGTGATCGGAGTTGACGGCCACTCCCTCGGGGGGATTGGAGTTGGTGCTGATGAGGTTCTGGTTCACTTCGGTCCCGTCCACGTTCGCCCGTCCGATCGTGTGCGTGAGGTAGTTGGACCAGTAGAGGTGGCGCGCCGGCGGTGTGAGCCAGAGCGCGCTCGCCGAGACCTCGCCGCCGCAGTTGTCCATCAGCTTCGCCGTGACTGTGTTCTCACCGGGCTTGAACAGCGCCGAAAGATCCGTCGGCCTCAGGGGCGAAAGCCCCGCGCAGCCGCTGTTGTAGTCGTGTTTGAACGTGCTCTTCGTCCCGTCCTGGTGCTCGATCGACAGGACCAGCACGTCGTCCACGAGCGTGCTCACGTTGCCCCCGTTGCTTCCTGAGAGGATCGCCGGGCCGCTCTGATAAAGGACCTTGTCGATCGTCGCCTTGAAGAAGCTTTCGCCCCGCCGGCCGACCGGGCGGGCGTCGATGCCGCCCGTGAAACTGCCCGCTACGAGCGGCCCCCCGCTCGCCGGTGCCGCCCCCGCTGAACTGGTCGAGCCGCCGCTCGCGCTCGACATGCCGACCGCTAGTACCGCCACGGCGGCGAGTGAGGCGAGCAGCAGCGCCGGCGCGTGCCTTGGTTTACTCGAAAGATTCATATCTGTCCCCTCTCTGCCGCAGCTCATTTGCCTTCCCGTGACGGCAAGTCTTTGTTCGCCGCGCCGGCCCTTCCATGGGATCGAGATGGACAACTGATGGAATCTTCAAGCGCCTAAGCCCCTTCGAAAGCGCGCCTCGTGGGTAAGCTCGAGCGGCACGCCACCCACTCCCCCGTCATGTTTCTGAACATCCTCGTTGCCACTGACGGCTCGCCCTCTTCTCAGCTCGCGCTCGAGCGCGCCTGCGAGCTAGCTCGGGCTGGCAATGCCAAGCTCACGCTGATAACGGTTGCCCCACCGGTGTCGAGCTACGTAGCGTTGGCCGGGACGAGCCCCGAGAGGATGGCCGAGGAGCTCGATAAGTGGGCCGCAGGAGTCCTCGACGAGGCAGCCCGATCTATCCCTGAGGACGTCACCGCGCACACGGTTCAACGAAGCGGCCATCCGGGGCCTGAAATCCTCGAGGAGGTCAAGCGCGGAGGGTACGACCTGATCGTTCTCGGGACGCGGGGACGCGGACGCGCGCAGGAAGGAGTACTCGGGAGCGTGAACGGCTACCTCCATTTCCATGCGCAGGCGCCGATTCTCTCGGTGCCCCAGCTGCGATCCGAATGACCTGCTGATTGTCCTCGAGCCCGCTGGGTTAAGGCGCGAATCCGTCGGGACAATTCTGCCGCCCGACCCTCATCACACCGGAGGAGCGCCTCAGCATCGCGATGGCGCGCTCCTCGCGTACGGCTCTGCGATGCTCTTCACCGGTGTTCTTCCGCTTAAGCACCTGGGAGCTCTGGCTGATCATCGCCGGGGTGGTCCTCGGCTTTGTGGCCCTCGGCTATCTGACCGGCCGCGTGTTGCGCATGCAGGCCGAGACGCTGCGCGAGCCGGTCGGGATCGTGCAAGGGGCCTTCTTCGCCCTGGTCGGGCTGATCCTCGCCTTCGGCCTGACGCTGGCGATCGGCCGTTACGATGCGCGCCGAGCAGCGGTCGTCGACGACGCGAACACGATCGGGACGACGTACCTACGGGCACAGACCCTGCCCGAGCCGATGCGAAGCCGCTCGCTGCAACTGCTCAAGCAGTACACGGACGCCAGCCTGGCGCTTTCGCACGCGGTCCCGAGCACCGCTGGCTTCGCGCGCGCGGTCGCGGAAGAGGACGCTCTCCAGCGCCGGCTCTGGTCGCTGGCCGGGGACGCGCTCACGGCAGCTCCCCGAGATAGCGCGCCGCGGTTGTACGTCGAGAGCCTGAACGAGATGATCGATCAGCAGACGGTGCGCGTCGCCGCGCTCAACAACCGCATCCCCAACGCCGTCCTGGCGCTGGAGGTGCTCGGCGCCGCATTCGCCTTCTGCTTGTTGGCGCTGTACACGGCCATGCACGGCCGGGGCGCCACCACCGTCGTCCTGGCAGGCACGCTCGTGACCGTGCTCCTGCTGGTCATCTTCGACCTCGATCGCCCCACGCGGGGACTGATCCGCGTCCCTGACGCGCCGCTCGTCGCGCTGCGCGCGTCGATGACACTGCCGCCGGCAGCCCACGGGCCGTCAGGATGAACCTCTACTGGGCGGCGCTGATCGTCACGGTCGTGAGCGTCCTCGCTGTCACCGCGATGCTGCTCGTCCGCCGCCGGGCTCCCGAGGGGAGCTACTTCGAGGACGGCGACCGCGCGGCCGGAGTGTTCGGCGTCCTCGCAACCGGCTTTGCCGTGCTGCTGGGCTTCGTCGTCTTCCTCGCCTTCGAGAGCTTCGACACCTCGCGCAGCGGCGCCGTGGCCGAGGCACAGATCGTCGCGGAGCAGTTCGAGACGGCCCAGCTCATGCCCGTCGCCGTGCGTGGTCGCTTCTCGGGTGAGCTCGTCTGCTACGCGCGCGCGGTCGTACACCAGGAATGGCCGGAGATGGAGTCGGGCACCCTGGGCATCGGACACAACCCATGGGGAATTGCCATGTTCCGGACGCTGAGGACTGTCCAGCCGCGCGCGGCGGCCGAGCAGGCCGCCTACGGCAAGTGGCTCGACCAGCGGGCAGACCGCGAGAGCGCGCGCGCCGACCGGACGCATGGCGCCGAGGGCGTGATCCCGACGCCGCTGTGGATCGTCCTCTTTCTGAGCGCCGGGATCATCTTCGTGTTCATGCTCTTCTTCGCCGACAGCGCCGAGCGAGTGATCGTGCAGGCGACGATGATGGGCAGCGTCGCGGTCGTGATCACCTCCACCCTGCTTCTCCTCTGGTTCCTCGACAATCCCTACCACCGCGGCGTGAGCGGGATCCGACCGGTTGCCATGGAACGGACACTCGAGCAACTCACGCAGGAGACGGGGATCGCCGGCGGAAGCTTCGGGATCCCGTGCAATGAGCAGGGAGCACCGCGCACGCCTTGAGTCGGCGCTTGCCGACAACCCCAGACAGCGAAAAGTCCTGGACTCCCAGGACTTTTCTTCATCGGGGCGCCGAGACTTGAACGCGGGACCTCTAGTCCCCAGAGCGAATCACTGGTTAGGCGTCATGTGACACGGACTCAGTTTTGAATCTCACGGCCCGAGCGCCCGCTCGACGCTGGCGATCGCAGCGTCCAGTTCGGCGACCTCGCGGACGGAGGTCGCCTCGAGGGCGCGCTTCCTCGCCCTCCGCAAAGCGCGCAGCCTCGTCTCGAGCGCCTTCTGGCGGAGCTTGCTGCCCTGCGGGCGGTGGTCGTTAGCCCTCACGGCCTGGTTTCGCTGCGCCTTGTAGATCCGGTTCTTCGTTCGCGTCTCTTCGATTGCTGCGCTGCAGGGATGAACTTGAACAGCCTGATCACGTAATAGGCGGCCAGGGCCAGGGACACAGCAATGAGGATGAGGTCAGCCATGTCCCGGAGTGTCGTCCGATTGCCAACTGCCCGCCATGACCCAGACGCGTCAAATCGGCTCGCCGCCGGCCCCGGCTCACGCTACGCCGTGACCATCGCCGGCTAGTCGCTCTTTCGGCCATGGCCAGCGTCGTGAACGCCGGGCTGATCAAGGCTCGAAGCGGGCCAACGGCCGCTGGTTCAGCCTGATCGCGACCCGTGGACCACCTGGCGTGACGAGCCGGAGATCTCCGGCTGGATCGTATTCGGGCCGAGATCTGACTTCATGATCTGCGACAGGTTGGCGTTGGCGTGATGCGTCTACTCCGGCCACACATGCTCGTCCCGAAACTGCCCAACAACGCTCCCACGTAACCGAAAACCCCCTGCCACCAGGGGGTTTTCTTCATCGGGGCGCCGAGATTTGAACTCGGGACCTCTAGTCCCCCAGACTGTTGAGCGGATGGGCGGGGATCTTTACGGGCGACGAGGATCGTGAGCTCGAGCGCGTCGACCAGGCTCAGCGGCGGCAGGTCTTTCGCCGCGGCCAACGCCATGAGCACGTTGCGGCGCGTCAGCGCCCGCTGGAATGCTGCGTAAGGGTGACCGGCCGCGCCCGAAGTTCCTCCTCCCTCGAGGCCGGGCTCCTACAACTTAGTGGTCGAGGCGAATCGGGTCTATCGCCGGCCGACGACGAGCGCCACCGGATAGCCGCGTCGCTTGATCGCGCCCGCTTTCGGGTTCTGGCGGATTACGCGACCGACTCGTTTGGAGTGAGCACGGCGAACCCGTCCTACCCCGCACCATCTCTGCCGCAGCTTCCGCTTCGCAGAGGCAAGCCGTAGCCCGATCACCCGTGGGACGACGCACCGATCCGGGTGAGGTGGTGGTGGTGGAGGAGGAGGAGGAGATGGTGGTGGCGGTGGTGGGAGTGGCGGAGGCGGCGGTGGTGGCGGAGGCGGCGGCGGAGGCGGAGGCGGAGGCGGAGGCGGTACTCCGTCGTCGACGAACCGGACGTAGGGGCGGCCTCCTCGAACG
>Ga0207674_10011278_pt1 | contig 10045 bp, 8 predicted proteins | sample KBSCornC72_FD_184303 | JGI IMG/M metagenome (GOLD analysis project Ga0207674, IMG submission 184303) | Corn rhizosphere microbial communities from Kellogg Biological Station, Michigan, USA - KBS Corn C7-2 (SPAdes) (version 2) | ecosystem: Host-associated > Plants > Roots > Rhizosphere > Soil ... | reverse complement strand
GGTCTGGTTGATCACGAGCGATTCCACCACGATCGCGACCGCGACCAGGCCGAGCACGACCCAGGTCGCGACGGCGCCGAAATCGATCGCGATCGGCATCGAGGTGGCGAGGATCATGAAACCGACCAGCGTGATGATCGTGCACGGCGCGCCGGTGTTGCGGAACATGTCGCGATAGGACACGCCGCTCGCCACACGTTCGGTCTCGGGCACCGTTTCGCCGAAGAACAGCCAGCCGTACAGTGCGAGCGGAATGAACAGCACTGCGGTCAGCGCCTGCCACGGCAGGTTGAGCTGCGAGACGAGCAGCCACGACAGGATGCCGCCGAGCACAATGCCGCCCGGGAACCAGACGTGGAAGCGGTTGAGCATCTTGGTCTTGTCGTCCGGGAACAAGGTGGTGATCAGCGGATTGCACGCCGCCTCGACGCTGCCGTTGGCGAAGCCGATGAACACGTTGGCGGCGAACAGCAGCGCCTTGTCCTTGGCGAACAACAGCACGACCAGGCCGACGAGATGGCAGACGAAAGCGATGCGCACCACGTTGCGCGTCTTGACTTGATCGATGATCGCGCCGCCGAGAAACATGGCGACGGTGAAGCCCCAGAATGCCGGGCCGAACGCCCAGCCGATTTCTTCGCGGGTCAGCCCGTAACCTTGGTGGAACACACTCTCGATTTTGGCGCGCAACGCGAACGTCAGCGACGTCACGAGCAGGGCGAGGCAAGCCGCAGCGAACAGCCGCGATTCATTGACGGGTTTCGCCCCTAGGCGTGTTTCCGTGGCGGAGTTCTCAAGCGGTATCGACATGCGGCTTCCTCTTTCCTCTGGTTCCACTTGCGTATCGGTCCATTTCAGAAACTGATCCGCGGCAGCGGATCGCCATGCGCTTGCGGCTCAATCGCCGCGTCGGTTCGGGAATCTACACACGGCATATCTCGACGGCTTCCGCGAACGAGGCGAACGGATCGGCCCGCGTCGGCATGAATTCGTGCGCCAGATAGCCGTCGAATTTGAGGTCGGCGACGGCCATCGCGATCGCGCGATAGTTGAGCTCCTGCGTTTCGTTGATCTCGTGGCGTCCCGGCACGCCGCCGGTGTGCAAATGGCCTATCCACTGCAGGTTGTCGCGTAAGGTGCGGATCACGTCGCCTTCCATGATCTGCATGTGATAGATGTCGTAGAGCAGCTTCACGTTCGCAGAAGCGACGCTCTTCACGACCTCCAGGCGCGTCAGCGTCACCTGGTTGTCGTTGCCGAGGTTACTGAGATAGTTCAGGTAGTTGCCGCTGTAGAAGGTATAGGTGTTCTGGCCAGCGAGAGAAATAGCTTGCGTTGCATCGGTCGTGAACGGGCCTTGCGAGCCGTTGCGCGGGAGCTTGCCGTCATTGTCGGCCAGGCCGTGCTTGATGGCAGCGTCAGCCAGACACTCGACCGGATTGGTCGTGGTGTGCTGGTCGTCGCGCAGCGCTTCCCAGCGAACGTTGGAGCCGGCGCGCCACTGCGCCGTGGATGCGCTGACGTAGGTGCCGAGCGAGTCGATGACGTCCTTCGCCGTTTTGCAGGCCATGGCGGCCGCGTCGATGTACTGATTCTTGGTGCTGCTGCCGCTGCTGCAGCTGACAGAGCCATTGCCCGTCTTCCAGTAGATCTTGTCCGCGGTGCAAGAGCCGCCGGTGTACTTGGTGATCGGATCGTAGTCCATCGGCTGGGTGACGTTGTTGCTCACCATGCTGCCCGAGGTATCGATGATCAGCAGGATGTTCGGGCGTGCCGCGGCAGTGTCCTTCGGCTCGCTGACGAAGATCTCAGTGTCGTCCGCGCGCAATGCGCCAGAGCTCATCAGGGTGAGCGCGGCGGCAGTCGCGGCGAGGAAGAACTTGGGAGTGCGCATCATACGTTTGCTCCGATTGAATTCTGTTCAGTCAAGGGCGCGCGCGCGGCATCAGATGCCGGGGCAGCCACCTTCCTGTCTCACGAGATAGAAGTCCTGGACGTTCACTGCTCGCGCTCCACGCTGGGAGCGGCCGGTGCTTTCCACTTCGAAGTGATAGGCGGAGAACCCCATGTTCTCGCCGATGCTGTACGACGGACCGCCTGGCCGCGGCGGCGGCACGGTCTCGCCATTCTTCGCGCAGTCGAAAGTGATCTTCGTCTGATACGTGTCAGGCGTTTCGGTCGCCGACCCCGTGATCAGCGTCGCCGGCGTCGCGACCGCTTCGTTCGTCTTGAACACGCCGCCGGACATCGCGCGCTGCAGGCCGATCTCCGCCGCCTGGAACGCGTTCTGCGAGAACTGGAAGTTACCCGCCATCTGCAGCTCGAGCGTCGAAGTGTTCATGCCCGAGATCGCCAGCAGCGTCAGGATCATCAGCAGCACCAGGCCGACCACGAGTGCTGCGCCACCTTGACGACGGCTGCCCAAGGCAGAGCCTGCGAATTTCGTTTTGGTCATCATGACTGCGCGTTCCGGATCTGAATCGTCTTGCTCATGAGGATGCGCCGACGCTTGTCGTTGGCGGCCGCGATGTTCGCGTTGGCGTACTGATAGTTGGTGCTGTTCTTGAACCCCTGCTCGTCGTCGCTCGAGCGGATGAGCAGCCAGATGCGCGCCGAGACGACCGTCGCCGTGCCGACCGAGCCGGGGTTCACATACTTTTCCGCCGCGCCGTCGCCGTCGGCATCGATGCCGAACTGCACCTGCAGGTCCTGGACGTCGGGAATCACTTCCTCGTCGACCATGGTCTTGCCGCGCAGCGTCTTGCGCCGCAGAGAGACCTGAGTGCCTGAGGTCGCGATGTAGTAGACGTTCATCACCATGTCGTGCGTCTCGGCGGCTGCGCCTGTGCCGTAGCCGCCCGGCGCGGTGGCACCGGTGAAGACCGACGCCTGCGCGCGATTCGACTGGACCTGGATCTTGTTGGTGTCGATGGCAGTCGTTTCGGCCGAGGCGCGTCGCACGAGCAGCACGTCCGTGTTCGCGGCCAAGGTCCAGCCAGTGGTCGGCGTGCAGACCATGCCGCCCCACGACGAGTCGAAGGCGCCCAGGTACTTGGTCGCGTCGCCGAGCCAGCCGTTCACGTTCCCGCAATTGCCGGTGACGGAGCCGAACGGCACGAGGTCGCTGACAGCGGCGGGGCCTTTCTTCATGCCCCAGAACCCTGCGAGGCGCACATCCGGCTCGATGACGTCGAACGCGTAGCGTGCCGTCTCCTGCATGCGCGCCGCCACGTCGGTGGTGCGATAGGAGTTGCGGCTGTTCATGTAGACCGTCATCGCGCCGGCGATCAGCAGCAAGCCGATCAGCAGTGCGATCATGAGCTCGATCAGGCTCAAGCCCAGCATGCGTGCGCGTCGCGGCGCGCTCCGTACGATCGCGAAGTTCATAGCTGGACCCTCAGCACGTAGTTGCTGGCGGTGGTCTGACCGGATTCGGTCCACTGCACCGTGATCGTGTAGATGGCCGGCGGGCCGGCGGCCACGTCGATGATTCCGCGCCCGGCGGGCAGGCCCTGGCGTCCCAGGCCCGGATTGTCCGAGCGATCGTCCAGTTGCTGAGTCCACTGTGCGATGTCGGTCGCGGCCATCTGCGCGACGGTGCATGTACCAGTGCCAGTCGAGGTGCAGGCAGCGGTGACCGTGCCGACGGCGTCGATGGCTTTCGTATAGGACGCGCCCGCGGTCGGATTGGCGCGAATGCGGTCCGCCATGTCGCTGGCGAACGCGACCGCCTGCGAGCGCAACAACGCCGAAGTGCCCGAGCGCAAGCTCTCGACGTAGAGCGCCGCGATGCCGAGCATGCCGATCGACAGCACGACCATGGCAACCATGGCCTCGACCAGCGAAAAGCCCCTCTGCGAGTTGACCTGGATCTTCACGGGCAGCTTCCGTTGTTGAGCAGATCGGCGTTGGTCGCGATCGTGTTGACGTTGCGAGTGACCGAGGGACGGCCGACCGGCGAGATGAGCAGGCCGCGGGCCGTCGAGACTTCCGCGCCGCCCTGCATGACGTTGCCCTTCTTGGCGTCGCAGATGACGACGCCGGAGAGATCGTCGGCGGCCACTTTCACGAATCCGGTATCGCGGAAGGCAACGTACCCGGCATTGCCGGCGGGCTTGGTCACGAGATTCATCGCGCTGGTGGGCAGTGCCCCGTGGCGTAACAGGATTGGCTCGTTAGCGTTGATTACGCCGTTGTTGTCGTTGGCGCTGGTCGCGTCGGGATCTGCATCGTCGACCCACACCACCCAGCCTTGCGTGCCGTTGCCGTCGCAGGCCGGCGTGGCGGCGCTCGGGTCCGCGCTGAAACACATCTCGGTGGGCAAGCGACGCTTCACCGATTCGGCGCGGGCCAGGTGCACGGCGGCGAGCATGTCGTTCGCCGCGGCGGTCATCTGGTTGGAGCGCATGAACTGGGTCAGGCCCGGTACGCCGATCCCGATGAGCACGCCGGTGAGCGCCAGCACGATCAGCAGCTCGAACAGCGTGAAGCCGCGAGGGATGGAGGGCGCTGCGCGCATGTATAGGGTTCCTTGCATGGGCGCGGACTATATCGACGGTCTGTCCGTGGAATAGGGGGGTGCCGACCAGCGGCTCGGCGGACTGGACCAGCGGTGGAAGGACGTACGGTTCTGTCAAAAAGCGGGCGATGTGATCCGCTTCACAGTTGGGGTTGTGTGTCCGGGCATTTCTGTATATAAGAACAAAACTGATTATCCGTACAGCCGCTACCGAGGGAATGCATGACCGACCTCACGCCGCGCCAGCGCCAGATCCTGAAGATGATCCAGGACTCGATCATCGATAACGGTATGCCGCCGACGCGAGCCGAAATCGCCGCGGCCATGGGCTTCAAGTCGCCGAACGCGGCGGAGGAGCATCTGCGGGCGCTGCAGAGAAAGGGCGTGCTCGACCTGTTGCCCGGCGCCTCGCGCGGCATCCAGTTGAAAGACTCTCTTCGTGAGCAAATGGGCCTGCCGCTGATTGGTCGAGTTGCAGCCGGCAGGCCCATGCTCGCGGAGGAGCACATCGAAGCGCGCTACCAGATCGATCCGAAGATCTTCCAGCCCAAGGCGCACTACCTGTTGAAGGTGCGCGGCATGAGCATGAAAGACATCGGCATCCTGGACGGCGACCTGGTCGCCGTGCATCGCACGCCGGAAGTCCGCAGCCGCCAGATCGTGGTCGCACGCCTGGACAACGAAGTCACCGTGAAGCGTTACAAGCAGGACGGCAAGGTCGTGTGGCTGCTGCCCGAGAACGAGGAGTTCGAGCCCATCCGCGTCGACTTGAAAGAGCAGTCGCTCATCATCGAAGGCGTGGTGGTCGGCGTGCTGCGCCAGGGCAAGTCGAAAGGACTGTTCCAGTAGCTCACCAGCACGTCGCGGGCGTGCGATTGCCCGTCTGGTCCATCTCCAGGCGCGTACAACTTGCGTCGCTCGTTTGCGCGTTCTGTGCGTCCGCGCGCAAGGTGAACTGCGTGCCGTTGAGAGTCGGCGCGCTGACCGCATAGAGGCCCTTCGGCGTACTGATCGTCGCGCCCCCATTGAACTGATTTGCCGCTGGACAGTTCGCGATGTCGTTGTACGCCATATAGCGCGTGTAGCACTTCTCGAGCGCTCCAGCCGTCTGCTCCAGCGCGACCCGGGCTTCGGTGCGGTTCGAGCGGCGCACCTGAGCGCGATAGCTCGGGTAGGCGATCGCCGCCAGGATCCCGATGATCACCATCACGACCATCAGCTCCATCAGCGTCACGCCGCGTTGTCTGCGGATCATGTGCGTCGTCCTCATCGTATCTGTCGCCATGATTGACGGCCGGTCGTGCCGGCGCCGGGATTCTCAGTAATGCGCTGAATGCTGCCCGAGGACCCCGGCGAGTACTTGTACTGCACCGGTCCCGTATCGCGATCGCCATCGATGACGCCAGGCGACTGCAGGATGCCCATGCCGTCCTCGGATCCCAGCGCACTCGGCGGAATGTAGATCGTCTCGCCGTTTGCATCCGTGACCGGGATCAGGTCGTTGTTGTCGAACTTGCCGTCGTTGTTGATATCGAACGGCGGCTCATCGAGGCGCGCGCCGTTCAGCACATTCAATTCCATGATCCAGCTGTGCCCGCCGCCGGAGCAGGGATTGGTCTCCGGGATGACGGTCGTGAAGATCACGTGACCGTTGCGCACGATCGGCGTCGACACCTGCTTCTCGTTCTGATAGCCCGCGACCGGCGAGACGAGATCGATGTACCAGCCGGAGCCGCCGACCGCGTTGTTGCTGGTGATGCGCGCCGAAATCGGCGGCGGATCGCCGAGCGGCCCGCTCGCGCCGTCCGGATCGGGCGGATCGAACGTGATTTCATTGTCGATCGTTTGCTGCGTGAGAGGCGTTCGCGAGGTCACGCGATCGGTCGCGCTCACGCCAGTGTTGCGGTCGATGATTCCGTAGAAGCTTTGCGGCCGCACCGGGCTCGCAAGCAGGTCCGCTGGTTCGAGGTACTTGCCGGTGCCGAACAGCACGACCATCCCTGCGCCCAGCGGGCCGCGCGTCACCTCCGGACGCACCGTGATGGGTTGCCGATTGCCCGAGGCGTCGACTGCCGTGAACAACGGCCGCTTGGGCGAAGTGCCGTACGCGACCTTCCAGTTCGCCGGATTCGGATCGCGCAGGTCGAACTTCCACAGGTTGCCGTACAGATCGCCGGCATACGCATAGTCGATGATGCGATCCGCGTCGATATCGACGAAGGCCGGCGTCGACAGACCGTTATCCCAGCTCACGCCGGTCGGGCGCTGCGCGTTGCCGATGCCGGTATCGATCTTCGCGATCGATGCGCCAGTCGCGGCGTCGCGAATGTAGAGCACGGCATTGCCCGTCGTGCTGGCCGCGCCGTCACTGGCGGTGCTGTTGTAGCCGTTGCCGAAGGCAACGACCCAGCGGCCCGTACCGCCCGCCGACGTGTCGTGCGACTTCACGATCGACGGCTGGCTGAAGGTATAGCCGAGGTCGGCGTCATCGGCGTCGGTGAACTCCCAGAGGATAGTCGCCTGCGCATTACTCGTGGTCTCTGCCGCGGCAAGCCGCGAGGTGCTCGTGACATCAAGCGCATAGATGCCTTGGCCGCCCTTGTTCAGGCCGCCGGCGATTACGGTGTGCCAGGCGCCGCCCCAGTAGGCATCGCCCAGGCTGGGCGGACCGTCGACGAAATACTCGTGCTGATAGTTCTGTTGTGCCAGCTTGGTGAGGCGTGCGAGCGTCGGGCTCGGCTTGAACATCGGGCTCGGGATGAACGCGAACACTTCAGCGCCTGTGTTGGCATTGAATCCGTGCAGCATGCCGTCGTTCGCGCCTGCGTAGACCATCGGCGTGCGTTCGGCATCGGTGTCGTTGGCGGCGACGAAGGTCGAGTATGCGACGCTGCCGGATCCTTCCAGATTGTCGCGGTAACGAAACGCCGGACGGCCCACGAACAGCGGTGCCGACGACACGATATCGCCGAGTTTGCTGACGAGACGCGGCCGGAATTTGCCGGCTACGTTGCCCTCGTTGCTGTTGCTGCCGCGCAGGTACTCGAGCACAGCCTGACTGCCCAGCTGCGTCTGACGCGTAGTGTCGAGCGAATTCCACTGGAACGCGACCTTCGCGCCACTCGAGTCGCGCGTAATGATCTGGCGCGAGCTCCACGCGGGCAGCTCCTGTGCGGCATCCCACTCGGCTTCAGCATCGGTGAGCGGCGGCACGCCGTCGCCGAGCGTACCGTCGTCGTTGATGGCGAACGCGAGCAGCTGACCGGCCCAGGTGCCGCTGTTGAAACGCGTCTGGTAGATGCGCGTCAGATCGGAGATCGAGCCCGAGTTGACCGACGCCGAGGAGGCCGAGGAAACGCGGCCTTCGATGAAGTCGAAGGCGCGATCCAGTCCGTTCACCAGATTCTGCGGCTGCGTGGCGAGCACGTAGTTGTCCGGTTGCCCGTCGCCGTCTGCATCCCATTCGCCGGCTTCCGGAATGCCATTGCTGTTCGCGTCGATGAAGCCGCCGTACTTGCCGGTCAGCCACAGCATGTTCTTCGGGCCGTCGAGCGGGTTGCTGTTGAACTCCTGCGTATCGATCATGAACGTCTGCACGTTCTGGATGCCGCGGTCGTTCGGAAAATCGCTGCGCAGATCGGTCGTATTCGCGTAGTAGGCGAGGCCCGCGACGTAGTACGAGTTTTGCTTGGGCGGATAGGGGCAAGTGCCCATCACTTCGCCGAGCGCGGTGACTGTCTTGCTGCTGCAGGCGTTGTCGAACGTACCGGAGCCGCCGCCGACGCTGTCGTTCGCGCCGCTGATGCTGCCGTTCGCGCCGCTGCTGGTCCAGGTGCCGGAGTTCGACCAGGTACCGTTCAATCCTTCCATGGCGCCGACGCGGTTGGTGAGATCGCGCACGTTGATGTCGTGATCGGCGTTGCTCGGCTCGCCGTAGTCGTTGCCGTCGAGCGTGATCGTGCCGGAGGCGCCGGTGATCGTCGGCGAGGTGAAGAACGTGCCCGGCAGGCGCTTGTCGAGCCAGGGATTCGCATCGTTGATGGCGATGATGAAGTTCTTCTGGCACTTGAACTGCTGCGGATCTGACCAGCTGTTGACGACCTGAAAGCCGCCCAGCTGATCGGTCGTCAAGCCAGCCGAATACTCGGGCGTCGGACCGAGATGCTTGAAGTAGCGGATCGACTCGTAGAACAGCTCGCTGACCGGATCGAGGCTCTTGTATGCCGCGTCGCTGAACTTGTTGATGTAGTTGATGACGCCGCTGTTGAGGCCGCCGCTGGCGCCGTCAGGGTTGTTCACCAGCGTGCCGTCGGTGCGGAATTCTGCGGCCGCATTGGTGCTGCCGTCCGGCAACGTCGGGCCGACATACTTCATATTCGAGCGCAGCACGCCGCCGTCGCGAGTGCTCGAGCCGTCCGTGCTGTAGCTGATCGCTCCGAAGCGCTTCGTGCGCGCATTGCGCTGGATGGCGCCTTCCGGCTTGGAGTACGAGCCGTACGAAACGCAATTGCCGTCATCGAGACCGGCAGGCGTCGACGAACAAACCTGCACGGCTGTCGTGAACGATCCCTTGAAACCGCCGCCGCTGCCGTTGCGCGCGTCGTCGAAGCTGGTGGCGACATTGAAGCCGAAGGTCGTGTTGTAGAAGTACAGCGCGGAATCGCCGTAGGGCGTCACGGTGTTCGGCGCAACGTTCGTGCCCGAGGTGAGGTACTTGATCGGAAACCAGCTGTCGTTGTCCGTCTTGCGTGCGCGGCGGACCACCGTCTCGGCGCTACCGCCGCTGGTATCGACGATGCGATTGCCGCCGGTCATCGTCATGATGAACATGTCGATCGCCGTCATCGACATCCAGTTCAGGAAATTGCCGCTCCACGCGCCCGAGCAGGTGTGATTCGGCAGACCCGCTGCCGAGCCGGTCGGATTGAACTGCGTGGAGGCATACGAGTAGCACTTCCTGGGGTTGAAGTAGCCGATGTACTCGTATGCGGGGAGGTAGCAGGCGCCGACGCTGTGACCACCGACGTCGACGCGGCCGGCACATCCCGTCGGCACACCGACGTTATCCGTGTACGCGGCGCCGCCCATCGGTGTTTCGACCGACATGTTCAGCAGCACGTTCGGATCGGCACGCGACAGCAGATAGAGCGGCACGTCCTGCAGTGCCACCGGAGCGCCACTGGCGCTGCCGGCGACGGCTCCGGCCGCCAGGACGGCGATCACTGTCTTGTGCAAGAGCGAGCGCGGGAAGGAGTTCATGATGCAACCTCGGCTACTGATGCAGCTCGACGATGTCGATGCGCAGCACGTTGCTGCCGCGAACGGTCAGTCGCGCGCGATCCACGTAGCCGATGCCCACCAGCGTGTCGCACGCGATGGAGTCGCCACGGAAATCGAAGCACTGGGCGATGGCGGAATTGAACTGATACGTCTGGCCGTGATCGACCTGCACGAAGTTCGTCGTAACGCGCGTCAGACGACCTTCGATGACGCTCGAGGTGCCCGCGGCGAGCGGCTGCAGTGCCG
>Ga0207674_10011273_pt1 | contig 10047 bp, 7 predicted proteins | sample KBSCornC72_FD_184303 | JGI IMG/M metagenome (GOLD analysis project Ga0207674, IMG submission 184303) | Corn rhizosphere microbial communities from Kellogg Biological Station, Michigan, USA - KBS Corn C7-2 (SPAdes) (version 2) | ecosystem: Host-associated > Plants > Roots > Rhizosphere > Soil ... | reverse complement strand
CGTGCGGCGCCTTGCATTTGTGCATATCGTTTTCGCCGCCCGCAGTATGTGACGTACCTGCGAAGAAATAGTGATGTCAGGAATGCCTCTCGCTCGTCAATGCGAGGCGGCTTAGCAAGGTGCGGCTGCATCTCCGGCGGCAATTCCTGCATTCCCATCAGTGTATTCATTCCGACGTCCCTGGGTCTTGTGTCGAACAACACTGTGCGTTGCGATCGGTATCCGACTCGCCTGCTCTTCGTTGCTCAATCGCGTAGGCGGCGGGCTGACAACATTTCGCGAGATATCCCTACAGGGCGAGTAGAGACATGGAGATAGTCTCTTTCAATCCCTCGACTCCAACGATCCTGGCCATTTAAAAAGTAGTGCGACCAGCGATTGGGCTCAGCCAGTGAATGAAGTTCGGCCATCCGAACCGACAGTCGACTTGCTCACTGACGGGAACGTACGCCTTACGGTCAACAACCGCGAACACGTCCTCAACGTCGATCCTTGGATGACGCTGCTCGACGTTCTGCGCGAACGGCTGGGCCTCATCGGGACCAAGAAAGGCTGTGACCATGGCCAATGCGGCGCCTGCACAGTCTTGATCGACGGTCGCCGTGTGAATTCATGCCTGATTTTGGCCATTGCCAGGGATGGCGGCTCGGTGACGACGATCGAGGGCTTGGGCAGTCCGGACAACATGCATCCGATGCAGCGGGCGTTCGTGGACTGCGACGCGCTCCAATGCGGCTACTGCACCCCGGGGCAGATTTGCTCCGCCGTAGGTTTGCTCGCCGAAGGGAACGCCACGACGCGTGACGAGATTCGTGAGCTCATGAGCGGGAATCTGTGCCGCTGCGGGGCCTACACGAACATCACCGACGCCATCGAGTCGCAGCTCCTGCCGCCGCCCGAGCGATGAACCGTTTCGACTACGTTCGGGCCAGCTCGATCGACGATGCGATCCGCGCCCTCCAGCGCCCTGGCGCCAAGGTGCTCGCGGGCGGGACGAATCTCGTGGACCTCATGAAGTACGACGTGGCCAAGCCGTCGTGCGTGGTCGATATCAACCGCCTGCCGCTTGGACGCATCGAAGCGCTGGACGATGGCGGATTGCGGCTCGGCGCGCTCGTTCCGAATGCGGACGCGGCTTACCACGATCTCGTTCTGCAGCGGGCACCGCTGGTGGCATCGGCGATCCTGGCGGGAGCGTCGCCCCAGTTGCGCAATGCGGCAACCACCGGCGGCAACCTTCTCCAGCGTACGCGCTGCTTTTACTTCTACGATCCGGACATGCCGTGCAACAAGCGCGACCCCGGGTCGGGGTGCCCGGCCATTGGCGGCGTCAACCGCATGCACGCCATCCTTGGGGCAAGCGGTGCGTGCGTGGCGGTCCACCCGTCGGACATGTGCGTCGCGCTCGCCGCCTTGGATGCAAGGATCAACGTGATAGGGCCGACGGGCGGGCGCGTCATTCCCATGCGCGAGTTTCACCGGTTGCCGGGGACGCAGCCCGAGATCGACACGACGCTTGCTGCCGACGAAGTCATCATGTCCGTCGAATTCCCGCCTTGGAACTTTGGATCGCACTACACGTACATCAAGGTGCGCGATCGCCTGTCGTATGCGTTTGCCCTCGTCTCCGTCGCGGCGACCGTGCGCCTCGAAGGAGACCGCATTGCAGAAGCCCGCCTCGCCATGGGCGGCGTCGCGCACAAGCCGTGGCGCGATCTCGAGGCCGAGCGGTCCTTGATCGGCAAGCGTGCGACGCCCGAGGCGTTCGAGTCTGCAGCTGAGATGGTGCTGGCTAGCGCGGTCGGCTTGACCCATAACAGCTTCAAGATCGACCTCGCGCGCCGCGTGATCGTGCGCGCGCTTGAACAGGCGTCGGCAGGAACGCCGCAGTCGCAAACCGACAAGCGCATCGGCTAGGTCATGGAAACGCGCATCTCGATCGGCAAGCCGCACAATCGCATCGACGGACCGCTGAAGGCAACCGGTCGTGCGCCGTACGCAGCGGACTACCCCGCCGCGGACTTGGTCCACGGCGTCATCGTATCGTCCTCGATCGCGCGCGGCCGCATCACCGCGATCGACACGTCTGCAGCACGTCGAATTCCAGGGGTCATCGATGTGCTGTCGCACGTCCACCGACCCCACATGTCGTCCAACGGCGTCCGCTACAAGGACACGGCGGGCCCTCCGGGCACGCCTTATCGCCCCCTGTTCGACGAGCGTGTCCTCTTTGCCGGTCAACCGGTGGCGCTCGTACTGGCGGAAACGTACGAGGCTGCCCGGGACGCCGCCGCGCTGGTGGATGTTCGCTACGAGGAAGCATCGTTCGAAACGGAGCTCGCGAAGGCCGAGGCGGCGAGCTACGAGCCCAAGACTAAGCGGTCCGGCGTGAGCCCGCCTCCCTCGTCGCGCGGGGATGCCGCGGCCGCCTATGCCGAGTCCACGCACAAGGTCGAGGCGGTGTATCTCACTTCACCCGAGTATCACAATGCGATGGAGCTCTTCGCGACCACGGTCGTGTGGCATCGCGATGAGACGCTGACGGTTTACGACAAGACACAAGGCTCGCAGAACGTCCATCTCTATCTCACGCTCGCCCTCGGCATGCGCCGCAAGGACTCCACCGTCGTCAACGCGTACGTGGGAGGCGCGTTCGGCTCGGGACTGCGACCGTCGCATGGCGTCTTCCTGGCGACGTTTGCGGCGCGCCACCTGAAGCGCTCGGTTCGGATCGTGCTTACCCGTTCACAAATGTTCGCGATGACTTCGCGACCGCAGGCGATCCAATCGTTGTCCCTGGCGTGCGATGCCCAGGGGCATCTTCAGGCCGTTCGGCATCACGCCGTCGCCGCGACTTCCACTTACGAGGATCAGCAGGAAGTCGTCGTCAACTGGTCGGGGCTCGCCTACACGTGCGCCAACGCCGACTTCAGCTATCAGCTGGCGAAGCTCTCGACCCCCACGCCCGGCGACATGCGTGCTCCAGGCGCTGCGACCGGTACTTTCGCCCTGGAGTGCGCGATGGACGAGCTCGCCGTCGCATGCAGCATCGACCCGGTGCAACTGCGCCTTGCGAACTGGATCGACCGCGACCAGAACCAGGACCTTCCGATTACCTCGAAGGCCTTGCGCGAATGCTATGAGCAGGCCGGCGCGCATTTTCGCTGGTCGGAGCGTCGCGCGGAGCCGCGGTCGATGCGCGACGGGCGGGAGCTCATCGGCTGGGGGATGGCGGGCGGCGCATGGGATGCCGGACTCGCACCGCTGCCTACCCGCGCGCGGGTTACTTGGCGCACCGATGGGCGACTCGAAGTGGCGGCGGGCGCGAGCGACATCGGCACCGGGACCTACACCATCCTTGCGCAAATCGCCGCCGAAGCGTTCGGAATTCCCGTCGGCGATGTCGATGTTCGCCTGGGCGACTCGACCTTGCCACTCAATCCCGTGGAGGGCGGCTCATGGATGGCGGCGACCACCGGCGCTGCGGTCGCCAAGGCCTGCGAGTCACTCAAGTCCACGCTCTTGCGCAAGGCGTATCGCCTCGCTGGAATGTCACGTCGCAAGTCGACGGTCGCCTTCGAGGGAGGACGTCTCAAAGGCGAGCGGTTTGCCGCCGACGGATTGTCGATCGAGGACATCCTTCGAGAGCACGGTCGCGACATCGCAGAGACCGCGACGATCCTGCCGCCGCTCTTCAGGAGCAAGCACGTAAGTTATGCACACTCCGCGGTCTATGCCGAAGTGCGCATCGACGAAGAGCTCGGTGTCCTTCGCGCGACGCGCATCGTCATTGCGGTCGCGGCGGGCCGCATCCTCAACCCCAAGACGGCGCGCAGCCAGGTTCTGGGAAGCGTGGTGATGGGCGTGGGCAAGGCGCTGCACGAGGAGGGCGTCTACGATCACCGCTTCGGCAAAGTGATGAATCACAGCTTCGCCGATTATCACGTTCCCACCAATGCCGACATCTTCGACATCGACGTGCTATTCGTCGACGAGCACGACGACAAGGTAAGTCCGCTGGGCGTGAAGGGCGTCGGCGAAGTGGGCATCGTCGCGGTGGCACCCGCGATCGCCAATGCCGTCTATCACGCTACTGGCCGGCGGATCCGCAGCATCCCCATCACCGTCGACAAGGTGCTGGGCCTGACTTGAACCATTCGTCGCAGGAGCTCGCGCCCCTTCCCGGGCCGGAAACCGTCGTGGCGCGTAAGGGGTATGTGCGCGTGCGCGGCGCACGAGAGCACAACCTCAAGGACGTGGCACTCGATATCCCTCGCCACGCGCTGGTCGTCTTCACCGGCGTCTCGGGCTCGGGCAAGTCGTCGCTCGCGTTCGGCACGCTGTACGCCGAAGCGCAGCGACGCTATCTCGAATCGGTTGCACCCTACGCCCGCCGCCTGTTCCACCAGATCGGCGCGCCGGAGTTCGACGAGATCGACGGGCTGCCTCCGGCAGTCGCGCTGCAGCAGCAACGCGGCTCGCCCACGACGCGCTCTTCGGTGGGAAGCGTCACGACGCTCTCGAACCTGCTGCGCATGCTGTATTCGCGCGCAGGCGACTATCCGCGCGGCCAGCCTCTCCTGTACGCAGAGTCGTTCTCGACCAACACGCCCGAGGGCGCGTGTCCCAACTGTCACGGGCTCGGGAACGTCTATGACGTGACCGAGCATTCGATGGTGCCGGACCCTTCGCTCACGATCAGGGAGCGTGCGGTTGCCGCCTGGCCCGTCGCGTGGCAAGGCCAGAATCTGCGCGACATACTGACGACGCTTGGCATCGACATCGACGTGCCGTGGCGCGAGCTTCCGAAAAAGACCCGTGACTGGATACTCTTTACCGAGGAACAACCGCGCGTCCCGGTCTACGCGGGCTTCGATCTCAAGGAGACCCGGCAAGCGCTGCGACGCAAGGAAGAGCCGAGCTACATGGGGACGTTCACGGGAGCCCGCCGTCACGTCCTGCACAGCTTCGCGACTACGCAGAGTGCGTTGATGAAGCGGCGGGTCGCACGCTTCATGACCGGGACGACGTGTCCGTTGTGCAAGGGCAAGCGGCTTCGGCGCGAAGCGCTGTCGGTGAAGTTCGCCTCGATCGACATCGCGACGATGGGCCGGCTGCCGCTGACGGAGCTCGCGGACCTGTTCCGTCCGTATGCGGCGGGGACGGCACCCGCCTTGAGAGCGCTCCTGGACGATCATCCGGAAAAGGCTGAGGTCGCCCGTCGAATCGCGGAGGACATGTGCGCGCGGCTGGCCGTCATGCTCGACCTCGGCCTCGGCTATCTTTCGCTCGAGCGCAGCACGCCCACGCTGTCGCCGGGCGAGTTGCAACGGCTGCGCCTCGCCACGCAGGTAAGGTCCAATCTCTTCGGAGTGGTGTACGTCCTCGACGAGCCATCGGCAGGACTGCATCCGGCGGACACGGAAGCGCTCCTGCGGGCGCTCGACAAGCTCAAGGCCGCGGGCAACTCGCTGTTCGTCGTCGAGCACGAGCTCGACGTCATACGTCATGCGGACTGGGTGGTGGACGTCGGTCCCGCCGCCGGTGTCCATGGTGGCGAGGTGCTGTACAGCGGTCCACCCGCCGGCCTGGCCCACGTCACCAACTCCGCCACGGCACGCTACTTGTTCTCGACCCGTCGGGCAGTCCCGCGGACGCCGCGTGAGCCCCGCGGATGGCTGCGATTGGAGGGCGTGTGCCGCAATAACGTCGATCACCTGGACGTGGCCTTTCCTCTCTCGACGCTGACCGCGGTCACCGGCGTTTCCGGATCGGGAAAATCCACGCTCGTGAGCCAGGTGCTCGTCGATCTCGTGGCGGGGGCACTAGGCAACGATCTCGCGAGCGAGCCCGACGAGCTCGAGCTCCTCGAGCGGCCGGCGACTTCCGTCGTTCGCGGGCGCATCGTCGCCGGACTCGACACCCTGAAGCGTCTGATCCTCGTGGACCAGAAGCCCATCGGCCGCACGCCGCGCTCGAATCTCGCAACGTACACTGGGTTGTTCGATCACGTGCGCGACGTGTTCGCCGCCACGCCGCAAGCGAGGCGCAAGCGCTACGATGCCGGCCGCTTTTCCTTCAACGTCGCCAAGGGAAGATGCAGTCACTGCGAAGGCGAGGGGTTCGTGATGGTCGAGCTGCTGTTCATGCCGAGCGTGTATACGCCCTGTCCCACTTGTCACGGCACTCGCTTCAATCCGCAGACGCTGGCGATCCGCTATCGCGACAATACGATCGCCGACGTGCTTGCCATGACGGTCGACGCCGCGGCGGCATTTTTCCAAGACGTCCTGCCCGTGGCACGCGCACTGGCGGTGCTCGCGGAGGTCGGCTTGGGCTACCTGCGACTGGGCCAGCCGGCCACTGAGCTCTCAGGCGGAGAAGCCCAACGCATCAAACTCGCCACCGAGTTGCAACGTGCCGGTCGCGGCGATTCGCTGTATGTCCTCGACGAGCCCACGACCGGACTGCATCCCGCGGATGTAGACAAGCTGATGACGCAACTCCAGCGCCTGGTGGCGGCGGGCAACACCGTAATTGCCATCGAGCACGACATACAGGTGGTGGCAGCGTCGGATTGGGTCATCGACCTGGGACCGGGTGCCGGTGACGAAGGCGGACACGTCGTGGCGGAGGGCACCCCGGAAGCGGTTGCGGCGTCGTCCGCGAGCCGCACGGCACCGTATCTTGCGCGAGCGTTGCGATAGCCGGCGCAGGGTTCAGGATGTATTTTGTCGACGGTGTGGTCATCGATAAGCGCGAGCGCGGTTGCGAAGGATGAGTCGCTTCCGATGGTGCGCGGCTTCGCGCCGATCGTTCGCTAGTTGCGTGTCGTTGCCGCGTTTGTCGTCGACGCGAAGACGGGGGCGGGAGCGAGTACAAGGCCGATGCCGACATGCAAGCCATCCTGGACGCAGGAGCGATCCAATTCCCACGGAAGTAAACCCCGTGATTAAGGCGCTGCGCGGCAGCGGTATCGAAGTGACTGCGCTGCACAACCACATGCTGAACGACGAGCCCCGACTATTCTTCATGCATTTTTGGGCGAACGACCAAACAGAAAAGCTGCTGTCGGGTCTCAAGTTGGCACTTTCCCGGGTAAACACGTAGACGACGAGACGACGCTCATCCACAATCGGTTGTTGGCCGGCGCGCATATGGGATCAACCGTCGCGCACAGTAGATGATGGTCGCTCAGCGCGCCCGATAGACGAGTATTCGGGCGGGGGCGGCACCGGATGCCGGCGCCGCGACGTAGAGTTTGGCCTCCTCGGGCACGAAGAGTCCGGTACGTGCTCGCGGCGCGGTGTCGAGCGATTTCTCGACCACATAGCGATCGGGAGCGTCCTGACGGACGACGTTCAGCTTGCCCTCGCCGCAGATCACGTAGATCCGCTTGCGCTCCGCATCGAAGAACACGTCGTCCGTATCCTTGCCAATCGGCAACCGCGCGACGACTTTCCCCGATCCCGTGTCATAGACGAGCAGCACCGGGGGCGAGCGCGCTCCGACGAACAGGCGCTGTCCCCTTTCGTCGAGCGCCATCGGAAAGTTCGCCGTGGCATCTGGCGTTTCCCAGCGGTCGATGACTTGGCGCTTCGTCCGGTCGACGACCACCACCTTTCTAGCGCCCGGTACGTTCACGTAGGCGCGACTACCGCCTTGCTCCAGCTGGAACGACTCGGGATGCCCTGGAAGTGGAATCTCGCCGCCCGATTCGCCGCTTGTGGGATCCAGCATCCGAAGTGCGCCCTTTCCATAGCCCACCCAGACCTGGCGAGTGCTCGCGTCGTAACGAACATTGTCCGCGTCGTCCATGCCTCCGACCCGCCGCACCACCGACAAGGAAGCGACGTCGACGAGGTCTACCCGGTTGCTGCCCCCATTTGCGATGAACAGACGATCGGAATCCGGGAGATACAGAACGCCCTGGGGCTCGCCCAACCCGGAAATCGTTCGACGTTGACCGCTTTGTGTATCGACCACCTCGACGCTGTCATTGCCGAGCGCTGCGACGAAGATCCGATGCGTGCCAGGATCCGCCGAAAGATGATCAATACGGCCCTTTACTCCCGGCAAGGCAATGGTCGTGACAAGTTCCAAGGCGTGTACCGCCGACATGCCCGCCGCCACCATCGTTACCACGATACCGACCAGAAGGTACCGAACGATGCTCACTTAACCGCCGTGGCCCCGGTTCGATACAGCTGAGGATTCCAGGTGTGTAGCTCGTCCTGTCCCTCCTTGCACCACCGGTAGAGTGCGTCGTACATCACCATTCCGTGCGTGAGCATCTCGTGGTCGTCCGCGAAGTTGCGCGACAGCCCCAACGAGATCGCAGCGAGGCCGGGCGCCTGCGGCGCCAACTCCAGATGCGCAGTGTCTGCGCCGCGCACGATCAGCGCCAATTGCCCAAGCGCAGGATCCCGCAGGCGGTAGTGCTTCAGAAAGGCATCGAAGCTGCAGTGTTCCCCCTGATGCGAGAAATGCACGTCCGGGATGTCATAGGGTACGGCGTCCTTCTCTTGCGCCGCGCTTAGTACTTCGGGCGTAGGGACGTAGAGAAACTCGGCGCTTGCATCGACGAATCGCGCGATGAGCCAAGGGCAGGCGATGCGGTCGATTTTCGGACGCTCGCGCGTGATCCACCGCGTTGCCGCGCCCGCTGGCTTGGCATCGAGCGCTCCAGCCGCTGCCGACCAGGCCTCGATGCCGCCCTCCAGGTAGCGGACAGCGGTGCCTCGCTCGCTCAGCGCTTTCACAACGTGTTGGCTCACTTCGCCGCCATGGACGCAGTAGGTGACGAACGAACCGCCTGCGGGCAGCGATTCGGCCCACGATGTAAGGTTATCGGGATCGCGTCGCAAGGCTCCCGAGAGCATTTGTGTCGCTTCCCTGAACGCTTGGCTGCGGCGTACATCGATCACGATCGGCGGCTCTTGCCCGGCAACTTCAAGTTGGAGCTGCTGAACAGAAATGGATCGAGCGTTGCGGTTGACGGTTTCGGTTTTCATGCGTGTTCCCTTTCGCTGCCTCCGAGCTTCACCCGTGCAGCAGTGGATAGGCGATGAGCCCAACGATCGCGGCGCCGGCAACAATAATGGGCTCCTGCAATTTCTTGAGCTTCCACAGCAGCAACAACGTGATGACGGCCAAGATGGCGCTGGGAACGTCGACGATCGAGCGTTTTGCCAGCACGATGGCGGCGCCGGTGATGGCACCGATCGCTGCGGCCGTAACGCCGTCGACGAACGCAACGAGCGAAGGCAACTTGCCATAGCGCTTGAAATAAGGCGCCGGGATGACGGTGAAGAGATAACAGGGAAGGAACGTGCCGAACGCAGCGACACATGCACCCAGCAGTCCTTGGATGAGATACCCGATGAACCCCACGGTTATCACAACCGGCCCGGGCGTGATCATTGCCACTGCGACGGCATCGACAAACTGACGCTCGGTGAGCCAGTGGTTCTCCGTGACCACGCCGCCATAGAGAAACGGCACGATCGCAAGCCCCGATCCAAAGACGAACGCACCGGCTTTGGCGAAGAACAGGCCGATCTGCGTGAGCAAGGACCAGTCGACGGTCGAAGCGATGCCTGCTCCCACCGGGGCCTGAGCAGCCAGCAATGCGTTCATGCCACCGCGCCGCAACCAGCGAGGCGGCGCCCGCACCGCCAGGACGACGAACCCCGCGAGGATGAACAGCCACGCGATTTCGCTCTCGGTGATTACGGTGATCGCAGCCGCGACGACGTAGATCGCCCAGAGCAGCTTGTCCTTGCCGACGCTGCGCTTCGTGAGCTTGTAGGCGCTCATGGCGATGATGCCGATGACGGCTGCGCCGACACCGTAAAACACCGACTGCATCCACGGTAGCCCACCATAGCGCACGTAAGCCCAGCCGATCGCGATGACCATGAAAAACGACGGCAGGACAAAAGCAAGCCCCACCAGGGTTGCGCCCATCGTTCGGTAGTGGACATACCCGAGGTACATCGCAAGCTGTGCCGCAAGCGGCCCTGGCATCAACTGCGCGAGGGCGAG
>Ga0207674_10011272_pt1 | contig 10047 bp, 8 predicted proteins | sample KBSCornC72_FD_184303 | JGI IMG/M metagenome (GOLD analysis project Ga0207674, IMG submission 184303) | Corn rhizosphere microbial communities from Kellogg Biological Station, Michigan, USA - KBS Corn C7-2 (SPAdes) (version 2) | ecosystem: Host-associated > Plants > Roots > Rhizosphere > Soil ... | reverse complement strand
TCCCTCTCATTTATTAATCTGGGTCATGAACATTCAAGTTGTGATTCACAAATTTTAAAAAATGAAGAGGATTTGTATTACATCAATCTGGATGATTACCGGTTATTTTTTATTTGGCCAGAAGGACTCCACTGAGCAGCTAACGGCTGCAAAAGACAGTTTTTACAGTTTATCCCCCGTTGAAGTTAGAGCCTTGAGGGCTAATGATCATGCACCGGTCACAAAAACAAATATTTCAAAAAAGGAAATTGAAAAGCAAAACCTGGGGCAGGACCTCCCATTCCTTTTAAATCAAACTCCCTCGGTGGTTATTAACTCAGATGCAGGGAATGGTGTGGGCTATACCGGCATTCGCATCCGGGGTACCGACGCAAGCCGCATTAATGTCACATTGAATGGTATCCCTTACAATGATGCCGAAAGCCAGGGAACTTTTTTTGTGGATCTTCCCGACATTTCTTCATCGCTTAACAGTATACAAATTCAGCGCGGCGTGGGTAGCTCATCAAATGGCGCGGGAGCTTTTGGAGCCACCATCAATTTCAGCACCAACGAGATTAACCACAAGGCCTATGCTGAATTCAATAATAGCTTCGGTTCTTTTAATACCTGGAAAAATACATTGAAAGCAGGAAGCGGATTGATTGGCAATCATTTTACAGCAGACATTCGTTTGTCGAACATTACCAGCAATGGATATATTGACAGGGCAAGATCACATCTGCGATCTTTATATTTTTCTGCTGCCTATCTCGATAATTCAAATGCTCTTCGCTTCAATATCATTAAAGGATATGAAAAAACTTACCAGGCGTGGTATGGCGTTTCGGAGGCGGATCTGAAGGCAGGCAATCGCACCATAAACTACGCAGGTACTGAAAAACCGGGTGAGCCTTACGATAATGAGACCGATAACTATTGGCAGGACCATTACCAGTTATTTTATACGCATCACTTCAATTCCAATCTCGATTTTAATACAGCTTTGTTTTTTACTAAAGGAAAAGGATACTACGAGGAGTATAGAGCGGATCAACCCTATGACACCTATCATCTTCCTTATCCTGTCGTTGGAACCGATACAATTTTTACGTCGGATTTCATTCGCCAGTTATGGCTGAACAATAATTTTTACGGAGATATTTTTTCATTGCAATACCACAACCAAAAAACCGAATTCACGCTCGGTGGTGCCTATTCCAGGTATGAAGGCGATCATTATGGAAAGTTGATATGGGCAGAGCATGGAATTACCGGCGCAGATATTTACTACGATCATGATGCATTTAAGAATGACTTTAATAGTTATGCCAAACTGCTTCAAAGGTTTTCAAAAAATTGGAATGGCTATTTAGATCTGCAATACCGGCGTGTAAAATATGATATCAATGGATTTGAGGACAACCCTGACCTGTTAATAAAAAACAACTATGATTTTTTCAATCCAAAACTCGGCCTTAGTTATATTCATAAAGAATGGAGCGGGTATTTATCTTATAGCATTGCGAATAAAGAACCCAACAGGGACGATTTTGAAGCCGGAAAAGAGCAGCAGCCCAAACCTGAACATTTGAATGACATAGAACTTGGGATCACAAGGAGATCATCGAAATACAACTGGGGAGCAACGTTCTATTACATGAAATACCAAGATCAGTTAGTACTGACAGGCAAGATCAACGACGTGGGTGCTTATACTCGTACCAATATTCCCGATAGTTACCGAGGAGGAATAGAATTACAGGGAGGTATCCAGGCGACAACCTGGTTTAAAGCCGCGGCCAATCTTACATTGAGCAGAAATAAAGTCCGGCATTTCACCGAATACATTGATGACTACGACAACGGTGGCCAAAAATTAAATAGCTATTCTTCGACCGATATTGCCTTATCCCCAAACACCACGGGCGCAGCCACAATAACTTTTTTGGCAACTAAAAATTTTGAAATAAGCTTATTAAGTAAATATGTGAGTAAACAGTATCTCGATAACACAGAAAATGAAGGAAGAAAATTGGACCCATTTTATGTACAGGATGCAAGAGTGATTTATACTTTTCACAAGGCCTTTCTGACAGAAGACAATATCATCCTCCAGGTAAATAACATCTTCAACAAAAGATATGAGCCAAGTGGTTATACTTATAATTACATTTCGAGCGGAGAATTGGTCGTAAACAACTATTACTTTCCAATGGCAGGGACCAACTTCATGGTTGCGGTGAACATTAAGTTTTAGAACCAGGATTTATAGGATTATAAAAGATAAGGAGGAAAACTGAGACACTTCTCTTCATAAGTGCTAACTACCCGCAAACAAATGAGAACAATCCGGTAATAGAAAGATTTTGGTGGTCCTGTTAATATTTTGATGCTCAAAAAAATTACCATTATTATTTCCTAATAATCCCAATCAATCATACAAATCGTGGTTCTATCGTCCGAACTTTTCCTGCCAGGCGACCATGCCTCCCAAAAGATTTTTGGTATTTGTGAAACCCATCATCTCTAAAAACATAGCTGCCTGTCCGCTTCGATTGCCACTCCGGCAATAAAGAATAACCTCTTTGTCCTTCAAATCATCTATCTCATCGGTCTGCATGGTTTGTATCATGCCCAATGGCAACAAAATGCCCCCAATATTGAACTCTTCATTTTCAAATGGTTCTCTTACATCAACAAGATGAAGTTCCTCGCCCGCGTCCATCCTTCTTTTTACTTCATCAACAGTAATTGTATCCATATAAAATTTTATTGTAGGGGTTGATTATTTATAGTGCTGTCGACACTCACTGGTTTTTCAGTCGATAGCTTAACATTAATAAACTGGCCACTGCGTATTCTCAAAGGTTCGCCTTCCTCGTTATGCCTTTTCGGATCCTGGTCGATTATATAAGCGTTCAACGTATCGGTTACGCCCTGGGCCGATAATACGAGCAAATTAACTCCGTTCGCCTCGAGTACCGATTTTGCCTCGCCATACGTTCGACCCACTAAGTTAGGAACACTGTAAAACATCTCACCTACGCCAGTTCCAAGCACAAGTGTCACGCGGGAGCCCATTCTGATCTTAGTTCCCGGAGAAATTGGTTCGTCTTTATACAGCTGCTCTAAAACCGAATTTTTTGCAAAATCCGATTTGTAGGTTGTATCGGCCGACAACCCGAGGCTTGATAGATTCATGATCGCGTTCCTGTAACTGAACCCAATTAAATTGGGCATATCGATCATTGGTGCTACAGACCTGTTAAGCGTTAAATAGACGGTACGATTTACTTTTACCACCGCATCACTCTCAGGTACCTGTTTAATGATTGCCAGGGGTGGCAGAGAATCAATATAGACGGAATCTTGTATCACAATATCAAAACCTTGTTTCTCCAATATTTTTTGTGCATCGGCAAAAGTTTTTCCAACCACCTGCGGAACTGTCCGTGAACGCCCGTGATGAGTCAGGAAATTAAGAGAGAGTATGAATGCTGCAAAAAGAGCAACAGCCAGCACAACAGCCGTAATAAAATTCAGCCATAAGGGACGATATGTGATAAATTTGAACACGTATAAAAATTTTGAATTGCGAATAACAAATTTTGAATGCGGTTGATCCGCAATTCAAAATCGAGTCATATGCTTAAAGCTTCTTCTACAAGTTTCGTATAAAATTCTTTAAGGCTCCAACCCATCACTAGTACTTGCTGCGGAACGATGCTCGCTTCACTTTGCCCTGGAATACTATTTATCTCCAGCATATAAGGCTGCTTTACATGCTCGTTATAAATAAAATCTATTCTAACTACACCGCGGCAATTGAAGGCCTGGTAAATTTTCTTTGCAGCATCACGGATCTTATCGGCGATTACCTCGTCAATCTTGGCAGGAGTCACTTCCGATGAAGCCCCTCCATATTTTGCCTCGTAGTCGAAAAACTCTTTTTGGCTGATCACTTCGGTGATTGGCAAAACAATGATATTCCCTTTTGTTTTAAAAACTCCAACCGTAAATTCTCTCCCTTCGATAAATTCTTCTATCAATACCTGGTCGTCTTCTCTAAATGCCCTTTCTATAGCAGAACCGAATTCATCGGACATTTTGGTCACTTTTGACATGCCAATGCTCGAACCCCCGTTGTTCGGCTTCACAAAAACGGGAAATTTTAATTTCCCTGCAACTTCGTCCGGGCTTTGGAAGGCATTTTTGAACAAAATTACCGAGTTGGCAACCGATATGCCTGAAAACGCAGCTACGGCAACAGTAAAGCGCTTATTGAAGGTAAGAGCTGAAGTAGCCGCATCGCAGGATGTATAGGGAATCTTCAACGTATCAAAATAGCCCTGTAGCTTTCCGTCTTCGCCGGGAGTTCCGTGCATACCAATAAAGACGGCATCAAATCTTATCCTTTGCCCGTCCAGCGGCAATGAAAAATCATTTTTATCGATTTCGGCTTTTCCTCCATCTGGCGATTCATAAAACCAGCCTTTGGGATTAATATCGATCTTATAAACATTGAACCTTTCCCGGTCGAGATTATTGTCTATCGTTGTAGCGCTTTTATAGGAAATGACTGCCTCACCTGAAAAGCCGCCGGTGACAAGAGCAATATTTTTTTTCATGATTTGAATTACAGCGCAAATATTGAGGAAAAATTGTTTTGCTGGAAATAAAATTCTGTCAAAAGCTAATGCAAGGAAATAAGAAAGGTGAAGGATGCATTGCCTTCACCTTTTTACGACAGGAAATATCACCCGTCACTCATTTGCAGCATGGAATCTGCTTATACTATTATCGGTAAGTTAGAAAAAAATCAATACTAAGTCAGAAAATAATTGTGATTTTTATCCACACTGTCAGATGTGTAATTTTTCCTTTTTAGCCATCAATTCTTCCACCGTTTCACGATACATTTCATCCGGCACACAGCAATCTACCGGGCACACTGCAGCACACTGTGGCTCCTCATGAAAACCCTGGCATTCCGTACACTTATTGGGAGTTATGTAATAGATATCGGTCGAGATGGGTGCATTCTTCTGCTCAGCGTCTACTACTGTCCCATCCATTAAAGTATACGAGCCCTTCACCGTGGTACCGTCCGCTATAGCCCATTCAACCCCGCCTTCATAAATTGCATTATTAGGGCACTCTGGTTCACAAGCACCACAATTAATGCATTCTTCTGTGATCTTGATTGCCATAATTTTAATTTTGAATTTCTGAAATTAAATTTTATTTCTTGCAAATATAAACTCATATAATTCTTTTGCAAATGATTTTACAAGACAGGATTTATCTATTGAAAAGGCTAGGAAGTTATATGCTAAGTGATGACGTCCGATGGAAGGAAGCCAAAGAAAAGGCATTTTTACAAAATCGTTGGTTCATTCCCGAGTTTGTGGATCTCGCGACAGAAAACATAGCAAAAAAATTTCTTAAGGAAGATGCGCTTATTTCTTGGAGCACACATTATAAAATTCAAACCTCAATCTCGCAGCCTAAAAGGATCGGCATCGTGATGGCCGGTAATATTCCACTCGTGGGATTTCATGATTTTCTATCTGTTTTTGTTAGCGGCCATAGGGCGATGATCAAGCTTTCATCAAAAGACGAGGTTTTGATAAAAGAGCTTGTTGAAGTTCTAAAAACCTGGGAACCTCAAATAAGCGGGCTGCTAGAGTTTTCGGAGATGCTAAAGAACTGTGACGCTTATATCGCTACGGGCAGCAATAACACCTCACGCTATTTTGAATACTATTTTGGGAAATACCCCCACATTATCCGTCGCAATAAAACTTCAGTGGCCGTTTTGACAGGCGATGAAACAAAGTCCGACCTGGAAGAACTTGCCGGAGATGTTTACCAGTTTTTTGGGCTTGGTTGCAGGAATGTCACCAAATTATACGTTCCTACAGGGTATGACTTCGAGCCGCTGCTGGGGGCATTTTCAAAATATAACTACCTCGCCGATCACCACAAGTACAAAAACAATTATGACTACAATCTTGCCATCCACATTTTGAATAACAAATTCTACATGACCAATGGCTCGGTTCTGCTAATAGAAGATAATTCGGTCTTTTCGCCGATCAGCCAGTTAAATTATGAATATTACGCAAGCAGGGATGAGTTGTTGTCGTCTTTGTATAATAACCAGGACATTCAGGGCATCATTGAAAAAAATCATATCCCTTTTGGTCAGGCCCAATCTCCTGGTTTATTTGATTATGGCGACAAGGCCGACACAATGGCGTTTTTACAATCTCTTTAAAACTTATCCGTTCCATATATTGTTATTTGTGTTTAAATTTGTACAGGCATGAAGTACGAAGGTCTTAGTAAATATCTTGTTAAACTAAACAAGCGGTTCGTTAATGACCGATTTCCGATATTAATTTTGATGTCAGGGCATAGACTTTGCCTTATGACAATTGGTAAAAATTAAAAAACTAAAAAATCTGAATACGCCATGAAGTTGAAACAACTATTGCTGGTCGTTACTGTAAGCGCTGGATCAGCTATAGCCAGTGTGTGGGGCTATAATAAATTCACACACCATCAAGCTGCCTTTGTACAAACACAAGGTGGTGTACCCGTAAACTATGCCGGCTTTTTTGACAAAAGCACGTCCGGTGACCCTGTCGATTTTTCAAAAGCTGCCAATGCTTCAGTGCAGTCTGTTGTACACATCAAGACAAAGATTCCAGCTAAAAAAGTAAGTAATGATCTGCCTCGCAGTCGGGGGAACCTCGACGATTGGTTCAATCAATTTTTTGATTTCGGACCAACTGTTATCCCGGAACAAAGGGCTTCAGGGAGCGGAGTTATCATTAGTGAAGATGGTTACATCGTCACTAACAACCACGTAATCTCTGATGGCGAAAAGGGAATCGCTTCCGAGATCGCCGTTACTCTCCACAATAGAAAAACTTATAAAGCAAGGGTTATAGGTAGTGACCCTAACTATGATCTTGCCGTTTTAAAGATCGATGGAAATAATTTGCCATTCATGTTGTATGCCAATTCGGACGAAGTTCAGCTCGGTCAGTGGGTTCTTGCAGTCGGCTACCCCCTTTCTCTGGAAACTACCGTGACCGCTGGTATCGTAAGCGCAAAAGGAAGGACCATCGGCATTAATAGTCGCCAGGGGCAATCGCCCGTTGAATCCTTTATTCAGACCGACGCCGCCGTAAACCAGGGTAATAGTGGTGGGGCATTGGTAAATACAAACGGGCAGCTGGTTGGAATTAATTCGGCCATCCTTGCTCCCTCTGGAACTTATGCTGGTTACTCATTCGCAATTCCTGTTAACCTCGTTAAAAAGGTCGTAAGTGATATTATTCAGTACGGAAATGTGCAAAGAGGTTATTTGGGCGTTAGCTATCCAAACCAGGAGCTAAGCGAAGAACAAATGAGGCAACTCGGAATCAAAGACAATGAAGAAGGCGTTTATGTTTCTGCAGTTGCTCCCGACGGTGCTGCACAGGCCGCAGGCATAAAAAGAGGTGATCTGATTACGAAGATCAATGGGACTGAAGTTACAAGTGGTCTTGAAATGAGCTCAGTTCTTGCAAACTTCAAACCGGGTGATAAAGTGGATGTGACCTATAAACGCAAAGGATCTGAGTTCAATGCGGGCGTAGTGCTAAAAAAAAATCCAGGCAATTATGATAAGATAGCAAGTGACAATATAGGAGAAGAGGTGGGTGCTGAATTGGAAACACTCGATTCCAAGAAGGCTGAACAGTACGGAATTGATGGTGGAGTCATCGTAAAAAGCATCAAAAAGGGTGGACCTATCAGCAAAACGAGAATGGAAGAAGGTTTCATTATTACCAGTGTAAATGGTGTTGATGTAAGAAATGTAGAAGAACTAGGAAAAGCTCTTTATAACGCAAGAGGAACAGTAAAAATCGAAGGGATGTACCCGGGTTCTGATATGTACACTTATCCTCTTAACCTGAATGAATAACGCTTCTGAATAGATTTTAAAAGACCGTCTCAGATGTGAGGCGGTTTTTTTTATTACTTAATTAGGCGTGCAATACCCATTGTAGTTTAGCAAAGATCTGAGTCATAGCCTCTCAAATACCAGGTATTCCCACGGATTCAGTTGAAAATTTTTCTCGTTTGAAAACTCCATTTCTCTACAGGAAAAGACATCTCTGAATTTCCCATTGATTGAATCCAGCGAAAAACTTGCACCACTACAGGAAAAATTCAATATCACTAGTACCTGCTGATCTCCATCTTTTCTCGAGAAAGCAAATATGTGCTGGTTGTCGCTTGTCGTTAGCTTTTCTGTTTTTGTTTCCGGATCACCTGCGCGTAACGCCGGGTTGCTCGTGCGTAAATTCAATAAAGTTTTATAGAAATCATGCAATTCGCTGTTTTCCCGCCATTCAATAGCATCCTTCTCAAAAAACTTTAATCGCTTCAGGTTTGGCAATTCCTGCCCGCTATAGATCAACGGAATTCCGTTCCAGGTACAGCTAAAAACTGCGAGCGCTTTCGCCATATCCCCATATTTTTCATACTCACTTCCATTCCAGCTATTTTCATCATGATTGGAAGTGAACCATGCTCTCACTCCGGGAACATTATCATAATCATCCAACACTTTTATCAACGTTTTCAATGGCAATTTTTGTCTGTACCATTCTTCTGTTTTATGCATCCATGTCCACGCATATGCAGCGTCAAACACCTGCATGTAATCGGGATATTGCAACGGGTCTGCTTCGGCCAGCCAAAACAAAGGTTTTAATTCATTCACTTGCGGAATCGCTTCCAGCCAAAAATCCAATTCCACCCAAAAAGCAAGATCGCATCTGAAACCATCAATGCCACATTTGCGAACCCAAAACTTCATCGCATCAATCATTGCTTTGCGCATGTCTTTGTTGCGGTAATCCAATTCAATAATATCATCCATTCCTGACGCTCTTTTAAATTCGCCATTGCTTTCTTTCTCATACCAGTCAGGGTGTTTTTTTGTCCATCCATGATCCCAGCCCGTATGATTCGCCACCCAGTCAATGATTACCTTGAATTCTAACTTGTGGGCATAATCAACCAATTTTTTAAAATCATTCAGCGTCCCAAATTCAGGATTAATGGAAGTATAATCAGAGCAGGCGTAGTAACTGCCCATCGTTCCTTTCATTTCTTTTTTTGAAATAGGCGTTATAGGCATGAACCAGAGTGTTTGCACACCCATTTCCTTCAGTCTCGGTAAATGCTGCGCAAAAGCATTGAACGTTCCTTCTTTTGTATACTGACGAAGATTCACTTCATAAATATTGGTAGAATATATCCAGTCTTTCGTTGCATTCATTCAGCTAAGCTAATCCTGAATTCTAAATAAAAATGAGTTAATAAAAGAATGGGAACTGTGTTAATCCAATATAATCTTGCAATCCGTGTTAATTTTGCACCCGATGAAAAGCTTTGATGTTCCTATTGTTTACCGCAGTCCCCTGATTTCCGCTATTAAGAAAAAACGAAAGGAGCAGGACAAGATGAAGCGGGACTTCTCTCCTACACTACTTGATTTTGGCCCATTGAAAATTTATCTTGCCCGTCATTTCGGGTTTTGCTACGGCGTAGAGAATGCTATTGACATTGCTTTCAGAACCATCGAAGAAAATCCGGGAAAGAGAATTTTTTTATTGAGTGAGATGATCCACAACCCACAGGTAAATGCTGACCTGAAAGCAAGTGGGGTTGAATTCTTACAGGATAATTCCGGCAAACAAATCATTCCTTTTGAAAACTTAACCGCTAATGATATTGTGTTAATACCTGCATTTGGAACGACACTGGCAATTGAAAAACAACTCAGGGACATTGGAATCCAGGTCGAGCAATATAACACCACCTGTCCTTTCGTTGAAAAAGTGTGGAACCGAAGTGAAGCGATTGCTGAAAATCAATACACGATAATTATCCATGGCAAACCCAATCATGAAGAAACAAGAGCTACTTTCTCTCATGCTTCTTCAAATGCGCCTTCGGTTGTGGTAAGAGATATGGACCAAACAAGAGTGTTGGCAA
>Ga0207674_10011271_pt1 | contig 10049 bp, 9 predicted proteins | sample KBSCornC72_FD_184303 | JGI IMG/M metagenome (GOLD analysis project Ga0207674, IMG submission 184303) | Corn rhizosphere microbial communities from Kellogg Biological Station, Michigan, USA - KBS Corn C7-2 (SPAdes) (version 2) | ecosystem: Host-associated > Plants > Roots > Rhizosphere > Soil ... | reverse complement strand
TCGAGAGCGCGGTGCGCGGCGCGCAGTCGCACCTGCAGTCGTTGTCGGCCGGCCTGGGGCTCGACCTGAAGGCCGATTCCAAGGCGCGCCGGCTGATGCCGGCCGACCTCGAGGTGCCCACCGGCAACGTCAACCCCGCGACGATCGTGACGAACGTCGGGCCTGCGGGCGCGCCGGACGACAAGACGATCGTGGCGCCGCCGGGCGAGCGCGCGGCCGCCTCTCCGGCTCCGGCCGCGACCAACGTCGCGCCCGATTCCCCGGGCCGCATGCTCGCGCTCGAGAACGGCATCTCGAGCGTGACCAGCGCGCTGGCGGGCGACAGCTTCAAGTTGAACGAGGTGCTGCGCACGATCCTGCAGACCATGCACGGTGCACTCGGCTTTCGCTGCGTCATCTTCGGCCTGCGCGACCCGAAGACCGGCATGATCACGGGCCGGGTCGGCCTCGGCGGCCCGGCGGCGGCGCTGTCGGCGCAGTTCCGCGTCGACGTCAACCCGAACGGGCCGGTCGACCTGGTCTCGGTGGCCTGCAAGAAGGCGGCCGACACGCTGATCTCCGACGCGTCCGCCGAGAACGTGCGCACGCGCCTGCCCACCTGGCTGCAGCGCGAGGCCGACGCGCGCAGCTTCGTCCTGCTGCCGATGACGATGAAGAGCGCCCCCTTCGCGCTGATCTATGCCGATTGCGCGACCGCCGGCGGCATCGTGCTGGGCGAGCGCGAACTGAGCCTGCTGCGCACGCTGCGCAACCAGGCGGTGATGGCGTTCAAGACGGCGGGTTGACCGCCTGCCTGCGGAGCGATCGCGCTCCGCGGCCTGCCCGAGGGGTCTGGCACCGCGGCGTGCCGCCGCCGGGACGCCCATGGCGCTGCCAGCGGGGCCTGACCCCGAATGAGCCGCGTGGTCGCGACCAGGCGCGCTAGCCCGGGGCCTTCTTCCGCGCCGGCGTGCAGGGCAGGGCCTCGGCATCCTTGGCCGCGCCCACCTGCCAGCGGACGTTGGCGATGCTGACCACGAAGGGCCGGTCGGTGTCGATCGCGAACGGCAGGTCGACGCTGGCGAGGTCGAGGCCCTGGGCGACGTAGCACTGCAGGGGGATCTTCAGCGTGGCCCGGGTGTGCAAGGGCAGCGCGCGCACGGCCGCGGTCACGTCGACCGCGCCGCCGCAGGGGTGGCCGCACTCGATGCGCACGTTCACGTCGCCCGCGGGCGCGCGGTCGACGACCAGGTCGAACGCCAGTGCGCCGTCGACGCCTTGCCATCCGCTCAGGTCGTGCCCGGGCCCCGCGTAGGTCCAGAACTGGCCGTCGCCCGCGAACGTGATGCGGCGTGCATCCTGCTGCACGTTGACCTGGGCGGACTCGGCCTTGACGGCGCCGTCCTTCGTGGCGACGACGGCGTCGGGATCGTCGCCGAGCGGCACGATCCAGTCGGCCGGCGAGCCGATGCCCAGCTTGCCCATCGGGCCTTCGACGCGATCGAAGATGACGAGGTCGTCGACGGGCTTGCCTGGCGCGGCGCCGCAGCGTTGCGGTTGCGGCGATTCGTCGAGCTTGCCGAGCTCCCGGGACTGGCCGTCATACGTCAGGCCGTATCCGTACGGGAACTGCGGGTCGTAGGGCACGTCACCCCTGTTGACGCTGGCCTGGCAAGCCGTGCGGGGCCACGAGAAGGACAGGCGGCCGCGGAAGTCGACGCGGCCGCCCTCCGGGGCCTGGAACAGGAGGTCGGTGATCCCCGCGCCTTCGGTGCCGGGCAGCCAGGCGGCGACGAAGGCGTCGCTGCGGTTGATCTCGCGGTTGACCCACAGCGGCCGGCCGCTGAACAGCACCGTGACCACGGGCACGCCGTGGCCGCCGACGCGATCGAGCACCGCCAGGTCCTCCGGGTGGCGGCGCGCGTGCTCCAGCGTGCCGGAGCGGCGGATGTCGCCCGCGCCCTCGGCATACGGCGTCTCGCCGATCACGGCGATCACCGCCTTGAACGCCGTCACGTCGACGTCCCGGGCGTCGGCGGAATAGGTGACGTCGGCGGCGCCCACCGCGTCGCGCACGGCCGCCAGCACCGATTCGCCCGCCGGGTAGTCGGCGTTGCGGTTGCCGGTGCCCTGCCAGGTGACCGACCAGCCGCCCGACTGGTTCGCGATCGAGTCGGCGCTGGTGCCGACGACCAGCACGGGCCCGGCGCGGCGCAGCGGCAGCGTGCGGTGGTCGTTCTTCAGCAGCACCAGCGACTCGCGCACCGCCTCGCGCGCGAGCGCGCGCGGCTGCGCGGCCGCCACGTCACGCGCGCCCGCGCGCTGCGAGGGCGGCGTCGACACGCTCGTGCCGTCCACCACGTGGAACAGCCCGGCGCGCATCTTCACGCGCAGGATGCGGCTGACGGCGTCGTCGATGCGCGCCAGCGGGATCTCGCCGGCGCGCACCGAAGCGATCGTGTTCCCGATGAAGGCCTTCCACTCGAACGGCACCATCACCATGTCGACGCCCGCGTTGATGGCGGCGGGGCACGACGCCTTGCTGCAGGCGTGGGCCTTCCCGGCCGCGTCGACCCAGGTGACCTGGCCGATCGCGTCCCAGTCGGTGACGACGACGCCGTCGAAGCCCCAGCGGGTCTTGAGCAGGTCGGTCAGCAGGAACTCGTTGCCGGTGTTCTTGACGCCGGCGAACGCCAGCGGACGGCCGGTGTCGTCCGGGCCCGTGTAGGTCCAGCTGTTGAACGAGGCCATCACCGTCTGCACTCCGGCGTCGAGCGCGCTGCGGTAGCCCGCGCCATGGATGCGGACGAGCTCCCCGAAGGAGGCCTTGTTCTCGCCCTGGTCGACGCCCAGCTCGGTGCCGCCGTCGCCGAGGAAGTGCTTGGCGGTGGCCACGATGGTGGGACGGCCGTTGGGGTCGAAGCGGCCCTGAAGTCCGGTCACGTAGCGGCCCGCGCAGGCGGCGACGATCGCCGGATCCTCGGAGAAGCCTTCGTACGTGCGACCCCAGCGATCGTCGCGCGGCACGGCCACGGTGGGCGCGAAGGTCCAGTCCACGCCGGTCAGCCGCACCTGCCGCGCGACGGCCTCGCCGATGCGCTCGACCAGCGCCGGATCGTCGGCGGCGCCGAGCCCGATGTTGTGCGGGAACAGCGTCATGCCGACCACGTTGTTGTGGCCGTGCACGGCGTCGGTGCCCCAGATCACCGGCACCTTCACGGCCATGTCGGTGTGCATGGAAGCGTCCCAGAAGGCATCGGCGAGCGCACGCCAGTCGGCGAACGAGGCGTGCTTGTCCTTGTTCGGCCACGAGCCGCCGCCATCGAGCACGGAGCCGATACCGTACTGCCGCACCTCGTCGGGCGTGATCGCGCGGATCTCGGCCTGCGTCATCTGCCCCACCTTCTGCGCCAGCGTCATGTGCGCGACGATGTCGCGGATCTGAGCCTCCTGGCGGGCGTCCGGCTCGAAGGCGGGAGGCGCGGGCGGCGTGTCCGCGCCGCGTGCGGCGGGGACGAGCACCAGCGCGCCGGCGAGCAGCGCGGCGGCCGGCCGGCGCGGGCGAGCAAGGCTCGGGAACGGCATCGTGTCTCCCTGTCGTCGTCGTTGCATGGAACCGATTCCAACACAGGATGGCGACTATAGGACGGGACGCGCCGCGGCTCAATGGGGGGCGGCGCGGCGGCCGCGGGTTCGCACGGGCATCACGTTAAAGTGGCACGCATGAACGAACTCGCCACGACATTCCTGCAGACCTACGCTGCCGGTGCCGAGCCCGAAGGCGGCTGGACCTACGGCAAGGCGCTGCATCAGGCCCGGCTGGACTACACGCCCGACAGCCTGAAGCGCCTTGACGCGCTGCTGTCGCAGATCCGCGAGCGCGCCATGCCGACGCGTGCGCAGCTCGACACCGTGCCCGGGCGCAACTTCGAGTCGCTCGTGGTCTTCTACCTGATGGAATTCGCGCGGCGCGTCTCGCATGCGCAGTTGCAGTGGCACGACATCGACTCGGCGCGCCGCGCCTTGCCGCCAGGCGTGGTGCTGGACGACTCGTCCGTGAACCGCCTGGTCGTCGATGCGCCTGCGAACGCCGCCCTGTTCCGGCCGCTCGCCTGGCTGGAGGCCCGGTTGTTCGGCGAGGGCGCGGCGGTGGCGGCGGCGGACTACGTCGCGAGCGTGCTCTCGCAGCTCGGGCAGGAGGGCCCGCCGGTCTGGTTCACCACGATGTTCACGGTCGGCCGCCTCGGCTCGTGGAACATGATGATGGCCGCCGACGGCCAGGGCGTGTGGCCGGCGCTGGTCACCGCCAAGGCGCCGACGAGCCTGCGGCCCCTGGAGCGCATCGACCTGACCCAGGCCGTCGCCCATTGCTTCCACCTGCTGGAGGACAACCCCGACGACGAGGCCTGGCAGGTCGCCAGCTACCCCGGCTACGCGGAACACGCCGGCGAGAAGGTCGACGCGGTGATCGTCATGGGGGCGAGCCACGAGCCGCAGCCGATGCGGCTCGCGGTCGCGTTCCCGTTCCGTCCGGCGCGCGAGGGCCAGCCCCTGGTGATCCTGCAGCCGTCCCTGGTGGAGTCGAACCTGCCGATCGAGGTCGTCGGCAAGCTCAGCGGCGCGCTGGAGCGCGGGATCCGCCACTTCGAATGGGCGGTGGCCGGCAGCTGGGACGCGCACTACCGGGCCTGAACGCCGGCGTGTCACGCCGGCCCATGCCGGCTCGCGCGGCGACCGCGGCACCTTGGCGCTTCAGTCGCGCAGCTGGCCGACCATCGCCTTGCGCCGTGGCGTGTAGGCCCACCACGGCGCCGGCGGTGCGCCTTCCATGAAGTCGACGATGGCCAGCAGGGTGTCCAGCACGCACGGATCATGGCGCTGGCCGGTGGCCGTGCACAGGGCGCGGTAGAGCTGCAGGCCGTCGCGGCCCTTGAGCGCCTGCGGTGCGAGGATGCCCAGCAGTCGAAGGTCGGCGGCCATGGCCGGACCGACGTTGGGCAGTTGCTCGAGCGTGAGGCACTCGTTGGCCGTCGCGGCCTTGGGCGACTTCATGGCCGTGCGGCCGGGCGAGCGGAGCGCACTGCCCACGGCACGACGGCTCAGCGCCGCGCGCGCGTGACGCACGCGCGGCGCGGGGTCGGACTCGGCGAGCCGGCAGCCATGCTCAGCTCATCATGTTGTTGCGCACGAGGCCGACGGCGATGCCCTCGAGCTCGAAGTCGACGTCGCCGAACGGCACGATGATGGGCTGGAAGTCGGGGTTCTCCGGCAGCAGCTCGATCGTCGTGCGGGTGCGGCGGAAGCGCTTGACGGTGACCTCGTCGCCCAGGCGCGCGACGACGATCTGGCCGTTGCGCGCCTCGCGGGATTTCTGCACGGCCAGGAGGTCGCCGTCGATGATGCCGGCGTCGCGCATGCTCATGCCCTTGACCTTGAGCAGGTAGTCGGGCCGGCGCGGGAACATCGAGGCCTCGAGCAGGTAGGTCTGCTCGACGTGTTCCTGCGCGAGGATGGGCGAACCCGCGGCCACCCGGCCCACCAGCGGCAGCGTGAGCTGCGACAGGCTGGGCAGCGGCAGCGAGAACTGGCGCCCGCGCGCCTCGTTGACCGCACGCAATGTGTCAGACTTCAGCCGGATGCCGCGCGAGGTGCCGCCCACCAGCTCGATGACGCCCTTGCGCGCCAGGGCCTGGAGGTGCTCCTCGGCCGCGTTGGCCGAGCGGAAGCCGAGTTCGTTGGCGATCTCGGCGCGCGTGGGCGGCGCGCCGGTGCGTTCGATCGCGCTCTGCACCAGGTCGAGGATCTGCTGCTGGCGCGCGGTGAGCTTGGGAGATTCGACTTCCATGGCGTCCTGTCCGTCAGGAGACTCGCGTCCCGCGGCCGGCATCTGGTTGTTCATACAGGTCTGTATTTTTATCCAAGGTTGCCAAGAATGCAAAGCCCCAAGCCGCTCGTCGTGATCCTCGCCACGGGCGGGACGATCGCCGGCACTGCCGCCGCCGCCACCGACACCACCGGCTACCGCGCCGGCGCGCTGGGCGTCGACGTCCTCGTGGCGGGCGTGCCGGCGCTCGCGCAACACCGGCTCGAGTCGGAGTCGGTCGCCGCCATCGACAGCAAGGACATGGACGAGGCCACGTGGCAGCGCCTCGCGCAGCGCGTGGCGCACCACGTGGCGCGGCCCGAGGTCGCCGGCGTCGTCGTCACGCACGGCACCGACACGCTGGAGGAGACCGCGTACTTCCTGCACCGCGTGCTCGCGCCGGCCAAGCCGGTCGTGCTGACCGCGGCGATGCGCCCGGCCAGCGCGCTGTCGGCCGACGGACCGGCCAACCTGCTCGACGCGGTGACCCTGGCGCAGGCGCCCGGCGTGCGCGGCGTCAGCGTCGTCTTCGCCGGCGCCGCGTGGGGTGCGGTCGGGCTGCGCAAGGTGCACACGCTGCAGACCGGCGCGTTCGCCGGCAGCGACTGCGGTCCCGTCGCGCGGCTCGAGGGCGGCGCGATGCGCGTGTTCCGCGCGTGGCCCGAGGGCACGGCGCTCGGCCTGGACCGCATCGCGGCGGAGCCGTCGACGTGGCCGCGCGTGGAGATCGTGATGAACCACGCCGGCGCGGACGGCCGCATCGTCGACGACGCCGTGATCGCCGGCACGGCCGGGATCGTGCTCGCGGGCACGGGCCACGGCACCGTGTCGGCCCGCATGGAGGCCGCGATCGCCCGTGCGCGCGGCGAGGGCGTGCGCGTCACGCGCGCGAGCCGCTGCGTGTTCGGACCGGTGCTGCCGCGCGGCGCGGACGACACCGACGCCGCCGGCGAGCTCAGCGCCGTGCAGGCCCGGGTGGAGTTGCAGCTCGCCCTGCTCGCCGACGTGCGCTGAAGCGGGTCACGGGTCGCCGGGCAGCGGCCGCGCGTCGCGCGCCAGCGCATGGCCGGCGGCCATCGCCTGCGCGATCTGTTCGGCCGTCAGCGAGCGGCCCATGCGCTGGGTGACGCTGTCGGCGTTGGACAGGATCGAGCTGGGCTGGCCGACCAGGCGCTGGCGGCATTCCATGTAGGCGACCCAGTACGTGAGCGCCATGGCGCGGTCGGGCGCGACCCCCTGGCCGTTCTCGTAGGCATTGATGCGGCTCTCCAGCGAGTCGGGGTCGCAGGTGTGCACGCCCGCGTCGAGCGCGGCCTCGACGCGCAGCTTCCATGACGCGTTCTCGGGCGCGTCGATGTCGGAGTTGCTCACGCCCAGGCCGTCCGGCCCCTCGCGCAGCATCTCGGTGGCGGCGTGGTGCACGCCCGCGAGCGCGGCGCGCTCGAGCCAGCGCAGCCGGCTCTGGATCTGGTCGGACGCGATGTCGCCGCAGGCCTGCTGCGGCGTCGGCAGCAACGCGCGGTCGCCCGGCAGGATGTGGTGCGCCATCCAGCCCTCGTGGTCGCGCGCCCACACGCAGGCGGTGACGAGCTGGTAGGCCGCGAACGCGTCGACGGGGTCGGATGAACGCCCCAGCCGGTCGACCTTCTGCGACAGCGATTCGAACGGATCGGCCCGGGGCGCGGACGCCGGGCGAACCGGCGCGGCGCGGACGTCGATCGGCGGCGGCGCCGGCGCGGGTGCAGGCGGGCCGGCCGGGAACGTGTCGGGCATCGGCGGCGGCTCCGCCACGGTTCGCGGCCGGCCATGACCCAGTCCATGGACCAGGGCGCCTCCGACCAGGGCGACGGAGACGGTGGCCGCGAGGAGCATGGGGCGGTTGTGCACCGCGGCATCATAGGGGACGGCCCCGGCGCGGGACGCGCTCAGGCCCGCGCGCGGCGGGCCTGTCGGGTGACATCCTGCGCAGCCCGCGTCACTGCACGCGGGCCGCGCGGCGCGACATCAGACCACCGTGAGGGACACGTCGATGTTGCCGCGGGTGGCGTTCGAGTACGGGCAGACCTGGTGCGCGGCGGCGACCAGCGCCTCGGCGGCGGCCTTGTCCATGCCCGGGACCGAGATGCGCATGGCGACCTTGATGCCGAAGCCGCCGGGGATCGGGCCGATGCCGACGTCGGAGGTGATCGACACGTCGGCGGGCAGGGCGACCTTGGGCTGGCCGGTCATGCCCGACGCCACCGCCTTCATCGCGCCGATGAAACAGGCCGAGTAGCCGGCCGCGAACATCTGCTCGGGGTTCGTGCCGGGGGCGCCGTCACCGCCCAGCTGCTTCGGCGTCGTCAGCGTGACGCTCAGCGCGCCGTCCGAGGACTTGGCGGTGCCGGCGCGGCCGCCGGTGGCGGTGGCGGTGCCGGTGTACAGGATGTTTTCGGGAGAGGCCATGGTGTGCTCCTTGGGTTGGGCGGGGTCGGTCGGGCGCGGGGATTCGCGCAAGAGGGAATGAGTCAGTGCTCGGCTTGCTTGGTCAGCGCGTCGCGCATGGCGGTGAGTTGGCGGGTGAGATCGATGATCTGGGAAAGCTCGCAGCCCGAGGCGCGTCCGATCTCGGGCGGGATGCGGCGCGCCTCGGCCTTGAGCTGCCGGCCGGCGGGCGTCAGGCGCACGATGACGCGGCGCTCGTCCTGCGCGTCGCGCTCGCGGCCGAGGCGGCCCTGCGCCTCCAGGCGCTTGAGCAGCGGCGTGAGCGTGCCGGAGTCGAGCGCGAGCTTGTCGCCGAGCGCGCTGACCGACTGGCCGTCGTGCTCCCACAGCGCCAGCATCACCAGGTACTGCGGGTAGGTGAGGCCCAGCGGCGCGAGCAGCGGCTTGTAGACCTTGGTCATCGCCAGCGACGCCGAGTACAGCGCGAAGCACAGCTGCTTGTCGAGCGCGAGCCAGGCGTCGGCCCGGGCGTCGGCGGCGTCGGTGGAGGGCGGGGTGGCGCGAGGCATGGGATGAACTCTAGCGGACAATTAAATTGCGCACAATTGAAATGGTCTTTCGCGGTTCGGTCGATGGCCGTGCGCGCGGCGCGGCGGAGTCGGGGGGGCGGCGGAGCGGACGCCTCGGCGCGCGTGGATCCTGCGACTGCGCGCAGGATGACACTTGATTGGCGCGCTGCGATGGCGCTGCGTCGCGACAGGGCCGGCATCGTGCGCGACGCACCAGCCATCCTGCGCGCATCGTCCCGGCCGTCATCCTGCGCGGAGCATTCCAGCGGTCATCCTGCGCGCAGCGAAGCTGCAGTCGCAGGATCCACCTCCGAGCGAACGTCCCGCCGCTGAAAGCTCAGAGCTTTGGGATGCGGATGCGCGAGATCATCAGCGAGCCCGACACCGCGAACATCAGCACCAGCGGATGCAGGCGGAAGCCGCCCAGGTGCAGCGCGCCACCCCACAGCGCCTCGCCGACGCTGCCCTGAAGCGCGGCGATCCACAGCACGATCACCAGCAGCAGCGAGGTCGGGATGGGCGTGCCTTCGAAATACTTCACCTTGTCGCCGCCGCCGGACAGCTTGACGGCGGTGATGTTGTAGCGTGCCAGCCGCGACACGCCGCACACGACGAAGAACACGAGCACGACGCGGTCCCACAGCCCCTGCATGCCGCAGCCGTAGGCGATCGCCGCCGGGGCCACGCCGAAGGAGATGACGTCGGCCAGCGAGTCGAGCTCGCGGCCGAGCTCGGAGCTCTTCTGGCGCCAGCGCGCGATGCGGCCATCGAGCACGTCGAACACGAGCGCGGCCGGGATGAGGCCGCACGCGAAGTAGATGTGCCGGACGTCGCCGGTCTGCAGGAACGTCATCACGGCAAACAGCGCGCCGACGCCGCAGAAGGCGTTGGCGAGCGTGAACCAGTCCGCGAGGTGGAATTCGCGGATCATCGAGAACGGCTTGGGCTTGGTGTCGGGTTCGTCCATGACCGCAGGATACGGCACTCGGCGCGCCCGCCCAATGCAAGAGGGCCTGCGACGTGCAGGCCCTCGAGGGTCGACGCGACCGGGCCTTACAGGTACCAGTTGATGCCGATGCCGCCCTGGTTGCCGTTGGCGTGGTACTGCTTGCCGGTGCTGCTGTCGTCGAAGCGATAGCGGATGCCGACGTAGCGGCCGACGATGCTGAAGTTGTTGCTCAGCATCCATTCGGCCTGGAAGACGCCGCCGGCGG
>Ga0207674_10011270_pt1 | contig 10049 bp, 7 predicted proteins | sample KBSCornC72_FD_184303 | JGI IMG/M metagenome (GOLD analysis project Ga0207674, IMG submission 184303) | Corn rhizosphere microbial communities from Kellogg Biological Station, Michigan, USA - KBS Corn C7-2 (SPAdes) (version 2) | ecosystem: Host-associated > Plants > Roots > Rhizosphere > Soil ... | reverse complement strand
GTCAAGTGGAGCTTCTCGCGCCGCTTCGCCATTTCCTCCTGGAACTGTTCGTCGGTAAGCGTCGTTGTGTGAATTGGATGAATCTCGCCTCGGGACGGGTCCGCTGCGCGGAGCGCACCATCGAACAGAAGGCATCCGATGGCGAACATGCAGATCCAAACACGGGCGCTCATCGTCCTATCCTGCCTTCCAAGCACAACCGCCGAGCCCAGGTAGAACGTGCCGCGCGGGGCTGTAGAGGCGCGGGTGGCCTCGCTCGCCGCCGCCGTTCGGCGGTCGACTGCGCCGGCCGGGCGTTTGGTCACGTTCTGCTCCGCGGACGGCGAGAAGGCTTCGGCGCCGCCCCTTACCCCGGCGCTGGAAACGGGCGGTCCCATCGGCTGCTTCATTTGGACGCTCCTTTGGTGTACAACGAGCGTGCTCGAAGGCATCGCTCGATCCAGCGTCGAGGATGAGGCGACTTGACCTGACTTCGCATTGGGATGGGGCCGGAAAATTCCTGAAAGTTTCTGAGCGCAGACGGGAAGCACGTGGCATACGAGTTCGATGGCTTTCGTCTAGACACGGACAGGCAGCGTTTGCTGGCTGCGCCGTCCGGCGATCCGATTCACGTATCGCCGAAAGTCCTCGAGACGCTCATCTATCTCGTGGAGCGTCGCGGCGACCTCGTCGAAAAAGACGCCTTGATGAAGGCGATGTGGCCTCGCGTGGTCGTCGAGGAGAACAACCTCGACCGCAACATCTCGACGCTGCGGCGTGTGCTCGGCGAGAAGGCGGGCGAGAACCGCTTCATCGCGACGGTGCCCGGGCGAGGTTATCGATTCGTCGCAGAGGTGACGACGGCCGCCGCGGAACGCGCGCCCGCCGTCGCCGCGGGGGCGGCAGAGTCGCGGGAGACCACTGCGGCCGTGTTCGCGAGCACGGCGCCGCGAGCGACGTGGCGGCGTGTCGCACAGTCGCTGGTCGCCGCCGTGCCGGTTGCCGTCGTGGTCGCGCTCGCAGCGACCATCGTCTGGGCCGTCGGCAGGAAGCTTCGGGACGGCGATGTCTCAGTTCAGCAAGCCGCCGGGCCCGCCGTCGCCGAACTCGCAGCAGACGAGGGAGCAGTACCGCGCGCGTCGGTTGCCGTGATGCCGCTCGCGAACGCCACGGGCGATCCGTCGTTGCAGTACCTCGGCGACGGGATCGCCGAAGAGTTGATCTACTCTCTCGCGCGCGTGAAAGGGCTCAAAGTCCCCGCCCGCACGTCGTCGTTCGCCTACCGGGGCCGCGACGTCGACGTCCGGGAGATCGCGCGCGCTCTCGGCGTCGCGACCGTGCTCGAAGGCAGTCTGCGACGCGCGGGCGACACCGTGCGCGTGATCGTGCGGCTCGTCGACGCGCACACGGGGTTCCACATCTGGTCTCAGAGCTACGACCGGCGCGCGGACGACCTGCTCGGATTGCAGGCCGAGCTGGCGAGCGAAGTCGTTCAGTCGTTGAGTCCGAGCCGCCAGGCGGGCGCGATCGGCGTCGGCGCCAAGCGTCCGACGGCGAATCCCCGGGCCTATCGGCTCTTTCTCGAAGCCAACGTGCTCGTCGGGGCCAGCGATCGCAATTTGCGCGCGGCGCTCGCGCTCTACGACCAGGCGCTGGCGCTCGATCCGACGTTCGCGCGCGCGCTCGCCGGTCGCGCGGCGGCGCGGCTGGTGCTCGTGTCGCATGGCTCGGTGGGGCTCGCTGATCTGACTGAAGCGGAGCGCGATGCGAGAGCCGCCCTTGCGATCGATGCCGACATCGCGAGCGCGCACGCGTCGGTGGCGCACGTGCTCCGGGCGCGCGGCGAGTGGCTGCGGGCAGAAGACGCATACCGAACCGCGCTGGCGAAGTCCGGCAACGACCCGATGATCCTCGGCGGCCACCACGTGATGCTCGGGCTCACGGGCCGCGTACGCGCGTCGCTCGAGAAGGCCGAGACCGCGTATCGTCTGGCGCCGCTCGCATTGCCCACGATCGCGTGGCGCGGCATGGGCTACTCGCTCACAGGGCAAGACGAGGTCGCGCGTCGTGAGGCGGAGCTCGCCAGGTCGCTCGGCGCGCCCACGGACGCCGGTGCTCTGCCGTTTGTGATGGCCGCGGCCGCGGAGCGGCAGGGCCGTTACGCGGACGCCGCCGCGCACCTCGTACCCTACCTTCCCGCGGATGCACGCGCGGCCGGTGCGACGGCGATCGCGTCGACCTACGAGGCGGCGCCAAATCCTGCGAAAAGACCCGCAGCTCTCGCGGCGGTCCGCGATCTTGAGCAGAAGGTTCCGTTCGGCGATATGGAACAGCGGCGCTGGTCCTTGCTGCTGTGGCTTTACACCAAAGCCGGCGACCTCGACGGAGCATACGCAGCGGGCAATCGCGCACTCGACGAGGCCGCTCGGTCCGGCTCGATAGGCTCGAGCTGGTTAGTCATCTGGTTCCCCTCGATGCGGCCATTCCGCCAGGATCCGCGCTTTCAGGCGTTTGTGGAGCGACTCGATCTGCTGGAGTACTGGGAAGTCTACGGACCGCCGGACGGTTGCGCGCTCGAGAAGGGCAAGATCGCCTGCCAGTGATTCCCGCCGGCTGTAACGACGCGTGAATCGAGCAAGCCCACGGCGTACGCGAACGAGTGAAATCACAAACTGTGTAAGGTGGGTTGGAAAACCTCGGACAACATGGAGGCAGATGGCGTCACACCGACGAGTACTCGATCTCAGTAAGCCCTTGATCCGGATGCGGGTTGAGGTGCGGCGATGTCGTTCGGTGAAGGTCGCCGAAATCGATTTCCAAGCGTGCTCCTTCAACCCGCTAGAAACGATCCACTCAGAATGATTGTCGATTCCAAATCCAGATGGTTGCGGGAAGCGGTCGCGCACAGACGACCTACAGCAAAAGACCCGCGGATTCATTCGCGGGTTTCCTGCTGAGATTGGATTTGCGGGGGCGTGCAACCAGCCGGTGCTTGCAACTCTGGAGTGGCGCTGCCTAATCGCTCATTTCGAGGCCCCACTCCGTGTCCGTTCCAAGTTGTAGAGCATTCCTCCGGCGGGCGCAGTTGGATCATTGATACCGCTGCGCAGCGATACCTTAATGATCCGACCAGCCACGTTTACGCTTGCTCGTTCCAGGGATTGCTGACGCGCGTCCCAGTATTCGATGGCGACTTGATTGTCGTCGACCCATTTCAAATTCACTCCATATGCATTCTCGTTCCGTCCGGCGCGGTATAGAAACGCCACCCGCGCACGTGTAGGCTGGCCTTTCTCAACAACGTGAACCTCATAACCGAACGAGGTTGTAGCCCCACCGTTCGTCTCAATCAGAACTGCTTCAACGCGTCCGTCAGGAGACGTCACCCGCGCGACTTCGTCTCGGGACACAAAGCCGCATCCGGTCAGTAGCGCAAGAGCGACGAGGAAGCATGGCCGACGGTTTCTCGTGCTTCTCATGCCGCCTGAATTCCCCCTAAAGCGCGAACGACGTGTCCACCTCCGGAATCTTGAACGGCGAACGATACTGACCCCGCGTGAACATCGCGGTGGCTTCAGGATCGCCCGTGCAGCTGTACGTAACCGGATCGAAATACAACGTGCGTCCGGTCCGGTACGAGATGTTGGCGAGATGGATCAACATCGTTGACGTTGCGCCTTCCTCGACCTCGGCGAGCTGGTCCTCGCGCTTGCGGCTGCGCACCACATCGATGAAGTTGACGAATCCGGGGTACCCGGGATCGGCTTCCGACTTCGAACCGGGGGTTCCGTCCCTGCCCATGAATGTCGCCCATCCTCCATCCGTCGTCGCGAGGTATCCCTTCGACCCGTACCAGATATTGCCGATGGCCTGCGACTGACCTGCGGGGCGCTCCCCAATGCCCGCCTCGTTGTTCGACATCCAGTGGCGCACTTCGAAGACGAGCAGCTTCTTCTTGCCGGCATCGTCGAACTCGAAGGTCGAGACCATGGTGTTGGGCGTTTCCTGATCGTCGTCGAACAGGTAGTGTCCGCCCATCGAGCTGATGCGTGTGGGATAACGCACACCCAAGCCGATTCGCGCCGAGTGGATCTGGTGAGCACCCTGGTTGCCGAGATCGCCGTTGCCGTAGTCCCACTGCCAATGCCAGTTGTAGTGGAAACGATTGCGGGTGAACGGCTTCACCGGAGCCGGACCGGTCCACAAGTCGTAGGAGACACCCGCCGGGACCGGTTCTTCCTTTGCGCGTCCGATCGTGTCACGCCACTTGAAGCACAGGCCGCGCGCCATGTAGACATCGCCGATGATGCCTTCCTTCATCTTCTTCCGGGCTTCGTGCAGCCAGCCCTGGGCGCCCGTCCCGTCCTGCACGATCCGGTTGTATCTTCGTGAGGCGGCGACGATCTGCTTTGCCTCGAACATGTTGTACGAAACCGGCTTTTCGACGTAGACGTCCTTGCCCGCCTGGACGGCCCAGATCGTCTGCAACGTATGATGGAAGTTCGGCGTCGCGATGGAGACCGCGTCGATGTTCTTGTCGTCGAGCACTCGCCGGATGTCGTCGTACGTCGCCGGCCGTTTCTTCCCCGCACCCTCGATCGCTTTAAGGCCGCTCGCGACGACTGCCTGATCGACGTCGCAGAGCGCGGCGATTTCTACATTGGGCATCTTCAGGTATGCGGAGATGTGCGCCTTGCCGCGCCCGTTGAACCCGACGACCGCCACCCTCACCGTGTTGTTCTGACTCTGCAAGGCGCTCGCCTTCAGCGCCGCCGGCAGCGCCATTGAACTCATCAGGAAGTGCCGCCGATTGACTCTCTCCATCGTTCCTCCTTCGGACGACAGCTTGTCGTCGGCAGAGTCAGCATGGTCTCCCGGCGCGCATCATACACCCGCGTCTGACCGAGCGAGATCAACGAAGACTATGCTCGAAGGGTTGCCCACGGGGGCGTACTGACCGGTGAATGACAAGCGTCCGCTCGCGCGATCGACGCGGAAGGACGTGACGACGTCGGCTCGCTGGTTGCAACAGTACAGGAAGCGTCCCGTCGGGTCGAAGCTGAAGCTGCGAGGATAGTCCCCGCGTGTCCATTCTTCACCGACATAGGTCAGGCGCCCGTCGGAGCTGACCGAGAAGATGCCGATGGTATCGTGCAGACGATTACCGGCGTACACGTAGCGCCCATCCGCGGACACGACGATCTCTGAACAGAAGTTGCTGCCGGCAAAACCAGGCGGCAGCGTGGAGATCGTCTGCCGCATCGTCAGGCGGCCCAGTCCAGAGTCGTAGTCGAGCACCGCGATTGTAGAGCCTTCCTCCTGAATCGAGTACAACCAGCGGCCATTGGGATGGAAATGGAAATGGCGTGGTCCGTCGCCGGGCGGGAGCGTGAACGACGCTGGATCGTTCGCGGTCAGCTTCCCGCCCTGCTCGTCGAACCGCCAGATGAAGATCGTGTCAAGGCCCAGGTCCGCATGGAGCACGAACCGTCCGGATCGATCGGCCTGGATCATGTGCGCATGCGTCCGATCGTGTCCGCTCACTGCGAAGCTCCCCGATGGCGCGTGCGTCGCCTGACGTGGACCGATCGTCCCGGCGTCGACCTTCACATCCGACGGCTCGCCGAGCCGGCCGTCAGCCAGTATCGGGAGCACCGCCACCGAGCCGCCGAAGTAGTTTGCAACGAGCAGGTGACGTCCGCCGGGATGAACACTGATGTAGGTGGGCCCGGCGCCGCCGCTTCGCACCGTGTTGAGCAGCTGCAGTCCGCCATCGGTCCGACTGACGGCGAAGGCGCTGGCGCTTCCCTGCTTGTCATCTCCAACCCGGTCGGTCTCATTGGCGGAATAGAGTCGGGTTCCCGTGGCATTGGTCGCGAGGCAACTCGGGCTGGTGCCGATCTCGACGATGCCGCTCGGTGTCATGGCGCCGGTGGTGCGATTAATCTGGAAGACATGGATGCCGCGGCCATTTCCCGGGGGCAGATCGACCTGCGTCGGCAAGGTGTCGCGAAGCGGCGAACTGAACGTACCCACGAAAGCCACGAGTGGCTTGGCGGCTTGGGCGTCTTTTGTCCGGGGAAGAAATCGCGTCAGCGGTGAGACACCCGCGAGGGCGGCGGTCCCTTCCAGAAAGGAGCGACGCGACAGATGATGGTGATGCATTCGAACGCGGCGATAGGTTCGTCAATGCGCTTGATCACGATCGAGCGCAGCTCAACCTTTGATCCCGCTTCGACTTCAAGCCGGTCCGGATCGTTCCAGAGCGCCTGAGCTTCAACGAAGTCGATCCCGTGCTTCGCCTTGTTTGTGGTCGATTTCTCGGGATCGAAGTCGAACGCCATTCGACATAGAAATTATACCTGCCCGCCGGTCAGCTCGGATCGACCACGACGTTCCGCTGCTCGATCGTCACTGAAGGACACCCGCACGACGGGGTGCTGCCTTGCACCGCGAGGTGAGCGTCGTCTCGTGGAACCCCGAGACGGTCAGCCGCAGCTCGTAAGTGCCGGCCGTCCCGGGCACGATGCACGACGTCGCGGATCCTTCGACGCTGCATGAGGTAGACCCCGACGCGGGAAAACGTCAGGGTGAGGCCGGACACGGGTCCACCGGCGGCGGACGTGACGCTCAGCCTGATCGCCAACGGCAGTGGACAGGGTGGTCTGACACAATCCGGTTGGGTATAGCCACCGCATCCAGCGCAACCGACTCGCAATAATGCAAGCCCCGCGCGTCCAAGTCGGCTCGCCTCCATCGAACCTACGTTGGTTGTTTTATCCGTCGTCATTGAGGCTTCGAAGCGGATTCGATGATCTCCAGGACTTGATTCGTCGCAACGTCGGTCAGCACCTGCGTAATCCCGCTCGGCCAACGCACTTCGATGCGGCGCACTTTCGCCCCGTCCGCGAGCCCGAAGTGCACGCGAGGGTCGCTGGCTGATTGATAGCTCGAAGAAGTCGAGCAGATGCCAGACTGGGTGCGATTGCGATCGTCCACAACCGTCACAACAGCTCCGATACCCTGGCGGTTGGATCGTGTTCCCCGCAGCTTCACCGACAGCCAGTGATCGGCATTGCCTCCGTCATTACGCAGTAATACCGGCGGTCCATCGAGATTGGCCACGACGATATCCATGTCGCCGTCGTTATCGAGGTCGGCGAAGGCGGCGCCCCGTCCGGCAGCCGGGCGTGCGAACACGGGGCCGAGCGATGCAGATACATCAGTGAATGAAGAACCCACGTTACGCAGCATCAGCGGCGGCTGAAGATAGTCGAAGCCCTGACGTGAGCGTGAGACCGTATCGAGCACGTGGCTCTGCGCGATGAAGAGATCACGCCGACCGTCGTTATCGAAATCCACGAACTTCGTTCCCCAACCCGCGTGCTGAAGCGTTGCGCGCCCGATACCGGCTGCGTGCGACACGTACTCGAACCGGCCGTCGCCAGTTGCGCGATAGAGCGCGTAGCGCTCGAGGCTCAACGTCGCGACAAAGACGTCTGGCCAGCCGTCGTTGTCGTAGTCCTCTACGTCAATCCCCATTCCGGCAAAGCTCCGCCCGTCGTCGTCGTACGCGAGGCCGGCCGTTAATCCAACTTCACGGAATGTGGCAGCGCCGGTATTGCGAAACAGGAATTGCTGCATCGAGTCGTTCGCGACGAAAAGATCAATGAATCCGTCTCGATCGTAGTCGTGAATGGCGACTCCGAGTGCCTTTCCAGGGTGGCGGGCAATCCCAGTTGCGTCCGACACATCGCTGAACGTGCCGTTACCGTTGTTGCGCAGGAGCACATTCGAGACCGGCGAGAAGTGTCTCGGGTGGCAATAAGCTCGGGTTGCGCCGTCCGCGGCCATGCACACGATGTTCGATTCCCACGTCCACGCGAGATAGCGTCCGACGAACAGATCGAGGCGGCCGTCGTGGTCGTAGTCCACAAACGCGGCGCTCGACGACCAGCCAGACACTTCAGCACCTGCCGCGGCGGTGACATCCGTGAAGGTGCCATTGCCTTCATTACGAAACAGCGTGTTTCCTCCAAACCCAGAGACGTGGAGATCGATATCGCCATCATTGTCATAGTCGGCCGCTGCGACGCCGAAATCGTAGCGGGTGCCCGCGACCTTGGCGCGCTCGGTTATATCCTCGAACTTCCAGCCGCCAAGATTTCTGTACAGCCGATTCCAGTAGCGAGGATTGCTCTTGTCCGGCGGTCGATTCGAGGACGTGCTCTCGTCGATCGCGGCGCCGTTCGTGAAGAACAGGTCGAGGCGGCCATCACCATCGGCATCGAAGACGGCAACGCCTCCGCCCATGGTTTCAGGCAGGAATTTGACGCTGGTTTTCGATGCGGCATGGCGGAAGGTGATGCCGGATGCCTGGGTGACGTCACTGAATTGGACTCCCGAGCCGGATGAACGGCCGTCGAGGATCACGACGAGACTCAGCAGAGCTGCGACGGTTGGGATGCGCACGCTACCGGCGCTCCTTCGGAGCGCGAGCCGCCGCCGCCTGAAAAGACTTCAGCATTCGGTCGGCCTCATCGATTCGCCCGAGTTTCCGGTAGGCGAGTGAAAGCTGATACTGCGGCTCGGGATAGTCGGGATTCAGTTTGATTGCCTGCTCGAACCAGCGAACGCTCAAATCGCTTCGTCCGGTTTGAAGGAGCGCCTTCCCTCCGAGAAAAAAGTTGCGGGGTTCGCCGGGATTGCGTTGCGCCGCTTCGGCGGCAAGGTCGAACGCCCGTTGAAAGTTTCCGAGCTTGATCAGGAGGTCAGCGAAGTTCGCGTAGACGACGTCGTAGCCGGGATGGTCCTTGTACACGAGCGAGATGGCTTTGAGGTAATGCTGCTGTGCCTGCGCGACATCGCCGAGCGCCTCGGACGCGAGGCCGAGATTGTCCCAGGCCTTGTAATCGCGCGGGTCGAGCGTCGTGGCCTGGCGGAACGACGCTGCGGCCTCGGCATGTCGGCCCTGCTGGTAATACATGCGGCCGAGACTGTACGGGATCTCCGCATCCGACGGCGCGCGCGTCGCCGCACGCTTGAGCGTTTCTTCGGCTTCGGCATCGCGAGCGAGGAGGTAGAGTGCCTTCGCCTTGACCTTCAGCGCCGGCACATACTCCGCGCTGTCAGTGGGGACGCGATCGAGCGCAGCGATCGCGTCCGCTGGACGCTGGGCGAGCAACTGCGCCTGCCCCAATGCAAGGAGTAGCGGACTGCTCGCGCCGCATGCGGTGACGGCGTGAGCAAAGTGTGCGGCGGCCTGATCGTAGCGCCGCTCGTCGTAGGCGGTCCGTGCGAGCTTTTGCGCCTGCTGGCAGTCCTGACCGAGCGTCAGAACCACCAGCACGAGGCGGAGAGTCACGGGGTTATCAGCTGTCAGCTGTCAGCCATCAGCTATCAGCTATCAGCTATGAACGGACGTTGCAGTTCTCGCTGAGAGCTGACAGCTGTTAGCTGTCGGCTGTTTAGAATGTCGCGCGCAGGCCGATCTGCAGACGCCGCGCGCCGATGCCGACGCCGAACATCCGGCCGAAGGTCGGACTCGAAACATCGGTGTCCAGACCTCCGACGCCGGATCGATTCAGCGCGTTGATCAGATCGAGACGGAACTCGAAGCTGTGCTTATCGGTGACGCCCAAGCGCTTCATCAGCCCGAAATCCTCCGAATAAAACGCCGGACCGCGTACATCCAGGACCACCGGCGCCGTGCCAATCCGCGTCGCGACCCCTTGGGCAGTCAGCGGCTGCGTCGTAAACGCGGCGGGATTGAGATACGGCGTCCCGTGAACGACATCGAGGTGCGACCCGTCGAAGATGATCAGCGATCTCAAACGCGACGGCTTCCGCATCTCACTCTGGCAATTGCCCTACTTCGTTCCGAAAAACACGTTGTTCAACGAGCTGCTCGAAAAAAATCTCGTCGTCCGCGATCCGAAGGCCGTTTTGGGCTTTGTTAATGATGTCGGTAAAACCATCTTCGAGCGGAATGCGGGCCATGGGAGAGGTAAAGGTGCGCGCCCGTTTCTCCCGCGCAAGTCTCTTTCAGGGCTGTCTCTGGCCGCTAGGCG
>Ga0207674_10011269_pt1 | contig 10050 bp, 5 predicted proteins | sample KBSCornC72_FD_184303 | JGI IMG/M metagenome (GOLD analysis project Ga0207674, IMG submission 184303) | Corn rhizosphere microbial communities from Kellogg Biological Station, Michigan, USA - KBS Corn C7-2 (SPAdes) (version 2) | ecosystem: Host-associated > Plants > Roots > Rhizosphere > Soil ... | reverse complement strand
CCCGCCGCGACAAAGAAAAGCGAGATGACGCCGAGGATCCCGAATCCCTGCCAGCTCGCCACCAATGAGGAGATGTTGGCAAGCACCGCTTCACCGGCGCCGGGTGGCAGCAGCCCCAGCAGCGTGTCGTAGAGACTGGTCTCGCTGAGCGCGTGATTCTTGAATACGAAACCGGCCGCCGCCGCGGTGATGAACACGAACGGAATCAGCCCGAGCAGCAAATGAAACGCCAGACCCGCCGCCATGAGGGGCACAAGGCGTTGTCCGAACAGAACCCGGATCTCATGGATGACCCGGCCGATGGTCAGCAGAATCTGGAGCAGGATGGTTACCTCATGGACAGCTGAAGGTGACGCTCAATTATATCCTGTGGGCGAGTCCCGGAAAAAGCAGGAACTTGAAACGCGAAGGCCCCGCCGGGATGACCGACGGGGCCTTCAAAGGCCGGTTGCCGCACCGGACCTCTATTCTTCCCAGCTCAGGACGCCGCCGGTCTTGTACTCGGTGACGCGGGTCTCGAAGAAGTTCTTCTCCTTCTTGAGATCGATCACTTCGCTCATCCACGGGAACGGATTGGCCACGTTGTACTGTTTGGGCAGGTTGATCCGCTCCAGGCGCCGGTCCGCGATGTGCTTCACGTACTGGTAGATCGCATCGGAATTGAGCCCGAGGACCCCGCGGGGGAGACAGTCGCGCGTGTACGCGTGCTCGAGCTCGACAGCCGTCTTGATGTTCTCGACAAGCGTTTGCTTGAAGGCCTCGGTCCAGATCTCCGGGTTCTCGATCACGATGTTGTTGATGAGGTCGGTGCCGAAGGCGAGATGGACCGACTCGTCGCGCAGGATGAACTGGAACTGCTCGCCCACGCCCACCATCTTGTTCTGGCGCAGGAACGAAAGCATCATCACGAAGCCCGCGTAGAAGAAGATGCCTTCCATGATCACGTAGAAGCCGACCAGGTCGTGGACGAACCTCTGCATGTTCTCGCGGCCCTCGGTGTTGAAGTGCGGGTCCAGAATCGACTTGGTGATGTCGATCACGAACTCGTCCTTGTCGCGAATGCTCGGGATCTCCATGTACATGTTGTAGACCTCGTCCGGGTCGAGCCCGAGCGTGTCACAACAGTAGATGAAGGTGTCGGTGTGGACGGCCTCCTCGAAGGCCTGGCGCAACAGGTACTGCCGGCACTCCGGGTTGGTGACGTGGCGGTACACGTTGAGCACGATATTGTTGGCGGTGAGACTCTCCGCGGTGGAGAAGAATCCCATGTTCCACAACACCAGCCGGCGTTCCTGCTCGGAGAGCGCGTCCGGGCTGCGCCACATCTCCACGTCCTTCTGCATGTTCACTTCTTCGGGCGTCCAGTTGTTGGCGACGCCGTCTTTATAGTGCTTGCGCGCCCAGTTGTACTTCATGGGCAGCATCTTGTTGGGATCCGTGCCCGAGCAGTTCAGGAGACGCTTCTCGCCTGATTTGTGTTCCATGTTGTTTGTCTCCCGCGCCTACTGGCACGCTTCACAGGTCGGGTCCATGATCGAGCATGCGCTCTTCACCTGGCTGGCCGGAACTTCTTCCATCGACTCCGCGACACGCGCGGAGCCGGCGCCGAACTTCTTGGCCTTGGAGTCGAGCGTCGACTTTTCGATCGACGATGCGCCCAGCGTGCGCAGGTAGTACGTGGTCTTGAGACCCATCTTCCAGGCCGCCATGTAGCTGTCGGAGATCTGCTTGCCCGACGTGCTGGTGGTGAAGATGTTGACCGACTGGCTCTGGTCGATCCACTTGCCGCGCTGCGCGGCATGCTTCACGATCCAGATGGTGTCGATCTCGAATACTTCCTTGTAACGCGCGCGCACCTCGGCCGGAATGTCGTCGATCTTCTGCACGCTGCCGTCGTGGTACTTCACGCGCTCCATCATGTCCTCGTCCCACAGGCCCAGCTCCTTGAGATCGCTGACCAGGAAACGGTTGATGATGGTGAACTCGCCGCTGAAGTTCGACTTCACGTACATGTTCTTGTAGATGGGCTCGATGGACGGCACGCACCCCGCGATGTTGGCGATGGTCGCCGTGGGGGCGATCGCCATGGTGTTGGAATTGCGCATGCCGTGCTGCTTCACGTGTTCGCGCACCGGCGTCCAGTCGAGGTGCGACCGGAAGTCCACGCCCGTCGACATGCCGCGCTCTTTTTCGAGCAGCGCCAGCGTGTCCACGGGGAAAATCCCGCGGTCCCACTTCGAGCCCTTGAACGTCTGGTAAGCACCCTTCTCCTTCGCCAGCTCGCTCGACGAAAGAATGGCGTGATAGGAGATGAGCTCCTGCAGCTCGTCGGAGAACTTCACCGCCGCTTCGCTGTCGAAGGGGAGGTTCAACATGTAGAGCGCATCCTGGATGCCCATGATGCCGAGACCGATGGGACGGTGGCGCAGGTTGGCGTGCTGCGACTCGACGGTCGGATAGAAATTGAGATCGATCACGTTGTCGAGCATGCGCACGGCCATCTTGATGGTGTACTTCATGCGCTCCTGGTTGAGCACGCCGTCGTCGATGTGGCGGCCGAGATTGATCGAGCCCAGGTTGCACACCGCGGTTTCGTCGACGGACGTGTTGAGCGTGATCTCGGTGCACAGGTTCGAGCTGTGCACGACACCCACGTGATCCTGCGGAGAACGCACGTTGCACGGATCCTTGAACGTGATCCACGGATGACCGGTTTCGTACAGCATGGTGATCATGCGGCGCCACAGGTCGAGTGCGCGCACCGTCCGGAACAGCCGGATCTCGCCGGCGGCCACCATCTGCTCGTATTCCACGTAGCGCTTCTCGAACGCCGCGCCGTAGAGGTCGTGAAGATCCGGCGCTTCGTCGGGAGAGAGCATCGTCCACGCGCCGTCTTCCAGCACGCGCTTCATGAACAGATCCGGGATCCAGCTCGCGGTGTTGGTGTCGTGCGTGCGCCGGCGCTCATCGCCCGTGTTCTTGCGCAGCTCGAGGAAGTCCTCGAAGTCGTAGTGCCAGCACTCGAGGTATACGCAGGTGGCGCCGCGGCGCTTGCCGCTGCGGTTGATGGCGGCGGTGGTCGCATCCACGATCTTCAGGAACGGAACCACGCCCTGGCTGCCGACGTTGGTGCTCTTGATCTGCGCGCCGGTGCCGCGAATGCTTGTCCAGTCGTTGCCGAGGCCGCCCGACCACTTGGAGAGCTGGGCGTTGTCGCCGATCGACTTCAAAATGTGCGAGAGATCGTCCTTCACCGTGGTGAGGTAGCACGAGCTCATCTGCGGGTGCTGCGTTCCGGAGTGGAACAGAGTCGGCGTCGACGGCACATAGTGCAGCGACGAAATCACGTCGTAGAACTTGAGCGCCCAGTCTTCGCGCTGCGACGACTCGTTGAGCGCCAGGCCCATCGCGATGCGCATCCAGAAATACTGCGGCGTCTCCAGAATGTCCTGCTTCAGGTTCTTCAGGAAGTAGCGGTCGTAGAGCACCTGCGCACCGAGATAGGTGAACAGGCGGTCGCGCTCGGGGCGGAGCTCCGAGCCCAGACGCGTGAGGTCGAACTCGAGAAGGCGCGCGTCGAGACGACCCGCGTCGACGCCGGCCTGAATCTTCGTCGCAAAACCGGCCGTGTGCGCGGCGGCGAATTCGGGCGCAAACTCGTCCATGCCGAGGACGTGCTTGTAGAGATCGTTGAAGAGGAAGCGCGCGGCCAACGTCGAGTACACGGGATCGCGCTCGATGCGGGCGCGAATCGCCATGATGACGGCCTGGTTGATCTCCGAGGTCTTGATGCCGTCGTAGAGACCCAGCTTGGTATCGCGCAGGACACCGATGACGTCGATCTCGCCCTCGAGATCCTGGCAGCAGTTGGTGATGGCTTTTTCGATTTCGCCGATGTTGAACTCGGCCACTTCGCCGCTGCGCTTGACGACCTTGATCTCGCGGCGGTCGATCTTCTCGAGCAGCTCGTCCTGCTTGCTCTTGCGGACATCCTGGCGCTGGGCGCGATAGAGGATGTAGGCCTTGGCGACCTCGAACAGGCCGCGCTCGGCGAGCATCATTTCGACGACGTCCTGGATGTCCTCGACACCCGGAATGCGCTCGTCGAACTTGCGCTCGATGATCCCGGTCACATCGTCGGTGACCGAGGAATAGAATTCGGAGGACACGCTTACCGCGGTGGCGACGCAGGCCTTTTCGATGGCGCGCTCGATGCGGTGGCGGTCAAAATCAACGACGGCTCCGTTGCGCTTCTTTACTTTGGTGATCTCCATGGTGCTCCTGGCCGGGGGGCCGAAAGACCGTTATTTGTTCTCTGACAGTGACTTGCCGCTTCAGCCAGGGTCTCGCGGGTGGGACGGCGCTGCAAGGACGTCAGTCTTCGGGACGCAACATCTTGTGCCAGCCTACCAGTAAACCCCTACCGATTGGGTTCGATACATTACGATCGAGCACCAGAGTCGTCAAGGGTTTCTCCCGGTTGTGAAATGATTATCTTCGTACGGCTTATCCACTTGTCAGATAGTAAGATAACCACTTTTTAAGAGGCCTGCAATGTGGAATCCCGGTGGATGGATGGTGGACAACCCGGGACAGTTTTCCACGGCCCGCATGTCGCGACATAAATCGATTGGTCCGGGCGGGCCCGCCGGGCTATTTTCGCGGCCCGTGGACCCCGTCGCCGACAGAATCGAAGCCGTTCGCGAGCGTGTGCATGCGGCCGCGGCGCGCTCCGGCCGTACTGCCGCCGCGGTCACCATAGTGGCCGTCACCAAGACATTTCCGGCCGGGATGGTGCGGCGCATCGTCGCGGCCGGCATCGCGGATATCGGCGAGAATCGGGTTCAGGAGATGCTCGCCAAATCGGCCGAGGTCGAGGCGCCGTGCCGCTGGCACCTGGTCGGCCCGCTGCAGCGCAACAAGGCGGGAAAAGTCGCCGGCCTGGCGCACCTGGTGCATGCGCTCGATGGCGTCCCCATCGCACAAACGCTGGATCGAATCGCACATGAAAAGGCTCTGCGCGTGCGCGTCCTGCTGGAGGTAAACACCTCCGGCGAAGCCACCAAGCACGGCGTCACCCCGGAGGAAGCTCCGTCATACGTTGAAACTCTGGCGGCGCTTCCGGGTCTCGACTGGCAGGGCCTCATGACCATCGGCCCGGCCGGCGGTGACCTCGACGAGGCGCGGCGCTGCTTCCGTCATCTGCATCACATCGCGGAGGATCTCCGGCGCCGGTCGGGGCTCCCGCTCCCCGAGCTCAGCATGGGAATGAGCGACGATTTCGAGGCCGCCATCGAAGAGGGTGCAACCCTGGTTCGCATCGGGCGTCTTATTACAGGCGAGCGCGACTGAAAATATTCTTACCAGTAGCGGCCTGTTCATGTATGCTGCCCGCGATCAAAAAAACCGGCGAACCGGCCCGGCTTCGGTGTGTAAGTGATTGTCATGTGCTCGCTTGGAATGTCCGACCGGGTGGGATGGCGTGCCCCTTGCAGTATTTGCCGCGGGGGGAATCGCGGATGCCCCGCGCGGCGGCGGCCTCATATGTTTCTGGGAGCGCTGCCGCGATCGAGTGCGAAGGAGGATTAGAGATGCGTATCACACCGCTGGATGTGCGTAAGCAGGAGTTTCGGAAGGGAATGAGGGGCCTCGACCCGGACGAGGTGTACGCATTTCTTGCCACCGTCGCCGACGAATACGAAGCGGCGCTCAACGACAACAAGGCGCTGCGCGAGCGCCTGCTCGAGCTCGACGACAAGGTGCAGGAGTACCGCACCATCGAGCGCACGCTGCGCGACACGCTCGTCACCGCCGAGCGCGTGACCGTCGAGTCCAAGGACAACGCGCGCCGCGAGGCCAGTCTCATTGTGAAGGAAGCGCAGCTCCAGGCGGAGCGGTCGCTCCGCGACATCAGCTCCGAAGCGGTTCGCCTGCGCCAGGAGATCCAGCGCCTGCGCTCGCAGCGCGATGCGTACGTCGCCAAGATGAAAGTGGTCGCCGAGTCGCACGTGAAGTTCATCGAATCGGCGGAGCGCGATTTCCATTCCGACGACGATCTGCCGGCGGACACCGCACCGGCGCCGGTGATGGCACCGCGCGCGGTCGAGCCCGCACCGGCCAAAGTGAACAACCTGTTCGATACGCTTGCGGGCAACACGCAGGCAGGCGAGACGCTGCCCGGTATCAGCGACATCCTCGATCGGCTGTCGCAGGGACAGCGCGAGACGCTCGCCGCCGCGCAGCCGCAGCCACGCGAAACCCTCCCGCCGGCCGCGCCGCGTCGCGACCCCATTCCGGCTCCGCCGGGACCGGGTGATCCGACCGCGTCATCGGAGTGGAACATGGAGCAGTTCCGCCGCGACCTGCAGAACATCGTGGGCAATCCCCAGGACGGCAACTCGCGCTGATCGATCCGTCCAGAGTGAGAATGAACGGCCCGCGAGCACATCGCGGGCCGTTTGCTTTTTGGCGCCCTTCTGCTAGAATCCGGCGCCTTTAATTTTCACGAAAGCAACCCCTTGCACGGATTGTTCGAAAAAATCAACGCGGCCGCGGAAGCGGTGCGTGCGCGCTCGCAGACGCGCCCGCGCTTCGGAGTCATTCTGGGCACCGGTCTGGGCGATCTTGCCGAAGCGATGGATGTCGATGCCGCCGTGCCGTACGGCGACATCCCGCACTTCGTGTCGTCCACCACGGCGGGGCACAAGGGGAACTTCGTGCTGGGGAAGCTGGGTGGCCAGCCCATCGTCGCCATGCAGGGACGCCTCCATTATTACGAGGGCTACACGATGCAGGAGGTCACCTTCCCGGTGCGCGTGATGCGCGCGCTGGGAGTGGAAGAGCTGATCGTGTTCAACGCCGTGGGCGGAATGAATCCGCACCTCGACCTGGGCGACATCGTCGCGGTGACCGACCACATCAATCTGATGGGAGACAATCCGCTCATCGGATGGAACGACGACCGTCTGGGGACTCGCTTTCCGGATATGTCGGAGCCGTACTCGCGCGCGTGTCGCGCGCGCGCCGAAGCGGTTGCCATCGAGCTCGGAACACCGCTGCGCCGCGGCGTTCTGGTCGCGGTGGCCGGACCCAATTTGGAAACCGCCGCCGAATATCGTTTCTTGCGCCGCGTGGGCGCCGACATCGTGGGCATGTCGATGGTGCCCGAGACACTCGTGGCCGTGCACGCGAAGATGCGCGTGCTGGGCCTGTGCGTGGTCACCGATCTGTGCCGCCCCGATGCGCTCGAGCCGGCCGATCTGCCGCGCATCATCGCGACGGCGCAGTCGGCGGAGCCGCGCCTGCGCAAGATCATCACCGAATATCTCAAACGCGCTGCATGAACAGACAAACCGTCAAGCTTCCGAAACTCGCATCCTCCGACAACGTTCCCCGCGCCGAAGAGGCGCTGGTCGCGTCGTGGGAGAAGAACCGCGTCTTCGAGCGCAGCGTGGAGGAACGTCCCGCGGAAAATGCGTACGTGTTCTATGAAGGCCCGCCCACGGCCAACGGTCGTCCCGGCGTGCACCATGTGATTGCGCGCCTGTGCAAGGACTTCGCGTGCCGCTACCACACCATGCTGGGGCAGCGCGTGGTGCGCAAGTCGGGCTGGGACACGCACGGACTGCCGGTCGAGATCGAAGTGGAGAAAGCGCTCGGCATCAAGCACAAGGACGAGATCGAGAAGTACGGCATCGCCGAGTTCAACAAGAAGTGCCGCGAGAGCGTCTTCAAGTACGAGAAGGACTGGGTCGCGTTCACGCGCCGCATCGGGTACTGGCTCGACCTCGAGCATCCGTACGTCACCTATCACAACGATTACATCGAATCGGTGTGGTGGATCCTCAAGGAATACTGGAAGGCGGGGCTCATCTACCGCGGACACAAGAGTGTTCCGTTCTGCCCGCGCTGCGAGACGTCGCTCTCCAGTCACGAAGTGAGCCTCGGCTACAAGGACGTGTCCGACCCGAGCGTGTTCGTGAAGTTCAAGCGCCGCGATGCGGACGAGTACTTCCTGGCCTGGACGACGACGCCGTGGACGCTCACGTGCAACGCCGCGCTGGCGGTGAACGCCAGAGAAACCTACGCGCGCGTCAAGAATCAGGACGAGGTCCTGATCCTGGCCCAGGCGCTGCTCGGCACTCTCGACGGCGAATACGACGTGCTGGATACGTTCGCCGGCTCCACGCTGGTGGAGTCGCATTACGAGCCGCTGTTCGACTTCTATAAGGAGAAGGAGGCGGAGGGCGCCTTCCGCGTGGTGGCGGGAGACTTCGTGAGCCTCGAGGACGGCACCGGCATCGTGCACGTCGCACCCGCGTTCGGAGCCGATGACTACCGCATGCACCGCGAGTTCGGTGTTCCGCTCATCCAGGGCGTCAAGACCGACGGAACCTTCGAGGCCGAGATCACTCCGTGGGCGGGGAAGTTCATCAAGGACGCCGATCCCTCCATCATCAAGTGGATGAAGGAGCGCAAGCAGCTCTACAAGAGCGGCACCATCAAGCACTCCTATCCGTTCTGCTGGCGTTGCTCGACGCCGCTCATGTATTACGCGCGGCCGGCCTGGTACATCCGCACCACGTCATACAAGGACCGCATGATCGAGGCCAACAACGCGATCAACTGGATCCCGAAGGAAGTGGGGGAGTACCGCTTCGGCAACTGGCTCGAGAACAATGTCGACTGGTCGCTCTCGCGCGAGCGCTACTGGGGAACGCCGCTCAACCTGTGGGTGTGCGCCGGGTGCGGTCATACCGACGCGGTGGGAAGCGTGATCGAGCTGCACGAGCGCGCCGTCAACTTCCCGCACGACGAGCCGCTCGACCTGCACCGCCCCATGGTGGACGGCATCGAGCTGCGCTGCACGTGCGGCAAGACCATGCAGCGCGTCAAGGATGTCATCGACGTGTGGTTCGATTCGGGCGCGATGCCGTTCGCGCAGTACCACTACCCGTGGAACGAAGACGGCATGTTCGAGACGCAGTTCCCGGCCGATTACATCTGCGAAGGCATCGATCAGTCGCGCGGATGGTTCTATTCGCTCCTCGCCATCTCGGTGTTCATCAAGGGTGTCAGCCCGTACCGGAACGTGCTCGCCACCGAGCTCATTCTCGACAAGCACGGACAGAAGATGTCGAAGAGCAAGGGCAACGCGGTGGAACCGTGGGACGTGCTGAACGAGGACGGCGCCGATGCGTTGCGCTGGTACCTGGTCACCACCAGCCCGCCCACCAGCCCGACGCGCTTCGATCGCGACGGCGTCAAGGATACCGCGCGCAAGATGCTGGAGAACCTGCGCAACGTGTACGCGTTCTACGCGCTGTACGCGGGTGTCGACGAATACACGCTCTCGGCCGACCGGGGCGCGCCCACGCTGCTCGACCGCTGGATTCTCTCGCGCTACCACACCACGGTGAAGCGCTCGCGCGAATGGATGGACGCGTACGACGTGACGCGCACCGCGCGCGCCATCGAACGCTTCGTCCTCGACGAACTGTCCAACTGGTACGTGCGCCGCTCGCGCCGCCGCTTCTGGAAGGGCGAGATGGGCCCCGACAAGACCGCGGCCTACCACACGCTGCACACCGTGCTCGACGGCGTGGTGCGATTGATGGCACCGGTGGCGCCGTTCTTGTCCGATGAAATACATCTCGCGCTGCGCGGCTTGACGGCCGAAAACGCGCTCGGCGCCAGCGTTCACCTCGAGAAATATCCGGAGCCCGACGCGAGCGCCATCGACGCCGATCTGGAAGCGCGCATGGATGTGGCGCTGAGCGTGGTGTCGCTCGGGCGCACCATTCGCAACGACACCGCCGTCAAAGTACGTCAGCCGCTTTCGGAGGCGCTTGTGTATTCGACCGATCGCGCGGCACTCGATGCATTCCTCGACAACCGCGAGATCGTGGCGCTCGTCACCGACGAGCTCAACGTGCGCGCGCTCCGCGCCGTCGACGACGTGTCGGGCTATGTGAGCATCACCGCCACACCCAGCTTCCCGGTGCTGGGAAAGAAATACGGAAAGCGCGTGCCGCGCATCGCCGAGGCCAT
>Ga0207674_10011257_pt1 | contig 10055 bp, 6 predicted proteins | sample KBSCornC72_FD_184303 | JGI IMG/M metagenome (GOLD analysis project Ga0207674, IMG submission 184303) | Corn rhizosphere microbial communities from Kellogg Biological Station, Michigan, USA - KBS Corn C7-2 (SPAdes) (version 2) | ecosystem: Host-associated > Plants > Roots > Rhizosphere > Soil ... | reverse complement strand
AGATCGCCCAGGTGGGCCGCCAGCTCGCTGATATGGGCCTGGCGCTGACTGAGAATAGCTGGAATATTCGCCAGATCACGCACCACCTTGCCGACGCCGATATCCTCTTTGGCGAACAAATCAAAGTCATGCTCTCCTCTCCCGGCACGCAGATGCCCTATCACGTCCCGGTTGGCAACGATCGCATCTCGACGGCAGACGAGTACCGCGAGCGTCCAGTGGCGTCATCTGTGGCCCTCTTCCGAGCTTTCCATAATCATATCCTGGACATCAGCGCTTATGTTCCGAATGCCAGTGAAAACTACATCGAATTTCCCGGTGGCCGCAAAATCACCTGTAATGAACAGATTCGTGGCCTCGTTCAGCATGCGAGCGAACATATCGAGGAAATCTGGGCTATTCGGCGCAAACACGGGAAATAAGAGCACTTTATACCAGAGCAAGAGGATGAGGCGCACAATTTCGCTGCCGACGAAATTGTGCGCCTCATCCTCTTGCTCTGGAGAGCTAATAAAGAGCGCGGTGTAACCTTTTCTGGCTCATATGACCTATAGAGAGTAGACGTATCGATTGATATGAATGGAAATAATTTTCTTATAGTCAGTGTAATGAGAGAGAATAACAGAGTATGGCTCAATCAACGATAGAGCGCCAGGCGCTCAGCGAAGTTTTGCGGCTGAATGAGGATTAGAACAACTTACTATTTCAGAGGCAACACATGTGCACCACGCGTCCGCTCGCGCTCGCCACATACTGTCCATCTGGCGACCAGCAGAGCGCGCGTATCCAGCTTTCATGCCCTGTGTAGGTCAGCACGTCTTCACCTGTTGTGGCCCGCCAGATGCGCAAGAGCGTGTCATCGCCGCCCGATGCGAGCAATTTGCCGTCTGGCGACCACGCCAGCGCCTTGATGGCCTGGGTGTGTGCGCGGTAAATCTGTGTGACGCGCCCACTCTGATCTTCCCAGAGGTGAATCTGCCCATCCTGACCTGCCGAGGCAAGCATAAGGCTATCCGGTGACCAGTCGAGCGCGTAGACCGGGCCTCTATGGCCGTGATAGCTGAAAATTTGCTCGTTGCTGAGCGCATCCCAGACCTGGACGCCGTCCACGAAGGCGCAGGCAGCGAGTCGCCGCCCATCAGGTGACCAGCGCACCGCGAAGATCCGCTCCTGCTCTGTGCGTGTGTAGAGGAGTTGCCCGGTCGTAGGCGACCAGACCTGCACAGTGCTATCGCCGAAATCGCCGCCAGAGGCCAGCCACGCGCCGTCCGGCGACCACGCCAGACCACGCGCAAACCGCTTGTGGCCGCGATAGATCATGATTTGCTCACCATCAAGCGCGCGCCAGATATGGATTGCTCCAGAAGTATCACCGGAAGCCAGCCGTGTTCCATCCGGCGACCATGCCAGAGATAGCACAGGATCGCTATGGCTGCGATACACAAAGACATCCTTACCACTCAATGCCCGCCAGACGCGCACCGCTCGATCTCGCCCTGCTGAAGCCAGATAGCGGCCATCAGGGGACCAGGATAATGCGAAAATGTTGTCGGTATGGTTGCGGTAGATGGATGGAGAGTGAGAATATTGATGGCGAACATCCATGAGATATCACGTTTCCTCAAAGATAGGCGCAATTCGAGCAGGGCGCACACAAGGGGACGCCCGTACTATGGACGAGGTTTGTAAGAATTCAGAGATTTTCGCGCAACCCAAAACAATTTATCCTCCACTCCCGTTGCAGGAACATGACCATTTTTGAGGTAGAACCATCTTTCGTCCATAGTAGGGGCGTCTGCTTGTCCGCGCCCTGGCTGGTGCTGCACCGATGCTGATCGAAGCAACAGATTGTCGTTTTCATTAATGTTCGCGTGGTCCCTCAACCAGTAGATTAATCGCGTGGGGCAGGACGGGCAGGATGCAGGCCAGGCACTCTTTGACGGCTTTGGGGCTGCCGGGTAGATTGATGATCAGCGTGCGGCGGCGCACACCGGCGACGCCACGCGAGAGCATGCCGAAAGGTGTGTGTTTCAGGCTCTCGGCACGCATGGCTTCGGCGATACCCGGCGCTTCACGTTCAATAATGGCGCGTGTGGCTTCTGGCGTGACATCGCGCGGGGCCAGACCGGTGCCGCCGGTGGTGAGAATCAGGTTGAGGCGTTTGTCGTCGCACCACTCGCGTAGCGTGGCCTCGATCAGCAGGCGCTCATCGGGGACGATTGTACCGGCACTCACAATGGAGTCGGGCAGGCGCATCGCCATCTCGCAAATGACCTCGCCGCTCGTATCCGGGCGCTCGCCGCGCGAGCTACTATCGCTGATGGTTAAAACTCCGATGGTAAGCATGGTTTTTCCTCCGCTCAGTGCGTGGCCAGCGAACGCATGAGCGCGCCAATCTGGAGGCGCGGGCCGAAAATCCACACGGTATACTCGTCGTCCAGATCCTCAACCTCGACCTGACAATTCATTTCGCTGGCCAGCTTGCGCGCGATATCGAGCATCTGGCCGCGTTCAGCTTCTGCTGAGCTTTTCGTGATCAACGCGAGTTTGCCCAGGCGCTCTTCCTGGCTAAGCGAGGCGTTAATCAGTTCGTGCAGTTGATCGAGGCCGAAGACGACCTGAAGCGGCGGCGTGGCCATGATCTCTTCCGCCGTTTGCTCCGAAATCGGACCACTATCGGGACCGGACTGCGGTTCGCCATCGCCTACGACCGTCTCGTAAACGGTGCGCAGTTTCTCCAGAATCATCATCCGCGCCTCATCCGGGGCGTCGTTGCGCGGGTGAACATAGGCCAGCAAACGATGGTCGGGGTCAGAGTAGATGAATGGGCGCGCGATGGCTGCCTTGCGTCCGCACTGCGGGCAGGTTGCAACGTTCAGCAAGCCCGCCAGAGCCGTGTAGCGCAGAGCTGGATCTTTGGCGACGTTCACATATTCATAGATTGTATGGGTAAAGACCTCGCCACAGGGACAGGTCATCGTATGTGTTGTTGAGCGAGACATGATTCTTTCTTCGTAGCCTTTCCTCAGGCGAACACTTCTTTGAGGATAATTATACCATATGCGTTCAGTATTACCGTCTCCGACCTTTGCTGATCGATTTGGTCGAGAAGGTGAATTTCATGCCCTGACGCTGCATAAATTCCTGAAATTGCCCGTAGAATTCCTGGCGGTCCTGCATGGTGATAACGGCGACGGCATCGGCGGTCTCGATGGCGTAGGGGTAGCCGTTGCCCGCGATAATCTCGGCGCGCACTACGTCCAGCACCGGCTCCAGCAGTCCATCGTCGAGCATCCAGCGCGGAAATTCCAGGCGTGCCGGTGGTCGTTTCGCGGTCGTTTGCAGATAGCAGAAGGCCACGCTCTCGCGATACGGGCCGTAGTCCTCAAGAATGTCGCCGCGCGCGCAGATCATCGCTGGCGTGCGATCGCCCCAGCGCATCCTTCCCTGCCAGAGTAGCGCGTCGTGGATGCGTTTGGTATCACGCAAGACCGGTCGCTCCTGAGCTGAGTCCAGGCGGCGCAGCATGGTGATGATATCGCGCGCGTAGCTGGTGTCGATATAGCCGATCAAGGGTACGCGCTGCTCCTCAGAGGTTTGCAGCAGCGATTTCGCGGCCCTGATATACGCGCTCCGATACGGTTCCGGCATGGTGAGCGCGAAAGAGACGATCAGCGAACCGTCGAAGAAGATCACCGGGCTGTGCGCTAGCTGGTCCTCGTGCCGACTGTGCGCGCGCTGCTCCATCTGGTGGCGAATCGTCTCGACTTCAAGCTGGTAGCGCCGCAAATTGACCTGCATTTCAGAATAGGGGTAGCTGTCAGGATCTTTGCTCTCAATTTTCGACTCGCTGATTTCATCAGGAGCCAGCACCTCAAGCGTGACATCTTTGGTGTAGGGCTGGCCGTGCGCGTGCGGATTGGCGAAGAGGCCAACCTGGATCAGCGCCACGGGAATCGAGGCATCGCGCCAGGGCTGGAGCTGGCTACCATCGACCGCGACGGTTGTTACGCCCTCGATGCACTCGGCCCATTGACGCGCCTGCTCGTGATTGGCGAATTCGCGGCTGAATGGGAAGAGCGGACCGTGATACTCGCTGTGCGCGGCTGAGACCAGCCAGCGATCGAACTCAACGCTCGGACGCGCCCCGGCTGGTGTCCCAACGCTATCGGGCGGCAAGATAAAATTGAGTTGTTCGCCAGAGGGATAATGCGCGTAGAGTGTCTCCAGCGCGTAACGATAGGCGTCAAGCTGTTCACCAAACGAGCCATCATAGGCGCTGAACTGCCCTCGTTTGGCGTGCAGCGCGGCCAGCAATTTTCCTTTATGCAGCATGTATGTGTGATTCCTTCCGTCTACTAATCCGCTTCTACCCGTATATACGCATCTTCAACACGCTCCCGTTCTTCATCCCCATTGTCCGGCGCGAAATCGTCGTCTTCGCTCAACTGGCGTGTCTGTCCATCCTGTTTGCGCAGGCGAATCAGGCTGTCCAGCCCTTGCTCGAAGGTGTCGTCGTGGCTGATGACGATGAGCTGATCGAAGCCGCGCACACGCCTGATCTGTTCGGCGAGATTGGTGCGGCGCTGCTCATCCATGTTTTGCGTGGGTTCGTCGAAGAAGGCGATATTGATGGTTGAGAGCTTTTTGAGCAGGGCCAGGCGTACCGCGAGGGCCGCGCTCATCTGTTCGCCGCCACTCAATTGAGCAAGGGAGCGCTTGTTGCCCTGGCGCACCAGCGTGATTTCGTAGTCGTCGGCCCAGATCAGTTGCGCGCTGCGATCGCCCATGATCTCACCGAAGATGCGGTTCGCCTCGGCTGAGATGTCACTGAGCATGGCGTGCAGGACATGGGGCGCGGCCTCTTTGATGACTTTGCGGAATTGCTCCATCATTGTTTGCAGCTCGTCCAGCGTCTGTTTCTCTTTTTTAGTTTCCTCCAACTCGATCAGGAGCGCCTCGGCGGTGGCAATCCGCTGTTCGTGGTCGTTGATCTCACGCTGCAACGTCTGCATTCTTTCGGCGAGCGAGATAATTGCCTGCTCTAGCTCTTTGATTTCGCGCTCAACATTGGTGAATTCTTGCTGATCGAACGCCAGCGCGGCCAGTTGGTAGGCTTCTTCGGCCTGTGCAAGCTCGCGTGCTACCTGTTCCAGCTTGTGCCGTGCTTCCGCGTGTGTCTTTTCGCGCGTGGGCAGGCTACTGGCAACGTTGATATTGTAAATGTAGCGTTGATGGCCAGTGGCTGCCTGCTCGCGTACTCCCTCTTGCTCGCTGATGGTGTGATCAAGATGCGCGTAGGTCTCCAGCTTGAGCAGCAACTCGTCCATCCGGCGCGTGGCGTCCTGCAGGGTTTGCTGTGCTTCCGTCAATTGTTGGCGATAACTACCCTCCGCTTTAATCTTCCCCTGCTCGACTTTGCTCTGGCCGATTGGATCGTTGAGGTCGGTTAGCGCCTGCTGGCACTCCTCCAGTCGCGTTTTGCTATTCTTGAATGGCTCGCTTGCGGCGCGGCGCTCCTCAAAATCGGTGTTGTATTGTTCAATTTGCGCCTGAAGTTGCTCGACCTGGGCGGTCAGGCCCGCCAGTTGGCGCGTTTGTTTATCTGCGTTCTGGCTCTCTTGCAGGTGCGCTTCCGCTCGCGCAATCTCCTGGTCGATCTGCTGCAAACTGTTCCACTCGCTCTGCAAGCTCTCGACTTCGCGTTCCTGCCGCCGCAGCTCGACGTTAAGGCGCTCGATATGGTCCGCGAAACTCTCCTGCTGATCGACGTAGCGCCCCAGCTTTTCCAGCCCTTCGGCGTACTTCTTGATCGCTGCCGTCCGCTCATCGAGGGTCGCAATCTTTTCCGTAATTTCGTTGAGCCGTGCCTGTTCTTCGCTTAACAGACCATCGAAATAGGCTTCCAGGCTGAACTGGCCCTGTTGTTGAATATTCAAACAGGTCTGGTGCAAGAGTGGACACTGGCCACCGGCTGAACGAGCGCGCGAGTCGGTATAGCCCTCGATCTGCCCACGCAGGTGATGCTGCTGGCTTGCAAATTCCGTGCGCTGTTCCAATAAGCGCGCATACTCTTCACCCTCCTGCCGATGCGCTTCAATCCTGGCAATCGCACTCTCGGCGTTGCGCAATTTAGCGACCGTTTGGGTGAGATCCTGGCGTTTTTCCTGTAAGAGTTGCTGCTTCTCTTCCAATTGCAAACGTTTGGCTTGACGTTGCTCGTGCTGCATCTGCAACTGGGTTAGCCTGACCTGGCGTTCGTTTAATTGATCCGCCAGAGGTTGGAGCGGCGCGATCTCGGCGATACGCTGCCTGGCCGCGTCCTGCTCACGCTGGCTCTTTTCGCGCAAGCGATAGATGCGCGTTCCCTCGTCTCTCAGCGCGTTGTAGCGCTGGACCTCAAGGGCGAGCGTGCCAATCTGCTTGTTCAACTCATTCTGCCGCTCCACTGCTGGTAGCAATTCAAGCACGCGCTGGTGGGCCAGGGCGATCTCATCCAGGTGGCGCTGAAGATTATTGATGTTGGTTTCGGTGACGGAGATGGTGTTATTGATCTTTGCCTGCTGCTGACGCAGTTCGTTGCGTTGACGCTCGTCATGGCGCAACTTCGCCAGCTCTTTTTCGGCAATTTGGTAACGTTCGTGATCTGCCAGGCTCTCCTCGACGGCCCGGTGCGCGGTTCTGGCCTCGTCCAGTTCCTTCTCAGCCTGGGTACATTGCTGTTGCGCGTATGTTTTGTCGCGCTCGCTCTGGTTGCGTTGGTTCTCACACTGTGTGAGATGATCTTTGCGCTGTTCCAGGATCTTGACATACGCGCGCTGCTCGTCCAGACGCTGGGTGTTGAGCACGTTGCGCGTCTTCAACTCTTGATCCTGCTCGCGGGCGGCTTTGAGTGCCTCGCGCCACGCATTTAGCTCGCTCGTTTTAAACTGCAATTCCCTGATTTTTGCTTCCTGCTCAAAGCCCTGCTCTTTATACTGTTTCTGCGCTTCGTGCAGGTAATCGGCGGCGGTGCGGTAATCCTCGATTTGTAGGAGCACATCGAAGGTTGTTTTGCGCGCGCTCCGATTTTGCAGAAAATCTCCGGTGAATGTCCCTTGTGGCACACCAAGCGCGTCACGGAAGAGATTGCTCAGCGAGCGTTCGCGTTCGATCCCAAAGAGTTCGTGCAGCTTATCCTGTACATCGGCGCGCTGTTCCAGGCGATAGTTCGCCTCGCTATCATAGAGGGTCCAGAGCGCGCCAGAGCCACAGCGGCGCTCCACTTCGTAAGGGCGGTCGTCGCTGCCAAGCAAATGGACCACGACGCGCCCATATTTCTCACCCTCGCGCACAAACTGATCTTGCTTATACGGCATGTAATCAAAGAGCGCGAAGCCAATGGCCTCAACCAGCGTCGTTTTGCCCGCGCCATTGGAGCCGCTAATGGCCGTCGTCCCGCGTTGAAAATCAACGACGACGTGTTTATAGCTTTTGATATTCTCTAATTCGAGACGTTTGATGAGCATACGCAAACAACCTCTTCCAGCGCAATCATATCCGGCCAGTTTGTTTTGCCATTCTTCGTGTGATGGCAGAAAGCGGAAACAACCAGGACGATTATAGCACGAGGTTGGCTCTCAGGAAAGGATGCCGACGTCATTATCGATCGCATCGCCCTGACGTTCGGCGGCGATCTGCTTCGCTTCCTGTTGTTGCATCCAGCGAATGAAGAGACCGCTGACGATGGCGATGTAGAAGAGGTTCACCGGTATCCACATAATCAGGCCGCCGAGTTGCTGATCCACAATATGTGAGATGCCCCAGACGATGGGGTCCTGAGTATATGGGTGGTAGAGCGGCGGCATAAAGGTCAGGCCCGCGCCGAGCAGGACGGCGGGCATGCCCATCAGGAAGATATAGAGCACCTGGCCACCCATCGAGAGCCGGGGCAGCTTGCTTGAGCGACTGAGAATCGGCCACCAGCTCAGGATACCGAAGGCGATAAAGGTCATATGCTCAAAAATATGGATGGTCTCATTCTCCAACGTGGCATTGTAGAGGGGGGGAATGTGCCAGAGCAGGAAATCGGCGTTATAGAGGACAAAGGCCAGTGGTGCCCAGACCAGCACTTTTGCCATACGATAAATCAACTTGTTCTCCAGCAAACGTTCAAACATCCACTCAGGCGTCCCCACGAAGAGCAGCGGCGGGCCAAAGGTAGTCAGGCAGAGATGCTGGAGCATATGCGCGCTAAACAGATAGTCGTCGCCGAGCGCGTCCAGGGGCGAGATCAGCGCGAGCAGCATAATCAGCACGCCGCAGAAAAAGGCGATCGTCTGCCCGGTTTTGATCGGCACATCGGGATAGTTGCGTCGATGATAGGGGCCGAGAGCATAACAATACAGCCCGATCACCAGCGCGGCCCCGATGAACAACGAAGGGGCCAGCTCCCACTCGGTAAGCCAGAACGTGAGACCAAGATTTGCTGCCATAGCGTGTGCCTTTCAAAAGGGAAGAGAAGATTTTTCCGTTGTTAACTATAACAGTCTAAGATGATCTCGACAAGTTTGATTTGGTTGAACAGGACCATCAATTTTTGAGGATCGACAGGACCTTGCGTCATCTCACGTTGGGTGTCGCGCCGAACCTCGCGTTCGGCGTCCGATTCTCCTACGATTTGACCAGCTTGTAGCCGACATCTGGCACGGTGATAATGTAGCGTGGCTTGCGCGAATCCGGCTCAATTTTGCGGCGCAAGCGGCTGATGTAGACCCAGATAAAATCGACCTCGCGGTTATATTCCGCCCCCCAGACGCGCTCAAGCAGCAATTCATGTGTCAGCACGCGCCCGGCATTTTGCGCGAGCGTGCTAAGTAGCTTGTATTCGGTGCGGCTGAGCTGAACGGGCCGACCTTGCAGCAGCACTTGATGTTGCGCGTAGTCGATCACGAGATCGCCAGTGGTGAAGATCGATTCGGTAGGCTCGCTCTCGCTCTGTTCGGCCTGGCGGCGTAGCAGGGCGCGCAGACGTGCCAGCAGCTCTTTCATGCTAAAGGGCTTATTAACCAGATCGTCAGCGCCCAGATCGAGCAGGTGCACGCGCTCGTCTTCGCTATCGTCGTCGTTGCAGAGCATCATCACAGGAACACGCGAGAACTCGCGCAAACGCTGCAACAGTTCGATGCCTTGCATATCCGCCAGTTGGGTTGCCAGCAGGATCAATCCCGGCTCTTCCAGATCGAACTGACGCAGGAATTGTGTGCCATGACCGATAACCTGGACGCGATACTGTTGCTCTTCAAGATTGGCGCGCAGATAGCGAGCGATGCGCGCGTCGCTTTCAACGACCGCGATCGAGACGCGCTGACCATAGCGTGCTGGGGCGATCGGCTTGCTCACGGCCTTGACGGCTGGCAGCGAACCGCTGGTCTGCCAGGCCGGGGTGCTGGTCTTTTGCGCACCCGGCGGCGTGAAAGGCAGTGTACAGTAGAAAGTCGTGCCAGCGTCGGGACCGGCTGAATCGGCCCAGATACGCCCGCCATGTGCCTCAATGGTCGCGCGTGCCACGGCCAGACCCAATCCGCTACCCTGGACACGCTCATTACCCTCTGCCACGCGATAGAAGCGTTCAAAGACGCGATCGAGATGTTCGGGCGCGATGCCCTTGCCCTGGTCACTGATGCTCAGGCGGATCTCGTACTCGTCGCTCTCCACGCTCAGGCGGATCGTGCCGCCGTTGGGCGAATAGCTGACCGCGTTATGGAACAACTGGTGCAGTGCTTGCTCAAGCCGCGCGGGATCGCAGAGTAGCGGCGGGAGCGGATCGTCGATAGTGCAAAGAATGCGATGGCGCGGCGCGTTTCTCCGCCAGCGTTCCACCAGTTGGTGCAGCAACGCGGGCAACTGCACCTCGCTGAAGCGTAGCGTTTGCGCGCCCGCGTCCAGTCGCCAGACATCGAGCAGCGTATTGAGTATTTCATGCAGGCGATCGGTCTGAGTATCGATCATTTGCAACATCTCGCGTTGCATGGCCTGATCCCAGCGCATCGAATTGCTCAGCAGCGTCGTGGCAG
>Ga0207674_10011256_pt1 | contig 10057 bp, 9 predicted proteins | sample KBSCornC72_FD_184303 | JGI IMG/M metagenome (GOLD analysis project Ga0207674, IMG submission 184303) | Corn rhizosphere microbial communities from Kellogg Biological Station, Michigan, USA - KBS Corn C7-2 (SPAdes) (version 2) | ecosystem: Host-associated > Plants > Roots > Rhizosphere > Soil ... | reverse complement strand
CCGAGACTTCAAATGTCACATTCACAGCGACAGTAACACCGGTTTCGCCTGCCACATCGACTCCAACCGGCAGCGTGCAATTCTATGTCAACGGTCTTCCGGCAGGTTCTCCCGCGGTGCTCGTCAATGGCGTCGCTGACTTCAACACCGCCAGTCTGGCTGTGGGTTCAAATAACATCGCGGCGGTTTATCCTGGTGACGGTAATTTCCTGCCCAACACCAACACGCTCGTGGAGGTCATTACTTCGAATCTGGTCCAACCAATTACCCTCGGAATCAAGGCCAACGGCAATGGAACCGTGACGGTTGCCTTCCAGGGAACACCAGGCGGACAATATATCGTGCAATCCGCGCCTAGCCTCATCCAACCGATTATCTGGTCGAATGTTTCCACAAACATTGCGGGCCCTGACGGCACCTGGACCTTCAATGACTCCTCCGCGCATCCGAGTGCATTCTATCGCGCGGCCAAGTAAGTGCTGAGATTGATCCGCAAATCGCACGAACTGGGCTAATTGGAAGAAAGCAAATTCGCGGTGATTCGCGACATAAGTGGATTATTATCCACACTTCTTCCCATTTTCTTGCTCCCGTCTTTTTGCCACTTTAGATTTGGCCCATGATTCAACGCTATTCACGCGCTGAAATGCGCGAAATCTGGAGCGAGCAACGAAAGCTCGAAATCTGGCTTCAAATCGAGTTGCTCGCCAGCGAAGCGCTTTGCGCTGAAGGGTTGGTTCCCAGAAAAGATCTGGCCCAAATGAAATCGCGCGCTTCGTTCACTCTGGAGCGCTGCAAAGAACTTGAACGGACGTTGAACCATGATGTTATCGCATTCACTACGAACGTTGCAGAAAATATCGGTGAGCCCGCCAGCCGTTGGCTGCACTTTGGCCTCACCAGCAGTGATATCATTGACACTGCATTCGCGGTTCAAATGGTTCAATCTGCCGATATTCTGCTTGAGGATCTTGGCACGCTTCGAAAGGCAATTGCCGCCAAAGCTCGAAAATTCAAATTTGTGCCGATGATCGGGCGCAGTCACGGAATCCATGCAGAGCCGACAACGTTCGGCCTGAAAATGGCGCTGATGTATGACGAATTTGGCCGCGCGCTTGAACGGCTTGAATCGGCTCGAAAAGCAGTAGCCGTTGGCAAACTTTCAGGCGCGGTCGGGACGAGCGCGCATCTGTCACCGAAAATTGAAGCCGCGGTTTGTAAGAAACTTGGTTTGCGACCGGCACCAATAGCGACGCAAGTCATCCAGCGAGACATTCACGCCGAGTTTATCAGCACACTGGCTCTTATCAGTGCGAGCATCGAACGCTGGGCGACAGAATTTCGCCATCTTCAACGAACTGAAGTCCTCGAGGCCGAAGAGTTTTTCGCGAAAGGGCAGAAGGGCTCCAGCGCGATGCCACATAAACGGAATCCCATCACCGGCGAACGTCTGACTGGCCTTGCGCGCGTTCTCCGCGGCAACGCGATCGCAGCGATGGAAAATGTGGCGCTTTGGCATGAGCGCGACATCAGCCATAGTTCGGTCGAACGCATTATCTTCCCGGATTCGTGTACACTTCTGGACTACATGCTCGTCACGCTGACGAAATTGGTTGAAGGATTGGTAGTTTACCCGGAGAACATGAGGAAGAACCTCGGCCTTTCGCTAGGAATGTGGAACTCGCAAACTGTATTGCTCGCATTGATTAAGAAAGGATTGACGCGCGAGCAGGCATATGAGTTGGTGCAGCGCAATGCGATGCAGACCTGGGCCGTGAAACATGCTGGCCGGGACGACGCCGACTTCCTCAAACAATTGCGGTCCGACCCAGAGGTCGCCAAACATTTCAAAAGTGGCGAATTGGAAAAGCTGTGCTCGATTGATTTTCATTTGAAGGAAGTAAACAATCGGTTTCGGAAAGTTGGGCTATGATTATGAGACGATCTTCACTTCTGCTCTGGCTGGCGCTGTGGCAACTTGGCCCTACAAACCTTTACTCGATTGTCGTAGCAAACTCGCAATCAAATACCAACCCGCCACCGGATGGCGCGCCCTGGTCAAACGTTGGCTCAGTCAATGGCGCGAGCGGCATTTATCTCGGCAGCTCATGGATGCTTACCGCTGCGCATGTTGGCGCCGCAGGCGCGACCTTAGACGGCGCTTTTTTCCCGTTCGACGGCAGGTTTTATCAGCTAACCAATTCAAATGGATCCGGCACAGACATGATCCTGTTTCACCTCGGGACAATGCCGCCCTTATCCGGTGTTACGCTGGCTGTGAGCACCCCGGCGGCGACGTCGCAAGTGGATATGATTGGCTTCGGTCACATCGCCGGTTCAACTCAGACGACGATAGGTGCCTATACTGGATTCACATGGTCTCTCGGCAACTTCAAAGCCTGGGGTAACAATAAGGTCAACACCGGTGGAGTCATGACGATCAATGCCGGGGCTGGAGACATCTCGGTGTTCATGATGGATTTCAGCGCCAATGGACAAACCTCCAACGAAGCGCAGGCCTCCAGTGGTGATTCCGGCGGCGGAGTGTTTCATTTGAATGGCGCTCAGTGGGAACTGGCAGGTATGGTGGATGCCATCGGCACGCTGCAGAACCAGCCCGCCAGCACGTCTGTTTACGGCGATCAAACCTACTGCGGCGACATAGCCACTTATCGAAGACAGATCCTTTCTCTGATGGCGTCGACACTGGAGGTTTCGATCAACCGTTCGGGCAACAGTATTCAGGTCTGCTGGCCGCAAGCCGCCAACGGTTTTGACCTTGAAGCGACAGATAATCTGGCAGCCCCAAACTGGACTTCTGTCCGGCAAAATCTCACCACTACCAATGGCCAAGGCTGTGTGGTGCTATCTGCAACTGCCAGCGCGCGATTTTTCCGACTGCGCGGGCCTTAAGGAGGGCGATTTTTGCGGGTCCGTTTTCCAATCAACTTGATTTACGTATGAGCGAGCCAAATATCTTTCAGAAGTTTCCAATTGTGCAAAGAGTTGAGCCGGGCGTTTATTGGTGGTGCGCGTGTGGCAGATCAAAAACTCAGCCATTCTGTGACGGCTCGCACAAGGGCACAGGTTTCGAGCCGAAGGAGATTGCAATAACAGAGGCCAGGACAGTTGCGTGGTGCGCATGCAAGCACTCGAAGTCGATGCCGTTCTGCGATGGAACGCATTCGAGCCTGTGAGGTATTGAAATGCTAAGACGTCGAAGCAACGTCGTCAGCCCTCGCGCTGGCGCCTGAAGAAGTCCGAGGCATCGGCGACGTTGAGTTCCGAGAGGTCGAGGCCACCGGAAGGATCGCGCTGGATGGCTGCTTGAAATTGCTGAGCAATGCCCGACGCTGCGGGCGCGGCAAAGTATTTGATGACTCCCACACTTACCTGGGCCCGGAAAATGACGACGAGCATGCAGAATTCGTCCACGGAGAGAACGAACATACTGTGCTTTTCTCCCTGCTGATAAACGCTGTTAAAGTTCGTCTCATGAACGAGGTTGGCAATCGTTTGATTTGCCATGTAAGCGCCGGAGGCAAGGGCTGCGATCGTGGTGAGATCGAACTGTTTCGAATCACCGTAACTGCTGATTAAGAAGCCGCCTTTGTCAATGACAAGGGCGGTCGTTGCATCGGTTTGGGCGAGCAACTCGTGCAAGACGTCGTCCAGTCGCTGGACGTCTTCTTCGATTAGTTGGGGAAGTGTGGCCATATTGATGGGCCGCTGTCATCCAACTTCAGCTCATGCATATTGCGGGGTTCCCTGGCTGACAAATTTGTGCAGCAACATGCGGGTAATCATGTTGAGCGTTTCGAAGACTCCTTCGCATCGATGAGCGCTGGAGGTAAACGAAGGCACCTGGACCTCGCGATTGTTCAACAGGAACTCCATGTATTCAACTGGAGCGACATTGGGCAAATCGCGCTTATTATATTGCAGGACGTAAGGGATGTCCTGAAGGTTCAGCTTCAACGTTTTGAGGTTTTCCTCGAGGTTGGTGAAGCTTTCGACGTTCTCGGTCATTTTTTCGTACTGAGAGTCCGCGACGAAGACGATGCCATCGACACCGCGTAGCACGAGTTGACGGGTGGTGTTGTAAATGACCTGGCCGGGGACCGTGTAAAGCTGGAATTTGGTTTTGAAACCTTTGATCGACATCGCTTCGATGGGAAGGAAGTCAAAAAACAGCGTGCGGTCTGAGCTGGTCGCCAGAGAGACGAGCTTGCCTTTGTTGCCTTGAGCAGTCTGCACATGGTCATGGACCTGGACAAGATTGGTGGTCTTGCCTCCCATAGCGGGTCCGTAATAGACGATTTTGACCTGCAGCTCTTTGGTTGCCTGGTTGATAATAGCCATAACTTATTTTCCTTTGTGATCTAATTCTGCAGCCAGCGCCGCCAACTGCCCAGTAGGGAGCGGCTCTCCTGCCCGGCCAAACGCCGCAAAGAAAATCGCGTTCACACGGAAAATCTTCCACGGCACATTTCCCACGGTGAAATTGAGGTTATTCAATTCACCCATACGGAGTTCTTTAGTGCATTGGTTTACCTTCGTGAATATCTGGGGGAGGAAAGCAGCGAGCGTGTCACCGTTGAGGTCGGGCGAGAGTTGGCTCGCGACCATGAGACCGTCCGGCAATGCGATCAATGAGCCGGCAACGCCTTCCAGCGCGGCCGCGCGCGACACAACTTCGTTCGGTGTTGCATAACGAGTAATAAACTTTGTGCCTGGCGAAGTGCGTTTGATTGGCTCTTCCTGGGGTGCGCGAACGGAATCCGCCGCGTCGTCCCACGCATAATAATTTGTATCTTTGGATTTTGTGACAGCCGCGGATGGGGCGGATTGCGCGGGAGCCGGTGTTGCGGCCGGCGAGTCTGGCTGAGGGAATCCGAAAAAGAGATTCGGTATATCTTGATCGATTTTTACCTTTTGCGGCTCCCGATGAGACTCACGTGGGCCTTCGCGTTGGCGCGCCATGAATAGGGGCGCTATGACCTTCAAAGGTAATTCAAGGGTTGTGCCGTCCTGTGGCGAAGAGAATGACAGGCCGGGTCCTTTGATCCAGGAGCGCACGGTCTTCCATGAAAATGCGAGCCGGCCCAGTTTCAAACCGTGTCCGATTGCGTCCGCAGGCAGGTGCACTTTCGCTTCCATCAAGTTCAATTGCACTACCTCTTTGCGAACGCCTTCGGGCCAGCTTTCAGCAATCGCGGTCAGCGTAACAGGAATTGTTTCCTGCCCGTTGGAGGGTTCAGGACTGAGAGGAGATGGCGCGATACTGTTTGGCGCTTTATTTTCAAAATCGCGCAAGGCACGTGAAGCGGCCGCAATTTGTGGCGAAATTAATGGCTCGGCTGCGGGCGGCTGCGGCGTTGGCGCGGATGTGATCCGGTTGCGTTCAGCGGGAATTCCGAGTGGCGACGGAGGAACCGGCGGTTTTTGGTGCGACTGGAAAGGACTGGGAATATCCTGAAATGGAATGGGTGCCGCGGGTTGGAATGGATTCTGAGCCGGCGGCAATGGATTTTGGGGCGGCGGTGTAAACTGATTGGGAGGCGGCTGAAATTGGTTTTGAGCGGGCTGAAATGGATTCTGAGCCGGTTGAAACGGATTTTGATTCGGCTGGAATGGATTTTGAGCTGGTTGGAACGGATTCTGGGCTGGCGGAAATGGATTCGCCTGGAATGGATTCGCCGCCGGTGGGGTTGGCGCAGTTTGCCGTGGTGACTGCGTAGAACCAACCGAGAAACTAACGCCAGATTGATTCGGCGATTCAAACGGGCTGCTGATGTCTTCCGGCACTTCGACTTGCTTTTGAACGCGACGCCGAGCAATCAACGCAGGATTCAGTTGCGCGAGAATCTCGTTCAATGGCAGTTGCACCATAACGCGATCACGATCAGTCTCCGACGAGAATACCCCCGGGGCAGCCTGCCGGAGTTCGCCAAATGACAGTTTTACGGCTCCGCGCGAAAGTTGGGAAAGCACTTTTTCCAGAGGGATGGAAATGGTCGCGTCTCCGACGTGAGGATTGCGAACACGAGGTTGCAGTTCGAGGGGGAGGCCTTCGAGAATCTTTTGCAAAGGAACTTCGACGCCTTTCCCGCTGCCGTTCTGATGAGTCGGCCTTTGGGGCTGAGGTTGAGGTCCGCTATTTTGGTAACTGCCCGGTTGAAAGCTCGCAGGCGCGGTTTGAAAACTTTGATTGCTTCGTCCACCACCGTTTTGGCGATGGGGCACGGCCCTTGGTGTGGGTGGCGCCTGGGGAGGGGGCGGGGGCGCGGCGTATTCCATTTCGTCCGGTGCTTGCTGGTTGTCGGCCGAAGGGTCGGACGGCCTCCGCAAAATGTTCTTTAAAAAGCCAAACATGTTAGTCCTAATCGCGCCTCAAGGGCAGTCATCGTTGTTAGTGTTCTCGCGTCCGGCCAAAACCAGCCTTTTCGATTCTGCTTCCCCTAAGCATGTGATTCATTGCTGTCTGCCGGTCAACTGTTTCAGAGGTCAATTCGCATGAACCATGCCAGTAGAAGTCGGACACTCTGAATTCCCTGACCCGGCAGGAGGCACAAATCCGTGATTTCCTCGATTTGGGACGGGAATAATAGTTGAAGGCCCTAAAAATGGCTCTATTTGCCGCGGAAAAAGGTGTCTCATCAGTGGACTGCTTGTCCTGTTGCTGCCTTGTGCATTCGGCCACACTTCCACCGCGCGATATCGGTCCCAGCGCCACCGCCGCTACGTCGTTCGCTACGTCGTTATTAAAGCCCGCTAAAATTCAAGCGCGTGCGATTTCCCAATAAATCGGACTCCAATTGTTGAAATCGGAATAGGGATTGCTTTCTTCTAACTTAAACCAACGTTGGTTTAAACGTGTTTACACACTTAACAACTCAACCGTAGCGGGCTGAAAAAACAGCATGGGCACGCGCCATAAAGTATTACTACTCGACGATGACGTGGATTTGCTGGATATGTATCGGCAACTCCTGACGCAGTTGCCAAGCCAGCCGGAAATCTTTACCGCCAGCTCGGGGCCTCGTGCGATGGCGATGCTTGAAGCGGATCGTTTCCGCTTGCTCATCTGCGACTTGAAGATGCCGAAGATGGACGGCCTTCAGGTGCTCTCCATTGTGCGTCGCAAACATCCCGAACTTCGCACTGTCGCGCTCACTTCGGTCGCCGATGAACAATTTCGTTCCCGCGCCTACGCATTAGGTGTTGATCTTTTCTGGTATAAACCTGCCACCGAGCAGGAAATCAAAATGTTTCTGGAATGCCTCGAATCACTACTCGGGCGAGAAACGGAAAATGGTTTTCGCGTCGTTCAGAGCAAGAGCCTGGTCGATATTATTCAACTGGAGTGCATTTCACAAAGCTCCTCGACGCTGCGAATTACAAACGGCGGCCATACAGGCAAGATTTGGATTCATGATGGCGAGGTCATTGATGCTGAAGCGGGTGACCTGGTCGGCGAGCCAGCATTTCACAGAATTCTTTCATGGCGAGCCGGTGGTTTCGAATCGCTTCCACCTGAACCGAGCCGGCCACGCACAATCCTCAAGTCGTACAACGGCCTGCTTCTCGAAACAGCCCAGGCGCTGGACGAAAAGCGCGCAAAGAATGGTGATGGAACGACCCCTCCGATTTCCTCAACGGTTCCTCAGCTCTCACAAATTGAAGGTATCGAATTCGTCCTCGCGATGAAGCCTGGTCAGGAAGGGCCGCCGATGGCGCGCGGACTCGAAAATCCTGAGCGCATGGCCGAGTGGTCGCACCAAATTTTCGAACGATTTCGTGGTTTAGGAGATCGGCTCCATGCCGGACCTTTGGAACATTTCGAAGGAGTGGGCCCGCAACGCAATATCTCACTGACCACCCACGGTGAAACGGAATTCTGCCTTGGATGGAAACATTCGATGTCGCTCGATCAAGTCCGTGAAATGACGAAAAAAATTCTCACTTTATGGGCTTCTTAAGACTTTTTTCCAAACCAGCGGCGACGCTGCTTCGTTTGCCGTCCGGCAGCTTTACCGTGGACCGGGAAGGGACTGTGCTGGTACGCACATTGCCATCGAGTTATCCCATGGAATTGGTCGAGGAAATCGGACAGCAAATGATCGCGGCATTTCGCGAAGCCGCAGCAGTTCAATTACCTTTATCCGAAATTGTAGTCAATTATTCCAGTATGAAAATCACCGCCCGGGAACTTCGTGGCGGTGCGATTGTGTTCCTTTCCGCCAAAGGCAATTTGGCGCGGACAGAAAGAAATTAACCTTAGAAGTTTATGCGCAATAAAAAGCTCGATCAATTGATTGACCAGATGGAGAACTATCTCGAATGCTGGAAACAATTCAACAGCTTCGTGAATCTTGGCCGCACCAAGAAGTTCAACGCCGAAGACGACGGGCACTTCCTCGAAACCAAAAGCGTCATCGTTCAGGAGCTCGAGCTAATTTTGTCGTCAATCGAGGTCGCTTCACCGACGAAAGACGAAATCCATCAGTTGGTCGGCAATGCGCCATCCTTGCGCTATCTCAGCGAAATGAGCGAAGGCGCGTTGCGCAATCTGGAGAACTCGTGGCACAAGATTTATATCGGCTGGCACGCCATCCTCGGGCAGCTTAAGGTCCGTCAACGTCAGGAAGAAGCACAGACGGGTTTTGTTGCTTCGATGTTCGCTCGAAAAAAGGCTGCGTAGAACTTCGGGGCTAAACCGCCCAATTTAAGGCGCTTGGCAAAATTGTGTAACACCTATTACACGATTTTGTTTTTCCCACAGAGCACTCGCTTCAGATTGGCAAATTGCCTCTTGTCAACCGGTCGCTTTTATCGTTTTTACCCCGGATGCCAATCTGGATTGTTGTCGTCATACTCGGAATAATCGAGGGTATTACGGAATTCCTTCCTGTTTCTTCAACAGGCCATTTGCTTATCGCGGAGCAATGGCTTCCGCGCCAGAGCGATCTCTTCAACATTGTTATTCAATGTGGCGCGGTGATTGCCGTGCTGCCGCTTTTCCCTGAAAGACTTCGGCAGTTCGTCTTTCGGTGGCGCGAACCCGGAACCCAGATCTATTTGCTGAAAATTCTCGTTGCATTTGTGATCACCGGGGCCTGCGGGTTTGTTCTCGACAAAAAAGGAGCCAAACTGCCGGAGACTTTGCTGCCTGTCGCGATCGCTCTTTTCGTCGGGGGAGTGCTGTTTGTATTGGTTGAAAAGTGGCTGCAAGGGAGAGTGCATCAGAGCGAAGTAACGTGGACCATAGTGTTTGCGGTGGGAATTGGACAGCTTCTCGCAGCGGTGTTTCCGGGTGCCTCACGGTCAGGGGCGACAATACTATTGGCACTGGTTCTTGGCCTCAATCGCGTTGCAGCCACGGAGTTTTCGTTTCTCGTAGGCATACCCACAATGTTGGCGGCTGGCGGTTGGAAAATTTTCAAGGCCTTGCATCACCCTGCTGCCGGTGTACCCGCCGAAAACTGGGCCATGGTCGGCCTGGGATTTGTCGTCGCAGCAGTTGTTTCGTTTATTGCGGTGAAATGGTTACTGCGTTATGTGCAAACGCACACGTTCGTCGTGTTTGGATGGTACCGAATGGTCCTCGCTGTGGTTATTGGAATACTACTCTTGACCGGAGTTCAGTCGCATAGGGAAGCCCGAACTGCGATTCGTCACACGCTCGCAGCCGCGCATTGATTAGCGTTTACCCATCTTTGAGCGGGCGGCTTCGAGGATTTTGCGTTCGCGTTCGGTGAGGCTTTGGATGCCTTGTGCGGAGATCTTATCGAGAATGGGATCGACTTCTTTGCTGAGAAACTCTTCCGGGGGCAAATCTTCTTCCACGATGGCCTTGTCGCGACCCCAGCCCGGTTTTTGAGAATGAACCTTGACCAGGCGACGGACGGGCGTACGGGTGCGGCGATTGAGTTGCGGCCATTGGAAATGCCAGTGAACGGCGTATTTAACAAAGATGATGCCAGCCAAAATACCGCCCAGGTGAGCGGCATCAGCGACATGCTGCCCAAAGAGGCTTTTGTCGGGAAATACAACT
>Ga0207674_10011255_pt1 | contig 10057 bp, 11 predicted proteins | sample KBSCornC72_FD_184303 | JGI IMG/M metagenome (GOLD analysis project Ga0207674, IMG submission 184303) | Corn rhizosphere microbial communities from Kellogg Biological Station, Michigan, USA - KBS Corn C7-2 (SPAdes) (version 2) | ecosystem: Host-associated > Plants > Roots > Rhizosphere > Soil ... | reverse complement strand
CCGAGCTGCGTCCAGAGCAGGCGCTCGGCCTTGTTCATCTTCTGGAGGCGCTCGACGATGTGGACGGGCATGCGGATCGTGCGGGCCTTGTCCGCCAGCGCCCGCGCGACGGCCTGGCGGATCCACCAGGTCGCGTACGTCGAGAACTTGTAGCCGCGGCGCCAGTCGAACTTCTCCACGGCGCGGATGAGCCCGAGGGTGCCTTCCTGGATCAGGTCGAGGAACGGCAGGCCCTGGTTGCGGTAGTTCTTCGCGATCGAGACGACGAGGCGCAGGTTCGACTGGATCATGCGCTGCTTCGCATTGAGGTCGCCGCGCTCGATCGCCTTCGACAGCTCGACCTCCTGGGCCGCGGTCAAGAGCGCGTGCCGGCCCGCCTCGCGCAGAAAGAGCTGGAGCGCGTCGGTCGTCGTCTCGTAGACGATCGGAGCGGGTGGAGGCTGCTCCTCCTTGTCCTCGACGACGTCGATGCCGCGCTGCTCACATTCGCGGTAGAGCGCCTCGGCCTCGAGCTCGTTCATCTCGTGCCGCTCGACGAGCTCCGTCAGCTCGGACGCACGAACAGAACCGGCCTGCTCGGCCGTTTCGATCACTTCGCGTACGTCCTCCGCCACGAGGACGTGCTCGATCTCAACTGTCATGCCGCTCGAGTTCTTGATACCAGGGCGATTGCAAGATGAAACATCAAAGCGAGAGCCGGAGCAAGGTTTCGGCCTCTCGACCCGCGCAGGATAACGCGCGAAGCGTGCATTTGGGGGCGTGTTTGGCTCCCTGAGCGGTTGGCGACCGACAGCCCGTCTTGCTACGACGCCAGACGATAAGCACGGCGCTCAGCACACGCCGCTGGCAGCGGGTGCGAGGAGCGCCCCTCTTTTCTGGTGCCGCTTCTGAGCCCCGTTTTGCGTATCGACGCCGGAGAACCCGCATGGGATAGACACCGTGCTCTACCTGTACTAACTTCAAGGCGAATTCCACGAACGGGGGGAGAAGGGAGCGCCAGATGAGGCGACTCCTCGTGTTTCTCGGACTTCTTTGCACGATGGCCATACCGCTGAGCGCGCAAGCGAGCACCACGGTCGAGCAGATCCCGTTCGATGACACGTTTCCGCTTTGCAACGGCGATCCGATTCATCTTTCGGGGACGCTGCTGGCGACATTCACCGACACCGCGACGCGGTCGGGCGGGCACGTGTTTGCCTTCCACTTCCAGCCGCAGGGCGTGACCGGCATCGACGAGGTAACGGGAACCATGTTCCACGCCACCGGCCTCACCCGAGACCTGGTCGTCGAATCACCACCGGGAGGAACTACCGAGACCTTTATCAACCTGTTCCACATCCAGGCCACCGGCGGTGCCGAGAGCTACATCAACACGGAGCTGTTTCACATCACAGTCACACCTGACGGCACAGTCCGCGTCGAGATCGATATGACCTCCGAGCCCTGCTAACTCTGCGCGGCAAGGGCGTCTGGCGCGGATGCTCGAGTCCGATCGGGGAAGTGCGCAAAGCCGAGCGCACGATAACGCGTGTTATGTCAAGTCAACTTAGAAGAGGCTGTCGGACGGCTCTTCCCCGCGCTGGCTAGGCTCCAGCAAATGAGGAGCCTTGCGCTTGGTGTTGCGTGCGGGCTCGCGCTCGCGCTCGCGGGCTCGGCTTCGGCTGAGCTCGCCGTTCCGAAGGTGCAGGACGGAGTGCTCGCCGTCTCCCCGGGCGGAGCGCCGTTCGTCGCCTACGTGCGCGGAAACAGGCTCGAGGTCGCCGATCGCGGGCGCGGCGGCGCGTGGAAACGGCAGCGCGCGGCTCGCGTGCCGCGCGGCTCGACGCTCGTCGCGCTCAAGGCCGGCCGCAGAGGCCCCGTCGCGCTCGTTCGCGGCCCGGGCTCGCACTCCATCGACCTCGTGCGTCGGACGAGGACCGGCTGGCAGAAGATTCCGATCGCCCGCGCCCCGAGCGGCACCAGGCTCGGCTGGCCGGGCCTCGTGCTCGAGCGCGGGAGCGCAGTGGTCGCGTTCACCCGCTGGAAGCGTTCCACGCACAGGACGGCGCTCATGATCATGCGGATCGACCGCCGCGGCCACGGGCACACCGACCAGATCACCGGCAGCGGCTTCCCGAAGAGCTTCGTCGCCCCGCCCGCGGTTCCGGTGCTCGCAGGCCGGAGCGTGCGCGTCGTCGAGACGTACGGCATCGACGGCGCCGTCGGCACGATCGAATGGCGTCCGCAGGACGGCACGTGGAAGGGCCAGTACATCGACGCCGGAAACGGCGACTTCCCCGTCGGCCCGCTCCTCGGAGCCGTCGGCGGCAACGCCGTCTACGCCGCGTGGACGCAGGCGCTCCTCGGCGCAGGCCAGCTCCCGGTCTCACTCGCGAAGCACGGGCGCCTGATCGAGAGCAACTTCGTGCTCGACCGCGCGATCATGACCGGCTTCGGCCTCACCCGGACGGGCCCCGAGGTCGCCGCGAACGAGTGGGTCTCGGCGGGTGATCTCGGACTCCCTGGTGAGGCCGTGGCCTGGGCCGGCGTGATCGTCAACCGCCGAGTGGGGTTCGAGCTGGACGGCTGGCTCGCGGGCCTCGCCTCCGCCCCACGCGGCACGCGAGACGTGCTCCTGGCCCGGCCGGACGGCCTCTCGTGGTACCGCCTGCGCCGGACTCCGTCGATTCACGTCGAGCTCGATGCAACGGAGCAGCTGAACGGGACCGTGCTCGTGACGGGCGCCGTCCCAGGCGGCTCGGGCGCGGTCAGGCTCTACCGGGAACGGCCGGGCTCGCCGCGCGAGCTCGCGGGGTCCGCCCCGCTCGCCGCGGACGGCTCGTTCACGTTCATGGACACGCCCAGCATCGGGCCGTTCGTCTACCGCGCGGTCTACACGGACCCGGCTACGGGTCTCCCGTACGCGACCTTGCTGCACGACCCCGTGACGTCATCCCCAGACTTGTCCACAGACGCGGAGTTGTGGTGTGGAAAATGTTGAAAACTGAACTTTTTGCAAATTGCGGACGTCTTGTTTCGACAGGGCTTGCAAGCATGGCTTGTCGGCTCTAGTGTCCCGTTTGCGCCGAGCACGGAGCGCGAGTAGGTCGAAGCCCAGCCGGGCGGCCGTAGGCGGAAGCCGAAAGTTGGTCGGAAGGGTGGACGAAAGCGAAACCGGCTCGGCGAGTTTTTTTGGTCCAATACCGGCCGGCACCGGCGGGCCTCCCGGTTAAACTCGCGCCGTGTCCTTCCACCTGCGCCCACCGAGCGTCGACAAGGGCGTCTCGGCGTTCTTCTGGGCGTTCGGCTTCTTCCTCTACATCTGGCTCGGCCAGCTCGCGCTCGGCATCGGGAAGGGCAGCGCGTTCATCCTCGGCGCGGTAGCCGGCTGCGCGATCTTCCTCTTCATCCGCCTGTTCGGCGAAGGCGGAGCGCGCCGAGCCCGCCGTTAGACGGCGCCGAAACCCGCGCGACGGTGGTCGCCGGCGAGCGCCATCAGAAGCAGCCGCGCAAGCTCTTCGCCGATCGCATGCCGCAGCCGGGCCACACCGGTCGGCTCGGCGTCGTCCTCGAGGCGTGCACAGTCGTTCAGGATCCTCGTCAGTGCGCGGGTCTGCGGCTCGGCGGCGTTCATGGCCCGAGTATCGGCCCGCGGGCCGACGGCGGTGATCCCTCCCGGGAGTGCTATTTCGGCGCGGGCTCGCGCTCTCTCGTCGGCTCCGTCTCGGCTGTGTCCTCAGCGCCGAGTCGAACGCGCCGGTCCTCCTCCACTCGCCCGTTGCCGTCCGTCGCGTCGCGCGGCTGCGCACCGGCGGCGGGAAACGGCTTCAGCTTGCGGGCGACGCGCGGGCCGGTCGTGTCGAACGTGAGCCCGAAGACGAGCCCGATCCCGAACGCGATCGCAGGAATCATGAGCCCGAGCGAGTCGACGAGACCGTCGACCCCGAGGTCGCCGCTCCAACTCCGGACGTGCCGGCCGAGCCAGTAACTCTCCGGCTCGTGCGCTGCCAACACCCAGCCGCCCACGATCAGCGTCGGCACGAACGCGACCAGGAAGACGTGGCTCGAGATCCGTGGCCACCCCCACTTCGTCCAGCCGCCGAGGAGCTGTGACAGCGCCATCGCCAGGCCGCCAAGGGCCACGAGGCCGAAAGCGGCCCAGTAGCCGCCCAGTGAGGCGTCGGACACGTTGTCGGGGAGGATCGACGTCGCCAGCCACAGCAGAACACCGGCTGCGGCTGCACCGATCAGCGTCAAGGTTGCTCTCGTCAGGCCATACATGGGCACCACCTCCGCAGGCCGTTGTGCCCGTTTCCGGCGAAATCAGTCCAGGTCGAGGCGCCGGGCGTCGAACCGACCCGAATCGAGCTCGTCGCGGAACTCCTCGACCATCTCCTCCGCATCACCCGCAAGGACGTGCTGGAGGACGCCGATTTCGCGGTCGTTGTGGAAGGGCAGGTCGACGTGCTCGGGCGTCACGAGATTCACCGAGACGTGCTCGCACGCCGGGCAGCGGACAGCGATGCCGAGTGAGCCGTCGCCGGGAGCGAGCAGGAAGAACGACGACGGGAACACGGGCCGCGGGCGCCGCTCCGGATAGCAGTAGAAGCTCCACGGCCACTGCCCCGCGAGGATCCGCCTGACGGCGAGGTCGGCCAGCTCCTCCCCGGTCGACTCGAACCGGTCGGTCATCAAATTGAGAAAGCGCTCCGAGCTGTGCCCGAGCGGCGCCCAGTCCAGCTCCACGTCGGAGACGAGCCCGGGATGCTCGCACCCGCACGGGCAGTCGAACACGATCTGGAAGACGGCCGGGTGCCCGGCGCCGGGAAGCCGGTCGAGCGCACGGAACGACGACAGACGCACGCGCGTCTCACCCGTGGTCGGGCAGGCAAACGTGTAGCGCGTCGTGAGCGCGTCGTACATGACGATCTGGGACTTGTAATCGGCGCGCCGGACGGCGAGCGTTAGTAATGCAAGAGGGAGAAGACGTCGTAGTCCGAGATCTTCTCGAGCCCTTTGAGGAAGTCGAGCTCGATGATGAACTGGAGCCCGACGACCTCGCCGCCGAGCTGCTCGACGAGCTCGGCCAGCGCCTTCGCGGTGCCGCCGGTTGCGAGCACGTCGTCGTGGATCATCACCCGCGCGCCGTCGGCGATCGAGCCGGCCTGGAGCTCGAGCGTGTTCTTCCCGTACTCGAGCGCGTACTCCGCGGCGATCGTCTCGAGCGGAAGCTTCCCGGGCCGGCGGGCAGGGACGAAGCCGCAGCCGAGCTTGTACGCGATCGCAGAGCCGATGAAGAAGCCGCGGGCCTCCGCGCCGACGACGATGTCGGGACTCCGCTCCGCAGCCCAGTCGCCGAGGACGTCGATCGTCTCCTGCAGCGCGTCGGGGTTTCCGAGCAGCGGCATGATGTCCTTGAAGACGACACCGGGCTCCGGCCAATCCGGGACGTCGCGAACGAGAGCTTTCAGGCGCTCGATGTCGGCGACGGCCATCAGGCGGATGCTAAGTGTCTGAGGGCCCGCCAGGAGAGGAGCTGCGACAGCTCCTGCGCGAGCTCGGCCAGAGCGCGGAGGTCGTCGAGCGCCGCCTCGCGGCGCTCCGGGTTGCGCGTCCGCAGCGACGGGCCGACGAGCTGGCCGAGCAACGAAGCCTCCCGGTCGGCGGCCGTGCGGAAAGCGCGGAGGTTCCGGGGGGCGATCCCGTACGACGCGAGCTGCGCGCAGACCGCGGCGATCTCCGCGTCGCCTGCCGAGTACCGCCTCTCTCCCCCGGTCCCGCGCGCCTCGAGCAGCCCGTAGTCCTCGAGCTCGCGCACGAGCTGGGGCGCCGCGCCGGACCGCTCCTGGAGCTCGGCCGTGCTCAGCTCCTCCTCGGGACCCGCGAGGCCGGCGGCACGCCTGCGCCTGCGCGCCTTGTTCGCCTCCGGCGACGCGAGCTCCTGACGGATCACGCGCAGCGGGAGGAACTCGTCGCGTTGGAGCCTGAGAATCGTCCGCAGCCGCTCGACCGCGTCGTCGTCGAAGAGCCGGTAGCCGCCGCGCGTCCGCTTCGGATGGATGAGGCCCTGGTCCTCGAGGTAGCGAATCTTCGAGATCGAAACGTCCGGAAACTCGTCGCGGAGCTGATTGCACACCGCCCCGATGTGCAGCAGGCCGTCACGCGTCGTCGTCTGGGCGGCCGCGCTCATTGCGAGAGGAAGGTCAGCCGGTACTTGCCGATCTGGAGCTCATCCCCGTCCTCGAGCCGGCCCGACTCGATCCGGCGCCTGTTCAGGAACGTCCCGTTCAGGCTGCCGCGGTCCTCGATGAAGAACCCCCCGTCACGGCGCACGACCAGTGCGTGCTTGCGCGAGACCGTGACGTCGTCGAGGAAGACGTCGCAGTCCGGCGAGCGTCCGACACTCGTCTGCTCCTGCTCCAGGAGGAAGTGCTCTCCCGCGCGGCCTCCCCCCGACCGAACGACGAGCGCCGGGCCCTCCGCCTTGATCTCCTCGAGAACGGCGCCCCCGTCGTCGTCGCCCTCGTCGGGCGTGTAGCTCATCGTCGTGTCGGATCCGCCTTCGTCCCGGACGAGGAGCGCACCGCACTTCGCGCAGTAGTTCGACGTCTCCGGATTCTGGAACCCACACTCCGGGCAGTAGACATGGCTCAAGCGGGATCCTCCGATGGCGGCGAGGCCTTGCCGGCGAGGATCTCGGCGAGCTTGTCCAGGTCAACCTCGTTGAGCGACGGATTCTGCTTCTTCCGCGCTACGTACTCGGTTCGGAGCATGTCGATGCGTCCGTGCAGAAGCCGGCGGCGGTAGGAAACCTCCTGCTCCTCTTCGGTCAGCTTGGCGATCTCTGCCGAGAGATCGTCATCGGACATCGACGCGAGATCGGGAAACGGTTCCACGCAATCAGCCTTTCGTTCGGTGGGCGGAGGCGTTGGCAAGTAAAGCAGCCGCGCTGCCAAGGTTCAACCTCAACTTGAGATATCGGCCTCCTGCTGGAGGACGTCCTCGACGAGCTGCCTGAGCTCCTCCTCGAGCTCGTTCGACATGCGCTCGTCCTGGCCCTCGGCGTAGATGTGGACGAGCGGCTCGTCCGGATCGGGCAGGACCTGCGCCCAGCCACGGCGGTCTTTGACCTTGATTCCGTCCAGGAGATCGAGGTCGCGGTCCTTGAGCCGTTCGCTGAGGACGCGCATCACGGTGCCCTTCTGCGCCCACGGGCAGGGCAGCTGGCGGTGCACGAGCGTCGAGACGGGCAGCTCGGCGACGAGTGAGGACAGCGGCTGCTCGACCGGTGCGAGGAGCTCGAGGAGCTTGCAGAGGCTCGCCATCGCGTCGTACGCGGGGAGGAAGTCGGGGAAGACGTAGCCGCCGCCGATCGCGCCCGCGAAGATGACGCCGTCCTGCGCGGCCGCCTTCGTCAGCTCGCTGAGCGACGCAGGGGTGCGGATGACCTCGAGCCCGCTGCCCTTGAGGATCCGGTCGACCTGACCCGTGACGGTGACCGGGAACGCCAGCTTCCCGCGACGGCCGTCCGAGCCGATCAGCTTGAGGAACAGGAGCAGCGCCTGCTCGACCGGGATCTCGCGCCCGCTCTCGTCGATCAGGTAGAGACGCTCGCCGGCGCGGTCGAAGACGACGCCGAAGTGCGCGCCGACGGCGTTGACGAGCTTCTTCGTCTGGCCGATGAGGCTGCGCAGGTTCGATCTCGAACCGATCTCTCCGCTCGGTGTGAACGCGTGCGCGGCGACGACCTCGACCCCGAGCGGGCCGAGTACGAGCGGCAGGACGAGCGAGGCCGCCGAGTAGCCGTAGTCGACGACGATCCGGAAGTCGCGCTCGCGGATCGCGTCCTGGTCGAGCGTCTCCAGCAGCTCCTCCGCGTAGATCTCGCGTGCGCGCACCGGGTAGTCGACGTTCCCCACGGCGTCGCCCGCCGCCCGGCGCAGCTCGCCGCGATTGAAGTGCTTCTCGACCTCCTTCTGCAGCGCGGCGGTCAGCTGGATGCCCGGCTCCTCGTAGAAGCGGATCGCGACCACGTCCGCATCCGCCGCCGAGAAGCCCACGTGGAACCCGGCCGCGTAGTCGTGCGTCTTGAGCAGGTGGCGCGCGACCGCGCTGGGGAGCACGCGCAGGTCGGACACGTCGACGCCGGTCGAGTTGAGGCCGGCGATCATCGAGCGCTCGATCATGCGGCAGGAGGCAGGCGCCTCGCGGCTCGCAACGATCCGTGCGCCGCGGGGCAGCGCCGTTCCGAGCGCGACCGCGAGCTTCGTCACGACTTCGGGTGTCAGGTCGACGTTGACGAGCCCGGAGACGCTGTCGCGCTCGAAGAGCCTCGACGACGCGCGGGACTCCCAGATCAGGCTCTCGGAGATCTGCGCGCCGCTCTCGACCTCCTTGTAGGGGTAGACCCGCACGCCGGGCATGAGGACGCTTTCCTCGCCGACCTTGACCTCGTCGCCGAGCGCCACGCCCTCCTGCAGGTGCGCGTGGGCGCGGATGTCGCACGAGCGGCCGACGATCGAGCCTTCCACGCGCGCGCCGCGGCCGATGTGCGTCGACGCGTCGACGACCGAGCGGGTCGTCCGGGCGCGCTCGAGGAGCGTGACGCTGGCCGAGAGCACGGAGTAGGCGCCGACCTGCGCGTCGGGGGCGATGCGGCAGTAGTTCGAGATCAGCGCGGGGCCTTCGACCTGGTCGAGGTCGTCGAGCTCCACCCCCTCCCCCAGCCAGACGTTCCCGCGGAGCCTGATGCCCGGTATCCCGAGCACGACCCGCTCCTCCAGCGCGTCGAAGTTCGCCTGCCGGTACTGGTCGAGGTTGCCGATGTCCTGCCAGTAGCCGTCCATGACGAGCCCGTAGAGCGGACGGCCCATCTCGAGCAGCAGCGGGAAGAGCTCCTTCGAGAAGTCGTACGGCCGGTCGGTCGGGACTTGCTGAAGAACCTCGGGCTCGAGCACGTAGACGCCGGTGTTGATCGTGTCCGAGAAGACCTGGCCCCAGGACGGCTTCTCGAGGAAGCGCTCAATGCGACCGTCGTCGTCCGCGACCACGATCCCGAACTCGAGCGGGTTTTCGACCGACTTGAGCCCGATCGTGACGGCGGCGCCACGCTCCTTGTGGAACTCGACGAGCCGGGTGAGGTCGAAGTCGCAGAGCGCGTCGCCCGAGATGACGAGGAACGTCTCGTCGAGCTTGTCGTCGGCCAAGCGGACCGATCCGGCAGTCCCGGCGGGCGATTCCTCGACGGAGTACTCGATGTTCACGCCGAGGGGCTCGCCGTCGCCGAAGTAGCTCCGGATCGCCTGCGGAAGGAATGCGACGGTCACGATCACGTCCTCGAAGCCGTGGCCGCGCAGGAGCTCGACTATGTGCTCCATGCACGGCTTGCCGACGATCGGGACCATCGGCTTCGGCTGGTTCGAGGTCAGCGGCCTCAGGCGCGTGCCCTCTCCGCCGGCCATGACGACCGCCTTCATGCGCGGGCTCCTCTGAGGACGGTGAAGACGTACTGTGCTCCGGCGGCGAGCGCGAGTACGAGGCCGATCCAGAAGAACACGAGCGGCCAGTCCGTGCCCTCGTGCGTGATCATCACGAACACGAGGGACGCGTAGAGGATCCACGTCGCCAGCTTGCCGAGGAAGTTCACGTTGAGCTCATAACCGTCGGGTGCCAGCAGCTTGTACCCGCCGATGAGCAACGCGTCACGCGCAACGATGAGCAGGAGCGCGACCCACGGTAGGCGGTGGTGGACCGCGACCAGGATGATCACTGCAGCGTCGATCATGAGTCGGTCGGCCAGCGGGTCGGCGATCTTCCCGAAGGCCGATTCGACGTGCCAGCGGCGAGCGAGCCAGCCGTCGACCTGGTCGGTGACCCCCGCGAGCGCGAACACGATCGCGGCAGGCCAGCTGTAGCCCCCGTCGGCCGGGATGAGCAGCGCGGCGAAGACGGGGATCAGGAGCAGCCGCAGGATCGTGAGCGCGTTCGGAACGCGCGCCAGCGGAGCGGAAACCGCGGGTGCTGACATCATGGTCAAGGATAGAACGCAGCGGCTCGATTGCTGCGCTTTTCCTCGATA